>Ga0209566_100172_pt1 | contig 70608 bp, 54 predicted proteins | sample Araplavi_mTSA_r2_2_FD_184287 | JGI IMG/M metagenome (GOLD analysis project Ga0209566, IMG submission 184287) | Arabidopsis root microbial communities from North Carolina, USA - plate scrape CL_Cvi_mTSA_r2 (SPAdes) (version 2) | ecosystem: Host-associated > Plants > Roots > Endosphere | place... | reverse complement strand
ACCGTTCCTTTCGTAAATGGTTGCTCGACACTTCCATTTTACCAAAGAACGGTTTCTTTTTTTGTTTTTCAAAGTAAAAAACAAGGCTATCTCTCAGGTCGGTTTATGACCCTTTTGAGACAGCCCCTTTCCCATAGCATTTTACCATGGCGCTATTTGATATAAACGCTGCCGAAAGGCAGCAGCTCCCGGAGCAGGCGCTTGAAAAGGCCGTCTCCGCGCAGCTGCTCGGACAGGCCGGGATCGGGAGAACCGACCTGGATGAGGGCGGGGCCGCGACCCGTCAGCTGCCATTGCACGTTCATGTGTTGACTGGCCAGCGTATTGCCGTAGACGGACAGCTTCACGTCCGCCCGCTCCGGGTAAGCGACGAGCGCCCCGGATTCCGCGTACAGCGGCACCTCCGGATCGAGCTCCACCGAAGCCAGATCCCCTGCGGTGAACACCCCTACCCGCCCCGGGCCCGAGAATCGCATCCGCACCCATTCCCGCGTGATCCAGGCCGTTTTAATTTTCTGAATGCGGCTCTGCATCCGCAGTCCGTCCGTATAGAACAGCACATGCCGAAAATTGAACATCAGATCGCTTTCTTCCGGGATATCGATCACGGTCAGACTGCATCCGGCCGGCAGGCCCAGGATCAGCTCCGCGGGTCCGCCAAGGCGCGAACGAATCCACTTGCGCTTGCGGTACGCGTTCGCCAGGTCCATGATGCGGTCCTCCCGCTGCACGGGATCTCCCTGAAAGGCGACGATCGCCTTCGGATGGAGCACGTGCAGCGCTTCGCCTTCGCCGAGCGAGATTCGAACCTGTCCGAGAGGCGCAGGCGTCTTAATCTCCATGGCTCAAGTCCTCCAGCTGCCGCTGCGCTGGCGCCGCCACACCGAGTAGCGCCACAACCGGACCGTGAGCATGTACAGCAGGCCCATGCCGAGCACGACGCCGACGCTGTATGCGACCTTGCGGGTCAGCGCGGCCCGCGCCTCTTGCTTCCGCGTCATCTCGGCCAGTTGGGCGCTGAGCGCGTCGTTCTGCGCCGCCAACGCTTCGTTGCGCGCGTTCAGCGCCTGCGTCTCGGCCTGGTACTGCTCGGTTTGACGCTGCATCTGCTCGGAGCGTCGGTTCAATTCCTCCGCCTGCGCCTGCAGCTTTTCCTGGCTAGCCTTATACTCGGACTGCAGCTCGTCCACTTTTTGCGGCGTCTCATAGATATCCTTGAACCGGTCGTACATGGTGGCCGCCGCCGCTTCGGGCGCAGCTTGCGCGAGCAGGAAGACGGCGCAGACTGCCGCCAGAAGAGGCATGCGCCAGCGTCTGGCCGTCGATGCGATCGTACGGTTCGTCATGTTCTCTTCTCCTCTCCGCCGCCCGGCGGCTCTCTATTTCCCTATTTCTCTAATTCCTATTTCTCTATTCTATCATGGATTCTACTTATTCTCTCAAGGTTCGCCCGGATTCGCCCGATTCGGCATAAGTGCAGCAAGGCCCGACCGCGCGGCTTGGAGGCCGATCAAGGAAAATGGTGCCCTGGTCGCCTTAAATACAGGCTGTGCGCAAGGCTGATCATAACCTGCTCACAAAGCCTCTACTATGTCCCCGGCCGTCAAGGACGCGGGCTGCGCCCGGGCCGCCGCCGCGCGATCTCCCGCGACGCCGTGCCAGTATACGCCGTACGCTGCGGCCTGTTCCGCGCTCAAGCCTTGTCCGAGCAAGCTGCCGACGATGCCGGCCAGCGCGTCTCCCGCGCCGCCCGTCGCCATGCCCGGGTTGCCGCTCGTATTGACGAACGCCCGCCCGTGTGGCGACGCGACGACGGTGCGCGCGCCCTTGAGCACGACGGTCACGCCGTGCTTCGCTGCATAATCGCGCGCGATCCCGATCCGGTCGCGCTGCACCTCGGGCACGGACAAGCCCGTCAGCCGCGCCATCTCGCCCGGATGCGGCGTGACAATCGTCGGGGCATCCCGCTTGAGCCAAACGCCGGCAGCGGATGCGTCGTCCGCGATCATGTTTAGCGCGTCGGCATCGACGACCGCGGGAACGCCGGTACGCTCGAGCAGCGTCCGCAGCCATCGGCCGTCTCCTTCCCAGCGGCCCATCCCCGGACCGACGACGATCGCGTCCATGTTCGCGGCCGCCTCGACCAGCATCTCGGGCTGCGTAAGGCGCCATTCGCCGCTTCCGCCGTCGGGCACGGCCTTCAGCATCGCTTCGGGCGCGAAGCCCCGCAGCCCAGGGGCCGAAGCGGCCGGCTGGGCCCAGCTCACAAGCCCGCTGCCGCCCCTTAAGGCCGCCCTCGCGCAGAGCAGTCCCGCCCCGCTCATGAGCGCGGAGCCCGCAGCGACGAGCACATGTCCGTAGGTTCCCTTGTGCGTATCCGCCTCGCGGGTCAATGGGAACGCGAGCTTCAGCTTCTCGCGCAGCGAATCCGCGTTCAGCAAGAACGTATTCACGCCGGCACGCGCCGCCGATTCGGCGGGAATGCCGATCGGCCTGACGATGGCCCGGCCTGCATAAGCCGCTCCGGGATACTGGTGCAAGCCTCTCTTCGCGTATGCGAAGGAGACGGTGACCGCCGCCCGGATGCAGGGACCCGGGACCGCGCCCGTATCCGCGTCCACCCCGCTCGGAATATCCAACGCGACGGCCGGCAGCCCGCTGTCCGCCGCCGCCTTGATCAACGCCGCGTAGGGTTCTCTGGGCGGTCCGGAAGCGCCCGTGCCGAGCAACGCGTCGATCAAGCCGTCGAAGCCGTCGAAGAGCGCAGACTGGCCAGCCTCGCCGTATACGCGCTCGGCTAGCCCAAGCTTCCTCGCGATATCCCGCTGCAGGGCGGCGCCGCCCTGCATGCGATCCGGCGGTTCGGCGTACAGCACCGAGACGCGGAATCCCATATCCCGCAGGTGCCGCGCGCACGCGAGCCCGTCCCCGCCGTTGTTGCCTTTGCCCGCCAGCACCAGCCAACCGAAGTTCGTACCCTTCCCCGATGCGTAGGCGAAACTGCAAGCCTCCTCCGCGCTCGCGCGCCCCGCGTTTTCCATAAGCGCAGCTTGAGGGATGCCGATCCCGTTTATCGCGTTCGAATCGATCATGCGCATTTCTTCCGCCGTTACGAGCTCCATGCGAGAACCCCCCCTTTTATTATTTATTAAACTTTTTTAACTTGTTTTTCTCTACCAAATTTCTCCGTTTCGCGTTTTTTTAGTATTTATTTGTTACTATGTAAAGAGGACGGGAGGAGATCGTCTCAGATGGCCCAAATTTTATTGACACTTAAGGAAAAAACGGCTCCCCAGCACCTTCGCACCGAGCAGAACCGCTATGCCGCGGCGATGCTGAACCGCACGATGACGCTCGTCCAATATCGCGACTACCTGGCCAGGTTCTACGGCTTCGTCCTGCCTCTTGAACGGCAGTTCGCAGCAAGGCCCGAGTGGCGCGAGCTGGACTTCGATATTACTGCCCGATTGAAAAGCAAGCTGCTTGAAGCGGACCTGACGGCCCTCGGCCTGGACAAGCCGGCGATCGACAGCCTGCCCCTCTGCCCGGCGCTGCCCGACGTATCCACGTTTGCCCGCATGCTCGGCTGCCTGTACGTGCTCGAAGGATCGACGCTTGGCGGACAGATGCAGACGAAGATCTTGATGCAGTACATGCCCGTCGTCCCCGACATGAACGCCCGCTATCTGAACAGCTACGGCACGGAGGTCCGCGCACGCTGGGCGGAATTCCGGGAACTGCTCTCGTCGCAAACGCAAAGCGAGTCGGACGAGCGCGAGACTGTAGCGTCCGCCGGCGAGACATTCGACCGCTTGTACGATTGGATCGAGGCTTCGGACGGGACCGCGTCCCGTTAAATTTCTAATAAAGGCTGGTGTAATATGACCGATGATACCGGAAACTTACATGATAACGAACTGAACCGAACGCTGCTGACGGAAGGCGAATATACGGACGATCCGATCGACTTGACGAACTGCGAGAAGGAACCCATCCATATCCCCGGCCTGATTCAGCCGCACGGCGCGCTGCTGGCCGCCGCGAATGACGCGGCGCGCACGATCGTCCAGTGCAGCAGCAACACGGACCGGGTGCTCGGCATTGCCGCGGAGGAACTGCTCGGCCGACCGCTGTCCTCGGTCCTGGGGGAACCGCTGCTGAAGCGCATCGACGATTCGTTGGCCCGTCCTGCGGGCTATGACAAGCTGCATTACATGGACGCGAAAATAAACGTTCAGGGCGGCCAAGCCGATATGTTCGCGATCTATCACGTCAGCGAGGATCTGCTGATCGTCGAATTGGAGTCGGCGGCCGAGGAGATCGAACCCGGCATGGACGACTTTGAATGGGTCCAGGCTTTTTTCACGCGGATTAAGCGCACGCATAGCCGGTCCGGGGCGAGTCAGGTGGCCGCGGAACTCGTCAAGGACATCCTGGGCTACGACCGCGTCATGGTTTACGAATTCGACGCCGATTGGAACGGCAAAGTGATCGCGGAGGCCAAGAACAGCGGTCTGGAGCCTTTTCTCGGGCATCATTATCCCGCATCCGACATCCCGAAGCAAGCCCGGGAGTTGTATCTTCGCAACTGGGTCCGCACGATCGTCGACATGGAATATACGCCGGTCCCCATTATCCCCACCCTTCGTCCGCATACCGACAAACCTCTCAATTTAAGTCTGTCCGTGTTGCGCAGCGTATCTCCTATGCATATCGAGTATATGAAAAACATGGGCGTCGGGGCGACGATGACGATCTCTCTCATCCACGGCGGCGAGCTATGGGGAATGATCACCTGCCATCATTATGCGCCCCGGTACGTGCCGCACAGGCTCCGCAACCTGTGCAATTTCCTAGGCTCTTTTTTCTCAAGCGAATTGTACCAGCGTCAACGGCTGGACGATTATCAAGGAGAGCTTCATCTCAAATCGCTCGCTCACCGGCTGTCGCGCGTGTTCAGCGCGCCCGGAACGCCGGAGCAGCTCAAGCACAAGCTTGAATCGGAAGAGGATGCGCTGCTGTCCGTCATGAACGCATCCGGTGCGGCCGTTCACTACCGGGGACGGCTGCTTCTGTTCGGCCATACGCCCGAGGCGACCGAGATCGTCAAGCTATCCGTATGGCTGAGTCAGCAAGCCGAGGATTACGTGTATCACACGCATCGCTTGTCCGCCCTGTTCCCCCGTGCAGCCGCCTATCCCGACAAGGCGGCGGGCGTCGTGTTCCTGTCTTTGTCCTCCGACTACCGGGACCATATCATCTGGTTCAGACCCGAGGTCGTGCAGACGGTCACCTGGGCGGGCGATCCCGCCAAAGCCGTCATCCGCAGCGACGACGGCCACCGGTTATCGCCGCGCAAATCGTTCGAGCAGTGGAAAGAAGTCGTCAAGGACGCCTCCCTCCCGTGGGAGCCGAAGGAGCTGCACGCCCTCGCGGACCTGAAGGCGATCGCGCTGAAGCAGACGGAGGAGGACCTGCGGCTGGCGGAGGAAAAATCGCTGATATACGCCCGCGCGCTCAAGGAGAACGAGGCGCGATACCTTCAGCTGATGGAGTATTCCGCGGTTGCCTTCATGACGCTGACCGAGGGCAAGATCGTCTTCGCGAACTTAGAAGCCGCCCGCCTGCTTGGCGCTGCCGACAGCACCGCCCTGATCGGCAGGGATCTCGCCGACTGGGTCGATCCGTCGTCCGAAGCGGAGCTGAAGGACATGCTGGGACGGATCGTCGCCGCCACGACCCAGCTGAAGTCGGTCAGGTTGAAGCTCAAGCCTGCGCCCGATGCGACCAAGGAACTGGAGATCACGCTCGCTCACGTCGTTTACGGCGGCAAGCCTTCGATCATGGCGATCGCCAGAGAGGCGACCGCGGACGTCGGCGAGGAGAATCTGTATACGGAAGTAACCCGTCAATTGTCCCACTACATCCATACGGACAGTCTGACCGAGCTGCCGAACCGGCGCTTCTTCGAAGAGAATTTGGCCCGCGAATGGACGCATCGAACGGACGCCGGCAAGACGATTGCCGTGATCCTGCTGGATCTCGACAACTTCCGTTCGTACAACGCCATGTTCGGCTATCAAGGCGCGGACAATTGCCTGCGCTGGGTCGCCGAATCGCTCGCCGCCGTCGGACAGACAGACGAAGTCGTCATCGCCAGGTACGGCGGAGCGACGTTCGCGGTCGTCCTCGCGATCGATCCCGCGCAGGATTGTCTCGATCGGCCGGTCAAGCTCGCCGACCGTCTCAGACAGACGGTCATCTCGCTGCAGATCCCGCATCCGCTGCCCGGCATCGGCGATTATCTGACGGCCAGCGTCGGCGTGGCGATCGATGCGCAGGATGGACAGGAAGATCCGGACATGCTGATCGCCAAGGCCGAAAAGGCGCTCGCCGTCGCCAAGGCCGAAGGCAAAAATCGCGTGGCGCTGCTTGCTTCGGAGCACGCTTAAACGAACAGACGAACAAGCCCGCCGGATGCGCTGCACCGGCGGGCTTGTTCGCTATGAATGCCGGGAACACAGCACATGCGCAGGACCTTGACTGTCCCGCACCGACCTTTACAGGCAGAATCCGGTAAGGCCGTTCCTTCTCGCCTCTCCCGTCAAGGCGCGAACCCCGCTTGGCTGATCCGCACTTCTTCTTCCGCGTAGCAGGTTCGCAAGCGTTCGTACACGATGCGCCACGCAGACGGCGAATGCCATTCGGTCAGCCCGAGTCGCTCGTACGTCGATTCGAGGCCAAGCCGTCTCGTTCTTCGGCCGCCGCTCCCGTCCCCCATCTCGTAATCGTCCACGACGACCCGATCCGTCAGCGGCCGCAGCAAGGCCGGCAGCCGCTCGCTGCTCGGCAAGACGGGCGCGACGGCGGCCTGGACGGGCACGCCGGCATCCCGCAGCTTCGCGAGCGCCTTCAGCCTGCCGGCGATCGGCGGCGCAGACGGCGTGAAGGCGCGTCGAACCTCGTCTAGATCGGTTTCTACCGTCATGCTGACGCGTACCCGGTCCCCCAAGCGCAGCAGCAGATCGATATCCCTGGCGACGAGCGGGCTTCGCGTCTGCAAGAGGAGAAAATCCGGAGGCATGTCCGCCATCGCCTCCAGCAGCGAACGCGTGACCTGCTCCTTGTACTCGGCCGGTTGATAAGGGTCGGTGCTGGACGACATGAAGATGCGAACGGGACCGCGGCTCAGCGCGCGCCGAAGTTCTTTTTGCAGCAGTTCGCGCGCCCCCCGCTTCACGTCGACCCAGTCCCCCCAAGCTTCGCCCCTGAACGTCGCGACCGGCATTCCTCTCACGTAGCAGTACGAGCAGCCGAACGCGCATCCCGCGTAAGGATTGAGCGTATGCGTATAATCCTCGAGAAAGCCCGTTGCCCGGTTCAGCAGCGTCTTCGGCACCTTGTCGCGCATAATGGGAGTCGCCATGGTCGATCGCCTCTTTGCGTGTTAGTCTGTAATAAAAAAGCAAGATCCCGTCTTTGAACGTCGCAGCGCTTTCGCTAAAATAGCGAGAAGGCGACTCGAAAAAAGCCGCGCGTTCGAAGCGTGCTGCGAAGTGCATTTGCGGACTGCACATGATGCTGCATTGCGCGTCGAATCTATCTACCGCAAAAGGAGGTACCCCCTATTGGAAGCCGATCGCGCATTCAAGCTTGCCGTGCCGGAAGACTACCGTTTCTCGTCCAATCTGGGCTACTTGTCGCGTTCCGCGAACGAGTGCCTGCACCGGTTGGAGGATGGCCGCCTATTCAAAGCGCTTCCGATCGACGGCACTCCCGTCGTCGAGATTCGGGCGGAGCGCGGCAGAGAGCTGATCGTCACGTTCCTCGGCGAAGCCGCCGCGCCGTCTGCCATACAGCGTAGGGAAGCCGCCGATTATATCCGCGATTGGCTCGACCTCGATACGGATCTGACGCCATTCTACCGGTTGGCAGAATCCGACCCGATCCTGGCGGCCGCCGCTGCCGAGCATCGGGGCTTGCGCCTCATCGGCATCCCCGACCTGCAGGAGGCTATCGCCTGGGGCATCCTCGGACAGCAGATCAACTTGGCGTTCGCCTACACGCTCAAGCGGCGTCTCGTCGAAGCGTTCGGCACGCGGATCGATTGCGAAGGACAAACGTATTGGACGTTTCCGCGATCGGATACGCTCGCTGCCTTGGAGGTCAAGGACCTGCTCCCTCTCCGGCTGACCGTCAAGAAGTGCGAGTACCTGATCCATACCGCAGAACTGCTGGCATCCGGCGAGTGCGCCAAGGACAAGCTTGCGGCGATGAGCTGCCGCGAAGCGGAAAAGGCGCTGGTCCGTATCCGCGGCATCGGGCCGTGGACCGCAAATTACGTGCTTATGCGCTGCTTGCGCAAGAAAGACGCGTTTCCGATCGACGACGTCGGCCTGCATAACGCCCTTCGCCACGTCGCCGGCAGCGACGCCAAGCCTCCTCGAGACGAGATCGCTCGCATGGCTGCGGGTTGGCGCGGATGGGAAGCGTACGCGACTTTTTACTTATGGAGATTGCTTTATTAAAAAAAAACGTAACAGGAGAACTTCCGCAGCCGCGGATCGTTCAGGAGGTCCGGCCGCGCCGCTCCAGCTCAAGCAGCCGAGTCTTCATGTCCAGCCCGCCGCGGTAGCCGGTCAAGGCGCCCCCCTTGCCTATGACCCGGTGGCAGGGCACGCATACGAGCACCGGGTTGGCGCCGATCGCCGCGCCCACCGCGCGCGCCGCGGACGGCCGCTCGACTTCGTTGGCAATGTCTCCGTACGAGCGCGTCTCCCCGTAAGGAATGCCGCACAGCGCCTGCCATACGGCCAATTGGAACGCTGTCCCCCGGAAGTCTACCGGCGCCTCGAACGTCGTCCGTTCGCCTTCGAGATAGGCGATCAGCTCATCGGCGTACGGTGCGAGTATCTCGTCGTCCCGGACGAGCGCAGCCCCGGGAATGCGCGTTCGCACCCACGTTTCCAGTTCCCCGACAGGCATGCCTTGGGAACCTACATAACAAAGCCCCTCATTCGTAGCCGCAAGATGCAGCCGCCAGTCTCCATGCTCGATCCTCGTCCACCGTACGATCGGTTGTTCTGCCGCATTCGTCATTTAGATGCCTCCCCATAGTCCGGCCGCCGTGCCAGCCTTCTGAATTCGCTGGGGGTCGAGCCGGTTTTCTGCTTGAATACGGTTATGAAATACGGAACGCTGCCGATGCCTACCGACTCGGCGATCTCCGCCGCGGTCAGCTCCGTCTCCAGCAGCAGCTCCGCCGCCCGAGCGACGCGGGTACGCTGGACGTATTCGACCGGCGTTAAGCCCGTAACCCGCTTAAACGTCCGATGCAAATGATACGGGCTCCCGCGGTACAACTCGGCCAGACGGTCCAACGTGATCGGCTCGCCGTAATTGCGGTCGATATAATCCGTCATTTGTCCGACCCACTCGGCATCCGGCAGCTTCCGGTCCGTCGGCCTGCATCGCTTGCAGGGGCGATAGCCCGCCGCGAGCGCCGGCTCCGGGTCGGGGAAGATCTCTACGTTCTCCCGCTTCGGCGCCCTGGATCTGCACGAAGGGCGGCAAAAGATGCCCGTCGTGCGAACCGCATATCTGAACCGGTCGTTATAAGCGGCGTCGCACGCCACGATCGCGTTCCATTCCTCGTCATCCGGCACGCTTCCCGCTGCGGCCTTGTAAGTATCGTCCGTTCTCATCCGCATCACCTCCATCCCAGTATACCCCCATCCCGGCGCGTCGGTAAGCATTCTGGAGTGCAATAGCAAGATTACGAAATCGTCGCCTTTCTCTTCTTTCGGATGCTTGCAGGTGTCGAGCCTTGACGCGGAGGGATGGCGGTGGCATAATGTACGCGTGTACATTATTGAAAAATAACGGATTCAAGCGCCTTCTTGGCCGAGAAAGGAGTCGGGCGCATGGCTACGCGCAGGGAAGTCGCCGAACTGGCCGGCGTGTCCGAGGCGACCGTCTCCCGCGTGATGAACGGCGTGGGGCCGATTAAAGAAGAGACGCGGCGCAGGGTGGCGGAAGCCGCGGCGAAGCTGGGATATCAGCTGAATGCGCTGGCCTCCGGCTTCGCCAAGGGACGTAGCGGCAATATCGGCGTCGTCCTCCCTCACGTGCCGAAGGTGCGGTTGTTCTCGACGTACTACTTTTCCGAGATACTAAGCGGCATCGGGGACGTTCTGCATCAAGCGGGCTATGGCTTGCTGCTGCTCTACCGCAACCCCCGGGAGACTTACGACTATGTCTCGCTGTACCGAACGCGGCGGGTGGACGCATGCCTGATCCTAGGCGCCAGCGCGCTGCCCGAGGAACAAGCCTCGGCGTATGCGCTGGCCGACGAAGGATTGCCTTGCTGCATCGTCGATCAACGCTTCGAACGCGAAGGCCTGCCTTGCGTGGGGGCGGATCACCGGGCGGGCGCCTATGCGGCTGTCCGCTATATGCTCGATGCGGGCCATCGGCGGATCGGCTTCCTGAATGGGTCGCCCCACTATTCCAACAGCGCGGACCGCTTCGCCGGCTATTTGCAAGCGCTCGCGGAGTCGAATCTCGCTCCCGATCCGGCGCTGCAGTTCGAAGGCAATTACAGCCGTACGAGCGGATACGAAGCCGCCGGGACGATCTTCGACCGGCTCGACGGGATGGACGGCCTGCTGTGCGCCAACGATCGGATGGCGATTGGCGCGATCCAGGGCCTCCGCGAGAGACATGTCGCAGTGCCGGAGCGGCTGCCCGTCATCGGCTACGACAATTCCGACGCCTCCCGCCTGAGCGATCCGCCGCTGACGACCGTCGAGGTGCCCTTTTACGAGATGGGACGGCTCGCGGCGGAGTCGGTGCTGGCCAGGCTGGCGGACGAAGCCGGAGCATCCAGGAAGGCCGACGGATCGACGAAGGATGAACCGGCGGGCATGAATGGCGGTTCGGGTACAGCCAAAGTCGCAGGCACGACCGGCGCGGACATGACAAAAACGGGAAGCGGAACTGTGCTCCTGCCGACCCGCTTGATTATTCGCCGCTCCTGTTAAGGGACGGCTTAACGAAGGGATGAATCGCGATGACGAGAAAAGCGCTGATCGTATGGGGCGGATGGGACGGCCATCAGCCCAAAGAGGTCGCAGAGCTGTTCCGGGGCATGCTCGCTTCGGAAGGATTCGAGGTAGAAGTGGCCGACACGCTCGAAGCGTTCGCAGACAAAGATAAGCTGATGGGCCTCGATCTGATCGTCCCTTGCTGGACGATGGGCAAAATCGAGCAGGAGTGGGTGAACAACATATCCGCGGCGGTTCAAGCCGGAACCGGGCTCGCAGGCTGCCACGGCGGCATGTGCGACGCATTCCGGGAGAATACCGACTGGCAGTTCATGACCGGCGGCCAATGGGTCGCCCACCCCGGCAACGACGGCACCGAGTACGTCGTGAACGTGAAGCACAGCTCGAGCCCGCTCGTTGCAGGCATTCCTGACTTCACGGTGAGTACGGAGCAGTATTACCTGCATATCGATCCGGCGATCGAGGTGCTCGCCACGACCCGTTTCCCCGTCGCGCCCGGACCGCATTCGCCCAACAAGGCGGTCGACATGCCGGTCGTATGGACGAAGCGCTGGGGTGGCGGCCGCGTGTACTACAACTCGCTGGGACATCAGGCGGATATCGTGGCGCTTCCGCAAGTGTCCGAGCTGATGCGCAGAGGCTTCCTCTGGTGCGCGGAGGGCAAGACCGCCGGCTCGCACGACTACGCCGCGGATGGCGCATATACGGGAATGCAGGACAACCAGCTGTAATTTTGGAAAAGCAGATCGGGAGGGGAACGGTACGGTGGGGAACAAAGTAAAGGTAGGCATCATCGGTACGGGCAATATTAGCGGCATCTACCTGCAAAACGGCGGACGCTTCGGCTCGATGGAGATCGTCGCCTGCGCGGACCTCGACGTCGCCAGAGCCAAGGCGAAGGCCGAGGAGCACGGCATCCGCGGATTGTCCGTCGAGAAATTGCTCGCGGACCCGGATGTTCAGATGGTCATCAATCTGACGATCCCCCAGGCGCATGCGCAAGTGTGCAAGCAAGCGCTCGAAGCCGGCAAGCACGTGTATGTGGAAAAGCCCTTCGCCGTGAAGCGCGAAGAGGCGCGCGAAGTCGTCGAGCTCGCCCGCCAAAAGGGACTGCTCGTCGGCAGCGCGCCCGATACGTTCCTGGGCGGCGGCATTCAGACCTGCATCAAGCTGATCGAGGACGGCTGGATCGGCACGCCGATCGGCGCGACCGCGTTTATGGTCGGCGGCGGGCATGAAAGCTGGCATCCCGATCCCGCGTTTTATTACAAGACGGGCGGCGGACCTATGTTCGACATGGGCCCGTACTACCTGACCGCGCTCGTCGCGCTGCTCGGCCCGATCACGGCCGTGACGGGCGCCGCGCGCATCTCGTATCCCGAGCGGACGATCACGAGCAAGCCTAAAAACGGGCAAAAAATCGAAGTCGAAGTGCCTACGCATGTAGCCGGCATCATGGAATTCGCGGCCGGTCCGATCGGCACGATTCTGACGAGCTTCGACGCGCCGGGCGGCGCGCAGCTGCCCTTCATCGAGATCTACGGCAGCGGCGGCACGCTGCAGGTGCCGGACCCGAATTCGTTCGGCGGCCCGATCCGCATCCGCCGCGCCCGCGCAAGCGAGTGGTCCGAGCTGCCGCTGACGCACGGCTATGCGGACAATGCCCGCGGCCTAGGCGCCGCGGACATGGCCCAAGCGATTCTGACCGGACGGACGCATCGCGCGAACGGCGAGCTGGCCTACCATGTTCTGGAGGCGATGCACGGCTTCCACGATGCGGCCGAGCAAGGCGTGCGCTACCGCATGCACAGCACTTGCGAGCGGCCGGCCCCGATGCCGCTCGGCTTAAGGGAAGGCGAGCTGGACGCCTAAACGAGTGAAAGAACCCGGTTGCCTCTGCCAGAGGGGCAATCGGGTTCTTTGGCGTTGCAGGAGGCGCCGCGCGCGATTACGCTCATCGCTGGACGCTGTCGCAGTAACGCCGAATACGCCTGCGCTAGTCCAGGCGTCTTCAGGGACGTCCTAACGTAGTGCAGGCGTATTCGGCAGGCGCATTCAGGTAGGCGTATTCAGGCAGGCGTATTCAGGCAGATGTATTCAGGCAGGCGCGGCAAGGCTGCAATCCGGATTGATCATCCGCCGGACGATTCGTCTTTCCGCGCGACCCCTTCGCGGTTCGTCTTTCCCCGCACGCCCTTCGCGCTTCGCCTCATCGCGCGCACCCGCTGCTTCGCAGCCGCGTCTACGCGGAATGACTCGCCGATTTTTTGAAGCGATTTGTTAAACGTGAAGTCGTCCAATGCGCAATCGGCCAAGTAAGCTTCTGTGAGCGCCGGAAACTTGACGTAACAGATCGAGACCGCCCAGGCGACCGCCATCTTCGCGTAGTAGCCGTCGTGCGCGACGTCGTCCAGCGCCTTCAATACCCGTGCGATATGCAGCTCGTCTATAAAATGCTCGAGCAGCATGACGACCCCGAATCGAACCTCGTACTCGAGCTTCGACTTCAAATACGGCTGGATAAACGCCCATACCCGCTCTTGATGGTCCGCGGCAAACTTCAGGCCGAGGCAGAAGCGATCGCATACCGACCAATTGTCGATCTTGGGAACGAAAGCCGCCACAAGCCGCAGACGTTCTTCGGCGTCCATGTCCGCATACCCGATGAGCATGGCCTGAAGCATCGTCTCCTCGAAGTACGCGTCTTCCGCCTGGGCGAGCCATGCGCGCCAATCGCCGCGCGCGGCCGAGATCGCGATCCGCCGGAGCGCCGGCAGCCGCACGCCCATCACATTGTCGATATTCGGTATGAGCGACGAAGCGAACTTGCGGTACCCGGGCTCGGCCAGCATTTCCAACTGTTGTCTTACTGTCAGGTCGTTCATCATTCGGTCCCTTCGCGTGCATGATCCCTTCGTTAACGCTTCTATCCTATCGCACAATCGCCGCGCGGGCGAGAAGACTTGCATATAACCGCAAGATATCGAAACGTTGGCTACTCCCTTTATTCTTCCCCTCGCCGCGCCGGCTCGGCGGGTGCCGCCGTCGACGCCCGAACGATCAAGCGGGTCGGTATGCGCACCATGCTCCGCTCCTGCAGCGGATCGGCGATGAGCGAGAGCAGCCGCCCCGCCGCCTCTTGGCCGATCAGCTCTCCCTGCTGCGCCACGCAGGTCGGGGGTATGCGGGCCGCCTCCGCATGATCGTAGTCATCGAAAAACACGACCGACAGATCGTCCGGCACCCGCTTCCCCGCCGACTCCGCTGTCCGGATCGCCCTCTGGCCGATACCCTCGTTGACGGCGAACAAAGCGGTCACGTCCCTGTTCGATTCCAGGAAAGCTGCGATCGCCTCCGGCTCCGCCCGCTCCAGCACCAGACTCCGGTCCAGCACGACGCCGTAGTCGTTCAGCGCCTGCCGGAAGCCGTCCAGCCTTTCCTCCAGACTCGTCGTTCCCGCGTACGGCGTCGTCACGTAGGCGATCCGGCGATGGCCAAGACGCAGCAGATGCTCGGTCGCTTCATAGGCACCCGTAAAATGGTCTGAACAGACGCAGTGCGTCTTTACGCCGCTCACATAACGGTCGATGACGACGATCGGGTACCGGTCCAGCGTCAATCTGAGCATCTCCTCGCTGTACGTACGGCCTTCAGCAGGATAGACGATCATGCCCTGCGCGCCTGCGCGAATCGCCTCCCGGAGCTTCTCCTCTTCCTTGAGTTGAGAGTCGTCGGTCAATAACAGCAGGATGCGGTATCGCGACGAAGACAGCACGCTCTCCACGCCGGCTAGCAGGCTCGTCGTAAGCATCCCCCTCAGCCGCGGCAGGATGACCGCCACCGGCAGCAGATCTCCAAGCGCCGCATGTTGTCCGCCTACGGGATAGCGCATCGGTTCGCCGCGACCCGCGTCGTCCGCCACGAAGCTTCCCCTGCCCTGAATTCGATAGACGACGCCTTCCTCCACCAGCTTGTCCATCGCGCCGCGGATCGTGATCCGGCTGACGTCGAATTGCTTGCAGAGCTGATTCTCCGAAGGTAGCCGCTTCCCCGGCTTCCACCGGCCCGAGCGGATCTGATCGCGCACGAACGATTCCACCTGCGCATACAGCGGCGTACGCCTCCCGTTATCCCGCTCCGTCTGCGGTTCGCCGCGCCCTACTTTCCTCTCGCGGGGAGCCGTTTCTCGGCCGCTCTTTTGTTCCCATTGATCCATCGTTCTACCGCCGTTTCCATTTATAACTTTTATACAACTTTGTTTGGATGATTCCGTAGATCGCCGTTTACAGCAGACCTTCCGGCAGATATGATTCGATTATAACAACTTCCTGAATAGTTGTATATTCGTATTAATGGAGGAATCTAAATGACGAAGCCCGTCGTTCATGTCGTCTCCCACACGCACTGGGACCGCGAATGGTATATGCCTTACGAACGTCATCACGTCCTTCTCGTCGAACTGATGGACACGCTGCTGGACACGCTCGACGGCGATGGGGACTTCTGCAGCTTCCATCTCGACGGACAGACGATTATCCTCGACGATTATCTCCAGGTCCGTCCGGAGCAGCGCGAGCGCCTGACGCGTCTCATTGCCGAAGGACGTATCGTGATCGGTCCTTGGTACGTGCTGCAGGACGAGTTTCTGACCAGCTCCGAAGCCAACGTGCGCAACCTGCTCGTCGGCCACCTGGACGCGGCTCGCTATGGTCCGGTCGCGAAAATCGGCTATTTCCCCGACTCCTTCGGCAATATGGGCCAAGCGCCGCAGTTGATGCGGCAGGCCGGCATCGCGAACGCCTTCTTCGGGCGCGGAGTCAAGCCCACCGGCTTCAACAACGCCGTATCCGAGTCCGCGGCATACGAATCCCCCTATTCCGAGATGATCTGGCGGTCGCCGGACGGCTCCGAGGTGCTCGGCATTCTGTTCGCCAACTGGTACAGCAACGGCATGGAAATTCCCGTTCGCCCCGACGAGGCTCGCGCCTACTGGGATACGCAGCTTAAGAACGCGGAGCGCTTCGCGTCCACGCCGCAGCTGCTGTTCATGAACGGCTGCGACCACCAGCCCGTGCAGACCGACCTGCCGGCCGCGCTCCGCACCGCCCGCGAGCTGTACCCCGATTATGAGTTCGTTCACAGCGATCTCTCGTCTTATGTGGCCGCCGTAGAGCGCGCCTCCGAGCGCGAGCTGTCTGTCGTCGAAGGCGAGCTGCGCAGCCAACGCACGGACGGTTGGTTTACCTTGGCGGCTACCGCCTCCGCCCGCGTCTATCTCAAGCAGGCCAACGCCAAAGGCCAGATTCTGCTCGAAAAGCTCGCGGAACCCGGGGCGGCGTTCGCAGCTGCGCTCGGCATGCCTCACCCGACCGCGCTGCTGACCTACGCCTGGAAGACGCTCATGCAAAATCATCCGCACGACAGCATCTGCGGCTGCAGCGTGGACGAGGTTCACGCGGAGATGATGACGCGCTTCGCGAAGAGCCGTCACGCAGCCGAACCGATCGTCGAAAAGAGCCTCGCCTACATCGCCGCCAAGATCGATACCTCCGGCTTCGGCGCCGAGTCGTCCGTGCCGTTCGCGGCGTTCAACTTCGCTGGCATCGCCCGCTCCGGCACCGTCTCCGTCGAGCTCGATATCGCCCGATGCGCGTTCAAGGACGCCCCGCCAGCAGAGGCGTTCGCGGCTATGGAGCGCGTCCGCTTCGCCCCCGGGACGGTCGTCGACGCCGATGGCCGAACGGTGGACGCCGACATCGAGGATCTCGGCGTGAAGTTCGGCTACGAGTTGCCGGACGACAAGTTCAGGCAGCCGTACATGGCGAGGCGGATCCGCATCACCTTTGCGGCGGAAGATGTGCCTTCGCAAGGTTATCGCTTGTATGCCTGGCGCCCCGAAGCGGCCGCGGACGACACCGCTGACGAGACCGCGGGCAGCCGCACGGCCGCCGCAGCCGGGCTTGGCGCCGGTACGCCCGTCCCGGCCGAAGCCTCGGACGAGCTCAAGCTCGAAAATGAGTCGATCGCCGTCACCGTACAGCCGGACGGAAGCTTCGTCCTTACGGACAAGGAGACCGGAGAAGTCTATCGCGATCTCGGCATCTATGAAAACACGGGCGACATCGGCAACGAATACGTATACATCCAAGACGGCGAACGCGTAACGCTGACGACGCGAGGCCTACATGCCGAGGCGCGGCTCGTGTCCCGCACGCCTTTCCGGACCGTCATCGAGATCGTGCACCGCTGGGCGGTTCCCGCCGAAGCCGACGCGCTGCTGCATCGCGAGATCGCCGCGATGACGCATCTGCCGGACCGCCGGGCCGGCAGATCGATCCGCACCGTGCCGCTCGTCATCACGACGACCGCCACGGTGGAGCGTGGCGTGAAGGCGCTGCAGCTTAAGATTCGCTACGACAACCAAGCTAAGGATCACCGCCTGCGCGCCCTGTTCCCGAGCGATGCCGCGTCCGCGGTTCACTACGCCGACTCGATCTTCGAGATCGCCAAACGCCCGAACGAGCCTGCCGCGGAGTGGCGCAATCCGAGCAACGCGCAGCATCAGCAGGCGTTCGCCGCGATCGATCACGGCCGCCGCGGACTGGCCGTGGCCAACGTCGGCCTGAACGAATACGAGGTGCTTCGCGACGGCCGCAACACGATCGCCGTCACGCTGCTGCGCGCGGTCGGCGAGCTCGGCGACTGGGGCGTGTTCCCGACGCCGGAAGCCCAATGCCTGGGCGAGCAAGAGGCGGAGCTCGCGATCATTCCCTACTGCGGTGCCGCGGGCAGGTACGCCGCCGCGCAGCAAGCGTACGCGTATCAAGTCCCCTGGCTCGCCGTTCAAACGGACGTGCATGCGGGGCCGCTGCCCACCGTTCATAGCCGCCTCGAATGGCGGGGCGAACGCCTCGCGCTGTCTTCCGCCAAGCGCGGCACGGCCTCCGGCGACCTTTTTTACCGTTGGTTCAACCTGTCCGGCGAGCCCGCGACGCTTGAGCTGAGCGCCGATCCCGGCGCGGAATGGTATGCGAGCAACGTGCTCGAAGAACGCTTGAACCCGCTGCAGCCGGACAGCGACGGCATCCTTCGCATCCCCGTTCGCCCATTCGAGATCGTTACAGTCGGCCGGTCGCTGTGATTGTCTAACCGTGCGGATGCTTTGATCGGCTAGGTCGTCGGAGACGCTTTTGCATCGGCTAGGCCGTCGGAGACGCTTTTGCATCGGCTAGGCCGCCGAACGTTTTGATCGGCTATGGCCGTCCGCACGCTTTGCATTTCCTGATCCGCCCGACGCTTTGACCGCGTTTCAGACTGACCGACCTTCTCTTCCAATCGGAAGAGGAGGTCTCTTTTTATTCCGACATAAGGCCGCCCTCAGGCTCGTACACTGTATAGATTCGCAGATTCAGACGAAGACGGGAGGGTTATGCATGCGCATTCGTTCCGGCGACTTCGAAGTCGTCTACCACGGCAGGGTGTTCGCCTACCGGATGAATCCGATCGAGATCACGCTCTCCGAGGAAAACGACCCATTGACCTTTTTGTTCTGCATCGAGCACGAGCCGGAGCGGGACGACTTCGTGACGGATATCCGGCTCGTTCAGCATAATAAGGTGCGGATTGCATGCATCAATTTTCCGAGAGGCAAGCCGACGGGCAACGACGACATGATTCATATCGGCGTGCTCGACAATCGCAAGCTCTCTCTTAGCTACGAGGTGACGATCAACTATGAAGCGACGGCATGGGTGCTGTCCTTCACCTTCTTCGCCGGAGAGGGGGCCTAATCGGACTTGAACAAAATTGAGATCCAGGACCCTAAGGTAGCGAGTAAGATCATCGCCGCTAATGCCGAGAGCGAGAAACGAAAAGCCGAGCTCGGCTTTTTGGGCAAGTTTTTCGGTTCGGGCGACAACGTCCGGCTGTACATCGTCGGCACGATCTCGCTCGGCGTGCTGCTGATCGCGCTCGTCTATACGCTCGTGCCGGAACGCAACCGGTCCGCGGACTTCGGCCTCAAGGAGCTGTGGACGCTGGTCGTGCTGCCGGTCGAATCCACTATCATCGGCTATCTGATCGGCTCGAAGACCGGGGACAGCGCAAGCCGCAAGCCGGACGCATGAGGCTCATCTTTCCCCAAACAGTCACCGGTTGTTGAGCCGCGTGCGTCCGAACGCTTGCCGGTATGCGGTCGGCGTCACGCCGGACAAACGCTTGAACCATTTGGCGAACTGCTTGTCGTCGCCGAACCCCACGCGGCCGGCGATCTCCTTGACGCCGGTCTTGCCGCTTGCCAGCAGTTCCTTCGCCGCTTCCAGCTTCAGGCTGTGGATATAATCGAGCAGTCCGGAGCCGAAGCGCCGCTTGAACATTCGGGATAGGTAATCCTTGTTGTAGCCCATATGGTCGGCGATCCGGGCTACCGTTATATTCGCATCGAGCGCATGCAAGCGTGTCCACTCCAGCAGCTCGTGCAGCTGGGCCTCCATGGCGCGGCCGCCGGACGAATCCTGCAGCTGGTCCGCCAGCTCGATGAGCAGGCAGGTGAGAAAGTAGTCCCCCGCCCTGTCGATGCGGTAACCGCCATTGGCGGCATGGAGAAGCTGCCTGGCGAGAATATGCACCCGGCTAGGATTGGGGCAGCTCGCGTATTTCGGCATTTTCCCCGCCGGCCGGCTTAACGGCTCATCGGGCACCAGAAAATGAAACCAATAAAACGATACGCCCGGCGTGGAGAGCTTGTAGCCGCGATGGCGCTCTCCCGGACTGACAAAAAGGATATCCCCCGCTCGAATCTCGAACATCTCTCCCTCGGTCTCCAAAAATACGACGCCCGAAACGCCGACGATCAACTCATAGTCCGTAATCGTACGATCCATATGCGACCAGGTCTCGTCCGATTGAAAGTGACCGCCCATCTGCAAACGGTACGGCCGATCCAAAAACAGCGGCAGCACACGACAACCTCCCTTCTATCCATTGAGGTCAGTTTTTGACACCTATTATACATGATCCGCTACCGACAAAGGAGGCTGAATTGTCATAGAATAAACAAGGACGGACCATGGATCCTTTAAAGATCAAGATCCGAAAGAACCCTATCCGATGGAGCGTGACTAGAATGATAGAACGCGATACGAAGACGTTTCCCCGTCCTCTCCCTCTTCAAAAGGTCAGTATTAAGGATTCTTATTGGTCTCCTTATCTCAGCCTCGTCAAGGACACCGTCCTTCCCTATCAATGGGAAGCGCTGAACGATCGTATTCAGGATGCGGACCCCAGCTATGCGATCCGCAACTTCCGCATCGCCGCCGGCCTGGAGGAAGGCGCCTTCGGCGGCTTCGTCTTCCAGGATACCGACCTGTACAAATGGCTGGAGGCCGTCGGCTATTCGCTGGCCATCGCGCCGGATGCCGACCTCGAACGCGTCGCCGACGAGGCGATCGCGCTCATCGCGTCCGCCCAGCAGGAGGACGGATACTTGAACACATACTTCACCGTCGCGGAGCCGGACAAGCGCTGGACGAATCTGACCGACTGCCACGAACTGTACTCCGCCGGGCATCTCTTCGAAGCCGCTGTCGCTTATTACAACGGCACGGGCAAAAAAAGCCTGCTCGACATCGCTAGCCGGTTCGCCGATCATATCGACGCCCGCTTCGGCAGCGAACCCGGCCAGATCCGCGGTTATGACGGCCACCAGGAGGTCGAGCTCGCGCTCGTCAAGTTGCATGAAGCAACCGGGCAGGAAAAATACTTGAAGCTGGCCAGCTTTTTCATTGAAGAGCGCGGCCGGGAGCCGAGCTTTTTCCATCAGGAATGGGAAGCGCGGGGCCGCATGTCCTACTGGAACCCGGGCGTCGTGCAAAAGGAACCTCCTTCGCTGTCCTACCATCAGGCGGACAAGCCGGCCCGCGAACTCGAGGTGGCGACCGGACATGCCGTCCGGGCCGTCTACATGTACACGGCGATGGCGGATCTGGCGCTGCGCAGCGGAGACGAAGGCCTGCTCGCCGCCTGTAAGCGGCTGTGGAACAATGTGGTTCGCAAGCAGATGTACGTCAACGGCAGCATCGGCTCCACCCATCACGGCGAGGCGTTCACCTTCGATTATGACCTGCCCAACGATACGAACTATTCGGAGACCTGCGCCTCGATCGGCCTGATCTTCTTCGCGCAGCGCATGCTGCAGAACGAAGCCAAGGGCGAATACGGCGACGTGCTCGAGCGGGCGCTCTACAATACGGTTACCGCGGGCATGGCCGCCGACGGCAAGCACTTTTTCTACGTCAATCCGATGGAAGTGTGGCCGGCCGCCAGCGCAGGCAATCCGGGCAAACATCACGTGAAGGCCGTGCGGCAAAAATGGTACGGCTGCGCCTGCTGTCCACCCAACGTCGCCCGCCTGCTCTCATCGCTCGGCGGATACGTATACGCGGCGACCGGCGACACGCTGTATGCGCATCTGCACATCGGCAGCGAAGCGAAACTTACGCTCGCGGGGCGCCAAGTCGCGGTAAATACGACAAGCGCGCTGCCTCGCGCGGGCGACGTTCGCATCGCGCTGTCCGAAGCGACTGGATCCGGCGCGTTCACGCTGGCTGTGCGCGTGCCTTCCTGGTCGAAGCGGACCGCATTCCACCTGAACGGAGAGCCGGTTCAGCCGGAAGTGCGGGACGGCTACGCCTACGTCACCCGCGATTGGCAGGCCGGCGACGTCTTCGAGCTAAAGCTCGATATGACCCCGCGGAGGATCTATGCGGCCGCCGAAGTGCGCGCCAATGCCGGACGCGTCGCGCTGCAGCGCGGACCGCTCGTGTACTGCCTGGAGGAGACGGACAACGGCGCACCGCTGGCGTCCCTCGCGCTGCGGGCCGGCGCCGCGCTTCGCGAGATTCCGGGCGAAGGCAGGCTGGAGGGCGTCGTGCTGCTGGAGACGGACGGTGTCCGGCAGTCGGATCCTACGGACGACGATGCGTGCTATCGCGAAGCGCCGCCGGTAGTCACGCCCCAGCGCATCGTGGCCGTCCCGTATACGCTGTGGGGCAATCGTCAGCCGGGCGAGATGCAGGTATGGATCAGGGAGCTGCCCTAACGAGGGCACTACAGAGCGAATCGCAAAAAGAACCGTCGGGGAATATGCGAATATTCCCTGACGGTTCTTCGTGCTGCCGACTCAGATGCCGGCTCCGGCATGCCCTGCGGATACAGGCAATTCCGGAGGGACCGGCTCGTCGGCGCAGGCATCTTCGGCCGCGACATGCTTAGGAGCAGATCGGATGAGAAAAGCGCGGGTTCAAGGGCGTCCCGGGCTGCCGTCCGGCAGCCGGGCGAGCGTCCATGCGGGCAGATCATTGCGGCACGGGTACTTGGCCGCCTGATCTTCGTCGATATCGATGCCGAGGCCAGGCGCTTCATTGATATAAGCGTAGCCGTTGCGCACCTCCGGACATCCCGGGAATACATCGCGCAGCCGGTCCGTGAAGGCGTACCATTCCTGAATGCCGAAGTTGGGCGCGTTCAGATCGAGATGCAGGTTCGCGGCATGGCCGACCGGCGAGACGTCGCCGGGACCGTGCCAAGCGGTCCGAACGCCGAAGGCTTCGCTCAGCGCCGCGAGCTTGCGGGCCGGCGTGATGCCGCCGATCGCGCTCATATGAACCCGGATGAAGTCGATCAGTCCGCCGGAGATGAGCGGCACCCATTCCATCGGGTGAACGAACAGCTCCCCCATCGCGATCGGCGTCGCGCTCTGGGCGCGGATCATGCGGAAGTAATCGAGCTGCTCGGGAGGGAGCGGATCCTCGAGGAAAAACAGCCGGTACGGCTCAAGCTGTTTCGCCAGACGCACAGCCTCGACCGGCGCCAGCCGCTCATGCACGTCATGCAGCAGCTCGATCTCGAAGCCGAGACGCTCCCGCATGCGGTCGAACAGCTTCGGAACGCTCCTGGCATAGGCATCCGGATGAAAATAAGCGCCCGGCAGCGCGTTTTCGGGAGGTACATGCGCGTTTTTGCCGCCGTACCCGCCCCATTGCACGCGAACGTGGCGGATGCCCTGCGCCATGAAGGCGCGCACGTTGTCCTCGATCTCTTCGAGGTCGCTGCCGTCCGCATGCCGATAGACCGCGACGCCTTCCCGGCACTTGCCGCCGAGCAGCTGATAGAGCGGCTGGCCGGCCAGCTTGCCCTTGATATCCCACAAAGCCATGTCGATGCCGGAGATCGCGTTGTTCAGCACCGGCCCGTTGCGCCAGTAGGCGCTGACCATCGCCGTCTGCCAGATGTCCTCGATCCGCTGCGGATCTTTGCCGATCAGAAACGGCTTCAAATACTCGTCAATCGCCGTCGCTACGGCAAGGTATCGCTGGGTAAAGGTTGCGCAGCCGAGGCCATAAAGGCCCGGCTCGGACGTTTCCACCTTGACGACGACCAGATTGATGCCCTCCGGCGCCGTGAGAATCGTCTTGACATCCCGAATCGTGATTGCCCCCATCTTGACTGCCTCCCTCTTCAATTTAATCCGTTCGTCCAGCCGTCTCCCGAACCGCCTTGATACTCCGGCATGCCCGGCAGAATCAGGCCGCCGTCCGCCCGCAGGTTGATCCCGGTCACGTACGCCGACGCCTCCGACGCCAGCCATACGGCGATGCGGCCGATATCTTCCGGCAGCCCCTTGCGGCCGAGCGGAATTCGGGGGCCGAAGTCTGCGGTGGGCGATCCGCCCCTGACCTCGATGGCGCCCGGCGCGATGCAGTTGACGCGGATGCCGTGCGGCGCCAGATCCAGCGCGACAGATTCGCTGGCCCGCTTCAACGCGGCCTTCAGGCCGCCGTACAGCGCGTCGCCGGGATACGCCCGCTCTGCGCGCGACGAGGTGATATTGAGGAGACTGCCCCGGATGCCCGCTTCGATCATGTGCCGGGACACCTCCTTCATCAGCAGCAGCGGCGCGCGGAAGTTCAGATGCATCAGCAGGTCCAAACGCTCCAAGGGAAGCGCTTGAATGCTGTCGAAGAAGCATAGCCCTGCGTTGTTTACGAGCACGTCGATGCGACCCATCTGCCGCAGCGCTGCCGCGGTCAAGCTGGCGGGCGTATCCGGCTGCGCAAGATCGCCAGGCACGATGAAGCATTCGCGCCCCCATCGCTCCCGAATGACGCGCGCGGTCTCCGCTGCGGCATCGTCGTCCTGCCAATGGCCGATCGTCACGTCATAGCCGGCCCGGGCCAACTCCCAGGCGACGCCCCTACCGATGCCTCGACTGCCTCCGGTCACGAGCGCCTTGCGTTCCTTTTCCATCTGATCCTCTCCTCTCGGGCGCGACAACAAAAATGTTAACGCTTCCTAGAATCGATTCATATGAGCCGATCCTGCTAAATAGTTGACGGAATTGCAAATGTTGCGGCGGGGATGGACATACTAGGGATCACATATTGGTCCATATTGCCGCCGCCCGGACGGGGCGCGGACGACGGGGAGCGGTCGCGCGTGATCCAGTTCATCGACATAACAAAAAAGTATCCGGACGGCACCAGCGCATTAAAGGGGATTAATCTCGAAATTCAGGAAGGCGAGCTGATCACGCTGATCGGCCCGAGCGGCTGCGGCAAATCGACGACGATGAAGATGATCAACCGGCTGGTGGAGCCGACGAGCGGGAAGATCATGATCGACGGCAAAGACATCTCGACCGTCAATCCGGTTCAACTCAGACGCGAGATCGGTTATGTCATCCAGCATATCGGCTTGTTCCCCCACATGACGATCAAAGACAATGTGGCGATCGTGCCGAGGTTGAAGCGCATGGACAAAAATGCGTACGAACGACGGATCGACGAGCTCATGGACATGGTCGGCCTCGACCCGGACCGATACCGCGACAGGTATCCGTCCGAGCTGAGCGGCGGCCAGCAGCAGCGGATCGGCGTCATCCGCGCGATGGCGGCCGAGCCCTCCATCATTCTGATGGACGAGCCTTTCAGCGCGCTCGACCCGATCAGCCGCGAGCAGCTGCAGGACGAGCTCATCCGGCTGCAGGAGACCGTGAAAAAAACGATCGTTTTCGTGTCCCACGACATGGACGAGGCGCTTAAGATCGCGGACCGCATCGTGCTGATGAAGGACGGCCAGATCGTGCAGGCCGACACGCCGGAGCGCATTTTGCGGCGGCCGAAGGACGACTTCGTGCGCAGCTTTATCGGCGAAGGACGTCTGAACGAAACGTCGGAGCACCTGACGGTAGAAGACGCGATGCTGTGGAATCCGGTCACCGTCTACCAATCGAGAGGGCTTGCTCACGGTGCCAAGTTAATGAAGCAGCACCGCGTCAACGGCTTGCTCGTCCTGGATAAAAACCGCGTGCTGCAAGGCGTCGTGTCCAGAGAGGCGATCGAGGAGCACTACCGGAACGAGGAGCTGTCGCTGGGCGAGATCATGCGCACGGACGTCCCCTCCGTCGCCGTCGGCTCGAGCATCGGGGATGCAGTCGACATCATGAAGCAGAACGGCATGAGCTACCTGCCCGTCGTCCATCCGAACGGCCAGATCGCGGGTCTCGTGACCAATTCAAGTCTGATCGACGCCCTGCTGAAGCAGATCTGAACGGGAGGCCGCCATGAATCTTTGGGACGTATTCATCAACCGGCGCGACGACATCGTCCGCGCTACGCTCGAGCATCTGCAGATCTCGTTCATCGCGCTGCTCATCGCCATCGTCGTCTCGGTGCCCGCGGGCCTTGCGCTGACGCGCTATCGCAGGCTCGCCGCGCCGATCATCGGCCTCACCTCTTTGTTCCAGACGATTCCGAGCCTTGCCCTGCTCGGCTTCATGATCCCGCTCGTCGGCATCGGCCGCGTGCCGGCGATCATCGCGCTGACCGTGTACGCCCTGCTGCCGATCCTGCGCAATACGTATACGGGCATCCTGAACGTTGAAAAGCCGATCAAGGAAGCCGGCATCGGCATGGGCATGACGGGGATGCAGGTCATGTGGCGCATCGAGCTTCCGCTGGCGCTGAGCGTCATCATGGCCGGCATACGGACCGCCACCGTGATGGTGATCGGCGTGGCGACGCTGGCTTCGCTTGTCGGCGCCGGCGGCCTCGGCGATCTCATTTTCCGCGGCATATCGACCGTCAACACCGAGCTCATCCTGGCGGGTACGATCCCGGCCGCGCTGCTCGCCCTGCTGCTCGACTTCCTGCTCGAACGGATGGAGCGCGCGGTCACCCCGCCCGGCCTAAGGCCCGCAGGCCGCAAGCGGACGAACAAGTTCGTCCGGGCGGTAGAGATCGTCCTCGGCGTGCTGCTGGTCGCGGCGATCGCGACGAGCTTGATCGGAAACGGACGGTTCGGATTCGGCGGAGGCGGCGCCAACACCGTGACGGTCGGAGGCAAAAACTTCACGGAGCAGGATATTCTAGTCCATATGCTGTCCTCCCTGATCGAAGCCAAGACTGATCTCAAGGTCGTCCGCAAGCCATTCCTCGGCGGCTCCCAAGTGACGCACAGCGCGCTAACGAGCGGCAGCATCGACCTGTATCCGGAATATACGGGAACCGGATGGTCCTCGGTGCTGGGCGAGGCGCCCATCGGCGGCGATCCGCAGCTCACCTACGACAAGGTCAAGGCCGCGTACAAGACGAAGTTCGGCATCACCTGGCTCGAGCCGCTCGGCTTCAACAATACGTATACGCTCGCCATGCGTGCGGACAAGGCCGACCAGCTCGGCATCGACACGATGTCCCAGCTCGCCGCCCGATCACCCGATCTGACCCTTGGCGCGACGCATGAGTTTCTCGAGCGCGAGGACGGCTTCAAGGGCTTGCAGTCCGCTTATAACATGCGGTTCAAAAAGGTGACCGGGCTCGATCCCGGCTTGACCTACGGCGCGGTCAAAGAAGGCACGACGGACGTCAACGACGCCTTCTCGACGGACGGGCGCATACAGGCGTTCAAGCTGAAGGTGCTGAAGGACGACAAGCAGTTCTTCCCGCCGTATTATGCGGCGGTCGTCGTCCGCGACGATACGCTTAAGGCCCATCCCGAATTGGCGGATGCCTTAAAGCTTTTGGCGGGGAAAATCGACGATAAAACGATGTCCGTGCTGAACGGGCAAGTCGATCTGGAGCACCAAGAACCCCGTGCGGTCGCGGAAAAGTGGCTGCGCGCGCAGGGGCTGATCTGAGGCTGATCTGAGGCTGATCTGAGGCTGATCTGAGGCTCATCTGAGGTTTATCTAGGGCTCATCAAGACTCATCTTAGGCGATCCGAGGCGATCTGAGGCTGATTTGACGGTCACCCGTTTACGGCGCCGCCTCGTCCATCAGGATGCGATGCTTATGCGTATAGACGTTCAGCGTGTCCGCACGGATAAAGCCGACGCAAGTAATGCCGAGGTCGTCGGCTAATTGAAGCGCGAGGTCCGTGGGCGCAGACTTGGAGAGCAGCAGCGGACAGCCGATCTTCGCGGCTTTGAGCACCACTTCGGACGACAGGCGGCCGCTGAACGTTATGGCCCGGTTCCTGGCGGAAATCCGGTTGCGGATGCAATGGCCGAACAGCTTGTCGAGCGCGTTGTGCCGGCCGATGTCGGACCGGATCTCCGCCGCTCCCGATTCGTCGATCAAGGCGGCGTTGTGGACGCCGCCCGTGGATAGGAATTCGGGGGACCCGGCTTGGAGGGCGTTCATCCACTCGAAGCAGCGCTCCACCCTAACCGCGAGGCCGCCGACGATCGTTTTGGCCGTTCTGGCGTCGTTATGAAAATAAAACTGCCGGCTTTTACCGCAGCAGGAGCCGATCATTCGTTTCGAATAAAAATCCTTGCCGGTGGATTGCGGCCGGACCAGCTCGACGCGGGCGAAGCCGCCCGCGACGTCAAGCGAGAGCGACCGGATATCCTCATGCACGCGGATGACGCCTTCCGAGCCCAGGAAGCCGACCGTCAGATCGGTCAGATCGCAGGGCGTGCAGACGATCGTGGCGAACTCTTCGCCGTCCACGTACAGCGTCAAGGGAAACTCGGCCGCCACGTCTTCAGGCTGCTCAGAGACGGAGCCTCCTTTCCACTTCGTGGCGGTCCATTTAACGGTTGCGGGTCGTTCCATGCTGTGCCTCCTCGCCGCTCATTCCGGCATGTCGATGTCCAATTCCTCGATCCGTTTCTCTACATACCGCGTATCCTTCAAAGCATGATACGTCTCCGCCTTTTCCACGACGACCGACGCATTGTATTCGGGAATGCCGGCTTGCGGCTCGTAGACGCCTTTGGGAAAAAGCATGTTGCCCTCCGGCCAATACAGCTCGATGTTGCCGGCGGCGATCGCTTCCGCTCTCGCCCTGCCATGGAAGACGCCATGCCGGTTATAGACGACGATGGCGTCGCCATCCCGGACGCCGAGCCCCTCCGCGTCGGCCGCGTTCATCAAGACGTCGTACCGCCCGGCGCCGTTGAACGGATCGACTTCGCCGTACACCATCGAATTGAACTGCTTGCCGCGCCTTGTCGTCGCGTAATAGCGGCCCTCGGGCTTCCGAAGCTCCGGCAGCTCGATCGGGAGAAGCCTGCCCTTGCCGTCCGGCGTTGGGAACTCGCCGCCTTCGCAGAGCCAGGCGCCGCCCCATTGGAAGACGTCGCCCCGGCTGCGCAAATGCTGGATGCCGTCGTAGTTCGGAGCGGCGACGGCGATCTCTTCGCGAATGGCGGCGGCATCGCGGAAGACGATGACATCGCGGCGCTCCGGCCGGACGCGCGCGGCCAAGTCCGTGTAGATCTGCCATTCGGGGCGTGCCTCGGCGATTCGCGGCCCTGCGATCTCAGGCGAGAAATAGACCATGCGCTCGGTCGAAGTGGAGGTGCCGCCGCCGGGCTGCTCGTAACGGGTCATGGCGGGCAGCACCCATACTTCTTCCTTCGCGTCGGCGAGCGTCGACGTATTCAGCACGATGTCCTGGTGCACGCGCACGTCAACGTTCTCCAGGCAGCGCCGCACGAACTCGGGGTCGGGCATCGTCTCGAGGAAATTGCCGCCCGAGGTGTAGAAGAGCTTGAGCTTGCGTTCGTGGTCCTCGGGCAGCAGGGCATTCTCCAGCGATACGCCGACGATATCGCCCTGCCAGCGGGGCAGCTCGAATCCCCAGACCGACTCGATTCTTCCGATATGATCTCCCTGGAATTCCCCTCCCGGAAGACTGAACGGATCCGCCCCCATCTCGCCGGAGCCCTGTACCCCGCTATGTCCCCGGATCGGCATGACGCCGCAGTGTTCCCTGCCGATGAACCCGCGCAATAGCGCCAGATTGGCGACCTGCGAGATATTGTCCGTGCCGAACCGGTGCTGCGTCAGCCCCATGCTCCAGACGAAAACCCCGCTGCGCGCGCGCGCCAGCAGCGCGGCGAATTCCGCCATCCGCTCGCGGGAGAGACCCGACGACCGCTCGAGCGCCGTCCAGTCTTGGCGGCGTACATGCGCCTCCAGCGCTTCCAAGCCGCCTGCATGCGCCTCTACGAACGCGCGGTCGATCGCCGAACCAGGCTCGGCGCCCTCCATTTCGAACCAATGCTTCATGACGCCGTTCATGAAGGCGATGTCGCCGCCGATGTTGACCTGATAGAAGTCGTCGGCCAGCTTCGTGCCGAACAGCGCCGATTCGGGAATCGAAGGCACCCAATAGCCCTCCATCGCCGGCTCCCGGTACGGGTTGATGACGATGATCTTCGTGCCTTTGCGCTTGGCTGCGTACATGTACTTGGTCGACACCGGCTGGTTGTTCGACGCCACGCTCCCCCAGAAGACGAGCACGTCCGTGCCGATCCAATCCTTATAGTTGCAGCTGGACGCGCCGATGCCAAGCGAGCGCTTCATCGCGGTCTTGGAGGGCGAATGGCAGATGCGCGACGCGTTGTCGATGTTGTTCGTCCCGATGAAGCGGGCCGCCTTGGCGGCCGCGTAGTAAGACTCGTTCGTGATGCCACGGGCGGTAAGGTAAAAGGCCAGCTGCTTCGGATCGACGCCGCGGATCTTGCCGGCGATGCGGTCCAGCGCTTCGTCCCAGCTCGCGCGCCGGAAGGCGCGTTCGCCTTTCGCGCGCACGAGCGGATAGGGAATGCGCCCCAGCTTGCGCAGCTGCGCGCTGTCCATTTTCCTCAGCTCGTCGATATCGGCATGAAGAAGCTCCGGCTTGACGGCTCCCATCGTGTTCAGGCGCAGCACGTTCAGCCGGGTCGTGCACAGATGCGGACCCATGAGCGTCTGATCGAAAAGGCCGGAGACGCCGAGCGCGCATCCGTCGCAGACGCCCTGCGTCAATATCCGGTACGCATACGGCAGATTGTCCCGATTGTCCCAGACGACCTTCATCGTGTCCCGAATGTGATGCGGCTTCTGCCGCCCCAAGCCGAACGGAACCTTGCTCACCCACAGCTTGGGATCCGGACGTCCGGGTAGCTTCGTGCGTCCTGAATGTTTGGTTTTGCCCATCGTCCTCTACCTCCGCCGCCGCTAAAATCAAACAGCCGCAAAGTCCGAAGCAGCTCGCTGCCCCGTCCTTTGCGGCTTGGAATAGATTTATTTTAGCAGGTTGCCCGCGCGCTCGGCAAGCGTTTTCAACCCGTTCCCCCGGCTCGCTCAAAGCGCCTCGTCCGCAAAATCCATGAACCGGTCCCAATCGTAGACCGTCAAGTCGTGGACGCCGCTGCGATTGTGATAGCCCATCCGATCGCCGACGAGGGGCGCCTCGATCTCCGGGAAGCGCGCCTCGGCCAGCCCGCGATAGCCGTACAGCCGGTAGACCGGAGCGGCATGAACGAGCGAGGCGAATTCCGAGACCGGGTCCGCCCACAGGTCCTCGGCCGCGCTCGCCACGTAGACGGGACGCGGCGCGATGGTCGCGAGCAGCATGTGCTGGTCGACGGGCAGCGCCTCCGCGCGGCCATTGAACGATTTGTAATTTTCGTCGAACCAGTGAGGGAACCGTTCATTAATATCCTGAATCTGCTCCCCTTTATTGCCGCGGGAGAGCGCCGCGCCCGTGCAGCCGGATTCATTGCTGACGACGAGCGCGAAGCGTTCGTCGAGGGCCCCCGCCCACAAGGCGGCCTTGCCGCCGCGGGAATGGCCGACGACAGCGACGCGCGACGCATCGATGCCGGGATGCGTCTCCAGGTAGTCCATTGCCCGGCCGGCTCCCCATGCCCATGCGGCGATCGTCGCCCAGGCGTCCGCGGGACGCTTGCCCTCGAACCGGTCGAACAGGCCGTGCACGCCGTTGCCGAAGCCGTCGTCGAAGTCGGGATCAACCTCTTCGAGGTCCAGCACGATCGCCGCATAGCCGCGCGCCGCGAGGCGATCCGCGGGCCAGAAGGCGGAGCTGCCCGCGTCCGTTCCGCCGCGAGCCAGCACGCCCCGGTTGTTCAGCAGCAAGAAAGCCGGGCATGGTCCCCGGCGATCGCGCGGAAGGAACTGCAGCAAGCGAATCCGCCCCTCGCCTCCAGGCCCGGCGAAGCGGATCGCCGCCTCCTCGCGAATCGCGGCGCCTCCCAATACGGTTTCCGGCAGCGACGTATCGAAGGACAGGGAGGCCGGTCGGCGGACCGGCTCCCTTCCGTACACATACTCGCGAAATAAATCCATGATCTCCGGCCGCCGCTTCTTCTGCCAATCGTCGGCCGTCTCGATCCGCTCGCCGACCCGCGTCAGCAGAACGTCCGGCAGTTCGCGCTGCTCCGTCATCTTGTTCAATGCCCTCCCGTCGTCGGCGCTTCGGCAACGATATAGAAGATCGTCTCGTTGCCTGTGGCGTTAACCGCCTTCGCGTCCGCGTTCGTATCCGGTACGGGGACCGTCACCTGCGTCGTCCCCTTCCCGTTTTTACCCCCTTCCCAATTCAGCTGCGTCTCGTTGCCGAACAGATCGACCCGCTTGACGGTCCAGTCTTTGCCGATGCCCTTGAACGAGGCCGTAATGGCCGAGGACGCCCAACCCAGGTGCATCGTGTCGCCCTTGCCGTTCCAATCGACGAAGATGTCGGCGTCGCCCTGATTTTTCATATGAACGGCGACGACGACGCGCTTGTCGTCCACGAGGAAGCCCTCCGCGGAGGACAGATTCTCGTTGAGCTCCGGCTTCAGCTCGGGCGAAGTATCGAAGCTGGAATACGGCTTGACCTGGTTGCCGTTCAGCAGTCCGAACAGCGTCGTCAGCGTCTTGCCCTTGACGGACAGCTCGCCTCCGCTATGCAGCGAGCGATTGTAGCCGTAGGCGTTCGGATCGTTCGGCGCCCAGTTCGCGAAGTAGAACAGCTTGAATTGGTCCGAATTGTTCTTGGCTTGATGCGTCAACGCCCAGTAGAAGGCGCGCGGGTAGGTGTCCGCGACGAACTTGTCGTTGATGGAAAATCCGAGCTCCGTCTGCCAGATGTACGGATGGTCGATGCCCCGCTTTTTGGCCGCGTCGTACATCCGGTCCATCGCTTCGAGCGGCATGTAGTGCATGTCGAACACGTCCACCGACTTCCAAGCCCGCTTCCGGTCCAGCAGGTCGATGAACTCGTTGATCGGCGCGCCGCAGATCCAGCCGCCGTAGACTACTTTCTTGCCGGCCTGCTGAATGACCTTGGCCGCCGGGAGATGGATCAGGTCCATGTACTGGTCCATGCCGCCCCACCAGAAGCCCGAGCCGGGATACGCTTCGTTCCATACCTGGTAATACTGAAGATTATAAGGCGCCGCACCGAAAATGGATACGACTAATTTTACATAATTCTCCCAATCTTCCGCATGCTGCGGCGGCGTATTGCCGATCGCGAAGTCTTGCGTCGTCTTGTCGAGTACATTGCCCGCCGCATCCTTCGTCGTGACCTCGCGCGTGAATTTATGGTTCTGCTCCGACAGCACGGGCCCGACCTCATAGGTTAGTCCGTGGAATTCGTACGAGTACCCTGTCCGATTGGCCGCCCAATCGGCCGTATACGCCAGCACGGGAACGATCGTAATGCCGTTTTTCTTGGCCTCCAGCACGCGGCTTTTCAGCTCGTTCAGCGCATTTTCGTTGATCTGGCCCTTGGCAGGCTCGATGCTGCCCCATAGGAAGTCGAACCGGTTCCACGCCATATTGCCGATCAGATCCTGATCCGGTCCCTGGTTGATGCCGTTGAAGTTGCGGAACGGCGTCTTGGCCACATACTTGAAGACCGTCGCGTCGCTTGGCTCCATGCCTTCTTTGACCGCCGCCGCTGTAACGACCGTATCGCCGTTGATAACGAAAGGCTGCGTATACGCGATTTTTGTGGAGGAAGCGAGCGGATCGCTGCCGTCGGTCGTATAATAGACCGTTGCGCCCTCGGTGCCGGATGCGAGCGTGACGGTCGGCTTGGTTCCGGCGGCATAAGAGCCGGAATCCGGCGTGGCGGTCACGGCTGCCGTCTGCTGCATGATTTCCGTCACGACCGTCGCGTCGACTTTGCTGGGCTCCCACCAATATGTCGGATGATCGGTCACGAACAATAGATCGTTGCCTTTCTGAACGGTCGTCCTCAGCTTATAGTCCTTTTTGGCGCCGGTATATTCGAATAGCGTCTCGAACGGGCCTTTGACGGCGCCCGGGTCGGTGTCCTTCGACAGCAGAATCCGGAAGTGGCCGGAGCCGTTCGCTGAGAAGTTCCCCTGCAGCCGCAGCGTCTTGCCGTCCTGGTCGTCGCCTGCGGTGTAATTGAAGGCGATCGGCTTGTCGTCGGTGCCGACCTGTCCGTTCGCTTTGACGAACCAGACGTGATTCGCATTTTTCAAATCAAGCGCCCACTCGTCGGCAGCGAATTTCGTTCCGTCGCCTTTTTGCAGCAGCGAGGGGGAACCGCTCCCCGGCAGGTACAGGTAGGACCAGCCGCCGGCCTTGAGCGCATTCGTTTTCAAGTTATAATCCGCTACATTGTTGGTCGTCGGGTTCCCGCTTCCCCCGGAAGGTGCCGCCTTGTAGGAGAAAGTAACGGGCTCGCTCGGCAGCAAATCGTCCTTGGTCGCGACCGCCGTGATGTACGTATCCGTCGTGACCGAGATCGGACTCGCATACGCGAGCCGCGTATCGGAGACTAGCGGGTCGCTCTTATCCAGCGTATAGTAGACGGCCGCGCCTACGCTTGGCGTCGCGAGCGTGACGAGCGTGCCCGGCTTCACGATGCCGGGAGGCGGATCGGCCGTCACCGGCTGGGCCTGCAGCGTATCGATGGTGGCGTCCAGCTTGCTTGGCTCCCACCAATACTTATGATCCCTGCTGACGAACATGAGATCGTAGCCGGCCTGCAGCGTGACGTTCAGGTCGAAGCTCGTGCCGGCGCCCGTATAGTCGAACAGCGTGTCGTACGGCCCGGCGACGGCGCCCGCGTCCGCGTCCTTCGACAGCAAGACTTGAAAGTGGCCGGAATCCGTTGCCGCATAAGTACCGTGCACCTTCACCGTCTTGCCCGCCTGCGCGGCGCTCGCCGTGTAATTGAAGGCGATCGGCTTGTAGTCGGTGCCGATCTGGCCGTTCGCCTTGACGAACCAGACGTGATTGGCGTTCTTGATGTCCTGCGCCCATTCGTCCGCGGCGAACTTGGTCCCGTCCCCCTTATTGAGCAGCGACGGGGCGCCTGTCACCGGCGCGTACAGATACGACCAGCCGCCCGCTTGAACGACGTTCTTGTCCGCATTGAAGTTGGCGATGTTGTTGGTGGTCGATGCCGCCGCGCCAGCCGTCGCGCCGGCCGTCCCTATGCCTGTCTCAACGCCTGCCTCGGCGCGTGCCGCGCCAAGACCGTTCAGCGAACAACCCAGCAGCGCAAGGAGCGCCGCGCCTTTGAACAGCTTGCTCATTCCCGTCTTCATCCGTCAATCTCCCTCCATGGCTTCGTTATTTCATGCCGCTGAACGTAAAGCCCTGCAAGATGTACTTCTGGAACAGCAGGAACAAAATCGCGGGCGGGACGATTGCGAACGTCAGCGCCAAAAATTGAATGTCCATCGGCACGAGACCCTTTAAATTAAAAATCGCCACCGTGACCGACCACAAAGGCTTCTGCTTCAACACCATGTACGGCCAGAAAAAATCGGCCCAGGCCGCATTGACCGTGAAAATCGCGATGGTCGCCACGATCGGCTTGCTCATGGGCATGACGATCCGGCCGAAAATCGACAGCCCGCTCGCGCCGTCCAGCTTCGCCGCCTCGATCAGCGCGGACGGGATTTTATCGAAAAAGCCCTTGAAAATCATGACGTAAAAAGCCGAGGCGCCAGCCATCATCCACATCGGCCAATACGTGTTCATCAGGTTGATGCCGAGCACGGGAAAAGAGATGATGTTCCGGAAGATCGGCACGATGCCGAGCGTGTTCGGCAGGAGCATCGTCCACAAGATGACGGCTTGAAGGACGCCGCTGCCCTTCGGCTTCAGGACGGACAGAAAATAGCCGGCCAGGCCGTTGAACAATACCGCGAATACGATCGAGCCCGCCGTGATGAAGAGCGTGTTCAAGTACAACCGGGTAAAATTCAGCTGCTTCCACGTCTCCCCCAGCTTGTTCAGCTCGAAGGAATGCGGAATAAGCGTCGGCGGAACCTGGAAAAATTCCTTGATATCCTTCAAGCTCGACGCGAACAGCCACAAGGGCGGCAGCAGGCAAACGAGCGATACCAGAAGAAGCAGGAGCAGGACCGCGTAATAAAACAGCTTGACGCTCGGCAGCTTGTAATCGAGCGAGCTGATGATGCCGTTCGTTTCATTGGAGCGCATGGTTGTCACCGCCTAGTCTGACGCTATTGCTTTGTTCAATCGGTAATAGACGATCGTCACGATCATGAGGATGACGAAGGTAATGCCGCCGATGGCGAGCGATTCGCCGATCCTAAAATAGCGGAACGCGTACTGATAGCCAAGCAGGCTGAGCGACATCGAGGCGTTGTTCGGACCGCCTTCGGTCATCGTCAGCGGCTCGTACAGCACCTGGAACACGCCGATGATCTGCAGGATGAGCAGGATGCCGACGATCGAGGAGATCTGCGGGATCGTGATGTGCCGGATGCGCTTCCATATGCCCGCGCCGTCGAGCGCCGCCGCTTCGTACAGTTCATGATTGACGCCCTGCAGGCTCGCCAGGTAGATGATGGCCGTGCTGCCGAAGCCCCGCCAGGTCATGACCGCTACGATCAGGGGAATCGTCAAATGCGAATTTTGCAGCCAATTCGACGGCGCGATGCCGAGCTTGCCGATGAGCGCGTTCAGGATGCCCCCCGAGCCAGGCTCGAAAATCGACGCGTACAGCAGCGCCGCGGCGATCCCGGGCACCATTCCAGGAAAGTAAACGGAGAACTTGAAGAAAGACTGGCCGCGCCGCACCTCGTTAATCATGATCGCGATCGCGATAGGGATAAAGAAGCCGAAGAGCAGAGACCAGAAAACGTAGAGGATGGTATTGTAAAAGGTTTGCTGGAAAACGGAGTTCGTGATGACGTCGACATAATTGCGGAAGCCGATAAATTCGACGGCCTTGTAGCCTTTGGTCTTGTAGAAAGACAAGATCAGTCCGGAGAGAAGCGGCTGCCAATGGAAAACGGTAAAAAACACCAGGCTCGGTACGACGAATAGCCAAGCGGACAGCGATTTCAATCGTTTTTTCCAGACGAACGGCCCGGCTTCCGTCCCGGCCCGAACGGGTAAGGGTTGCTGCATGGCATCCATGGCCGATCCATCCTTTGTCGTTCAAGTTGGCTGGCGGAAGACGGCCGATGCCGTCTTCCGTCGCTTTTTTTTGCTAGCGTCGCCGGTTTAATTCGCCTTGTCCAGATAGTCCTTCTGGAAGTCCGCCGTCGCCTTGTCCAGCAGCGTCTTCGGATCCGCGTTCTTGTCGGTCAGCACCGCTTGAATGACGGAGTCCAGCTGCTTGTACAGCTCTTGCGCGTTCATCGGCACTTCGGGCTTGATGGTGACCCCTTCGTTTTTCATATAATCGTTCCACAGGTCGAGATTGACGTTTCTGTATTTGTCGTAGATCGCGTTTTCGGCATCGGTCTTCTCTTTGTTCACCCATGGCGACAAACCGTGAACGCCGGTCACGCGGTTCTGGCTCTGATCCGACGCGAGCTTGTCCTCGAGTCCCTTCAACGAATCGGGATCCACGTCAGGCGACTTGCCGATGATCTTCGTCCATTTGAACCCGGCGTCGATCTGCTCCGGCGAAGCGTTGTTGGCGAACATCCGGAGATTGCCTCCGAACAGGGCGACCCGTGCCTTGGGACCGGCCGGCACCGCGGACATCGCGATCGCGTCCTTGCTCATTTTATAATCGTTGACGGGATTGTTTTTCCAGTCGGTCGTCGCGAACGCCATCCCGACTTGGTCCGTTCCGAACATCCTGAAGCCGTCGTCGATGTTGACCAGCGCATTGTCGGGCAGCACGTCGTATTTCCACTTCAAGTCCTTGATGTACTGCAGGGCCTCGACCGCTTCCGGACTGTCGAAGACCGCTTTCCATTTGCCGCCTTCCTGCTGTTCGAACTCGGCGCCGTACGACCAGGCGATATTCATGAACTGCCAGCCGCCCTGGTTGTTCTCCGTCGGGAAGAAGAAGCCGAATTTGCCGGTCTTGTCTTTGATAATCTTGGCGGTCTGCGCCAGTTCGTCGTAGGTCCGCGGGAACTTCGGTACGCCCTTGTCGTCCAGCAGCCCGGCTTGCTTGAACAGATTGACGTTATACCAGATGCCCATATAATAGCCGCTGTCCGGAATGCCGTAGATCTTGCCGTCCCGGGTGACCAGCTTCAGCATGTCCGGGTTCACCGCTTTGTCGTAGCCGTACTTGGTCATAAACGAGGTAATGTCCGCCGCATAGCCGGCATTGATAATCTTGTCGGGCTCCGTGAAGTAGGTCGAAAAAAGGTTCGGCAGCTGTCCGCTTTCCGCTTTCGGCAGGAACGTGTTGACGTCGTACGGATAATAATCGGGCGTCATTTTAATATTCGGGTATTCCGTTTCCAGCGCCGTCTTCCAGGCTTCGTACTGCGGCAGCTGCTTGTCGTCGTCCTTGACCCAGTCGCCATTGTCGAATACGACGTTCTTGGCTTCGGGCGAGCCGGAAGCGGCAGCCGTGGACGCCGCGTTCGAGGAGGCGCCCGAATTCCCGTCGTTCTTGGCCGAGCAGGCGGCGGAAGCCGCGATCAGCGCGACCAGCGGGATCAGGCCCCAAGCTTTCCGTTTGTTCATCATTTTACTCGCACGCCCTTTTCGTTTTTTTATTGTGCGCAACGTTGCTAAAGTAATAATAGCGCTTTCTTGGCAAGGGAAAAATCAGGCGAATCTGCAAAAACGTTTGCAAAACTGTTATAATGACGACGAAAGTAAGCGCTTATAAATCCAGACCCATGAGGGGGAAGCGGCTGTCGTGTTTCGCCTTCTATCTCGCAGAATCGTTCTGATCTCTTTGATAACGGTCACGGCGTGCACGATACTCATCGGCCTTTTTTCGTTTCAGTGGGCCAAGCGGACCGTCGAAGCCGAGTTCATGGGCGTCTCCTCCAGCTACTTCGCCAAGTCCAACGACCTGATCGTGCAATACATGAACAACATGGAAGAAAAGGCCAGGGTGATCCTCGACAACCCGGTCATCGCGCGCGAGATCCGCGAGCCGCGCGTATCGCGGGAAGTTCAACCCGTGCTGGATCATTTTTCCCAGAGCCTCGACGTCAAGCTCCTCGGCATCTCCATCTACAAGCCGGACGGCACGCTGTACTCCCTGAGCCGGATGTCGAGCATCCCTACGTATGAGCAGCTGAAGGAAGACGCGCCTGTACGCGATCTGCTGAATCGGCCCTCCGCCAGTTCCGCTTGGACGCTCCGCAACCGGAATCTGGCCCAGTACTCCGTCAATTTTAATCGCGAGAACGGCGCGCTGACCTACCTCGCCAAGTCGTACGACGATCGGGGCGGCCTGCTCGGCTTGATGGTCATCGACCTGGACGTCGGCACGCTGTTCGACTTTCTCGGCACGACGAACAAGCTGTTTCGCCAGAGCCAGCTGTTCCTCATTAGGGACAACGAGGAAGGCGTGTACGCCGCTTACGCCGCGGACAGAAGCGCGCCGGGAGCCGCCGACCTGAGAAAAATAAAAAGAGACCCCGAAGGGGCCTTCATCTCCGCCGACGGGAGCCGTCTCGTGCTCTATCAACCCATCCTGGGCGCCGACGCCAAGATCGCGATGAGCATCCCGCTCAAGAACATCGACGGCAATCTCCGAACGCTGCGGCTATCGATCGTGCTGTATACGGTTCTGTTCGGCTTGTTGGCCGTCGCGCTGGCCATCCTGCTCCGCAGAAGCATCGTACGGCCGCTGAGCCAGCTCTACAAGCGGATACGGGCGTTCGTCTAGCGGCACGGCCTCCCTTCGATCAACGCTTGACCTCCGTCTTGACTGTCACGATCGAGGTCGTGCCTCGCCCGATGACGCTGCGGATCTCGACGCCGTATTCGCCGCCGTACTCCAGCCGGATGCGCTCGTTGACATTCCGTATGCCGTATCCGCCCCCGTTATAACGCAGGGGCGACTCCTCCTTTTCCCACGCGCCGACCTCGAAGCCATCGCCGTCGTCGGCGATCTCGAACACGAGATGATCCGCCTCGCGATAGCCTCTGATGAGCAGATTTCCCTTTCCTCGCTTGGCGCGGATGCCGTGCTTGAGCGCGTTTTCGATGAGCGGCTGCAGCAGCATCTTGAGCATTTTAAACGGCAGAATGTCCGGCGCGATATCGTACGTCACCTCGAACTTGTCCGGCGTGCGCATCGTCTCGATCGCGATATAGTTCCTCGCGATGCCGACCTCCTCTTCGACCGTGATATATTTATCGCCTTTATGCAGGCCGAGCCGATAGAAATGAGACAGCGCGATGACGATCTCCTCGATGTTCTTTTGCTTGTTGATCTTGGCCATCCATCCGATCGCATCCAGCGTATTGTACAAAAAGTGCGGGTTGATTTGCGCCTGGAGGGCGTTCAGTTCCATCTCACGCTGCCGGTCCTTCTCTTCGTTCTGGCGTTCGATCAGTTCGCCGATGCGGACGACCATGTCGTTGAAGCTGGTCTCCAAGATACCGAGCTCGTCCCGGGAGGAGCGGAGCGGCAGGACGCGGCTGATGCCGTTGAACTGCGTGATTCGCCTATTCAGCCGCTGAAGCGGCCGGATGATGCCTTTGGACACGTAATACGAGATGACGAGCGCGACGAGCAGGACCGCGATCTGAATATACATGGCGTATGTATTGATCTTGCTGGCGTTCGCGAACAGCTCCCGGTCGGATACGACGCTGACGATGCGCCAGCTCAGCCCCAGCTTCGACAGGCTGCCGCTCAGCGGATAGCTGGTGACGATCGAGGGACTGCCTTCGAACCGGATCTTGCCGAAGTCCGGGGCGGACGCCGACATGAACGGCTCCCGGTCGAAGATGGTCGCGCCGGCGCGATCGGGGCTCGGATAGGACAAAATGTACGAATCGTCGGCGATCAGAAACGAAAATCCTTTGCTCGGCACGATCACGTCCTTTAAAACGCCGTACAACGCTCTTTCCTTGATATACACGACCAGGTAACCGATGTTCTGACCGGTGTAGAAGTTCTGGTATTTGCGGCCCAGCAGCAAATAAGCGTTTCCTTCTTCGTCCTTTTCGACCTCGCCCCAGACGGGCGTCTTTTTTCGTTCGATCTGCGCGAGATAGGTCTGTCCGGGCAGGTCGATTCGCGCCTCGCCGTAGCGGTAAGCGCTCCCGTCCTTCGTCACGATGACGACATCGCCGACGACGGACGGATCGATCCCCATGCCTTTCAGCAGATCCGCGTACATCGCTTCTTTGTGCGCACGGTCCGTGCCGGCGTCGCCGAGCAGACCGTAAATATCGTTATTCGTAAGGAGGCGCACCGAGAGCATGTTGACCTGGTCGATCAGGCTCTCCAGGTTCACCTCCGCTTTTTCTTGATTCAGCCTGACGTAGTTATACATAAAATCCTTGATGCTCTTCTGCACGGCCGCCCGCGATGTCTGGAAAATGATCGCCGAGGAGACGAGCAGGCTGATCAGGAGCAGCCAGAAGATGCGGCCGTTAATCGTCATCTTGCGCAAGGGAACCAGCGCCGTTCGCCCCCTCAATCGAAAATGCTCGTTTTCATATACTGCTTCGGGGTCAAATTCGTGTACCGTTTAAAAACCTGGCTAAAATGCCTGGGATCCTTCAAGCCTACTTTATCGCAGACTTCGTAGATTTTGTACCGGTTCGTGCTGAGCAGCGCCTTGGCCTGTTCGATGCGAACCTCGGTGATATAGTCGTTAACCGTCATCGACGTATTTTTTTTGAACGCATGCATCAGATTGGAAGGGCTGATGTACAGCTTTTCCGCAATTTCGCCGACGGACAGATTTTTGCCGTAGTTCTGCCGGATATAGCGAATCGCGTCCGTCACGTTTTTTTCGTTGCCGGCCGTTTTTTGGCTCCTTACCTTCTTCAACGCGGCGAGCAGCTCTTCGATCAGCTTCCTTTTGGAGATCGTCTCGATCTGTCGTTCCTTGCGAATCTCGCTTGCCGCTCTCGCTATCGAAGCGAGCAGTTTATCGTTCTCGATCGGCTTCACCAGGTAGTCCGACACGCCGTACGTGATGGAACCCTTGGCATAATGAAAATCGTCGTACCCGCTAAGCACGATGACCTTCGTGCCGACGCCCCGGAGCCTGAGCTGCTCCAGGAAGCCGAGTCCGTCAAGGAACGGCATGTTCATGTCGGTAATAATGATATCGGGCTTCAATCGGAGCGCCATCTCGAGGCCCGTCTCCCCGTCTTCGGCCGCGCCGACGACTTCCATGAGATGCGCTTGCCAGTCGATCGTCGTCTGCAATCCCACTCTCACCAAATATTCGTCGTCGACAATGAGAATTTTGATCGTTTCCGTCGCCATGGTCATTGCGGGCCGGCTCCTTCGGTTAAAATGATGAACCCGGAGACGACGAAAACGTAACAAGCTGGCATCGCCCAAGGCGATGCGGGCTTGCTCCGTTTTCGCGCTCCGTCTTTTCTGCTTCAATTATACAGGTTATAGCTCGATACCAGATTAAATTTCCACATTTGGTTCGCGCTCGCGTTATACGACCAGATCTGAACGTTCGTTCCGTCCGCCGTTCCCATCCCGGCCACATCCAATCGGCTGTTCGGCGCGACCTTCGGCGCGATCTGGTAGTAGCCGTTAACCGGACTCGAAGGCATGAACAGACGGGCATCCACCGCATCGTCATACCAGATCTGGATGTTCGTCCCGTCCGCGGCGCTTCCTCCGTTCACGTCCAAATCGTACGACGGCGCGCTCACGGAGAAAAACTTCCAGTAGCCGCCGCCCGCGTCCACGGCCCGCCACTTCTGGTTGCCGCCCGCGTCCGCCGTCACTTGCGAGCCGCGTATATCGACGTTGCTGCCGTTGGCGCCGCCCTCGGCTGTCAGATTTTTGCCTGGCGCATTCAGGGGCTCGATCGTATAGATCGCATTGTTCAGGAGCGGCTGACTGTAGGAGACCGAGTACACATTCAATTTCCACTGCTGGGCCGCGGTATCGTTGATCGTATACACCTGTACCGGGGTGCCGTCTGTCGTGGCCGCGCCTTGAACGTCCAGCGCCAAACCCGACGCATTCTTGGGCGACAGCTGGAAAGTCCCGTCTCCCTTCACCTTCAGCTTCCAGAGCACCGCATCGCTGCCGTCGTCGGCCCCGATCTGGGTCTGCGTGCCGGAAGCGGTGCCGCCCTTGTCGCTCAGCACGAGCGCAGGCGCGCTAAGCGGATAGAACTTCCAATAACCTTGGCCCGCATATACCGCCTTCCACTTCATTGCGTTGGACGAGCCCCACCAGGCCGTCTGCGACGTGAGCGCCGTCTTGCTGCCGTTCGCGCTCCCGTTCGCCTGAAGCTGCAGGCCCGGCGAGCTGAGCGCCTCCATTGTATACACCGCATTCTGGATGAGATGCGGCGTATAGAAGGTTGCATAGACAGAAGGAGTACCGGTGGCCGACGTACTCGATGGATAGCTGGCGGGCAATGCGCCGTATGTCCGGGTCGCCATCCGCACGCTTCCCGACGCCGAATTAAAGGCTGTCGCCAGCGTATTGCTGTTCGGCTGGAAGACGAGCCAGTAGCTCCCGGCAGGCAGCACGGTCGGCGACGTCACGCCGACCGTGTTCCAGCCGGCGGCCGGCGTGAACTCCGGCGTTGACGCCTTCAGGGCGCCCGGCGCTCCCGCGTTGTCCGCATACACGCCCATGATCATTTTGCCGGAAGCCGCTTTGATATGAACGCTCATGCTCTTCAATATCGAATCGTTGTTCAGCGCGACCTTCACCGCATACAGGTGGCTGGCGTCGTTCGTCGTCGACCCGCTCTCGACATTCAGGTCGCCCAGCACGGGCGACGATGCGGTGGCGACGTCCTCCGGATTGAACGAACCTTGAGGCCCGACCAGATAGATCGGCGAATAGGACAGCGAGGTCGGCACGGCGATCGGGTTGCCGAACAGATCGTAAGCCAGCATGCCGGCCGCCGTCGCCCCGCGAATGCCGACCGGGACGCTGCCGTCGTCGAGATTGAACAGCATGACGACGTCCTTCTGGTCCGACGCCCTGGTGAACTTAAGCATACGAACTCTGTCGATCTCGACCGTGCTGGCGTAGGCGGCGCCCTTCAGCATTGCCGCGGCCGCATTGAAGGAGACGTACGATTGCTTGGCCGCATACGGCACCTCGACGTTCGACGCCCAATTGCGGATCAGCCCCCAGTTGGACTCCTTGTCCGCCGGATTTGTGCCGTCGTCCTGGAAGTCGTAGTAGAACATTTTGGAGACGCCGCCCGCGCCAGGCGTTTGCGACAGACCTGTGGCGAATGCTCTGGCCGAATACGCGGCCTGGCGGTTTTCGTCAACGGTAGAGGTCGACCACCCGAACTCCGTCATCCATATTTTTTTCGGCGATGCGTAGCCGGAGAAGGCGGACTGCACGCTTTTCACCGCGCTTGGGATCGTATACCAGCCCGGATTGCCGACCTCGGCGGGCGACGGGTCCGTATAAGGATGAACGGACACCGACGTCGTCTTGTCGTAGCCGCCGTTCGTCAGCATGCCGCTGATAAACGGAACGTCCACCGTGCTTGTGGAGCCCGCGATGATTTTCGCGTTCGGGTTCACGTTCAGGACGGCATCGTACGTCGCCTTGAGCAGCTCCGTGTAGTAGGACGTGCCGTAGCGCTCCGGATTCCCCATGCCCCCGTTCCATTCGTTCCACACCTCATAGTGATCGACTTTCCCGGCGAAGTGCTGCGCCACGGCCGCCGCGTAATTCGCGAAGGCCGTATATTGGGCCGTCGTATGCGGCGTCGACGATGCGTCGGCCTTGTACAGATCGTTGCCGTAGCAGAGCACGAGCAGCACCTGCATGCCGGCCTGCTTCGCCATATTCACCTCTTCGTCCAGCTTGGCCGCGAACGTATAGACGCCGGGCGATTTTTCGACGTTGCTCCACATGACCGTATCCCGGATCCACTGAACGCCCGCCTTCTGCGCCAGAGGGATCGTAATGGCATTGCTTCCCTTGTCGGGCTGGTCGGCATGCAGATTAATGCCGAGCACGCCGTCTCCCACGCTGCCGGACAGTGGAGTCATGACGCTGAAAGGAATCGACTTGTTGATCGTGAGCGAAGGATTGGCGGACACTGCCGCTACTTCGAGCGTATAGGTTCCTTTTAACGTCACCGATGGCGTGACAGTTTGCGTCGCATTGCCGCCCGCGGGAACGGTCTTCGCGAACGAGCCGACATTCGACGTCAATCCCTGCCAGTCCTTAATGTAATAAGACACGGAAAACGAATAGCTTGCGGTATCGGTGTTGACGAACGTCAGCGGGATCGACACCGTATCCGCCGTCGTAAAAATATTGCCCGTATTCGTCGCGCTTCTGCCGGTGAGCGTCACGGTGCCTGCCGCCTTCGCCGGATGAAGCAGCCCTGCGAGCAGTACGACGAGCGACAAGGTCACGACCCACACCCGCCATAGCCTTTTGCCGAAAATCATCATCCCAACCCCTTTCTCCGAATGGCCGTACGGTATCGGCGGGACCGCGATTGAATGAGCGAGGACAGGTACCGACGGTCCGCCAGCACTTATATGATAGCGCTTTCTGTTTATCAGAAAAATGAGGCGATACTGCAAAAAGGGTTGTATACGTGCAAAATGACGCAGCAAGCGCTTAAGTGGAGCGTTCGAGTCTTAGGGCTCGATGCTGGACGGTGCGACGGTTGATGGCCCCATTGTCCGCTTATCCGTTTCAATCGGCTTATGATATAATGAGCCCAGTTTATCGGAGAGAACTGGTGAGAAAATGGAACGCTCGAATCAAAAATATTGGGTGCCGGCTTTGGAGAGAGCCCATGAAGTTCTTCACTGCATCGCCGCCCGCCCCTCAAAATTGCGAATGATGGACCTGGTGTCCGAAACCGGCATCAACAAAAGCACGATGTTCTCGCTTCTGCAGACGCTGGAGGCGCTGCATTGGGTGAATCGGGAAAAAGGCGAAACGTACGCCTTGGGACCCGTATTTGCCACGCTGGGCCGCGCTTATTTCTCGGGCATCGATCTCGTCGAGCAATTCAACCGCCTGGCTGCGAACGCCGCCGAACGGATCGGCGAGACGGTGCAGCTGGCACGATTGGAAGGCACCCATATCTTGTACCTGGCGAAAAAAGAAGCGCCGGCGCCCGTAAGACTCGTATCCGAGCCGGGCATGCGAATTCCCGCTTATGCGACGGCGATGGGAAAAGCGCTCTTGTCGCATCGGACGGACGATGAAGTCCGCGCATTGTTCGGGAAAGCCGAGTTTGAACGGTTCACCGAAAAAACCGCATCGAACGTCGAAGCGTTGATCGGGCAGCTCGATCGCATCCGGCAGCTCGGATACGCCGTGGACGAGGAAGAAGTCGTCAGCGGCATCGCTTGCGTCGCGGCCTCTGTCAGAGATCTTAACGGCGCTCCCGCGGCAGCCGTCAGCTTCACGATGCCGCTGTCTCGCTGGGAGGCCAAAAAGCCTGAGGCGCAAACGGAAATTTTGCGGCTGGCGAAGTTATTGTCTTCCGAACAGTAAGGTAGAGCGGAAAAGGACGCCTCTCACTCGTTTCAGCGCCTTTATATAGGAAGACCGGACATGACGCGTTTCAACGCCTCTTTATAAGAAGAACGAATAAGCACTCGTTTCAACGCCTTCATATTGGAAGACCCGATAGGGACTCGTTTCAACGCCTATGGCGTGGAGACGGGTTCTTTTCGTTGACCGCCCCAAACGCCGAATGCTATATTAGTTTTATATATTAGATTTAGTTTATTATATTAAACTAAAGGATGGGGTAGCGCGTATGCGGCTGAACGGGAAAGTATGCTTGATCACAGGTTCGGGTTCCGGCATCGGTAAAGCCTCCGCCTTGCGCTTTGCGCAAGAAGGCGCGTTCGTCGTCATCAATGACCTGGATCAGGATAAAGGCCAGGAAACGGTTGACGAAATCAAGAAAAACGGCGGCACAGCCGCGTACATCCCCGGCGACGTCACGTCTCCCGATCAGATGGAGCAAATGGCCCAGGCCGCCCTACGAGCGTTCGGGCATGTCGACGTGCTGTTCAACAATGCCGGCATCAGCGGCGTCGGGGCGCTGCACGAGCTGGATCTGGCGCAGTGGGACAAAGTGATGCGCGTCAATATCGCCGGCGTTTTTCTGCCAAGCAAATACTTGCTGCCCAGCATGATGGAGCGCAGATCGGGCTGCATTATCAACATGTCTTCTTGTATCGCCGAGATCGGGCTTGCCCGTCGCGCCTCCTATGCCGCTTCCAAAGGAGCCGTCCTCGCTTTGACCAAGTCGATGCAGGTGGACTACGCGCCATATGGCATTCGGGTGAACGCCTTGCTCCCGGGCACTATATTGACGCCATTCGTCGAAAATTACTTGAAGACTTCCTACGACGACCCGGACAAAGCCATTGAGGCCATCAAGGGCCGTCAGTTAAGCGGCAATCTCGGCACACCCGAGGACGTGGCGAATGCCGCGCTATTCCTCGCTTCGGACGAAGCCGGATTCATGATGGGCTCGCCGCTTTATATCGACGGTGGCGTCACATTCGGCAAAAATGCATAATGAAATCAAATTGCGATAAGGAGACTACGAGATGAGATTCGTAACGATCAAAGAAGACCGGGAGTTCGCGCTCGGCGTCCTCAGAGGAGAAGAAATCGTCCACTTGCGCAAAGCGCTCGAAGACGTGCCGGAGCAAGGTGTGCCAATTGACGTCATGGACCTGATCAGTAGAGGAAGAGAAGCGGCGTCCGCGGTCGAACGCTATGTCGAGCGTCTCCCGGCAGGACCGCAAGCTTACCTGCTGCAGCAGAGCGACGTCCGCTTCGGCCCATGCGTGACGAATCCGGGCAAGATCATCTGCATCGGCTTGAATTATCGCAAGCATGCCGAGGAGTCGAGCGCACCGATTCCGCAGTATCCGATTCTGTTCAATAAGTTCAACAATACGCTGGCTGCGCATGGCGAAGATATTCCGCTGCCGAATCGGGTGACGAGCGAAGTCGACTATGAAGCGGAATTGGCCATCATCATCGGCCGGGACGCGAAGTATGTCGGCAAAGACGAGGCGCTGGGCTATGTATTCGGCTACTGCTGCGTTAACGATCTGTCGGCAAGGGATTTGCAGATGCGAACGCACCAATGGCTGCTCGGCAAGTCGCTCGACAAATTCAGTCCCCTCGGTCCGTACTTGGTCACGTCCGAAGAAGTCGGCGATCCGAACGCCCTGGCTATGCGATCCATCGTGAACGGCGAGGTTCGGCAGAACTCCAACACCTCGGACATGATCTTCCCATGCGACGAGATTGTCAGCTACGTTTCGCAGCATATGACCTTATATCCGGGAGATGTAATTCTGACGGGAACGCCGGAAGGCGTCGTCCTCGGCCGCCCCAAAGAAGAGCGCGTATATTTGAAGCATGGCGATATCGTCACGATCGAAATTGAAAAGCTGGGCTCGCTCACGAACCGGATGGTGGACGAATAAGAAAAGGATCCCTGCAAACTTCGGGAAGAAGCTTGAAGGGATCCTTCTTTAACAATGCCCCGTTCAAATCGCGTTATCGACCCGCATGATATCCAAGAAAGGGACCTTCTTCAGCTCTCCGTTATGTTGTATATGGACTAGTCTTGTCCGTGCATCCATTGCTACAATCCGCCCACGAACAGGATCTGCATCCCAAACCGTAAGGACGACCTCGCTCTCCTCTTCCTTTGCTTCAACCAAGCGCTCGCCAAGTTCTTCGAGCTCGAACTCGTCTCGCGTCGGCCGCTTGGCCTTATATTTTTTCCCCGGCTTTTTTATTTCCACCATGCCCACTCCTTAATCAAGCTTAGATTCTAGATACGTACCCATCGCAGCGTGCTGCAGTTCCCCTGCAAGGGAACCCTCCTCTTTCGGCAAAAATAAAAAAATCCCTTGCTGCACAAGGGATTCCATCATTTAAGTTATGGTGCGGTCGAGAGGACTCGAACCTCCACGGTATTGCTACCGCCAGCCCCTCAAGCTGGTGCGTCTGCCATTCCGCCACGACCGCATATTAAAAGTGTTGCTGTTCTCCAAGCGGCAGTGCCGGGGAACTTCTAAATCATCGTCTAAAGCTTCCGATCCTGCTGATCGAAGGTGGTGAGCCATGAAGGACTCGAACCTTCGACACCCTGATTAAAAGTCAGGTGCTCTACCAACTGAGCTAATGGCTCGTGCTGAAGTTGGTGACCCGTGGGGGAATCGAACCCCCGTTACCTCCGTGAAAGGGAGGTGTCTTAACCGCTTGACCAACGGGCCGCATTAGCACCGAATCGCTTGTTTACCGCGATCTCTTTCAGACGACAAAAATGATTATATAACACGATTTCGCGAATGGCAAGTCCTTTGGCGACATTTTTTAAAAGTTTTTTTGTGGTGTATGCTAGAAGCATGAGAGGAGCGCAAGTCATGACTCAAATGCTTCTATATGATGCTTCATCCGGCAGCGTCCGCGAGACGTCCGTACGCGTACCCGGCGATGGCGAAGTCGCCTGGGTGCCCTTGATCGCCGCTTCGACGGAAGAGATCGAGCGCGTGCTGCGGGACGTCTTCTGCTGTCACCCGCTCATCGTGGAGGACTGCGTCAAGCTGAATCAGCGGCCGAAGCTGGATCGCTACGACAAGCATCTGCTGCTAACCTTTTTCGAGGTCGGCCACGATCTGTCCACCGTCGAGATGGAGCATGTCATCGGGCCCAACTACGTGATCACGGTCGCGCCCCAATCTGCCGGATCGGTTGAAGCCGCTAGCCGGGACTTCCATGCCGCACCGGAGCGCTTCATGTCGTTCTCCGGCGTCATCCTGTATCGGCTGCTCGACCGCTGCGTAGACGATTACGCGGAGCTCACGGACAAGGTCGAGAACGTGCTCGACAAGCACGAGCGCGCCATCTTCCGCAATCCCCATGTGAAAATCGCGGGCGACGTCTTCCGACTTAAGCGCAAGCTGCATACGGTCAGACGCATTATGGCGGACGAAAAGGCAGCCCTCGCGCAGCTCACCCACCAGCAGTTTCCGTACACGAGGGCGGAAGCGGACGTTTACTTCATCGACATCTACGACCACGTCTCGCGCGTGCTCGACTCCATCGACGGCTTCCGCGAATCGCTGTCCGGCTTGCTTGAGCTTCAGCTCAATATGAAGTCCGACCGGATGAACGAGATCATGAAGACGCTCACGATCGTAAGCTCCATCTTCCTCCCGCTGACCTTCGTGGTCGGACTGTACGGCATGAACTTCCACTACATGCCCGAGCTGAGTTGGAAATACGGCTATCCCGCCGTGCTCGTAGTGATGCTCGCCATCGCGGCTTCGCTTTGGTGGTTCTACAAGCGCAAAAAATGGCTGTAATCCCTCTCCGCCCCTTCGTTTCAACGATTGCCGCATCCGGTTAAGCATGAAGTAATCCGGTTTCGACAAAGGGGCTACTCACCATGACCGACCGTAATCTGCATGCCGGTACGCTGTACTGGCCGAAAACGATGTCCTTCCCTCCCACATATCCTGCTCTCCGCGAACGCGTCATCACGCAAGTCGCCATCGTCGGCGGCGGCATGACCGGCGCGATCTGCGCCGCAGTGCTGGCGGAGGCCGGCGTTCCGGCGGTGCTGGTCGAAGGCAAGCGCGTCGCCGCGGCCAGCACCGCCGCAAATACGGGACTCCTCCAATTTTCCAACGATATCATGCTAAGCAAGCTGGCCGACCGCATCGGCGAAGACGCCGCTGCCGTCTTTTACAAGCACTGCCGCAAGGCCGTGAACGACCTCGGACTGCTAGCGGCGGCAATTCCGCAGGACGGCGGCTATCGTACGCGCAGCAGCCTCTATTGCGCGTCGGCAGAGGCGGACGTGCCCCGGCTTCGCCATGAATACGAGCTGCTGCGCAAGCACGGGTTTGCTGCCGAATGGGGATTCCCAGAGCAGGCCGGCAGCGCCTTCCGCAAGCGCTACCCGGCCGCCATCGTCACGCACGGCGATGCCGATATTAACCCGGTGCGGTTCGCGCACGGATTGATCGCACAGGCTGCACGCAGCGGCGTACGCGTCTTCGAGCATACAGGCGTGCTGGACGTCCGACGGAAGGGCGGCAGATACGTCCTGGCTTGCAGCAGCGGCGAGATCATCGCCCAGACAGTTGTGCGCGCGATGGGATACCTGCCTGGCATCGAGGCGCCATATGTGGAAAGGACGATCCTGCGCCGTTCGTTCGCGCTCGCCACGAAGCCCGATACCGTGCCCGCCGGATGGACGGACGGCCTGATGATGTGGGAAACGGCGCGGCCCTACTTTTATTTCCGCACGGCGCCGGATAGGCGGCTCATCGCAGGCGGGCACGACGAGGCGTCGCCAACTCCCTTATCCGAATCTTCCGAGCTTCGAATTCGGACGGATCGCCTACTGTCGGAGCTCGCGACGCTGTTCCCCGGCTCCCGCTTCGAGGCTGAGGATGCCTGGTGCGGTACCTTCGGCGAATCCGATGACGATCTACCTTTTCTCGGCGAGCACCTGGAGCAGCCTGGCTTCTTCCATGCGCTGGGCGCAGGCGGCAACGGCACGGTATACGGCATGCTGGCTGCCAGCCTCTTGATCGCGCGACTGCGCGGCGAGAAGCATCCGCTGGCCGGCCTGCTCCGCCCGGGAAGGTCCGGTGTAGGGCAGCGTGCAGGGCTTCAAGCGGAGCGGATACTTGGGGCCAATTGAGGCGCGATGAACGGCCGAGGGTCGATCGCGGACCGATACACCGCCGGTGGGCTCAACTACTTGCCGCAACTTTAGGATGACCGTGAACGCGTCGTTCCATCACAGACACCCAAAGTGGAAAATTTGTTTTTGACGCTCATTTGATATTGTCGGCTGTACGACAGCTCGGCTGTTTCTGCCCGAGACTGTTTCGCGGGGAGCGACACCCCGGAAGGCGGATTTGTTTCTATCCGAGACTGTTTCGCATGCGGCGGCTCGTCCGACGGATGATTTGTTTCTACCTAAGACTGTTTGGCGGGGCGCGACTCATCGGAGGGCGAATTTGTTTCTATCCGAAACTTCTTCGCACACGGCGGCTCGTCTGATCATCGATTTGTTTCTATCCGAGACTTTTCGCACTGTTCAGTTCCCGTACTCAGGTTCGCACTAACCCAAACACTCTTGCTCGACGCTGCCGCTTATTCCAGAACAATCAACAAACAACAAAAAAGGATTGCCCGTTCGGCAATCCTTCGTCATGTCGCTGTGGTGGCGGAGAGAGAGGGATTCGAACCCTCGCACCACTTGCGCAGTCTAACCCCTTAGCAGAGGGTCCCCTTGAGCCACTTGGGTATCTCTCCATGTTGGCTCCCCGAACAGGACTCGAACCTGTGACAACTCGATTAACAGTCGAGTGCTCTACCAACTGAGCTATCAGGGAACGTTTTTTTCAAAAGCGACATTGATTAATTTATCATAAGCCCCGAAATGAGTCAAGCTTTGTTCGCCACTTTTTTAAAAAAAATTTGAGCGGCCTTTTCCGGTCACGAAGAAGCCGTCTCCGCCGCCGCTTCCTCCAGCCGAAGCTTGCCTCGGCACCGGCCGCACACATACTTGCGCGGGTCGGTCTTGCGCTTGCGCGGGTACGACATCCCGCACGCTCTGCAGACCAGATGATAGCGTATCGGCAGCGTACGCCGCGCGCCCGGGAGCGCCTGGCAATAAAGCGTCGCCCCTACTTGGGCGAGCAGCGCCTTGAACTCGGCGTCGCGATGGCGGTATCCCCGCCCGAGCAGGTGCAAGTGATAGTGGCACAGCTCGTGCTTGATAATGCGCTCGGTCTCCTCCCGCCCATTGACTTGAAGCTGGTGCGGGCTGATCTCGATATGATGGCTTTTCATGAAGTAACGTCCCCCGGTCGTCCTGAGCCTTCCGTTGAACGTAGCTTTGTGCAGGAACGGCCTGCCGAACCAACGGAGCGACACCTCCTCTACCCATTGCTGCAATTCGCGGTTGTCCATGGCACGGAGCCTGCCTTCCTGGCGGAGCCTTATTCTACTTGAATTGTAGCCTTGGGTTGGGCTACACTGTCAAGTAGAATTTGCCGAGGGGAGACCATTAGATCCATGCCCGACATGACTCATGTACTGCTGCAGCGAGCGGACGGAAGCCTCTTGTTCGTAGAGATGCCCGCTTCGCACGCCTACCAGCTCAGCGCCCTAAACCTCAGACTGCACAAGGAGCTATCCAAGCTGACGGCGGACAACGTACCTGCGCTCCCGAGAGCCGTCGCCGAAGTCGGACGCCTGGAGCTGCTGGAGGGAGCTGCCGAGCGGATCGGCGGCATGGCCTACGTCAACGAGCTTGAAGCGTCGTTCGCCTCCGTGCGCGAGAGCGCGTATCCGCTCGTTTCGCTGTTGACGGAGATCCGGGCCCTTCAAGCGCAGCTCGAGCAGTGGTACGAGGAAGAAGGCCTCCTCTAACCGCCATCGTTCGACCCGTCGACCAACTTTTCAACCTTGCATTGCAGTCGGACCTGCACGGCCCGCCGTTCCTCTCCATAAGGTAAGAGTACAGCATGATAGTGGAGGAGGACGACGGCTATGCCGCAATGGCTCTGCAATCAGATGATGAGGGCTTACCAGAAGAAGGATCGCCGCCAGATCAAGATGCTGAACGACTGCTGGTTTTTTTATTACCGTCAGCCCGCGAAGGATGCGGCGGCCGTTCCACGTCAATGATAAGCGCCGGTTAGCGTGACTTATACCTCTCTATACCTCTCGTTATACAGACAGCCGCCCCGGATGCGCGCGCAGACTCGCTGCGCCGTATCCTAGGCGGCTGTGTTCGTCTTTATGGGCGGGCGAACCCTACGCGTTAAGCTTCAGCAGGCCCCTTCATCGTCAAGCTGACGCGCCCCTTCTTCAGATCCGTCCCCATGACCCATACCTTGACCGTATCGCCGACGGCGACGACCTCGGTCGGATGCTTCACGAAGCGGTTGCTGATCTGGGAGATGTGCACGAGCCCGTCGTTCTTGATGCCGATATCCACAAAGGCTCCGAAATCGACGACGTTGCGAACGGTGCCCGTCAGCTCCATGCCCGGCTTCAGGTCCTCGATATCGAGCACGTCCGTGTGGAAAATCGGCGGCGGAAGCTCGTCCCGCGGGTCGCGTCCCGGGCGCTGGAGGCTGTCCAAAATATCGCGCAGCGTCGGTACGCCGACGCCAAGCTGGGCGGCCGTCTCGGCGACGTTCACGCCGCGCAGGCGCTCCTTGACTTCTTCCGAGCCGATCGCGTCCAGCTTCAGTCCGATCGCCTTAAACAGCTTGTCCACGACGCCGTAGGACTCGGGATGGATCGGCGTACGGTCGAGCGGATGGGTACCGTCCGTAATCCGCAGGAAGCCCGCGCATTGCTCGAACGCCTTCGCGCCGAGACGCGGCACTTTTTGCAGTTGCTTGCGATCGGTGAACTTGCCGTTCTCCTCGCGCGCCTTGACGATGTTCTTTGCAAGCGTGGCATTGATGCCCGACACGTACGAGAGCAGCGAAGGCGACGCCGTATTGACATCGACGCCGACATGGTTGACCGCCGACTCGACGACCCCGCCGAGGCTCTCGTCAAGCCGCTTCTGGGACACATCGTGCTGATACTGTCCGACGCCGATCGCCTTCGGCTCGATTTTCACGAGCTCCGCCAGCGGATCCTGCAGCCGGCGCGCGATCGATACCGCGCTGCGCTCGGCGACGTCCAGATCCGGAAACTCCTCCTGCGCAAGCTTCGAAGCCGAGTATACGCTCGCTCCCGCTTCGTTGACGATGAGATACTGCAGCCCGCGCTCTGGCATGCCCTTGATGACCGAGACGACGAACTGCTCCGTCTCGCGCGATGCCGTGCCGTTGCCGACGACGATAAGCGTCACGCCGTATTGTCCGATGAGCCGGCGGAACAGCGCCTCGGCTTCGGCCTTCTTGTTGTGCGGCGGCGTCGGATAAGATACGGCCACCTCGAGCAGTTTGCCCGTATCGTCGACGACGGCGAGCTTGCAACCCGTACGGTACGCCGGATCGACGCCGAGTACGACTTGCCCTTTGACCGGCGGCTGAAGCAGCAGGTTGCGCAGATTTTCGGAAAAGATCGAGATGGCATGCTCCTCCGCCTTCTCCGTCAGCTCGCCCCGCAGCTCGCGCTCGATCGAGGGCGCGATCAGCCGCTTGTAGGCGTCCTCGGCCGCCGCGGCCAGCGCGTCCCGCGCAGGCGACGGCCCGCGCAGGATGCGCCTGTGCAGCTCCGCCACGACGCGCTCGGCCGGCACCTCGAGTCCGACGCCGAGCACGTCCTCGCGCTCGCCGCGATTGATCGCGAGCACTCGGTGGGGCGGCAGTCGCTTGACCGGCTCGCTGTATTTGTAGTACATCTCATACACCGATTCGGCCTCGGCGTTTTTCGCTTTGCTCTGCAGCACGCCTTGATCCCACGTGAATCGGCGGACCCACTTGCGGATATCCGCGTCGTCCGCGATGCCCTCGGCCACGATGTCCATCGCGCCCTGAACCGCCTCCTCCGCGCTGCCGACGCCCTTCGCGGCGTCCACGTAGCGGGCGGCCTCGCGCATCAGATCGCCCTGCCGCGGCTGCGACAGCAGCCAATTCGCCAGCGGCTCGAGTCCTCGTTCCTTCGCCACGCTCGCTCTCGTCTTGCGTTTTTGCCGGTAGGGCCTATACAGGTCTTCAAGCTCCTGCAGCTTGACGGCGGCCCCGATCGAAGCGGACAGCTCCGGCGTCAGCTTGCCCTGCTCGTCGATCAGGCGAAGCACCTCGGCCTTGCGATCCTCCAGCTGCTTCAGATAACCCCGCCGCTCCTCGATCGCCCGCAGCGCGTTCTCGTCGAGCTCGCCGGTCATCTCCTTGCGGTACCGGGCGATGAACGGGATCGTATTGCCTTCGTCGAGCAGTCCCGCGACGGTGCGCACCTGCGCCGGCTTCAACCCGAGCTCGGAGGCGATCTGGGCGATCATGCGCTCCTCTGCGCGTTTGGGATCAGGCACTGTCGTTTCATTCATCCTTCGTTAGCTCCCTCTGGTCAGGTCTTCCCCCATCATAACAAAAGACACTTCCTCCCGGAAGCGTCCTTGAATGCCACACTATTGCGCCGCTGCGTCATTGTCCAGGTTCGGGCAGCCGAGCGCCGCGAGGACGAAGGCCGTCAGATCCTCGCTTAGCCGCTCCGCGTCCGGCACCGGCTCGGAGAGCACAGGGTCGAAGTAGCTGAACTCTCAGCGGTACGTGATGCCGCCCCAAATATAGAGAAATGCGCTGTCGAGCGACCGGTAATGGTAGACGCCGAGGCGCTTGCCCTCCTCCAGCAGCGATCGGAGCTTTTCCCACACCGGGACGAGGTAGTCCCGGATGAGGTCGCGCCTGCATGACTCGTTGCCGATCTCGTTCTGAATGACGCGGATCAGATCCGGGTCCTGCGATTGGAACTTGACGATCTCGCGGAGCACGATCTTAAGTCCCGTCACCGGGTCGAGCGGCGCCGCCACCGTCTCGCGTACGAGCTCGATCGGAAAATATTCGTCGAGCACCGCTTCGAAAAGCTTGTCTTTGCCTTGAAAATAATAAGAAACGAGCGCGGGGTTCGTGTCCGATTCGACCCCGATGGCGCGCACCGTCGTCCCCTCGAAGCCATGCCTCGCGAACAGCCGCTTGGCCGCCTGCAGAATCCGCATACGTGCATCTATCTCGTAGGTACTCATGATCCCTCCACGCGCGACTAGCTTTAGCGCTTCACCGCATTATTCCTATTATGCAGGAAAGGACGTCAGCGAAGCAAGCGTCCTTTTGTCGAATATGTGGAAATATCTGCACAAAAAAAAGAGCGGATCCTTCGTCCATGAAGGAACCGCTCTTAAAAATCGATCAAACCGACGCTGATGAGCAGCGCCTCGTCCACCTTGCGCATCATCTCTTCGTCCAGATGCGTAATCTTGTCCGTGAGCCGCTGCTTGTCGATCGTGCGGATCTGCTCCAGCAGCACGACCGAATCGCGCTCCATCCCGTGCTCCTTGGCTTCGATCTCCACATGCGTCGGGAGCTTCGCCTTCTGGATCTGGGCCGTAATCGCGGCCACGATCACCGTCGGGCTGAACCGGTTGCCGATATCGTTCTGAATGACCAAGACAGGGCGTACTCCGCCCTGCTCGGACCCGACGACAGGCGACAGGTCCGCGTAGAACACATCCCCGCGTTTGACGATCAATCGCTACACCCCGCTCACGAGCCGGCCGAGCGTGCTCTCGGCGTCTTCCTCGGCATGGAACGCTTCGGACGCCATGTTCAGGTTAATCTTGGCCATCTCCAGGTATCCCCGCTGCATCGCGTCGCGGATCAGGCGCTTCTTTCTGTCGACCAGGTACTGTTTCATCGCCTGGCGGACGACCTCGCTGCGATTCGAATTCTCGTTCGCCGCGACATAGTCCACCTCGCGCAGCAGATGATCGGGCAGACTGATCATAATCCGCTTCGTATTGTGCAAATTGGCCACCGAACACGCACCCCCAAAAGATCTCCATCGTGCAATTATTTCCAGTATCCCGTTCCCCGCAGGGAAATATACGACTGTCCATACCATTCGCGCCGTCTTCGCTTCATTCCTGCTTGACGGCATTAAAAAATGTCGAAGCCTGCCCCGCTAACCTTGCAGCAGCGGGTTGGCAACGCCGATGACTTCGCCGTCCCTGACGTAAACTCTGGGTACGCGGGCGGCGATCATGCAAGTCACTTCGTAATTAATCGTGCCTAGCTTATCGGCCAGTTCCTCGACGGGCAGCACGATCTCGCCCTGCCTGCCGAACAGCACTACCTCTTCATCCGGCTCCCAGGCCGGCTCGGCGCCGAGCGGACTCTCCTCCAGCCGGATCATGCACTGATCCATGCAGATGGAGCCGACGACGGGATGCCGTCTGCCTCTGACGAGCACCTCGGCCTTGCCCGACAGCATTCGGCTGAAGCCGTCGGCATAGCCGATCGGCAGCGTGCCGATGGACTCGCGCTTTTCCGTAAAGTATCTCGTGCCGTAGCTGATCCCCTCGCCCGCGGCGAGCGTCTTGACGTGAGCCAGCCGCGTGCGCAGCGACATGACCGGCGCGAGCGGAATCTCGTCGTGCCGGACTTCGCCGCTTGGGTACAGGCCGTACATGCCGATCCCGAGGCGCAGCATGCCGCCCACCTTGGACGGCAGATCGATACCCGCGGCGGTATTGCCCGCGTGAATAATCTCGATCGGCAGCTCCGCTCGCCGGACATAGTCGACGACCGAGGCGAAACGCTCGGCCTGCATCAGCGTGTAGGATTTTTCCGTCTCGTCTGCTCTCGCGTAGTGCGTATACAAGCCCTCGATCGCCAACTGCGGCAGCTTGAAAGCTCTCTCCAGGAATCGCTCGGCCGAGGGACCTGGAAGAATCCCAAGCCTCCCCATGCCGGAATCGATTTTCACATGCGCCTTAAGCTTCGCCCCTTCTACGGGCATTCGTTCGATCGCATCAAGTTGATCCTCGCGATACAGCGTCACGGTGACGCCGCGATCGCGGGCGATTGAAAAAGCATCGGACGGCGTCAGTCCCAGCACAAGCACGGGCGTATCGATCCCCGCGTCGCGCAGCTGAAGCGCCTCGTCCAGGAAAGCCACGCCCAGATAATCCGCGCCCGCCTCGACGGCGGTGCGCGCGGACCAAACCGCGCCATGGCCGTAAGCGTTGGCCTTCACCGATGCGAGCAGTCTCATGTCCGGCGCGAGGCGGGACCTGAAGGCCGTCACGTTCGCGCGCAGCGCATCCAGCGAGATCACGGCTGCGGTCGGCCTGTAATACCCTTCCACTACACGTCACCCACTTCTGCCATTGAACCCAGCTTGCGATCCTAATAAGGTAATGTTACCGGGAGTGGGCCGCACTGTCAACGCAAGAGCGGCAGCCAATCGTTGGCTTTCCGTCTCTTTGATGCCAAAAAGCCGGTCCCCGGACCGGCTTTTCAACTTCTTGCGCTTGTTGGATTTATTTGCCCGACTGGTCGACGAGCGCTTGCGCGACGCGGATCATCTCTTCGTTCGGCAAGTCGACCGTCGTCAGGCGATAGTCCACGCCGTCGTACGTCCAAGCCAGCGATCTCGTGTCGTCCTCGGTCAGGAAGCCGACCGTGAAGCCCAGATCGAGCGCCTTGGCTCCGGCGAGCGTCGAGACCGAGCGGTCCTTGGACTGCGACTCGACGATCGAGAAGTCGTAGGTGCCGCTGTAGCGCAGCATGACGCCCTGCTGTCCGTCGCCAAGCTGCACGTCGAACGGCGCTTCCACCTGCGTGACTCCTTGCGGCAGCAAGAGCGGATCTGGCTCGATCGCGGCCATCTCGGCGCCGGCGTCGGTTCCGTCGCCGGATGCGGTCTTGTCGGGATCTGCGGAAGTCGGATCCGCCTTTGCGCCCGTGTCGTCCGTCTTGGCCGTGCCGCCGTCGTCCGGCAGCGCGCCGGTCGTACTGGCGTCATTCTTCGGCGCGTTCAGGTTCTGCTGCATGTCGAACGCGGACTTGTCGAACTTTTTACCGAATTCGAAGTTGTCGAACTTCACGTCCACGAGCACATTCGAGTTCGTATCCGTAACTTCGACCTGCTGCGGCGAATAATCGCTCTTGTCCAGCCAGATCTTCTGACGGGCGAAGGACCCGTTCTGATAGTTGCCCGCCATGACGTTGAAGACGTAGGAGTCCTTCTCCGCAGCGAACTGGCGGGAATTGTCGACGGTGATGCTGTGCAGCAGCGTCTGCAGCAGGTACACTTGGCCCTGGTTGTCCGGCCAGTCGCTCTGGAAGCGGTAGCTCTTGTTCAGGCTGGGCGTCAGGACGAACACGCCGTCGTCGTTGCGAAGCACGATCTGCGTCACGTCGCGGCTCGCGCTCGTCAGGGCCACGCGGTAATAATTGGGTTTCTGATACCAGACTTCGACCTTGTACTGCTGCGGCTGCTGTCCGGTATGCAGCGTCATGACGCCGCTGCCCTGGTAGCTGTCCATTTTGTCCGACAACTTGCTAAGATCCTTCACGACCGAATCGGCGTTTTTGCCGGCACCGCACCCCGACAGCAACGTCGCGATGAGTACCATGACAGCCGCGATCCACGGCAGCTTGCGAAGCATTACATCAACCCCTCTGCGATTGGTTAGTCCATGCTTCATTCCTATGAAGGGACTTGACCAAATATGCGGACGAGATTGACGAGCTCGGGGAGGAGTTGCGCGATGTAATGCCTTATTTATTTTGAAGCCTTAAATTTATCGCCGTAATTCAGTTCGCCGCCGGAATACAAGCTAATCGTTCTACTACAGAAATGGTATTTCGTCAGACAAGCCAGCGTCAGGGCGTCATAAACGCACAACTAAAAGCCCTCGTTAATGTTAACCGAGGGCCATTTTGATATGTCTTTTATTATGACTATCTTTCCTAACCGTTAATCAGCTGCAGCTTCTCCAGAAGCCGTTTCAGGGCGATCGTCGCCGTCGAACGGCTCGCAGCCGCCGATGGATCGAAGCCTCCAGAGGCCGACCGCTCGATAATACCTGCCTCCAGCATAGAGCGAACGTCGTCTTCAGCCCAGGCGGCGACATGTTCGCCCGTCACAGCGGGCAAAGACTGTGCCGAAATGCTCGCCGGCAATCCTCCTGCATAGTTCGCGGCACGCTTCAGCATCACTGCCATTTCTTGCCGGCTGATGGTGCCTGACGGGTTGAATTTTCCGTTGCCGTACCCAGTCACGAGACCCGCATCAACTGCGGCCATGACAGCAGGCTCGTACCAGGCGCCCTGCCTCACATCCTTAAAGGCCGAACCCCCCGTTTGTTGCGCGAGTCCTAACGCTCTGACGAGTAGGGCTGCAAATTCAGAACGCGTCACGGCGCGTTCGGGCTCGAAGCGCTGGCCGGTTCCGAGCACGAGCTTGCGCGCCGCCATCGATTCAATGTCGCTTCTGTCCGAGCGATTCGCCAAGTCTACGAACGACTTGGTGGCGCGAACGATCGTGTACACGCTATTGTGCGGCGTCTTGACTTCGACCGTAAGCTTGCCGTCTTTGATTCGAGCGAATGACGGCACGAATACCATCGCACCCGACACGGGGTCGTAAGTCAGCGCCGAAATGCCGCTAAGGTCAACAGTGCCGTTTACGATAAAGCGCTTGGTCACGTATGTGCCGCCAAAGTTCATAAAGGTCTTGCTTACGCCTCCGGACTCCAGCAGGATCTCAAAATCCAGCGCTTCGCTTAACGATTCCAGGCCTTCTTTTTTCAATAAATCGGTAATCTTACCGGCTGTGGAAATGTCGCTCTTCTGCATGTTGATCACGACCCGCAGGTCCGAAGGAGTCGCTTGACCGCCCCATGCTTGTTTCAGAGCATTACCCGAAAATAGTCCGACGGGAATCTCGTATTCAGCTTTATCCGTCTGTAATGTCACGAACGCCTTCGGTGCGGCCACCGCTCCCGCGGTAAGAGAAGATGCATCCAATCGTACCCTGACACCGTCCCCCAGATTGGCGATCGGCAGAACGACTTTAGGAGGAGCAATCGACGAGTGTTGCTTAGCGTAATCGTCGGCCTCCCGTTGTGCAGCTTTGAACGCTGCCTCCAGTTTGGCTCCTTCTGGCTGCAGGACAATAATCGAGCGTCCTTGTCTGTCGGCTTGCCTTTCCGCGTTCAGATCGCTCTCGCTAAGCCTGCCGCTCGCCGTCTTGCCGTCGTTTGCGTCGCCGGCTCCCGCAGGTGCAGCACCGCCGCTGCCTCCACCACCGCCACCGCCGCCACCGTTACCGTTACCGTTACCGCTACCGTTACCGCCACCATTACCGTTACCGTTACCGGTGTCGTTAGAGCCGCTCGTTGGTAGCGGACAAGGTTTTATGGCTCCGTGCACGTCTATTTCCATTGTCGGGGGCAGGTTTTCTGCCGTCGGAGCAGCTTCTCCCGGGCTTCTGGTCAGCGTCACGCCCATTTCGTCCGTCCGCACATACAGAATACGTCCGCCGTAGCCCGGCAGAATACCCGTAACGTTCCATCCCACGGGGAAGCTCTCCATCACCGTGCGGAGCGACGTATCATTGTACTTGCTGACCTTGTGATCGCTAAGCGTGTAAAATCCAGTTCCTCCCGCTTCGAACGCGATATCGTTAAATGCGGGGATACTCCCCTCGTACAGCATGTCGTCCTGCTTGCTCGCCGCGGCACTGAACACCGTCCCCGCTCTGTTGAACAGGTGCTTGCCGTCAGGAGACGCCCAGAGCGGATAAAACATCGGATAGTCTCCGTGATAAGGCGAGCTGTAACCATGCCAGTCCGCCGTCAGGAACGTGCCCGCTGCATTTATTTCAAAGGCTTCAATATCTCTTGGAGATGTATCTGTATCGATGTCGTAGATTTTGTTCAACTGAGGCACATAAGCCAGGTATGAGGCCTGCCTGATCGTCCTCGAGTCAATTCGATCGCCCGTCGCTCCGTTATAAGAGCTCAGGTTCGTCCACTGGCCGGAACCGGAGGAGACGAATACACTGTTGCCCGGGGTGACGACCAGATCGAACGGATCAACATCGACCGTGAATTGCTTGGACACAGCCAGCGACTGCTCATCCAGCACGGCGATCGCGCCCGTCTGGGACTCCTTCCACCAATAGCTGCTATGCGGCTGATCCACTAGCGCCACGTACAGCTTGCCGTTTGCCGCATACAATCTTTCCGGTTGCCGATTCATTGCTACCTCCGTAGCAGCTCCTGTAGACAGGTTCACGGTTGCAACTTGACGGCTGTTATTGAATATCGCATATACGATCGGCAATGTCGGGTGCTGGATAATCTGCTTAACGTCGCCAGCAAACCGCGCCCAATCTTGTGAAGCCGATACCGTATTTGTCGCCGACCGGTTCAGCACAGTCACGCCGGACACGGCGGCGGCAGGATTGCCCTTCATGTCAGCGAGTGCGCCGGACGAAGAACTGGGCTTATAGCTGAACTTGACTACGCTGCCCGCCTGAATGGGGTTCGTCAAAGTCAAGATCAGGCGTCGGCCCTTCACCGTCCATTGTTTAATCGGGTCTATCGACTCATTAAATTCCACACTCATGGAAGCTACTACAGCACTGTATGATGCTACGATAGGCTCATCATAGGTCAACGTCAGCTGGTCGCCTGCAACCCGCGCCGTACCGAGCACCGGTCCCTCCGTATCGTCCATCTGCACGTAAATGTCGGTCGCGTCCGGGCGAACATCCAGCCCTGTTGCAGAGCGGACATTCGCCACGGTTACCTGATAGACTTCATTTGAAGCAAGCGGTCGGTCCAGCGTCAGGTAGACGATGGAGGACGATGCGCATTCCTTTTCCACCTTTACCACTTTTGGCGAACTCAGGCTTGAATTTAGCGGCTTAACCATATAGCTTGCCGCATTGCCTAGCGTAGAAGTGTCCATCGCCTCATCGAAGCCGAGCGCGATCAGCGTCGATGTACGCGTATAGCCGCCGATTGCCTTCGGACTGGCAGAATCCTTGATCGCCCGAACGGTCCAGCGCTGCTTTGAGCCGTTTTGCGCAGTGACCGTGTATACCTGCTCCGCGTTGAGATTCACCTGGGCGCCGCTGGCAGGCGTCACAGTCGCGCCTTCGGACACCGTCACGCGAGGCGTCAACGCAGACAAATCGTCGTCCGCTTCGGCGTAGACTGCCACTGTATGGCTGGCGGTATCGATGATGGCCGGCCCCCATAGCATTTCCAGGTTAAACGCCGTAATGTCGTTGGCGCCCAGCGGATCGGCCACGGCGCCGGACACCGTCCAATCGCGGGCTGTCCCATTCTTCGCGGTTACGCGATACACGACGGGAGTCAAATAGCTTCTGATTGCTGCAGGATCCGGGCTGATCGAAGCGCCTGGCGAGATTCCGATAGCAGCGGACAGCTGCGTCAAGTCCGTGCCGTATGCGGCGCTGAAGGAGACGGTTCCTGCTGCGGCGTCGATCGTGGCAGGACCGAGCAAGCCCGGCATGTCCAATGAAATGATCGCATTTTCTGCGCCCGTATAACCTAACCCGACTGCTTCCCATGCCAGTTTAACCTTATCGATAACGGCTGAACGCAGCGTGTCGGACAAATCCAGATCGCCGGCGGCCAATACAAAAGCGTCGCGCGCATCGGTGAATTGGGCCGTCGGCGTCAAATAGGAGGTCAACGCCCCATATGCCATATCGCCAAGCAGCTTCCGACCCTGGCCCTCCAGGCCCGGAATACCGTCTACGCCTTCCGCGATTAAATAGGCGGCGCGATTCGGAATGCCGCTATTCGTATGAACGCCGCCGTTGTCGTGGCCGTCATCTTCCGGAAGATTTACATAACCCGACATGTTCGAGGGCTGCGGCGAGAGGCTATCCTCCGGATGCTGAAGACTGCGCAGGAAGCCGTGTCCGTCCGTAATGCCGGCATCCTCGCCGATGAGCCAATTATCGTCGTCGAACACGGCAGCAAGGATATCCGAAAACGACTCGTTAAGCGCTCCCGACTGCCCGCTGTACTCGAGTCCAGCCGTACGGTCCGTTACGGCATGCGTCAACTCGTGCGCCACGACATCGTTTGCGCAGCTCAGACAAGCCATCGATTGGTTCCCGTCGCCGTACCAGATGACGTTGCCGTCCCAAAAAGCATTGTCTATCGGCCCCGCGTTCACAACCGACAGGATGGACATCCCATTCCCGTCGAGGCTATTTCTTCCAAAGCGATTTAGATAAAAATCGTACACCTGTCCGGCAAAATAATGCGCGTCGATCGCTTCCGGATTCGTATCCTCGAAGCCTCGGGACAAGGCGCTCACCGGTTCGTACAGATTGCTCGCATCGTACGTCTCGATCGTGCCCCGTTCGATACCCTGTTCGATGCCGTACATCGATTTGGTCGTGTCGATCAGATAATAGCGTTGGAACCGGTAAATTCCCTGCAGAGCTTTCAGGTCTTTGAAATAACCATAGCCCGTTAACCCTATACTTTCAGCGGCAGCATCCGCGGATCGACTCAGCTTTTTCAACACCTCGCCGTTCCTTGCGTCAACAAAGCCGTACCACCGGCCGAGGGCAGGCTGAGACGCGCTCAGCTCCACCCGATATGCAAGTGTATAAGTCCCTCCTGCTACAGGGTAGAACAACAGCTCCGCAGTCGGCTTAGCCGCCTCTCCGATAATGGATATAGGGTTGGATAAATCCGTATGATCGGCATCTTGTGCTACCTGGCCGATCGCAACACGCAGAGCTTCAATAGCTTCTTCGGGACTTAAGACAGCGACACTGTTAAGCGCAAGGCCCGCAAGTCCGGCATCCGTCCCGTTTGTCGCCGCGTACAAACTGCGGCCGCTGTCCAGATGAGCCGTAATATACTTTCCGTAGACCGGGATTCCTTTATAGTATTGTTGAATGCGATAATGCGCCTTCCCGCGGATATCAACGTTTTTTCCAACGATTTGAAGACTGTCGGAGGCGCTGGCGATACGTTGACGTCCCGTCCCGAAGTAAGCCAGGACATCCGCATCGCTCTGCAATACGGAAGTGCTTGTATTCTGTAAGCTAGAAGAGAGGATAGCAGCTTCCGCCTGACGCGGTCCTACGCTAGAAAGGATTAATGATAGAAGTAGAATCAAACTTAGAAAAGCAGCGTTTCCGGTCGACAAAATCTTTTTCAAGCTAGTTTTCCCCTCTCCGCAATTGAAAACTCTTGCCATAAACATAACGCGGTTCGTACTAAGCATTTCTATCTTTCTTCCTAGAACTATAGGATAGTAATAATTGGATTTCAATATTAATATTTCAATTCAAACAAAGAAAGCCCCGCCGTTATTCGCAGCGGGACTTCATTACTAATTGATTAAATTTTTCTCTCCAATCTCTCGCGCCATCCTTTCTATCAGCTCCGCGACCGCCATCTCCTCCACATCCCCGGCGCCTCTGCGCCTCACGGACACCGTGCCGCGCTCGCGCTCCTTTTCGCCGATGACGAGCATGTAGGGCACCCTCTGCATCTGCGCCTCGCGGATCTTGTAGCCGAGCTTCTCGCTCCGCAGATCGGCTTCGACGCGAATGCCCGCATCCGCCAGCTCTCGCTTGAGCTGCAGCGCATAGTCGGCGAACAGATCCGACACCGGCAGAAGCCTCGCCTGTACGGGGGCCAGCCACAGCGGGAACGCGCCGCCATAATGCTCGGTAAGCATCCCGATGAACCGGTCGATCGAGCCGTAGATCGCCCTGTGGATGACGATCGGGCGATGCTTCAGGCCGTCTTCGCCGACATATGTCAGATCGAACTTTTCCGGCATCTGATAGTCGAGCTGGATCGTGCCGCATTGCCAGCTGCGCTTCAGCGCGTCGAGGATATGGAAGTCGATCTTGGGCCCGTAGAAGGCGCCGTCGCCCTCGTTCAGCTGGTACGGAAGCCCCAGCTTCTCCAGCGCGTTTTGCAGTCCGCGTTCAGCCTGGTCCCAAGTCTCCGCCGTCCCGAGGTAGTCGTCCGGGCGCGTCGACAGCTCGATCTTATAGTCGAAACCGAATACGCGATAGATCTCGTCGATCAAGGAGATCGTCCGCTTGATCTCCTCTTCGATCTGGTCCTGCCGCAGGAAAATATGGGCGTCGTCCTGGCAGAACGTACGCACCCGCATCATGCCGTTCAGTGCGCCGGAAAATTCGTGTCTGTGCACCTGGCCGAACTCGGACAAGCGGATCGGCAGCTCCCGGTAGGAGTGCAGCTCGTTTTTGTAGATCAGCATATGGCCCGGACAGTTCATCGGCTTCAGCGCGAACTTCGTATCGTCCACCTGCGTGAAGTACATATTGTCTTTATAATGATCCCAATGTCCGGATTGCTCCCAGATGCGGTTGTTCATCATGAACGGCGTGCGCACTTCGTCATAGTCCCGCTTGCCCTGAATCTCGCGCGAAAAGTTCTCCAGCTCCGTCCGGATCGTCATCCCCTTGGGAAGATAGAACGGCATGCCCGGCGCTTCCTCGGAGAACATGAACAGCTCGAGCTCCTTGCCGAGCTTCCGGTGATCGCGCTTCTTGGCTTCCTCGAGCAGACGCAGATGTTCGATTAGTTCGGCTTCCTCGGGAAACGAAGTGCCGTATATGCGCTGCAGCATTTTATTTTTCGCATCGCCGCGCCAGTAGGCGCCCGCCACGCTCATCAGCTTGAACGCCTTGATGCGGCCCGTAGACGGCAGATGCGGGCCCCGGCACAAATCGGCGAATTCGCCCTGCTCGTAGACCGTGATGACGGCGTCCGCGGGCAGATCCCGTATGAGCTCAAGCTTCAACGGATCGCCGGCAAACCGACGCTCCGCTTCCTCCCGGCTGACCGCATGGCGCACGATAGGGAGATTCTCCCCGGCGATTCGCGCCATCTCGCGTTCGATATCGGCCAGATCGTTTTCCGTCAGCGATCGTTCCATATCGATGTCATAATAAAATCCGTCCCGAATAACCGGTCCGATGCCCAGCTTGACTGCCCCCGCACCGCCGTAAAGGCGTCGGACCGCCTGCGCCATCAGGTGGGCCGTGCTATGACGGTATATGTCCAGTCCGTCCGGTCGATCGAGCGTCAAGATCTCGACCTGCGCATCGCGCTCGATTGGCGTCTCCAGATCGACCGGCCGGCCGTCGATTTTGCCCGCGATCGCCTTCTTGCGGAGGCTTGGCCCGATGATCCCGGCCAGCTCGCCGACGGTCGTTCCGCCAGCCACCTCTCGCATTTTTCCATCCGCCAACGTTACCTTTACCATCGAACAAGCCTCCTTAGGGTTGATTTGAACGCAAAAAAACGCACATCTCCTCAAGGGACGAGTGCGTTCAAGCTCGTGGTTCCACCCTAATTCGACCTGCGCCGTACAAGGCATCGGCCACTAGCCGACCCATGACGGGCAAAGTCCTCATCGGTATCCGGTAACGGGGATAAGACGGTATCGCCTACTGACGCTGCGCCGCGAACGGCACGCAGGTTCGACGCTACGGCTGCAAAGGGGTAATCCGCTTCCGGTCGCCGCAGAGGCTCGCACCTTGCACCTCATTCTCTGTCCGGTCCTCGAAGGGGATCATGTCTTTGGTCGTCGCCTGAATAGATGGCATTGCTTGGGACTCATTATAGAGCGGACAGAGCCAGCGGTCAACCGCGGAGACGGGATCGCGCCTCAAAGTTTAAGCATGTCTTAAGAATTGCCGCGGCGGCGGTTATGCTATATTGGGGATAGATGACATACGGAAACGATGGTCGCACGGGAGGAAACAATGGCTGCAAGAGGAACGATTCTGCTGGTGGACGACGAAAAAGAAATCATCAAGCTGATGGAAATTTACTTTATTAATGAAGGCTATACGCTGCTTAAAGCGTCGGACGGACTCGAAGCGCTCGACCTGCTCGAGCGTCATCCGGTGGATCTGATCATCATGGACGTCATGATGCCTCGCATGGACGGTATCGAAGCCTGCATGCGCATCCGTGAGACGCGCGAGCTGCCGATCATTCTGCTGTCCGCCAAGAGTCAGGACATCGACAAGATCGCGGGCTTAAGCATCGGCGCGGACGACTACGTCACGAAGCCGTTCAACCCGCTGGAGCTGATGGCCCGCGTCAAGTCGCAGCTGCGACGCTACAAACAGTTCGGGCGGGCCGCGAGCGTCGACGAGACGCAGATCGAGATCGACGATCTGGTCATTAATACGGCTACGCACACGGTGACGGTTGACGGCGAAGAGGTCAAGCTGACGCCGCGGGAGTTCGCCATCCTGCGCCTGCTGGCCGTCAATCGCGGCATCGTGCTTAGTATGGACAAGATCTACCAGGAAGTATGGAACGAACCGTTCATGGAATCCAAAAACACGGTCATGGTTCATATTCGCAAGCTGCGCGAGAAGATCGAAAAGGACCCGCAATCTCCGCGCTACATCAAAACGGTGTGGGGCATCGGATACAAAATCGACCCGAACTGACTGACCGGCTCGCACTGACGTCCGCCCTCTATCTCTCCCATAGAAAGAAGCGTGTCACCGGCTATGCCCTTCAATCTCGGTTTTAAATGGCTCCATACCGTCCGCTGGAAGTTCCTCGCCGCCGTTCTGGCGAGCGCGGCGCTGACGGCCGCCGTGCTGTACGGCTTTTACCTGCTCTCGCAGTATCTGATCAAGGTTCCCTTCTTCACCGTGACGATGGCGCTCGTCATTAACCGCATCGGCTCCACGCCCGTATTGATCGTACTCGGCGGAGCTTCTTTCGTTTTCTTTTATTTCCTGTTCAGCCGCGGTACCGTCCGCCGGCTGGAGCAGCTGGACGCCGCGCTGCGCGCCATGGAAAACGGCGATCTCGGCGCCGGCATGCTACAGCCGTCGCGCGACGAGCTGGGGCAGGCCGCAGGCAGCATCGACAGGCTGTCGCGCAAGCTGGCCGAATACCTCGAGCGCATGACAGAGGGCTTGCAGGCCGTGGCAAGCGGGCGTCTCGAATACCGGATCGAGGTGGATCGGTCCTACGGCGATCTCGCGATCATCGCCGAGAGCATCAATGCGATGGCGGAACAGCTGGATCGTTCGATCCGCGACGAGCGCCACGCCGAGAAGACGAAAAACGATCTGATCACCGGCGTCTCGCACGATCTTCGGACCCCGCTCACGTCGATCCTCGGCTTCCTGGAGGTCATCGAACAGGACCGCTACAAGGACGAAGTCGAGCTGCGCCATTATGTGAACATCGCCTACGAGAAGTCCCGTTCGCTGAAAAAGCTGATCGACGACCTGTTCGAATATACGCGTATCGGCGGCGGCATGCCGCTCGCCTGCACGTCGCTCGACCTGACGGGCCTGCTGCGCCAGCTCGCGGAGGAGTTCGTCCCGAGCCTCGAGAAGGCATCGATGTCCTGCCGCCTGATCGCGCCCGAAGAACCGCTCGTCATCGAAGCGGACGGCAACCTGCTCGTCCGAGCCTTTGAAAATTTGATGTCCAATGCGATCTCGCACGGCAACGCAAGCCCCTATGTGGACATCGAGATCGAACGAAGGGACGATGTCGCGGCGATCCGCGTCGTGAATTACGGCGATCCGATCCCGGCAGGCGACCTTCCGTTTATTTTCGACCGATTCTACCGGGGCGACCGCTCGCGTACGTCCGGCGGGACGGGCCTCGGGCTCGCCATCGTCAAGAGCATCGCCGAGGTGCACGGCGGCCGGGTCTCGGCGCGCAGCGACCGAAGCCGGACCGCCTTTGAGATCGCGCTCCCGGTCGCCCGCCCCGTTTAACAAGGACAACATCATCGTTTTCTCAGCATTTGTTAAGAGAATGGTAAGAATTCGTGCAGGCGCCCATTAAGAATCCTCTTCTATACTTGGCTGCATAGCAAGGATACGAAGAGGAAGGGGATCACCTGGCATGTCCGTAGTTACGTCCGTCAAAGCATTAGCCGGCAAGCCGGCGGCGGCTGTCGCGTTCGCATTGATTTTTGCGCTGGCCATCTATTTAAGAATTGACTTTATCTCCTCCGTCTCGCATCATGTGACCCATGACACGACCTACTACGACAAGATGGTTCGGCAGCTCCTGGACCACGGCGTATACGGATACAAGAGCGAAGCGCCGAACGCGCAGGTCGCACCCGGCTATCCGTTGTTCATGGCCGCCGTGTACAAAATGGTCGGCTACGCGGATCACGACCCTTATCCGGCCATCCGCTACATACAGGCGCTTATGAGCCTGGTTACGATGGCGATCGCCGCGCGCATCGCGCATCGGCTGGGCGGGACCATCGCCGCGCTGGCGACATCGGCCGCGATGGCCGTCTACCCGCCGTTCATCTGG
>Ga0209566_100171_pt1 | contig 70657 bp, 53 predicted proteins | sample Araplavi_mTSA_r2_2_FD_184287 | JGI IMG/M metagenome (GOLD analysis project Ga0209566, IMG submission 184287) | Arabidopsis root microbial communities from North Carolina, USA - plate scrape CL_Cvi_mTSA_r2 (SPAdes) (version 2) | ecosystem: Host-associated > Plants > Roots > Endosphere | place... | reverse complement strand
CGGTCCGTACCGGCGGCCCGCCCGGAGCTGAAGGCGGCCTCCTCGCCCTAGACGGGCAGCGTGCACGGTCCGTACCGGCGGCCCGCCCAGAGCTAGTGGCTTGCGCCGCTCGTCTAAACCGGCAGCGTGACGGTGACGGTCGTACCCTTGCCGACCTCGCTCTGGAAGCGAATGGAGCCGTGGTGATTCTCCATGATTTTGTAGCATACCGTCAGTCCGAGCCCCGTTCCTCTTTCCTTCGTCGTGAAGAAAGGCTGCCCCAGCCGCGCGAGCTTGCTGTCCGGAATCCCAGGTCCCGTATCGGTGAACCGGATGCGCAGGTACCGCTCCTCCTCGAGCCCCGCGCCGATGAAGATGCGACCGCCTGCCGGCATCGCTTCGATGCCGTTTTTGATCATGTTGATGAACACCTGCTTGATCTGGTTCTCGACGCATCGCACCGGCGGCAGATCGTCCGCGACGCTGCAGAAGATCTCGACGTTGTTCAGGTTCGCCTGCGACTCGAGCAGCATGACGACATCGTGCAGGATGGCGCCGGTCTCCTTGAAAGCGAAGTCGAGCGCCTGCGGCTTGGCCAGCACGAGCAGCTCGCTCACGATCATCTCGATGCGGCTCAGCTCGTTCATCATGATCTCCGCGTAGCTTTCCTTGGCGACGCCGGACGAGATCAGCTTGGTGAAGCCTTTGAGCGAGGTCAGCGGGTTGCGGATCTCGTGCGCGATCCCCGCCGCGAGCTGTCCCATGGCCGACAGCATCTCGTTTTTCTGAAGCATCTCCTCGGCCTGGCGAAGCTCGGTGATATCCTCGGACAGCTTCAGGTAGTGAATCAGCTCGCCGCTCTCGTCCGTGATGGGCACGATCTTGGCCGACTCCCGGTAGGAGGTGCCGTCCGCCCGCAGGCTAGCCAGCTCGCCCTTCCACACCTCGCCCATGCGAATCGTCCGGAGCATGTCCGGATAGACGGCTTCCGCCGTCGCCCAATCGCTGAGCGACTCCAGCCTACGCCCTCGCACTTCCGGCGGCGCGAATCCCGTCGTCTCCGAGAACTTGGGATTCACGTATTCCACCGCGCCTCTGACATCGGTAATCATGACCATGCTCGGACTCTGCTCGAGCGCGTAGGAGAGCTTGAGCATCTCCTCGTTGAAGCTCTTCAGCGTGGTGATGTCGACGAAAGTAAGCACGACTCCGCACACGAAGTTGTCCGTCGTCCGGTAAGGCAGGATGTGCATGTGGTACCATGCGCCGCTCTTGCTCTGGATCTCTTTTTCGAACGGCGTCTGGCTTCGCAGCACCTCGGAGGCGGCCTCGACGAGACTGTCGTACCTGAAGTTGTGGGAGATATGCGCGAGCGGTCTCCCGCAGTCGATCTCGAGCAGGTTGATCTCCTTCGTGATGGCCGGCGTGAACCGGCGCACGCACAGCCGCTTGTCGAGGAAAATCGTCCCGATCTGCGTGCTGCCCAGGAAGTTGACCATGTCGTTGTTGAGCTCGGTCAGCTCCTGGATCTTGAACTGGTACTCGGTATTGACCGTGACGAGCTCTTCGTTGACCGATTGCAGCTCTTCGTTCGTGCTCTGCAGCTCCTCGTTCGCCGCCATCAGCTGCTCGTTGGTCGCCTGCAGCTCTTCGTTCGACGTCTCCAGCTCCTCGATCGTCGCCTGCAGCGTCTCTTCGGTCCGGCGCAGCGCGCGCTCGAGCTCCAGGATGCGCCTGGCGCTGCCCTCCATGTCGAGCGGATCGAGCTGCTGCGCGATGGGCGGCAGGGGCATCTCGCGTTCGGTCTCCTTGAACAGCACGAGCATATGCCGCTCGTAGTTGCTGTTCTTGAGGGACAGCGGGCGCACCGTGATGTCGACGAAGCGTTCGCCGTGCATCGTCCTCGTCTTGAGCGAGCGGAAGACGGCTTCGCGCTTGTCTTGCTTGGCCTTCTGCATGGCGGTCGCGATGGCGACGGCGAGCCCCGAATCGACGATCTTGTACAGATTCCAGCTGGCCCTGCCCTTGGACAGCAGCAAGTATTCGTTGATATTGCCGTGCAGGTGAACGACTTCGTGCGTCGGGCTGACGATCATGCCGGGCGGAATATGCTCGTCCAAGAGCGTCAGCTGAAGCTCGTCCGCCCGCTTCGGAAGCGAATCTTCCGCCGTTCCGGCGTACCCGGACCGCTCGGCTCTGGGATGGAAGCCCCGGACGGCGTGGAAGGCTTCCTCCATCTCCGGCGACCGTTTTTTGCCCGGTTCGCTTTTGTGGCTGAAGATGTTCCAGCGGCGGTCGATCGGTTCAAAGTGATCGGCGAGCCGGCCGATCGTCTCGCTCGGCCCGAGGAACAGGAATGCGCCCGGATTGAGGGCAAAATGAAACAGCGACAGCACCTTGGCCTGCATCTCCGGCAACAGATAAATAAGCATGTTCCGGCAGGTGATCAGGTCCAGGTTGCTGAAGGGAGGATCCTTGATCAGATTGTGCGGGGCGAAGACGATCATTTTCCGGATTTCCTTGATCACCTGGTACATCCCGTCGTCGTGGATCAGATAGCGCGCGATGTCCTCCTCGGACAGATGATGCACGGCGCTCTCCGAGTAGAAGCCCTGGCTCGCGTATTCGATCGATTCGGCGTCCAGGTCCGTGGCGAATATTTTGACCGTATGCGAGCGTCCCGTCATCTCCATGTATTTGCGGACGAGGATCGCGACTGAGTAGGCTTCTTCGCCTGTCGAGCAGCCGGCCACCCAGATGCGGATCTCCCGGTCCCAGCTCTTGTTCTTGAAGATGGCGGGGAGCACGCGGGCGTACAGCGTCTCGAACGCTTCGGGATCGCGGAAGAAGTTGGTGACGCCGATCAGCATGTCCTTGCGCAGGGCGAGCAGCTCGTCGGGATGCTCGTCCACGTAAGTCGAGTATTCGGCGTAGTCGGACAGGCCGCGAAGACTCATGCGCCGCTCGATGCGCCGCAGGATGCTGCTCTGCTTGTAATAGGCGAAGTCGATGCCGCAGGACTGCTTGATCCGGTCGAAAAGAGAGCGGACGATCCGCTCCTCGGCGGTCGGCTCGGGCTTGGGGGGAGCAGGAGCGGCAGCGACGGGCGAACGATAAAGCGTGCGGTTGTGCCGCACGAGCGCAGGTCCCATCTCCCGGGGCGGGAGTACCTGGTCCACGTCGCCGGTACGGATCGCGCTGCCCGGCATGCCGTCGAACTTGGCGGTACGGCTGTCCTGTACCATGACGAGGCCGCCCGCCTTTTTAATAGAACGAATGCCTCGCGTGCCGTCGGTCCCGGTGCCCGAGAGGACGACGCCGACGGAGCCGAGCCCGGCGGTCTCGGCCAGCGACTCGAAAAACCGGTCGATCGGATAACGGGGTGCGCCCCCGGCGGGCGCCAGGGCGACAGGAAGGAGCCGTCCCGCGCGAATCGTCAGGTCCATGCCCGGAGAGATCAGGTACACATGGTTCATCTGCACCTCCGTGTCTTCCTCGACCGTGACGATGCGCATGTCCGTAAATTTTCCGAGGATGCCCGCCATGTGGCTCTTATGCTCGGGGGGGAGATGCTGCACGACGACAAAAGCCATGCCGCTGTTCGCGGGCACCGCTTCGAAAAAACTCTCCAACGCTTCAAGTCCGCCGGCCGACGCGCCGACTCCGACGATGCACATCGGGCTCTCCCGCCCGCCCGATTCGACTTCCGTTAAGGGAGCTGCCGCTACTTGCGACGCCCCCGTTTCCCGTCCCTCTAAAGCCATCCGCCAATCCTCCTGTGCTGCATCGTTTCTGTTAGGCGACGAAGCCTATCGATTCGGTACTCTTTTAACAGGATTTCTATGCTCCTTGGACCCTAGCGGTAAGGATACTTTTTCCCTATATTAGTACCCCGCCGCGAAGGTCGTCAAATTCGACAAAATCCGCTGTCTGACCTAGTAGAAAGCGCTCTATTCAGGGCGTGCGGCGTCTATTAAAATAAGGACGACGGAACTATGGGATCGCAAAAAAGAGGTGCTCGACGTGAGATTGACGATCGAACAATTCGCCGAGATGATGATGGACGGCAGGACGGAAGCCTGCTGGTCCGAAGTGCGCGCGATGACGGAAGCGGGCTACAACAGCTTGTTCGTCTACGAGCAGCTGCTGGCTCCGGCGATGAATTATATCGGGGATCTCTGGGAGCAGAATCTGGTATCCGTCGCGGACGAGCACCTGGCATCCGCCGTGTGCGAGATCCTGCTGTCGCGCTACGGCGCGATGACGATGCCAGCTAGTGCGCACGAAGGACGCGCAATGCTGCTATGCGTGGAAGGGGAGGGACACGCGCTCGGGCTGAAGATGGCGCATGCCCTGTTCAGGGAGCACGGCTGGGACGGCCGCTGCTTCGGGGCGGGCTTGCCGCTGCGGGATACGTTGATCCATGCGATGAAATGGAAGCCGGACGTCGTCGCGCTGTCCGCCGCCGACCCCGGCCTGCTGCCGACGCTTGCCGAATACGTCGAAACGTTGAACGGCATTCCGTATGCGCCGGTCGTCATGGTCGGCGGCAGGGCGCTCCTGTACGCAGGGGCGGATGCGGCACTGCCCGGGCGCGCGACGCGCATGAGCGGGCTCGCCCAGCTGCAGGCCTGGCTCGAGGCGCACCGTCTCGCGCGCAGCGCGGCGGGGACGCGAAGCGGCAGGCTCGGATGAGCGGGGCGAAGATGGAGGACTTGCCGGTACCTTATCTGCGCATCGACGCGCGTCATCGGATCCTCGACCTGTCCGAGCCGGCCCGCGCGCTATTTCCGCCGGAGCGAAGCCTGGCGGAGCTGCTCGACGCCGGCTCCCGGGCGAAGGCGGAGCGTCTGATCGCCCCGGCATATGCAGGTCGTGCGGTGGAGCTTAACATGAAGACGGTCGGAGCGAGGGCGACGCTGTTCGAGGTCTACCAGCGCTGGTCCGCGGACGGCGACGGCCATCTGGTGTGCATGCCCCGACAGGCGGAACTGGACGCGGTGGCTGCCAGGATGGAGGGCGTGCAGGAGGAACTGGCGCAAGCCCTCGCGCCGGCGGCGGTCCGCACGATCGCGGTGCCGGGACCTGGCGGCCGGGAAGCGGCCCGCGCGCTGGAGAGCATCCGGGAGCTGGCGGCCATGCTGCGGCCGGCGCTCGTCGAGCTCGACAAGTCGACGTATGCGGACCTCATCGTGCAGGCGGCCGACGAAGCGCTGGCGCGCCTCCGCCGGCCGCGGCGTCGGGACGACACGGGGCGTTAGCGGCGATGGGCGGCCGGTGCGACGCTTGAAGCGCCGTCCGAAGCGAGATCCGAACATAATAGAGAGACCGTCCCGATGACGGTCTCTCGCATGCACTTTAAGCGCCGGCGTGAAGCGGGTTCCGCGCCAAAACAAAGAGACCGTCCGAAGACGGTCTCTCGTACCCGAGCGGCGCTGCTTGATTGAACCGTATCCCGCGCCTCCAGCCGGATTAGAGACTGGATCGGGTAAGGGATACGTTCAACATATGGGAACTAATGTTGACGCACCTCCTTTCCTGTACAAGCATTCTATCACAGCTGCCTCCTAAAAAGATAGTCTATTTTGAATAATCTGATATTTTTTTAATTCGTTCAATCAGCCGGCCCGCGTGTAAAATAAAGGTAAGGAAAAGTCTGCAAAGGAGGCGACGGCATGATTCGAGTCGGATTGACCAGCTTCGGCGATCACGAGGAGCTCTACGGCAAGGTGAAGCCCGGGGAGCGGCTGCGCGAATACAGCAAGCATTTCGGGATCGTGGAGATCGACAGCTCGTTTTACGCCGTGCCGTCCGTGAAGCATACGGCGAAGTGGACGGCGGATACGCCGGACGATTTTCAATTTATCGTGAAGGCTTATCAAGGAATGACGGGCCATCTGCGCGGCAAAAAAAATTACTTCGACGACGAGGAGAGCATGTACAAGGCTTTCCACGAATCGATCGCGCCCATGCGGGAGGCGGGCAAGCTGGCCGCCGCGCTGTTCCAGTATCCGCCGTGGTTCGATTGCACCCGCCAGAACGTCGAGCAGCTTCGCAGCACGAAGGCGTACATGCGCGACGTGCCCTGCGCGCTCGAGCTGCGCAATCGAAGCTGGTATTCGCCAGAGTTCCGGGAAAAGACGATCGCCTTCATGAAAAAGGAGGGGTGGGTCCACACGATCGTGGACGAGCCCCAGGCCGGCGAAGGCTCGATTCCCATCGTGCCGGTAGCGACGACCGATGATCTGACGTACGTGCGGCTGCACGGGCGCAACCAAGGCGGCTGGCACGCGAGCGGCCGCCCGGATTGGCGCAAGCAGCGTTATCTGTATCACTACGATGCGGAGGAGCTGGCCGAATGGCGGGATCGGCTGCTCGCGCTGGAGAAGGAGACGGAGACGGTGTACGTCGTCTTCAATAATAACTCGGCTGGCGACGCCACGCCCAATGCCAAGGCGCTCGTGGACATGCTGGCAGGCATGGAGCCCGAGGCAGCGGTATCCCAGGCGGACGAACGATACCCGGTGCCGGCACATTGAGCGGGAGCAGATTAAAACAAAAAAATAGTTTTAATACAAAATTATTGATTGTATTCCCCGCTTCGTGTAAACTTTCTGTAGAAATGTTGGCGAAGGCGGGGAACGCATGCTCGAATTAAGCTTCAACGATCCCGAGGGATTAGTCAGGGTGTCGCACGCCCTGTCGACCCGCTCGCGCGTCGATATTCTGCAATTGCTGAGCACCAAGCATATGAATGTGGCGGAGCTCGCCGAAGCGCTCAAGCTGCCGGTCTCGACCGTCGCGAACAACGTCAAGATCCTCGAGGCCGCCAATCTGATCAGCACCGAGCTGCTGCCCGCTTCCCGCGGCGCGATGAAGGTGTGCAGCCGCAACTACGACGATATCCACTTCGCGTTCAGCTTGGAGAAGACGCTGCCCAAGAAGGCGATCCATCTGTACGAGATCGAAGTTCCGATCGGCCACTACAGCGATTGCGAGGTTCATCCGACCTGCGGCATGGCCAACGCGGACGGCATGATCATCCGGGAGGACGAGCCGGCCAGCTTCTATCATCCCAAGCACATCTCGGCCCAGATCATCTGGTTCCGAAAGGGATATGTAGAGTATCTGCTGCCCCTCGAGCTGCCGCCCAGGGCGCGCATCGAGTCGCTGGAGCTGTCGGTCGAGCTGTGCTCCGAAGCGCCGAACTACGACAACAATTGGCCCTCCGACATCACGATGTGGATCAACGGCGCGGAGATCGGCACATGGACGAGCCCTGGCGACTTCGGCGACCGGCGAGGCAAGCTCAATCCCGACTGGTGGCTCGACTGGACGACGCAGTACGGGCTGCTTAAGACCTGGCGGATCGACGGCGAGCGGACGACGCTCGACATGAACAAGATCTCGAACGTCAAGCTCGGCGATCTGAATCTGATGCAGCGACCCAACCTTCGGCTGCGCATTGGCGTGAAGCCCGATGCGGTACATGCCGGCGGCGTGAATCTGTTCGGCAAGCAATTCGGTGATTATCCGCAAGATATCGTCATGAAGGTGCATTATTCGATTGAAGATCACGTATCCGCAGACCTTTAGTTACAGATTTTCTGTAACTAAAGGTCTTTTTGTTTGTTTTTAATACAAAAATATTGAATGAAATCGTTGACATTACAAATGAGAGCCATTATTATAGGGCACATAGATACAAAATAACCGTAATAAAACAACAATATTGTTTTGTATCTAATCATTTCTATGAATTAGGGGAGGCAAACATGAAAAAAAGCTACGGTTTGTCAGTAACGGCGTTACTCTCGGTATCCCTTATGTTAAGCGCATGCGGGGGCAACAACAACGGAGGAAACGCATCTCCCGCCGATTCGTCGGCGCCCGCATCCTCGGCTCCTGCATCTTCGGCAGCCGCATCTGAAAGCGCTGCACCGTCCGACAACGGCGGAAGCGGCGAAAAGGTAAACCTCAGCTTCTGGACGCTGTTCGACGGCGGCGACGGCGCGAACATGCAGGCGCTGGTCGATGAGTTCAACAAGACGCACCCGGACATTCAAGTCAAAAATACGAAGCTCGTATGGGGCGAGTATTACACGAAGCTCATCACGGCGGTAGGCAACGGCACGGGCCCCGACGTGGGCATCTCCCACACGTCCCGTCTGCCGGACCTGATCGACCAGGGCGTCGTCACTTCTTATGACGACGTGGCCAAGGACGCCGGCGTCGACTGGAGCACGTTTAACCAGAACTTGCTGAACGCCACGGTCGTCGACGGGGAGCACTACGCGGTGCCGATCGATACGCATCCGTTCATCATGTACTACAACAAGAAGCTGCTGAAGGATGCCGGACTGCTCGGCGAAGACGGCAAGCCGGTGCTTGAGCAATCCGCGGACGGCTTCATCAAGTTCCTCGACGCGCTGAAGGCGAAGCTGCCGGCCAAGACGACGCCGTTCGCGCTGTCCAATTCGAACGACGATCCGTACCGGCTCTGGTGGGCGCTGTATTCGCAGCTCGGCGGCAACGACGTCGTGGCCGACGACCTGAAGACGGCTGCAGTCGATGCAGACAAGGGCGCCAAGGCGGCCGATTACATCCAGAAGCTCTACACGAACGGCTACATTAAGAAGAACGATCCGGACTTCTACAAAAACTTCCAGAGCGGCACGGCCGCTATCATGATGACCGGCGTATGGGCGACCGGCACTTGGGAATCCACGAAGGGACTCGACTTCGGCGCGATGCCGATCCCGAAGATCTTCGACCAGCCGGCAACGTGGGGCGATTCGCACACGATCATCCTGCCGACGACCAAGGCGAACGATCCGGCCAAGCGTAAGGCTGCGGCGGTATTCGCGAACTGGATCGCGGACAACGGACAGATCTGGGCGAAGGCTGGCCACATCCCTTCCAAACCGTCTGTACTCGAGAAGGAAGAGTTCAAGGCGCTGCCTTACCGCAGCGACTACGCTTCCGTCGCGGACACCGTCAAATTCAGCAAGCCGTCCACGAAGGTATGGCAGATCCGCGACAACAGCTCCTTCAAGTTCCTCAACGAAGTATGGGCGAACAAGATGACGCCTGCGGACGCCATGGCCAAGATGCAGGCGGAAACGCAGAAGATTCTGAACGAGTAGAGCAGGATCAGCACGCAGGCGAGCTTGCGGTTCATTACGAGCCGCAAGCTCGCCTGGCGATCACGGAAGAGGTGAAGCGCGAATGAGAATGAACAAGCTGAGAGCGGACGTGCTTGCGCTGCTGTTCCTGCTCCCGTTTTTGGCCGTTTACGGCCTCTTTACGATCTGGCCGATGATCAAGGGCGTAGAGATGACCTTCTACAAATGGACCTTGATCAAGAAAATGAAATACGTCGGCTGGGATAACTACAGCAAAATGTTCCACGATCAGGACGTGTGGGCGGCCATCTGGCACTCGACGATCTTCGTCATCCTGACGACGCCGACGATGATCGTGCTCGCCATTCTGCTCGCGATGATCGCCAACCGCAAGTCGCGGCTGCAGAAGCTGTACCGCAGCGTTTTCTTTCTGCCCAGCGTGCTGTCGGTGGCCGTCGCTTCCTATTTGGGTCTTTTTATTTTTCAGCCGTACAACGGATTCGTGAACACGCTGCTCCACCTGATTCAGCTGCTTCCCGACAACAAGGAAATTTTCTGGCTCACGGAGACGAATCTCTCCTGGATCGCGCTCACGCTCATTACGCTGTGGTGGACGGTGGGCTTCAACTTCATTCTCTACCTGTCGGCGATGCAGGACATTCCCGACGAGATCGTCGAGGCCGCGAGGCTGGACGGCGCGACCGACTCCAAGATTTTCTGGAACATCACGCTTCCTTATTTGACGCCGATTACGAAGACGATCGCGATGCTGCAGATCATCAGCTCGTTCAAAGTCTTTTTGCAAATTTATATCATCACGGGCGGCGGCCCCCTCGACAAGACGAGACCGATCATCCAGCTCATCTATCAGACGGGGTTCCGGAAAAACGATCTGGGCTACGCGGCTACGATGTCCTACATGCTGTTCGTCATCTTGCTCGTCCTGTCCGCCATCCAGTACTTCGTCAATAACCGGAAAGGAGCGAATGCCTAATGAAATGGAAGTGGCTCTACCGGATCGTCTCCTTCGTGTTCGGCTTCCTGTTCATCGCTCCGATCGTCTGGATGCTGGTCGTCTCCATCAAAAAGGAAGGCATGAAAATCGTCACGCTGGTCGATTGGTTCACGCCGCCTTATTCCTTCGCCGTCTACGACGATATCCTGAGCGGCACCAAGCTGACGAACTGGATGTTCAACAGCTTCTTCGTCGCGATCTGCGTGACGCTGTTCACGGTGACGTTCGCCGCCATGGCGGGGTTCGTCATGTCGAAGCTGCCCTTCCGGTACAAGTCCGCCATGTTTTTTCTGGTGCTGTCCGGACTGCTTATTCCCGGCGAAGCGATCATTATCCCGCTCTACCAGGTCGCCAAGGACATGAGCCTGTTGAATTCCTATCAGGGTCTTATCATTCCCGTGCTTGCCTCTCCGGTCGCGGTCATCGTGCTGAAAAGCTTTTTCGACGGCGTGCCGAACGACCTGCTCGAGAGCGTGCAGATCGACGGCGGCGGCACCTGGCGGATTTTCACGCAGATCATGCTGCCGCTTAATCGGCCGGCGCTCGCCTCGATGGCGATCCTGACGTTCATCGGCTCCTGGAACAACTTCCTGTGGCCGTTCCTGTCGGTGACGAACGACAATCTGTTCACGCTGCCGATGGGGATCCCGACCCTGATGAGCCAATACTCCGAGGACTACGTGAAGCCGATGGTCGTCAACACGATCTCCTCGATCCCGATCATTCTGCTGTTCGTCATCTTTGAGCGCCAGATCATCAAGGGCGTCAGTCTGTCAGGCATCAAGGGATGAGCGCGCCCCAAGCGGTGAAGCGCCGAGAGAGGGCCATCGACCTCTTCAAAGGCCTGCTCGTCATCGGCATGGTGTACTGTCATACGCTGCAGTTTTTTAGCGATCAGCAGGTGTATCCGAACGGCCAGCGGTTCATCGACGCGATCAACTTGATCACGTTCTCCGGCTTCGTGTTCGCCTTCGGCTACGTGTCGCAGCTCGCCTACTACACGAAGACGTTCCGCAGAGCGGCGCCTCGCATGCTGGCCGCGGCGGCCAAGACGCTGGTCGCCTTTTACTTGTCCGGCACGGCCTACCGCTTGTTCATCGACGGCCGCGGCATGACCTGGGCGAACATCAAGCCGATCCTGCTGCTGGACGATATGCCCGGCTGGTCGGAGTTTCTCGCTTCCTTCACGTATCTGATCGTCCTCGGACTCGTGCTGTTCGTGCCGCTAAAAAAAATGGCGGAGCGCAAATGGCTCGGATTCGCGGCGGCCGCGGCGCTGCTGCTGACTACGTGGCTGCCGTATGGCTCTATCCATGCGACGCAGCTCGGACCGCTTATCGGGACGCGCGATTTCGCGTCGTTTCCGGTGCTTCAATATTTTCCGTATTACATCGTCGGCATGCTGTTCGCCCGTCACCGCATCGTATGGGATTGGCGGATGCTGGCGGGAGCGATCGTCTTAAGCGGCGCATTCCTGTGGAAGTGGCTGTCGGCCGAAGGGCAGGCGCTGCCCGGCCGGTTTCCGCCAACCGTCTGGTGGATCGTCGGTCCCGCGCTCGCGCTGTACGGCTATTACTTGTTGTCGAGGCTGCTGGAGCGCTATCCCGCCCCGTTTGCCCCGATCGAGGCGATGGGCCGCAACGTCCTATGGTTCCTCGTGATGAGCAACGTACTCATCTTCGCGTTAAAGAGCAAGCAACCCGACTATATGATCGGCGCTTCGGACGGATGCTGGATGGCGCTCGTTCTGCTGGCCGTCGTGTCCTTCAGCGTGTGGATCGTCACGAAGCCGTCCGGAGGCCTTCCGCCGGCGGGAAGAGAGAGCCGTCCTGCGCAGGACGAAGCGACATCTATGAATATGTCATCATCGGCATAGATAAAGGAGCAGGAGAGAGATGACTGAAGCTTGGAGAAACGAATATCCCCGTCCGCAGTTCGTCCGGGAGCAATGGATGAGCCTGAACGGGGAATGGGAATTCGAATTCGACGACGCGCGCGTCGGGGACAAGGAAGGCTGGTACGAAGGAGGCGCGTTCTCCCGGAAAATCATCGTGCCGTTCTGCTATCAGAGCGAGCTGAGCGGCATCGGCGATACGTCGTTCCATGACGTCGTCTGGTATCGCCGCTCGTTCGCAGTGCCTGCGGACTATGCCGGCAAGCGGCTGCTGCTGCACTTCGGCGCGGTCGATTACGAGGCGACCGTATGGGTGAACGGCAAGCTCGTCGCGACGCACGAGGGCGGGCACACCCCCTTCCGCGCCGATATCACCGACGCGGTCAAGGACGGAGACAACGTCGTCGCCGTCAAGGCGGTCGACTACAGCAAGGACGTGACGCTGCCGCGGGGCAAGCAGTTCTGGGAGGAAAAGTCGGCCGGCATCTTCTATACGCGGACGACGGGCATCTGGCAGAGCGTATGGCTCGAGCCGGTATCGCAGACGCATATCGGCCGCGTCCGCCTGACGCCGGACATCGATCGCGGCGAGCTGAAGCTGCAGGCGTTCATCGGCGGCTTCGCGCCGGGGAGCGACGTGTCGCTGGAAGTGACGGTGTCGTTCGAAGGCGAATTCCTGTCGCGCGACACGTTCACGGTCGCGAGCGAGTCGGAGAGCCGGTCGATCGGCATCCGCGACTTCAACGATCACGGTCTCGGCCGCTGGTGGAGCCCGGAGAAGCCGAACCTGTACGATCTGAAGCTGCGCCTGATCGTGGACGGCGAAGAGGCCGACCGGGTCGACAGCTACTTCGGCATGCGGAAGATCTCGATCGAAGACGGCGTCGTGCAGCTCAACAATCGGCCTTATACGATGCGGCTCGTGCTGGATCAGGGTTATTTCCCGTCCGGCCTGCTGACGGCGCCGAGCGACGACGATCTGCGCCGCGATATCGAGCTGACCAAGGAAATGGGCTTCAACGGCGCGCGCAAGCACCAGAAGATCGAGGATCCGCGCTACCTGTACTGGGCGGACCGGCTCGGCTTGCTCGTCTGGGGCGAGATGGCGAATGCCTACCATTTCTCGGAATCATACGTCGGTCGCGTGACGAGAGAGTGGCTGCAGGCGGTCGAGCGGGATTACAACCATCCGTCGATCGTGGCATGGGTGCCGATCAACGAGAGCTGGGGCGTTACCAACATTCTGGTCGACGAGCAGCAGCAGCAGCACGCGCTCGCCATGTACCATATGACGAAGTCGCTCGATCCGATGCGGCCCGTCATCTCCAACGACGGCTGGGAGCTCGTGAAGACGGATCTGGTGACGATCCACGATTACGAATGGCGCCGGGACGTGCTCGAAGACCGCTATTCCGAGCTGGACAAGGCGCTGTCCGCACGACCGGGCAACCGCTGGATCCTCGTGCCGGGCTACGCGTACGAGAACCAGCCGCTGCTGATGACCGAATTCGGCGGCATCTCGTTCCAGAAGAGCGAATGGGAAGGCTGGGGCTACTCGGGCGCTACGGACGACGCGGACTTCCTGCGCCGCTTGAGCGACGTAATCGAGCCGGTGCGGGAAGCTCCGCTGCTGCAAGGCTTCTGCTATACGCAGCTGACGGACGTGGAGCAGGAGATCAACGGCCTGCTGACGTACGACCGCACGCCGAAGGTGCCGCTGGAGGAGATCCGCAAGCTCGTTCTGGGAAAATGAGCGGCGAGGCGCGAAGAGGGGACGTCCGGAAATGGTAACCGTGCAGAAGAGGGATCCGCGCCAAATGCGATCCGCGCTAAAGGGGGATCCCGCGCAGAAGGCGTCCGCCGGAGGGATCCCGCGCAGGATGCCCACACGCCTTGAGGGGAGGGACGACCGAAGATGAAGCGCGCGCTACGGGCGGCGGGACTCGGGCTCTTCGTCCTCACATTCGGCGTCATGGCCTTCGGCTGTACGAAGGATGGAGATCCGGCTCCCGAACAGACGGTCCGCACGTACGCCAACCCGGTCTCGCTGCCGGACGAATGGGGCGATTACGGGCTCGGCGATCCGTTTGTGTTTAAGTTTAACGGCTACTATTACCTGTACGTGAGCACGAGAGATACGGACGCCGGCATCAAAGTATGGCGCTCGGCCGATCTGGTCGATTGGACGTACGAGGGACTTTGTACGGAGGATCCGCTTACCACGGGAGCTTACGCGCCGGAGGTCCGTTATTGGAACGGCAAGTTTTACATGTACACCTCGCCCGCAGGACAAGGCCATTACGCGCTCGTCGCCGACAGCCCGACCGGCCCGTTCAAGATCGCGACTGACAACTTCGGGCGGACGATCGACGGCACGACGTTCGTCGACGACGACGGGCGGTGGTACTTCTACTATGCGGGCCCCCAAGGCATTCAGGCGGCGCCGATGACCGATCCGTTGACCGTCTCTCCGGAGGAGGATCCGACCGGCGCGTACATGGACGGATGGACCGAAGGGCCGACCGTGTTCAAGCGGAACGGACGCTACTATATGACATATACGGGCAATCATGTCTTCAGCGCGGGGTATCGGGTGAATGCAGCCGTCAGCGACGATCCGCTCCAAGGGTTCCAAGGCTTCGCCGGCAACCCCGTCCTGCTGCGGACGGACGGCCCGACCGTCGGCCTCGGTCATAACTCGCTCGTGCGCGGACCGGATCTAGACAGCGATTATATCGTCTATCACAACCTCGAAGGCCATGGCGTCGTCGGTCCGCTGCGGCATATGGACATCGACCGTATCGTCTGGAACGGAGACCGGTTCGCAGTCTGGGGCCCTACGTCCGAAGCGCAGCCCGCGCCGGACCTGCCGGCGTTCGAGGATCGCTTCGAGCGAAGCGAACTTGGCAAGACATGGAGTCTCAAGGGCGAAGGCCGATGGACGGTAAAGGCGGGCGAGGGGCTGCGCGTCGCTATGGACGGCATAGGCGACCGTGCGTTATTGTTCGCGAACAAGGACGCGGCGACTGACTTCACGGCGGAGTACCACGTGAAGCTAGCGTCGAAGGGACGCGCGGGAGCCGTCTTCGCCTATGCCGACGACAAGAACTACGGAAGCGCGCTGATCGACGCGGACGAACGGACGCTTCGGGTCCAAGTGCTCCGCAAGGGCAAGGTCGCCGAAGAAGCGTCCGCGAAGTTGCCCGAGAACGTAGACCCGGCACAGCTGCATGCGCTTCGGCTGGAGAAGTCGGGCCTTGAGCTGCGGCTGTACGCGGACGAGATGAAGCTGGTCTCGCTGCAGCTGAAGACGCCGCTCAAGGACGGAAGCATCGGCTACGCGGCCGAAGGGGGCGACGCCTCGTTCGGGTACGCGGCGTTCAGCGACAAGGTAGACGGCAGCGGGTCGCGCGCCGCCTACGCGCCGATGCCGGGCCGGACGGATGCCGTGCAGGCCGAGGCGGCCGGCGCAGAGGCGAAGCGGACCGGCGACGGCGAAGGCGGATTCAACCTGGCAGGGATCGCGCGCGGTCAGAAGCTAAGCTATCGCGTGAACGTCGCCAAGGATGGCGCGTACGGCATTCGGCTTCGAGTGAAGCCCGGCGCGGACGGCGCGAAGCTGCGGCTGACGACGGAGAGCGGCGGAGCGGCGATCGAGCTTACCGTTCCGGCGTCCGGCGGCGGTGCGGAAGCGGGCGAATGGACGATTGCGGGCGCCGACGATGTCCGATTAAAGGCCGGGCGCCAGACATGGAAGCTGGAGGTCGCGCAGGGAACTGCGGACCTGGCCTGGCTGGAGGCCTGGGCCTACGTGCCGGTCGAGGCGGCAGAGGACGGCTTCGACGATCGGAACGACTTCGGCTGGACGCGGTACGAAGGCCAGTGGTCGGTGCGCGAAGGCCAGCTGCGCGCCTCCTCGGTGCAGCCCGCGAAGTCGCTTTGGGGCGATTACGGTTATCCGGACTATACGTTCGAAGCGGACATGACCGTGCCCGAAGCGGGCGGCCAGACCGGAATGCTGGTCCGGGCGACGGATCCCGCGAACGGCCTGGAGTTGAACCAGAACCGTACGGATTTCGTGAGAGGTTACTACATTTACATGGACGCTGCGGGCATTCACTTGGTTAAGCAGGATTACGGCTCGGAGGCGCTCGCGGATGCGGCATACACCATGCCGAAGGCCGGCGAATGGCTTCATCTTAAAGTAGCGGCGCAAGGCAATCGGATCGCCGTATATGTCGGGGACGCGAACGAGCCAGTCCTGTCGTACGAGGATCGGAGCGGCCGGCCGCTGCTGCACGGCAAGGTTGGCTTCAAGTCGATAGACACGGCTTCCCGGTTCGATCGGGCGCGCATCGGGCCGCTCGGATGACGGCCGTCACACATTACGCAAAAGGAAAGGTGAATCAGCATGTCGCTTCGCTTTTATCGAGAAGAATACCCAAGACCGCAGTTCGTACGTGAATTTTGGCTCGATTTGAACGGGGAGTGGGACTTCGGCTTCGACGACGGCAACGTCGGGGAGACGCAGCAGTGGTACCGGACGTTTCCCGGCGACCGCAAGATTCAGGTGCCCTTCGCTTACGAGACGAAGGCGAGCGGCATCGGCGAGGAAAAGTTCCACCCTTACGTCTGGTATCGCCGGACGTTCGAGGTTCCGGCGGAGCAGGCCGGCAAGCGCGTCATCCTACATTTCCAAGCCGTCGACTACATCGCCAAGCTCTGGGTGAACGGCGAGTACGTCGGCGTCCACGAAGGCGGATATACCGCATTTTCCTTCGATATCACGCGATATCTCACGGATGGCGCGAACAGCGTCGTCCTGAAGGCGGAAGACAGCGACAGCTGCACGCAGCCGCGGGGCAAGCAGCGCTGGCGCGAGGCGAACTTCGGCTGCTGGTACGTGCAGACGACCGGCATCTGGCAGCCCGTCTGGCTGGAGTGCGTGGAGGCGCAGCACGTCGAGTCCGTGAAAATCACGCCCGACGTCGACGCGAACGCCGTTCGGTTCGACTACAAGGTCCAAGGACGGACGGCGGGCTCCGATCTGCGCTTGACGACGCGCATTACGATGGACGGCGCTTTGATCAAGGAGACGAGCCTTTTCGTCGACCGCGACACCCTGTCCGCGAGCGTCGAGCTGATCAGCGAGGCGCGCGAATGGCGGGTTGAGCTTTGGAGTCCGCAGAACCCGAAGCTGTACGAGGTCGAATTCACGCTGAAGGACGGGGACCGGATCGTTGACCGCGTGAGCGCCTACTTCGGCATGCGCAAAGTATCGATTCACAAAAGCCAGATACTGCTTAACAACCAGCCGATCTATCAGCGTCTTATTTTGGACCAAGGCTACTGGACCGACACGCATCTGACGCCGCCTTCGGTCGAAGCGCTCGTCAAGGATATCGACTTGATCATGGAGATGGGCTACAACGGCGTTCGCAAGCACCAAAAGATCGAGGATCCGCGCTTCCTGTACTGGTGCGATGTGAAGGGCTTGCTCGTCTGGTCGGAGGTTCCGGCGACCTACGAGTTCAACGATGAAGCGGTCTCGCGATTCACGCGGGAGTGGCTGGACATCGTCAGGCAGCAATACAATCATCCGTCGATCATTACGTGGGTACCGTTCAACGAGTCCTGGGGCATCGGCAACGTGTTCGCCGACCGCAGGCAGCAGCAGTTCACCGAATCGATCTACTATCTGACCAAGTCTATCGACCCGTATCGTCCTGTCGTGGTGAACGACGGATGGGAGCATACGATCTCCGACATCCTCACGCTGCACGATTACGAGGAGGACGGGGCGGTATTCGCCGAGCGCTACGCCGACAAGGACGCCATCACGTCGAACGAGATCGCCCACAGCAACCACAGATATGCGCTGGCGCAAGGCTATGAATACCGCGGTCAGCCAATCATCATCAGCGAATTCGGCGGCATCGCCTTCCGCGACGAGAAGGGCTGGGGCTACGGCAATCAGGTAGATTCCGAGGAGGCGTTCCTCGAGCGGTTCCGCAGCATTACGCAGGCGATCAAGGATGCCGATTATATCTGCGGGTACTGCTATACGCAAGTGTCCGACGTTCAGCAAGAGGTGAACGGGCTGCTTCTTGAGGACCGGACGCCGAAAATCGCGCTGGACAAGATCAAGGAGATTAACCTGGCTAAGGGCCGCGGCGGTCTCCTAAGATAAACGGGGGACAGCCGAGAACACCCGGGGATATCCGGGAATAGACGATAATGGACGAGAACACCCGGGGATAGCCGAGGTCAACCGGAGACGCTAGCGTCCTCTTCCCGATAGGCGGCCCGCCGCGTCTGTGATATGATAGACGCAACTACAGCTAGACGGGCGAGGGATGACCGATGACTTCCGAACTGCGCGTGGATCACTGTCCCGGCTGCGGCCGAATCTACCAGATAAATCTCAGGCAGCTGTGCGCCGTCTGCTCCGCGGAAGAGGACGCGCTGATGAACCTTATGGAGAAAGAACTGCGCCAAAATCGCAAGCTCACGACGGAGGAACTGGCGGAGCGGGTGTCCGAGAAACCGGAGAAGATCCGCGTCTGGATCCGCAAGGGGAAGCTCAAAATTTACGACTACCCGAATCTGGCCGACGAATGCGATCTGTGCAAGGCGCCCATCCGCAAAGGCAAGCTGTGCCAGAGCTGCTCGATGCGGATCAAGGGCGAGGTCGCCCATGTCTACGAGCAGGAGCGGCTCATGCAGGAGCGCAAGCGCAGGGAGAACAGCTTCTTGAACAAGCGCAAATAACGAAAAAAAGGGAAGCCGCAGAACGCGCTGCGCTTCCCTTTTTTTTCGTCTATACCGTGATCTCTCCGTGCCGGATGGCGCTGCTCTCGACCTGGATCGTCGCGTGGTTGATGCCGAAGCGGTCTTCGATGAGGGAGATTGCCCGCTGCAGCACGTCCTGACAGGGCACGCCGTCCTCGACGACGATGTGGCAGCTGAAGGAATCGAGGCCGGAGGTGATCGTCCAGATGTGCAGGTCGTGCACGTCGCGGACGCCGGGCAGCGTGAGCAGCGCAGACCGGACTTCGCCGTGGTCGATGCCGGCCGGCGTGCCTTCCATTAGCACGTGGACCGTCTGCGAGATGACGAGCCAAGCGCTGCGGAGGATGAGCACGGAGACGACGATCGAGATGATCGGATCGGCGATATACCAGCCGAATGCCAGCATCAGCACGCCCGCGACGATGGCGCCGACCGAGCCGAGCGCATCGCCCAGTACGTGCAGGTATGCGCTGCGCATGTTGACGTTGCCCTTCACATCGCCCTGGCGCGTGAGCGCCCAGGCGCTCGCCAGGTTGGCGAGCAGGCCGACCGCGGCGATCGCCATCATCGGGCCGCCGGATACCTCGGGCGGCGCGGCCATGCGGCCGATGGCTTCGTAGACGATGAAGCCGGCGATGGCGAACAGGGCGACGCCGTTGAACAGCGCGGCCAGAATCTCGAAGCGGTAGAAGCCGTAGGTCTTTTGCGCGGACGCCGGGCGCGAGGCGAACCAGAGCGCCGCCAGGCTTAGCGCCAGCGCGCTCGTATCGCTGAGCATGTGGCCCGAGTCGGAGAGCAGCGCCAGGCTGTCGGTCAGCAGCCCGCCGACGAACTCCAGCAGCATGATGCCCGCCGTGATGACCAAGGCGATTGTGAGCCCCTTGCGGTTGCCTTCGCGGCCGTGATTGTGGCCGCCGATCCCGTGGTGATGGCCGTGATGCGAATGGCCATGTCCGTGCGAATGGCTGTGGCCGTGCGAGTGATCCTGGCCGTTAGAGGCGTGCGAGTGAGAGCAGGATGAATCGTGCGCATGCGACGCGTTGACGCGCTCCGACGCCTGCTGTTCGTTCCGTTTATCCATGGGATTCAGCCCTTCCGTCATAACGAGTTCAATAACATATGAATACTTGCTCATATTATACTATGTATATTCCGTTTGTTCAACGACGAAAAGCCGCGGTTGAATAACCAGGTCCGCAGCGGGTATATAGTAGTATATGCCATAGCGGCTGAGTAGAGGAGGCGAACGCCATGAGCAGTCCGATCGAAGGCATCAAAAAGGAAATGGACAACATGAAGGGACATATCGACGGCATCAAGTCCGACGTTCAAGAAACGGTCGGCAGCGTAAAGGATACCGTGTCGGAAGCGAAGGATACGTTCAAAGGCTGGAAGAGCAAGGATGAGGTCGGCGTCATTCATAAGGAAAGCAACGCGTTCGTCGTTAGGGATAACGGCGAGCAGATCGGCGAGATCACCTTTATGCCGGACGGGGATAACGTATGGCTGCTGAACCATACGTACGTGAACCCGGCATACCGGGGCGGCGACATCGCCCGGCGCCTGCTGGACAGAGTCGTCGACGAGGCGCGTGCCGAAGGCAAGAAGATCGTGCCCGTCTGCTCCTACGCGCTCGTGCAGTTCAAGCGGAACGAGGCGTACGCAGACGTCTGGCAAAAAAGTTAACGCATTGCGAAAAAAAGGGAGCGCCAGGCGACAGCCGCCGGCGCTCCTTTTTTCGCGCTTGTCATGACTTCGCCTTGCGGTAAGCGCCCGGCTTATCCCGATCTCGCGCTTGAACAGGCTGCGCGACGCTGCCAACGACGCCGTTCAGCACCCGCCTCGCAAAATGCCCCCGACGGCAGGATCCGGCTAAGCGGACTTCCTGCCCTTCGGGGGCATCAAGCTCAAAATGCGAGCATAGCTGACTGGAGTACGGGGTCAGATGATCGAAACGCCTGCGCTCGCATAGCCGATCGCGGTTTCGACAAGCTCCGCGCCCGGAGACGAGATGGAGAACACCATCAAAATGCGGGTGCCAATCGTCACCGGAATCGCCAGCCCCGTAGTCGTTCCGCTGCTGATCGTGCCTAGCGTAACGAGGGACGTAAGCGGGGGAGCCAGCGTGACGGCGGCTCCGGGAATGGCGGTAAAGATGTTGCTTGTGGGAGGCGCGCTAAACAGCTGCGCAGTGATCGTCACGGGCGTCGCGCCCAGGATGACGGAAGCGGTATTGCTGAACAGGGCGGCAATCGAGTCGATCGTCCCGTTTCGGGGCATGGAAAACGCAAAATCCAGCAGGATTCCAGCGGGGGTGCCCGTTAGGTCGATCGTCCCCCCAACCAGCGAGATCCCGGGGAGAGAGAGGCCGAAACCGACGAGCGCGCCCGTATTAGCCAACCCGGTAACCAGCGTCGTTAGCGTGACGGGTGCGCCCGAAGCGTAAGGAATGATCGCGCCGGCGCCGGCCGCTCCCGTTGCGCCTGTAGCTCCCGTCGCGCCTGTAGCTCCCGTTGCGCCAGTAGCTCCCGTCGCGCCAGTAGCTCCCGTCGCGCCAATAGCTCCATCCGTTCCTGCCGGTCCGGGAATGCCTTGCGGCCCCGTAGCACCTTGCAGTCCCTGAGGCCCTTGCGGCCCCTGTGGCCCCTGAGGCCCTTGCGGCCCAGGAGGTCCGGGCGGGCCAGGCTGTCTACCCATTTCCAACACGCTCCTCTTAATGGAATGATCCCTAAAACGGCGGGGAAGTCTGGGGGATATGAGCGACATCTAGAATCAAATTATTCGGATAGGCTTCCAGAGGTGCACTGATAACCTATTTTTCACACCATTGTATTGTTGTCCATACTTTTTCCGTATGTAGACATACCTTATGGATGACAAGCTGCTGCAGGGAGGTCCGATAATGAACCGTCGTCAACGATTGATGGGCATCATGGTTTCAGGCCCCAACTTCAGGAGAAGGGAGTTGTCCAGGTATCTGCGGTACGCTTCGACCGGGATGAAGCTGTTCAGCTTCACGCCGGACGATATCGATTGGGAACGTGGCTGCATCCTTGGGCTCCATCGCACCAAGAGAGGCTGGACGAGGCAACGCTTTCCTTTTCCGCAAGCCGTTTACAACCGCTGCTACGAGCTGCGACAGGAAACGATCGAACGATTGGAGGGCGTCATCGGCAAGAACCGCTGCTTCAACCACATCAACCATCTTGACAAGTACCGGATCTACGAGCATCTGAGCCGATGGCTCGCCGACTGCATACCGGAGACTGTTCGTTATACAGAATCCGAAGCCGTTGAGCAGCTGCTGCAGCACCGGCTGATTTTTTTCAAGCCCTGCTATGGCAATTTGGGAAAAGGGGTTTACAGGGCGGAGTTGACGGTGTCGGGGGAGGTCAGGATCGGCGATAACCATCTGCGACCGAAGATTGTCGCGAGCGATGTGGCTCAGTTCCTGAGCCACATGCGGGAGTTAATCGGCAAGACACCTTATATCGTTCAAAGAGGCGTGGAAACATTGCGGCTGTCGGGTAGGCTGTTCGACATCCGGGTGCTGGCGCAGAAGAACAAGCGCGGCGCTTGGTCGGTCACTAGCGCCATCAGCCGAGTGGCATATAAAGGCTGCTTCAACACCAGCATTTTCGAGAAGATGTGTCTGTCTAAGGATGCGCTCCGGTACTTGTACCCTACGGGCAAAGCTGATGCGCTGTTCGAACGGATCTGCGACGTCAGCATGCGGGCCGCAGAAATTATCGAGCTCGACAGCGGGCTACATCTCGGCGAGTTAAGCGTTGATCTGGCCGTGGATGAGGAAGGCCTTCCCTGGATCATCGAGGTGAACGGAAAGCCGCAAAAAAGTCTGTATAACGGCTTTCGGCATTATCGCACCGCCTATCTGCGGCCGTTAGAGTATGCGAACTATCTATCTCGTCAGGGCGCATTACCTCGACAGGCTGCCCGGATACCACGACCAATCGGGATACCACAACTAATCGAGGATTATCGCTTACGACAAAAAGAGGCTCGTCTCCGTGGTTATCCCCCTGTAAAGTAGACACGAATAAAAGACAAACTTGTTGACGAACCGGACTCCCAATCCAAATGAGCCATTTTTTCCATGGCTCATAAATTTGGCGCCTCCGTTTGATCTTCGAGCTTCTGTTTAAGTCTGGCTTGGAAATATTCCCGGTTTTTAAGCATCGTCGAGTCATTTGGCCGATATCGGAGAGCGATTTCGTTATGCTGGGAAGCGAGTCCATAATTACCGACCTTGTCGTAACATACGCTTAGCTGCAAATGCGGCAACCAGGTCGAGAAAGTAGGATTAAAAAAACCTAATAGATTGCCCTGCTGCTCCCCTTGAATGGCCGATTGATACCAGTAAATGGCAGAATCGTAATTTTGTTTATTGAGAAAATGGTACCCGAGCCGACAGCAAAATTCGGGTCTCGGACGGTCATATTGAAGGGAACGAATGGTCGATTTAAGCTCTGATTGGCTGTCCCCCAAGTCATGATAGCAATCGGCCAGCTTGCCGCAGGCTGAAATATTGTCTTCTATCCAGCCATTGCCTTCATTCAAGAATATCTCGTAATAATCGATCGCTCTCCGGGTGAGTCCGTGATCCTTCAATTCATTGGCGTAATAATACAAATCCCTAGGAGTGAATTTTTCTCCATTGGCGAGGCGTCGTTCGTATATTTTCAAATTACGGTCTGAATCTTTCCCGTCATCCAAAGGGAGATGTGTAATTGCGATATCACTGTGAAAGATATAGCCTCCGACCTGCAAATATTCATGAACCGGGCCAATCCAGCGGAAATTCCTGGATCTTCGAACGAGGCGATTGCGCCTCAGGCTGAACGTAATGTTGCCGTATTCGTCTTTGCAAAGGTGGTACAGAATGGTGACGGAATCCACATTCGGATCGAGCATTTGCTTTAATTCAAGCAGTTTAGCTCGTTCATCCGGCATTATGACATCATCCGCATCCAGCCACAAGATATAATCCATCGTTGCTTGCTCGAAAGCAAAATTCCGTGCGGCGGCAAAATCGTCGATCCAGTTGAACGTATAGATCTTCGAGGTGAAACGGCTAACAATGGTTGCCGTCGCATCGGTCGACCCGGTATCGACAATGACGAATTCATCGACAAGGTCGGCAACGGATTCCAGACATCGTCCGATGACAGATTCTTCATTCTTCACGATCATGCATAGGCTGATGTTAATCATTTTCCTGTCCTCCATAGGGATCGAGGATAGTATACTGTTATCTATTCAAGGAGGGCGTCAATGGTTACCAGTTTCCCATTCAAGGTGAATTTGAGCGAGCCAGGTAATTAGAGCAGTAAGCTCACCCGAGGCATCCGATATCCCCTTCGCACAGGCGACGGGGATTTTTGCATAGATTGATATTCGTTCGCCATGGGCACTCGTCTATCGCTATTATGGGCGGGATTCGGTACAGCAGGGCTGCGATCTGACGAATGAGCAAATAGGTCAAAAAAGGTCAAAAAGATTAAACGAACCTCTGGAGCTCCTATAATCGGCTCATACGCTCTTAAATCGCCTCTTAGAATCATATATCGCTTTTGTTAAACAGAGCATCGGGGCTTATAATGGACTTAAGGTCAAAAATGGTCAAATTCCGCTCGGGGGAGGAGATACGCCATGACAATCGGCAATCCGTACGAGGTGCTCGGCGTAAGCAAGGGCGCTTCCAAGCAGGACATCAAGAAGGCTTATCAGAAACTGGCCAAGCAGTGGCATCCGGACGTCAACAAAGCCCCCGAGGCGGAAAGTAAGTTCAAGGAGATCGCGGAGGCTTACGACATTTTGAGCCATGACGATAAAAGAAAAGCTTATGAGGAGGAACAACGCTACGCCTCGATGCGCAGGGAATACGCGGGGCAGCCGGGAGAAGGCCGGCGCAGCGGCGGGCAAGACGGAGGGGCCTGGCATTGGAGCGGACAAAGCGGCTCGGGGTTGTCGGACGAGGAGTTATACGAAATGCTCTTCGGCCGCGGCGGCGGGATCGGCGGCTTCGGAGGCTTCGGCGGTATGAATGGTTTCGGCGCTGGCTCAACTGGCGCCGAGTCGTACGGTACGAACGCATTCGGCGGCATGAACGGCCGCGGCTCGCGGGGATACGATCCATTTGGCGCGGAAGCGCGGACCCAGCATGCGCAGTTGAACGTGAGTCTGGAGCAGGCTTGGACTGGCGCGAAGGTCAACGTGAAGGTCGGAGCCAAGGACATCGCGCTGCGCATTCCCGAGCGGGCGGCGGATGGCACCGTCATCCGGCTCAAGGGAGACGGCGCCAATGGCCTGCCGGAAGGCGAAGAGCTGCTCATCGCGTTATCGGTGAAGCCGGATGCCGTGTACGCGCTGGGCGACGACGGCGATTTGCGCGCGACGGTGCAGGCGGCGCCTTGGCAGGTCGTGCTCGGCGCGGATGCGCATGTCCGCCTGCCGAACGGCGGACAGGTGAAGCTGAAGATTCCGCCGGATTTCCCGGCGGGCAGGCAGCTGCGCATTCCCGGCAAGGGTCTGCGGCGGGCGGACGGCGGACACGGCGATATCTTGCTGGACGTAGAAGTGGCCGTGCCGCCGAATCCCGGTCCTGCGGAGCGGGAGCTGTACCGCAAGCTCGCGGAGAGCGTCGACTTCAAAGCCGGCGCGATTCCGCGCAAGAAGGACTGATGGCAGTCCTCACGCGCTAGCTCAGCCATGAGCATCGACCGCCAGTCGGTTGATGCGACCCCCGAATGGGCAACGTGGATCGTCGGGCGGCTGATGCGAACCCGAACGGGCGGCGTTCGAGCATGAACCTGCGGCAACCGGGACACCATCTTATTGAATAAGGGGAGAATGCATATGGACTTCAACAAATATACGCAAAAACTTCAGGAAGCCGTCGCCGGCGCCCAATCGCTGGCCGGTGCCAGCGGGCATCCGGAGATCGATTCGCTGCACCTGCTCGCCGCGCTGCTCAAGCAGCAGGACGGATTGCTGCCGAGATTGCTCCAGCGGGCGGACATTCAGCCGGCGGAGATGGATCGCCAGGCGATGAGCCGGCTAATGAAGCGGCCACGCGTAGGAGGATCCGATTCGGTCAAGCGCTACGCATCGCCCGCGCTAGTGGCCGTACTGGAGCAGGCGGAGCGCGAAGCGGCCGACATGACGGACGAGTATGTGGCCGTCGAGCATGCGGTGCTGGCCATGGCTTCGGCGCCGCGAGACGGCAATCGCGACGTGCGCGAGCTTTTCGACAGCTTCGGACTGACGCGCGAGCGGCTGCTGTCCGTGCTTAAGGAGATTCGGGGCCATCAGCGCGTGACGAGCCGCGAGCCTGAGGCGACGTACGAAGTGCTTGAGAAATACGGCCGCGACCTCGTCGCCGAAGTGCGCGCGGGCAAGGTCGATCCGGTCATCGGACGGGACGGCGAGATCCGGCGGGTCATCCGCATTCTGTCGCGCAAAACGAAGAACAACCCGGTGCTCATCGGGGAGCCCGGCGTCGGCAAGACGGCCATCGTCGAAGGCTTGGCTCAACGGATCGTGCGCAAGGACGTGCCGGAGGGGCTGAAGGACAAGACGGTTTTCTCGCTGGACATGAGCGCGCTCGTCGCGGGAGCGAAGTACCGCGGGGAGTTCGAGGAACGGCTGCAGGCCGTGCTCAAGGAAGTGAAGGAGAGCGACGGCCGGATCATCCTGTTCATCGACGAGCTGCACACGATCGTCGGCGCGGGCAAGACCGAAGGCGCGATGGATGCGGGCAATATGCTCAAGCCGATGCTCGCGCGGGGCGAGCTGCACTGTATCGGCGCGACGACGCTCGACGAATACCGGTCCTATATCGAAAAGGATCCGGCGCTCGAGCGCAGATTCCAGCAAGTGCTCGTCAGCGAGCCGAACGTCGAAGACACGATTTCCATTTTGCGCGGCCTGAAGGAACGCTTCGAGCTCCATCACGGCGTTAAAATTCACGACAGCGCGCTTGTAGCGGCCGGCACGCTGTCCAACCGGTATATCGCGGACCGCTTCCTGCCGGACAAGGCGATCGACCTGGTCGACGAGGCCTGCGCGATGATCCGCACGGAGATCGATTCGATGCCGGGCGAGATGGACGAGGTTATGCGCCGCATGATGCAGATGGAGATCGAAGAAGCCGCGCTTAAAAAGGAGTCCGACGAGGCGAGCAAGCGCAGATTGGAGTCGCTGCAGCGCGAGCTGGCGGATCTGAAGGAGAAGCATCTGGGCATGATGGCCCGGTGGGAAAAGGAAAAGGCCGCGATTCAAGGCGTCCGCGACTTGCAGAAGCGATTGGAGCAAGCGCGCAAAGACTTGGCGGACGCGCAGGAAGAGTACGACCTGAACCGCTCCGCGGAGCTGAGCTACGGGATCATCCCCGATCTGGAGCGCCAGCTTAAGGCCGCGGAGGAAGCGGCCGCGCAAGACGGCGAGACGCGACTTCTGCGGGAGTCGGTGACCGAAGAGGAGATCGCGGACATCGTCTCGCGCTGGACCGGTATCCCGGTGAAGCGTCTGGTCGAAGGCGAGCGCGACAAGCTGCTTCGGCTCGAGGAGACGCTGCACGAGCGCGTCGTCGGACAGGAGGAAGCGGTCGGTCTCGTCGCCGATGCGGTGCTCCGGGCGCGCGCGGGCATTCAGGATCCGAACCGGCCGATCGGCTCGTTCCTGTTCCTCGGGCCGACGGGCGTCGGCAAGACGGAGCTGGCCAAGGCGCTCGCTGCGACGCTGTTCGACCGCGAAGAGGGGATGATCCGTATCGACATGTCGGAGTATATGGAAAAGCACAGCGTATCGCGTCTCGTCGGCGCGCCTCCGGGATACGTAGGCTACGAGGAGGGCGGCCAGCTGACCGAAGCCGTGCGCAGGCAGCCGTATACTGTCGTTCTGCTCGACGAAGTAGAGAAGGCGCATCCGGACGTATTTAACGTCCTGCTGCAGCTGCTCGACGACGGCCGTCTGACCGACTCGCAGGGACGCGTCGTAGACTTCAAAAATACGATCGTCATCATGACGTCGAACATCGGCTCCCCGCACCTGCTGCAGGGCGTGGACGACAACGGCGACATCGCGCCGGCGGCGCGCGACCGGGTGATGAAGGAGCTGGCGGGCCACTTCCGTCCGGAGTTCCTGAACCGGGTCGACGATATCGTGATGTTCAAGCCTTTGTCGCGCGGCGAGATCGAGTCGATCGTGCGCAAGCTGGCGCGCGGACTCGGCGAGCGTCTGGCAGAGCGCGGCATCGCACTTCGCCTGACGGACGAAGCCGTACGGTTCATCGCCAGGGAGGGCTTCGACCCTGTCTATGGCGCCCGGCCGCTGAAGCGGTTCCTGCAGCGTCACCTCGAGACGCGCGTGGCGAGAGCGCTGATCGCCGGCTCGGCTGCGGAGGGAGACGTCATGACGGTCGGCGAATCCGACGGCCAACTGTCGGTCGACATTCGCCCGGCTCCGGCTGCCGAAGCGACGAAGGCCGCCGATGCCTCGCAGGAACGTCTGCAAACCGTTTAATCGCCGCATAAAGCAAGCCATCCTTTATCCCGGTTCGCGCCGGGACGAGGGATGGCTTTTTCGCGCGAGCTTCGAAGCCTACGCGCGCATGTCTCATTTTTGGGCAGGTTTCGCGGGTAAATGCCGTTTCAGGAAGGCGACCGTCCGCTCCAATTTCAACAGATGCGATCCTTTGACGAGAATGGCCGTGTCGGGACCGACAACTCCCTTCAAAGCTCGATGCAGCGCCGACCTCGTCCGAAAGCTGCGGATGCGGGCGGCGGGCATTCCGCCTTCCTTGGCTCCCTGCGCGATATGTCGGGCCAATTTCCCGATGGTGAACAAATGAGTCAGCTTCTTGCGGGCGGCATATCGTCCGACATCCTTATGCCCTCGAACGGCGTATCCGCCCAGATCCTTCATGTATCCGACGACCGCGATGCGGTTTTTGCGGCCGAAGCCGGACAGGACGTCCAGCGCGGCCTTGGTCGCGTTCGGGTTGGAGCTGAAGGTGTCGTCGACGATGGTGATCCGGTTCGCGCATTCCGTGCGCACCAGCCTGCGGTAAGGAATCGGATACCGGGCCAAACCCCTCTTGATTTCTCCGGCCGAAAACCCGAGTGCGCGCGATACGGCAATGGCATTGAGCGCGTTATATACGTTGTGCGATCCGAGACACGGAATGCGGAATTTCGCGTTTTTACCGTTCAGCCGCACGCGGAAAGAAACGCCCCGCCGGGTCGACTTTACATGCTGCGCTTTGTAGTCGGCCTGGCGGCGAATGCCGACCGTGATCCGCTTGCCCTTGAATCCCTTGACGGCAAGCAGCTTGGAGTTGTCGTCGTCGGCGTTCAGCACGAGCGTGCCCTTCGGCTTCATGTGCCGGATCAATTCCGACTTGGCTTTGGCGATGCCCGCGACCCGATTCCCGACGTTGCCGATATGCGCCGTCCCCACGTTGGTGATGACGCCGATCGTCGGCTGTATCGCTCGGCAGTGCGCCCGGATGTGGCCCAGTCTGAGCATGCCGAACTCGAGGACCGCGGCACGGTGACGGGGGCGAATCCGTTTGGCGTAGCGACGGGTGGCGGAAGGGTAGTTCTGGTTGGAAGGGGTTTTGAACACGGTCCATCGCGTCCGCAGAACGGAGGCGATCATTTCCTTGGTCGTCGTTTTGCCAGCGCTGCCGGTGACGGCAATGACGTGGCGGTTTCGGTCCGCTATGCGAATCCCTCGCTTTCGATCGTCCTTGCGATAACTTATGCAGGGCAGAAGCGGAAGGATTAGGCGGTTGACGCCGTGAACTTGGGCAAATGGCAGGTGGCCTTAGCGGAGGGCGATTCGTATAGTGTAGAGGCTTTCGCGGAAAAGGAGAGGAAGCCAATCCAGAACAGAAACGGGTGAATCTGCCTATGCGGTTGCCGAACTTGACCCGCTACGAATCGATAGGCATCAACCGGACGTTTAACTTGGCGGACGGTCATGCGCATCAGCCGCAATCCGTCACGCAGCGGCAGATCGTCGCCCGATTGCCCGACTTGTTCGACGAAGCAGAGACGGCCCGGCAATCGGATTTGGAGGAGTCGTTCCGCAGTCTCTTCTATGGCTTGGCGGGACAGCGCTCCGCCGCGTCTCTGCCGAGAACGTTATGCTGTTACTCCGCCTCGCTGTCGACCGACCTGATCGCGACGTATTTGGCGACGCGCGGGCTTCGCGTCGCCTTGCTGCACCCTTGCTTCGACAACTTGGCGACGATCCTGCGAAGAAGAAATGTTCCCTTGATTCCGCTCAGCGAGGATGAACTGGCGCCGGACCGCATCGAAGCTACTTTCGCCGATCTCGCCGCGGACGTCGTGTTTCTGACGCTGCCGAACAATCCGACGGGCTTCGAAATGCCGCAAGGGGAATGGGAACGGCTCATCGCGCTTTGCGGGAAACACGACAAGTTGCTCATTCTGGACTTTACGTTCCGCTTTTTCTCCAGGCAGCCTTTCTGGGATCAATACGAGCTGCTGGAGCGGTCAGGCATCCGTTACTTGGCCGTGGAGGATACGGGAAAGACGTGGCCAACCCAAGACTTGAAATGCAGCATACTTGCGATGAGCGCGGATTTGCACGCGGACGTTCTCGAACTGCATAACGACATCTTGCTGAACGTTTCGCCGTTTATTTTGAGGCTGCTGATCGAATATTTGAAGGACACCGAGCGGGAGGGGCTACCCTCCGCCATCTGGAAGACGGTTGACCAGAACCGCCGGATGCTGAGAGAGGCGATCGATTCCTCGTGTCTGGTCCCGTATAATCTCCACTCGACGATTAGCGTGGAATGGCTCCGTATTAAGGACCCGGGCGTGCGCAGCGTAGATCTGGTGGACCGGCTGCACGGGCGCGGATTGGGCATCCTGCCGGGCGATCATTTCTACTGGGCGAATTTAAGCGAAGGGGAGCGTTTCGTCCGTTTTGCCTTGGCACGAAGCCCGGAAATGGTCGAGCACGCATGCGCGGCGCTGCGGGAAGGAATCGGTCAGGCATGAAGATCGTTTACTTGGATGAGCCGACGTATTTGCCGGAATCGTTCGTCCGCGAGATCGGGAAGTGGGGAGAGTTCGAAGCGTATGACGACCGGCCGGATGAAGAGACGGCTGTTCGGAGGCTGTCGGTCGCGGACGTCGCGATCGTAGAATGGACGCGTCTCACGGCAGGCATGTTCGAGCGCATCCGCAGGCTTCGATACATCGGCTTGGTCATGACTTCCTGCGATTTGATCGACCTTGAAGCCGCCGGCCACGCGGGTATTCCAGTCGCCAACTGTCCGTCGTATTCCGCGCGTTCGGTGGCGGAGCACGTCTTCGCGCTGCTTATGGCTGCGAACCGCCGCATCCTCCAGGCGGACCGGACGGTGCGGCACGGCGGTAGCCACGTGTACGGCCCCTTTCTGAGTCTGGGACTCGAGGGGCGCACGTTCGGCGTCATCGGCACCGGCCGCATCGGGCAAGAGGCGGCGCGAATCGCGCGCGGCTTCGGCATGCGGGTGATCGGTACGAACCGGTCGGGCCGGGAGGTTCCGGGCATCGAGCCGAGGAGCCTGACGGAGCTGATGCGCGAAAGCGACGTCGTGTCGCTGCACGTTCCGCATGACCGCGCGACAAGGGGCCTGCTGTCCGCGGAACTGCTCGCTTCCATGAAGCCGTCGGCGATTCTGATCAATACGAGCCGTGCCGCATTGGTGGATGAGACGGCATTGTGCGCGCTGCTGCGGGAAGGGCGGATCGCGGGCGCGGGATTGGACGACGTGGCGCAGACGCGGGACAATCCGCTGTACGCGCTGGACAACGTCGTTTTCACGCCAGGCACGGCCTGGTATACCCGCGAAGCCCGGGATGCGAACATGGAGGAACTGCTGGGAAACATCCAAAGTTTCGTGGCCGGGACGCCGCGTAATATCGTGAACGGCGCTTTCCTGCCGCGGCGAAATGTATAGCCGGATGAAAGAAGATCCTTGACCGGGGCGGTTGGGATCTTCTTTGTTGGCGGAATTCCGCTTAGCTATGCGTCGATTGCCCGCCGTCCACGTGGAGCACCTGCGCGGTCACATAGCGGGAGTCGTCCGACGCGAGATACACATAGGTCGGAGCCAGCTCGAACGGCTGCCCGGGGCGCCCGAGCATGGTGTCCGTGCCGATCGTGGCGACCCGATCGCCGGAGAAGCTGCTCGGAATGAGCGGGGTCCAGATCGGGCCGGGCGCGACCGCATTGACGCGTATGCCCTGGGGAGCCAGGTTCCGGGCGAGCGCGCGCGTCCAGCCGACGATCGCGCCTTTGGTGGCGGTATAGTCGATCAGCGTTTTTTCGCCCACATAGGTCACGACGGACGTCGTGCCGATGATGGAGGCGCCGGGCTGCAAATACTGCAGGGCGGCACGCGTCGTATGAAAATGAGAGAAAAAATTGACTTTAAACGTATTCTCGAATTGCTCGTCGGTAATGTCCTCCAGGCTGTTCTGCTGGAACTGGATGCCGACGTTGTTGACGAGCACGTCCAGGCAGCCGAACGCCTTGACGGTCTCCCGCGCGAGCGATTCGCTGACCGCCTTGTCCCGCACATCGCCCGGAAGCAGGAGGCAGCGTCCGCCGTAAGCTTCGATGCAGGCCTTCGTCCGCTCGGCGTCCTCGTGCTCGTCGAGATAGGAGATCGCGACGTCCGCGCCTTCCTTGGCAAAGGCGATGGCGGCCGCGGCGCCGATTCCGCTGTCGCCGCCGGTGATCAGCGCGGCTTTGCCTTTCAGCTTGCCGCTTCCTTTGTAATTCGGATTGTCCACGATCGGCCTCGGCACCATGAGACTCTCGATGCCCGGCTGGCGGTACTGCCGCTGTTCGGGTACGGTGAGCGCGACGTCCTCATATCGCGTGATCGTACCGTAGTTCGGATAGAGCGGATAAGGATCGGTTAGCTTCGCCTCTTCGAACTGCCGCTGCAGCCTTCGGATCTGATCGAGCTCGCTTGCGTTCTTGTCGGTCATATTAGCCTCCTGCATATCGGCGTCCTCCGTGTCCCGACGTAGTCCGGTCGCGCAGGCGCCTCTTTATCCGTTATCCAACACATTATGCCGCTTCGTATAGACGGGTGCCTATTTACAGTCGTGCAGGCGACTCGGAGTGTAGCGCATTGCGGTCCGGCTAAGCGCTTCGATTTATACGCCGGACAAGCGCGCGCGGGAGGACTCCGACATATGGTAGGGAGACGTAACGATAGGCTGATGGAGGATGATCTCGTGAAAATTCCTTATTCGTTCAGCAAAGAAGCAGACCTGCTGTTGATCAACGAATCGGAGGAAAGCGTACCTGTCAGCTATGGCGATTTTTTTACGCTGGAGCTGCCGCTGATCGGTCCGCGTCCGCCGTACTTTGCCCATCCGCGGTACGAGGGGAATTATCCGCTGATCTGAGCCGGCGATAGGAGAAGCGGCGATCGGGACCCGGCGTAAAGGTTGACAGCCGACACGCGCCGCGGCACCTCGCGCGGGGAGTTGCGCGAGGTGCCGAAGCATCGCTGCGATGGCCGGCAGCCGGTTGAATTCGCTTCGCAGCACAAAAAACGCCTCGGGAGGCGTTTTTTGCGCTGCGAAGACTGGAGTTGCGGCGAGATCGAAGTAGAGTGCGTAGCGCACGACCTGTCGGAATCCATTACGGCGGATATCGGATCGCTCGGCTTCGGCGAATGAATGGTCATCCCAAAGCGCAGTCTGGCTAACCGTTCATCCCGCGCCGCAGCGTGATCAGATCGCGCAGGTCATCGTTCGACAGCTCGGTGATCCAACCTTCGGAGGAGGAGATGACATTGTCGCTGAGCTGCTGCTTGCTCACCAGCATTTCGTCGATCCGTTCCTCGAGCGTGCCGAGGGAGATGAACTTGTGCACCTGCACGTCCTTCGTCTGGCCCATCCGGTAGGCGCGGTCGGTCGCCTGGTTCTCCACGGCGGGGTTCCACCAGCGGTCGAAGTGGAATACGTGGTTCGCCGCGGTCAAGTTCAGACCGACGCCCCCCGCCTTGAGCGAGAGGATGAACACGTTCGGCTGCTCGTCGGGCGGGAGCGTGCGCGACTGGAACCGCTCGATCATCCGGTCGCGACCCGTCTTGGACGTGCTCCCGTTCAAGTAGAGCACGGGCTCGCCAAGCTCTTCCGATAGTACGCGGCGCAGCATTTCCCCCATGCCGACATACTGGGTGAAAATGAGGCAGCGATCGTCCTCCTCCCGCAGCTCCTTGACCATGGCGAGCAGCCGCTCGAGCTTCGCGGATCGCGCGATCGTCTCGGCCAGCTCCGCTTCGGACGCGGAGGCTGAAGCGGTCTCTAAAGCCGCTGCCGCGTCCGGCTGCACGTCTGTGGAGACGGCGAGTTGCGCATCTTTCGAAGCGGCCGCCTTCCGGCCTTCCGGACCGCTTGGCTGCCGATTTTCCGAAGCATTGTCCGCCTGGGCGTCGGCCAACAGCGCGGGATGATCGCATACCTGCTTGAGCCGCGTAAGGGCGGCGAGGATCGCGCCCTTGCGCTCGATGCCTTCGAGCTCCTTCATACGCGCCAGCAGCTCGTTTACGGTTTGCTCGTACAGCGCGCTCTGCTCGGGCGTCAGCGGAACGTAGGTTTTCATTTCGTTTTTGTCCGGCAGATCGAGCTGGATATGCGGATCCTTCTTCTTGCGCCGGAGCATGAACGGACCGACGAGGCGCCTTAGTTCGGCCGTCCGGCGCTCGTCCCGGTTCCGCTCGATCGGGGTGGCGAATCGCTCCTGGAAGGCGCGCTGCGTCCCGAGATAACCCGGCGCGATAAAGTCGTATATGGACCACAGCTCCGCCAGGCGATTCTCGATCGGCGTGCCCGTCAGCGCGATACGCTGGCCCGCGGACAGGCTGCGGACGGCGACGGACTGCTTCGTCTGCGCGTTTTTAATATTTTGCGCTTCGTCGAGGCAGATGGTCGCCCAGACATACGATTGCAGAAGCTCCTGATCGAGCGACGCCGTAGCGAAGGAGGTGAGCACGACGTCCGAGGCTGCCGCCTGCGCCTGGAATTTCTCGGGGTCCTCGACGCGGCCGCCGCCGTAATGGAGACTGACGGACAAGACCGGCGCGAATCTCGCCAGTTCTTTTTGCCAGTTGCCCAGCACCGAGGTCGGACAGACGATCAGCGCGGCGCGGCGCTTGTCCGGCGGCGTGTCGTGCCGAAGCTGCAGCAGGTAGGCGATGAGCTGAACGGTCTTGCCGAGGCCCATGTCGTCCGCCAGCACCGCGCCGAGTCCGAAGCGCCGCAGCGTGGTCAGCCAGCCGAAGCCTTCGCGCTGATAGTTCCGTAGCGTAGCCTGAAGACCCTCCGGCGCATCGGGGAGCGGCCATTCGGAAGGGCGGCCCAGCTGCTTGAACAACCCATCGAGATGCGCGTTCAGCTCGACCTCCAGCCGGACACGGCCAGCCGTCTCTTCGGCGGACGCTTCGGTCTCTTCGCCGCCTTCGTCCGAACCTTCGCCGAGCAAATGAAGCTGCAGCACGTCCTGGAACGAGAGGCCTTGCGACTTGTCCATACCGGTCATCATCCGCCGGATCTGGGCGAGCAGGGCGGGATCCAGCGCGATCCATTGCCCGCGGAAGCGGACGAGCCGCTGGTTGCGGGCGACGAGCGCGGCGAACTCTTCTTCGCTGAGCTCGATGTCGCCGATGGCGACGCGCCAGTCGAAGTCGATGATCGCGTCGAGCCCGAACAGCGAGCTTCCCTTGCCGCCGGACTCGGGCGCGATCTTGGCCTTAAGCCGCGGCTTCTTGCGGGTCGCCGCCTCCCACCAGCCCGGCAGCATGACCCGCCAGCCGGCCGCGAGCAGGCGGTCGCTGTCGGCCGACAGGAAGCGCCATGCCGCTTCGTCGTCCAGCGGAGCGCCCAGCACGTCCTTCGGTCCGCCGGCGAGCCGCTCGGCCGGCAGGGTAGCGTGCAGCCGCTCGAGCCAGCCCGCCGCCCGCTCGCGCACGTCGTCATTCCAGGCGGAGGGCCATCGCCCGGCGATCGAACCGTCCGCGCCGAGCTTCGCGCCGTATACGGCGGCCTCGTCCTGCTTGCTCTGGAGCGCGAGCTGCAGCCGCCATTCGTCCGGCGTGCGGCTCTCCGGATACGGCTCGATCAGCCGCAGGATCGGCCGGAAGGGCGCCGCATCCGGGCGCCAGCCGATCGCCGCGAGCCAGCCGCGCTCGTCCATGCCGGCCGCTGAGGCCCCGGTCTTGTCGAACAGCAGCGGGTAATCCCGCCGCAGATCGCCGTATCCCGTCTCCGTACCGTAGTGCCGTTCGCGCACGGCGACGGAGAACGCGGCGCGCAAGCCTTCGACGAAGTCGTCGTCGGCCGGACCCTCCGGCGTCGGCGGCAACTGGCCTTCCCAAGTCCACCGCAGCTGTCCGCGGCGATAGGCGGCCAGGTGGGGAACGTACCGGCTCTCGGCGATCATCGCCGAGAGGGCGGGCGCCAAGTCGAACAGCCGTTTCCCGTCGCCCTCGATCCGCCAATCCACGTGCTTCAACAGTCGCGGCTCCGCGAAGAAGTCCAACACATGCTCGGCAGGCAGGATGACGATTTCCGCCTTTCCCTGAATCAGATCTACGCCAGCCGGAAGTTCAACCTGGCTCACGTCCAGGTTCGTTCCGTAGAACGAAGCTTCGTGCCAGGCGAACAGCCGCTGCTTCAGAAGCAGTCCGGGCACGTAGCCGTACCCTTCCAATACGCCGTATATCAGCGCGTCGCCGTGCTCGCTCAGCCGCACGTCGACGCTGATCGTATCCCGATGCGCGTTCATGACAGCTTTCCTTTCCGCAGCTCTTCCTGCAGCGCGCGCAGCCTGCTGTGGCGCAGCTCGAACAGCTCGTAAAATTCGATCCAGCGCTCCTCGCGCTTCATCTTTTTATATAGCTTGGCGAGCCGCTTCAGCAGCTTCACCGCCGACTTGTAGCTGGCTCTGTTTTTCATTGCCACATAGCGTTCGACCGCCTGATGGTAAAAGGGGAGCAGCGCATGCGGCGCTTCCTTCTCCAGCGGCGCCAGCTCGGTCGCCCGGTAGTCGAGCGGCTCGCGGCCGAACGACAGCTGGATGTCGATCCATTCCTCGTAGCGTCCCGCGGCGAGCAGCCGATCCTCGTAGATCGGCTGTGAAGACGGCAGCAGCGACTCGAGCGCGGACCACATCCGAGGTTCCGCCTCGGGCAGCTTCGCGACGACCGCATCCCATAGACCGGCGTAAGCCTCGAGCTCCTTCAAGCGTCTGCCGTACATCAAGGGACCGAGCTCGGTCAGCCAGCGGAGCAGGCGATGCCATTCTTCCCTCCGTGCGAGCTCGCCGAGCATCTCCGAGAGCTGCGCGACATGGGCCGAGCCCAGACGGTTCGCTTCGCCGGCGAGCAAGGCCAGCGCGCGTTCGTCTTCCTTCAGGCCGAACAGCATGCGCAGCATGGCCGCGTTCCAGGCGCCTTTGCTCTGGGCAGGCAGGCCGGGCTCGGCCGCCTCGAGCTTGCGGAGCTCCTCTGCGTACAAGGTATCGTCGCCATATGGGGACGCCAGCCACGTCTCCCATAGGCGGCCGTAATGCTTCAGCTCGTAATCCTGCGTCGGGCCGGGCGTCAGCATCGCCGTGCGGACGATGTCGGCCGTCTCGAGCAGGCGGCCCTGCGCGAGCGGTTCGTCGGCCGCGGGAAGCGGGCGATCGAGGCAGCCCAGCGCGGCTTCGTGCAGGTCCGTCACGGCCAGATGGGTGAAGTAGCCGAGATACGTATTCGTACCGAGCGACGAGTGGCTCTGGGTCGTCTCGGCGGCATGGCGCATGAGAAACAGCAGCGCGTTCAGCTCGAACAGCCGCTCGGCGACGGGAGGGAGCGCGGGCTTTATTTTATAAAAAAGGCCTAAGGCTTGCTTCACGTACTGCGTATTGCGCACTTGGCCGGCGATGGGCGCGAGGCACCTGCCGAACAGGTCCAGCCATTGTATGACGCTCATCTCGGGAATGCGGACCGCATCTCTCGCGAGCCGCTCGACATCGGCGCTCTGCTGCCGGCCCGCAGAGGCGGGGCGCGAAGCGAGCGTCTTGGCGTTGGCCAGCGCCGGGACGGGATAGCCGTGGTAGCCGGACCATGCCATGAGCACGGCGGCCATATGCTTGCACGGGCGGCCGACGGGACAGCTGCATTTGCCGTCCTCCAAGGCTTCGAGATCGATTTGCGTCCGATAGGTCTCCGTGCCCGACACTTCGGCACGCAGATACCGCATCTCTTCGGGATCGGCTATCTCGACGCGCCCTTGCTTGTAATATTGATAGCCGCGCTTGAGCGTCAGATCGTCGAACGCGTTCGCGACGCGGCGCAGCAGGTCTTCCCACTGCGGGTCGTTTTCCGGCGGCGTGTCTTCTGTGAACATCGTTTGACCTCGCTTCGGTTTCCGGTTTGCTTGGAGCTCCTATTATACCATTTCTCGCACACATGTTCGCTTGTAGGGCGCGTTTTCGGCAAGCAAATTTTTGATTTTTTTGTAACGGCGGACACATAATTGCAAGTGCCCGCTCTGTTAAGTTGATTTAGTACGATACAGAGAAAGGGAGAGAATGATGGGATTCATCGGATTCAAAAAGGGAATCGGAAATAAAGCGATCGCGGCGCTGGCCGCGGCGGCGCTGCTGCTGGGCAGTCTGGCGTCCGCGGGCGCGGATCGGGCGGTCTATGCCGCCGCCGAAGCGTTCGCGACGTCGGCGACCGTGTCGCCGGGCACGGTCAAGGCAGGCGAGGAGTTGACGATCGACTTCCATGTGACGGCCGAGGCGGATGCCGCCGTGCTGCTCGATGCCGAGGTGTTCGATCCGGCGCTCGCGAAGGTCGGTCAAACGTTCAAGGACAACGTGCAGTTGCAGGCGGGCGTGGAAAAAACGGTCGCGTTCACCTGGCGCGTGCCGGCCGGCGCGACGCCGGGCAAATATACGATCAGTCTTGGCGTGTTCGGCGCCGGCTGGAGCGCCTACCATAAATGGCATGCCGGCGCGGCCTTCGTCAACGTGGAGGCGGGCTCCGGCGGCGGACAAACGCCTGTGCCTACGGCAACGCCTAGCGCAACGCCGTCTCCGACGGGCTCGCCGACGCCGGTGCCGACCGCGACGCCAACGTCCGCGCCAACCGCCACGCCTACGGCCACCCCGACCGCGACGCCGACACCGACGCCGCCTGCGGGCCCGGCGCTCGAGGTACGCGTCAAGACAGGGAGCAAGGCGACCGCGCAGATGCCGACGCCGGAGCTCGAGATCTTCAATAAAGGCTCGGAGCCGATCGACCTGGGCGGCGTGACGGCGCGCTACTACTTCACGATCGACGGCGAGCGGCCGCTGACGATCGGCTTCTGGAGCACCGTGGCCAAGGAAAAAGTGACCGCGCGCTTCGTCAAGATGCCGATTCCGGCCGAGACGGCCGACTACTACCTGGAGCTCGACTTTGCGGCGGATGCGGGCAAGCTGAAGCCTGGCGCGAAGGCCGGCGTCTACACGTGGATCAACAAAGACAACTGGACCGACTTTACGCAAACGAACGATTACTCTTTTTCGGGCGCTACCGCATCGACTGCGAGCGATAAGTCCACGGCTTACGTCGACGGACAGCTCGTTTGGGGCGCCGAACCGAAGCTGCTGGACATCCCGGCTGCGCCGTCCGCGATCGCGGGCGAACCGACCGAGACGGAGATTCGGCTGTCCTGGGATGCCGTCGAGGGAGCGACGAGCTACGACGTGAGCGCGGACGGCACGATCGTCGAAGGCATCGCGGAGACGTCTTACCTGGATTCGTGGCTCAAGACAGGGACGAAGCACACGTACAAGGTTCGTACGCGCAAAGGAGACAAGGTCGGCATCTGGAGCGGCGCCGTCGTCGTCCGCACGCTCGGCGAGCAGGACCTGCCTGCGCCGGTCAATGTGCGCGGCAAGACGACGGACAGCAGCGTCGCATTGACCTGGTCTCCGCTCGGCGAAGAAGTGACGGGCTACGAGGTCGAGGCGGACGGCGTCATCACGGACGTAGGCCTGCAAACGTCCTACACGCACGGCGCGCTGGCCGCGGGCACGAAGCATGTCTACCGGGTGCGGGCCAAAGACGGGGAGACGCGCGGCAAGTGGAGCGACAAGATCGTGACCAACACGGTGCTGACGCCGACCGGCGACTTCGGCGTGCAATTCGAGATCGACCCGGACGCGGAGCGCGCGCCGATCAGCCCTTACATTTACGGCACGAACGACGATCTGACCGGCACCGAGCATTGGGGCGCGCGCCGCACGGGCGGCAACCGGCTGACTACGTACAACTGGGAGACGAACGCCTCCAACGCCGGCGACGACTACGGCCACAGAAGCGACAACTACGTGCCTTGGTATTATGGCGGCGTGTCGTATGGTGGCAACATGGATGAGCCGGGCATCGGCATCGCCGGCTTCCACCAGAAGTCGCTGGCGATGGGCGCGTACACGCTGGCCACGCTGCAGACCGGCGGTTACGTCGCCGCGGACAAGAACGGAGCGGTTCAATCTTCGGAGACCGCGCCTTCGAACCGCTGGGTGCCGGTGTACGCCGCGAAAAACGCGCCGCTTAGCCTGACGCCGGATTTGAACGACAACGCCGTTTACATGGACGAATTCGTCAATTCGCTCGTTCATCGCTTCGGCGACGCGAGCACGGCGACCGGCATCAAGGGCTACTCGATCGACAACGAGCCGAGCCTCTGGCAAAAGACCCATCCGTACATGCATCCGGACAAACCTGGCGCGGCGGAAGTGACGAACAAAGGAATCGAGCTCGCCAAGGCGGTCAAAAACGTAGATCCGTACGCGGAGATGTACGGCCCCGCTTCCTACAGCTTCGACGAACTGTACAGCATGCACGCGGCGGACGATTGGGAAACGCTGAAGAGCGGCGGCTACAAATGGTTCATGGATTACTATCTGGATAAATTCCGCGCCGCCTCCGCGCAGCAAGGCAAACGCCTGCTGGACGCGGTCGATTATCACTGGTATCCCGAGATTTCCGCGGGCGGCTCGCGCATTACAGACCTGGCTTCCTATAACAATCTCGAGGCCAACAAGGTTCGCATGCAGGCGCCGCGCTCGCTGTGGGACCCGACCTATACGGAGAACAGCTGGATCGGACAATGGTACAGCTCGTTCCTGCCGATCCTGCCGCGGACGCAGCAGTCGATCGACGCTTACAATCCCGGCACGAAGATCGCGATCACCGAGTACAACTACGGCGGCGAAAATAACGTGTACGGCGGCATCGCGCAAGCGGACGTGCTCGGTATTTTCGGCAAATACGGCGTTCATCTCGCGACCTTCTGGAAAATGGTGAACGGGCTGAAGGATGCGCCGTATATCACGGCCGCGGTCAAACTGTTCACCAGCTACGACGGACAAGGCGCGCATTTCGGATCGATCAAGGTCAAGGCCGAGACGGACAACGTGGAAAACAGCTCGATATACGGCTCGATCTCGGACGACAGCGCCGGCGAGTTGCACCTGATCGCGCTGAACAAGAACAACGACTACGCGATGAACGCGACGATCCATATCGCCGGAACGACGCAGTACCGGCATGCGCGCGTCTACGCCTTCGACGGCGCGAGCGCCGAGATCGTCGAGCTGCAAGGCGTAGCGGATATCGAGAACAATACCTTTACGTACAAGCTGCCGAAGCTGACGGCCGCCCACATCGTTTTGACGCCATAATGCATGCTTCCTGCGAGGCGCGCGGATCGAATCCGCGCGTCTTGTTTTTGCATGCTTCGACGAATGAGGCCCCGTTTTCCGATGCAATATCTGCCAGGCGGGTAATACATACGTAACGGCAATCCGGCTTCAAGCCGCCAGACCGATTGCCGGACGGGAGGAACTTAACCGCATGCTTCGCACTACAGCCGCCGCCCCCTTGTATCCGTGGGTCGGCAAACCGTCCGCCTACGATACGATCGTGCTGCGAACGGGTCGGGACGGCAAGCTGAAGTCTTCGGCGCTGCCCGACGACGATGAATACGCGGACAGGCCCGAGCGGCTCGACGTTCTTCGCCAGCAAGGCTTGGAGGGATACGGGTCAAGCCGGACGATCGAGGATGACGGCAACGCGAAGGAGATCACCCGCCTGCTGGCCAGGCTCAGCCGGGAGCGAAGCGTTCGCAACCGAAGATCCGCCTATCTCGCGCTCATGGGAGAGGCGTCGCTGGATTCGCTCAGCCCGGCGCTTCAGGCCCTACATAAGCTGCCGGGCCTGCATGCCGGCAACCTCTACGAAGAGGCGTATTGGATGGCCCGGCACGGCGTGCACCGCAACGTCGTGAAGTTCGGCATGGCGCTGCTGAGCCAATACGGCAATGAGCGGCACAAGGAACTTGCGTTCACGCTCGGCAAGCACGAAGAGTTCACGCTGTATGCGGCCTCAGCGCTCATGGGGATGGAGCAGGCCAACAAGACGCTTTGCGAGCTTGCGCGCTGCGTGGAAGGTTGGGGCCGCATTTATCTGGTCGAAAGACTCGATCCGGAGACGCAGGAGATTCGCGACTGGCTGCTGCGCGACGGTTACCGCAATCAGGTAGCTGACGGCTTTCTCGCCTATACTTGCGCGCTCAAGGGCGATCTCGAAGAGGCGCTCGAAGCGGCGTCCATCGACCGGGCGTTGTTCGAGGGAGCGGGGGGGATCTTAACGGCGTTGATCGAAGGCGGTCCGGCGGAGGATATCGACGACTACGAGCAGGCGATGCCCGTGATCGGCGAGTATCTTCGACATGCGGAAAAGATGTGCGCGGAGGCGTCGCAGCTCGGACCTGTCCGCACGATTGAGCGGTTTCTCGCGCAGGACGAGAATGCTTGGGAGAAACGGTACCGCGTTGGATGGACCCCGGAGGCGCGGCGCCAATACGCTCAAATTTGCCGCGCGATCGTCGGCTCCGTCTCCTCGGCCGGGCGAGCCGCGGATTAGCGAGGATGTACATAGCAGTCGACGGGGAAGCTTCAAAAGGAAAACGGATGCCGCGGATTTTCGCAGCATCCGTTTTCCGTATAGGGCCTTCGCTTTTATTAATATTTTTTAACTAAAAAATTGTATATGGACATAATATTGGTGTTCGTGGTATATTAATGTGCGTTGTTTTAAATGACTGTTTAATATCGCGACTTTGCAGGCTTCTTCTTCCCTTTGCATCGGATGCAGTTCAAGTTTCGCAGCTTCGTTATTTCCGCATCGTCGATCCTACCCTCCTTTTCCCGCCGTTCCGCCTACTTCCTTCTGAGATCCGCTTCTCTTGTTGCTTCTGTTTCTTCTATTAAAAATAGATGATAATTTCTTTTCTTTTTATTGCGCTTATCCGTGCTACAATATCCGCAGGTAACATTTGGCATGCCTAAAAAGGCTGCCAAAGTATTCATGCAACCTTCAGTATCGCCGATATATCAATTATCGTTGCAATTGTTGCTATTACTCCGTCATTACCCCTTATCAATCTATTTCAAACACGCGATGGAGGTTTTTTATTTGAAAAAATTCGGTTTGATGGCATTGGCGCTCGTTATCGGTCTCGCATTGACGAACGCGTTCACCTCCGGTTTCGATGCGCACGCCGTCAGTTCTGCCGTATCTTATAGCGCTCCGCAAGGCTTCTCTACCGTTCAGGGCCAGAATCAATGGTACTATCAGAAGCTCGCAGGAACGACCTACACCTCCCTCGTTTATAATGACACGAACAAGCGCTGGCAAGCGGCGGACGGCAGCTACCCCTGGGTGAACAAGGATGCGATGCACCCGAGCAAGGACTTCGACGCCGTGCTCAAGTGGGTATCCCCAGGCAAGGGTACGATCTCGATCGGCGGCACCGTGAAGAAGGGCGACAGCCTGGGCGACGGCATCCTCGCCACGATCAAAAAGGACAAATCGGCGCTGTGGAGCGCCGTCGTAACGTCGGCCACGGGCGTGTCGCCCAGCCTCGGCAATATCGCTGTGGACAAGGGTACCGCAATCTACTTCGAAGTGAACGCCAGAAGTACGATGAACAACGACCATACGCTGTGGGATCCGGCGGTCTCGTTCACGGCAGAAGCCGTGGCGCAGCCGGTCCCGACAGTACAAGCGGCGGCGACGCCTGACCCGTATGCCCTGTCCGTGGACACCTGCGGCGCCGTAGCCAACGACGGCAAGGACGATTATTCGGCGTTCGCGGCTTGCCTCGACAAGGCCAAGACGCTGGGCAAGTATGTGTCCGTGCCGGCCGGCGAATATCAATTGAGCAAGATTCTGACGCTCGACGGCGTCAAGCTGATCGGCGCCGGCAAGACGGCGACGATACTGACGTCGACCGATCCGGAGAACGGCTCGATCGATCTGAAGGGCAACAATGCCAAGCTGAGCAACCTGAAGCATGTCTACAAGACGACCGTCGAGCGCGGCAACGGCGCCAACGAGAAAAACAGCGTGACGGTGCGCGGCGCGACCAACTTTGTCATCGACAACGTCTATGTGTACAAGTCCAGCACCGCCGGCATTCTGGTTATGGGCGCGTCCAAGGGCGGCACGATCACGAACAACACGGTCGACTCTACCGGGGCCGATGGCATTCACATCACCGACAGCAGCAGCGACGTCTTGATCCAGGGCAATACGGTCAAAGCGACGGGCGACGATACGATCGCTGTCGTCAGCTACGCGGCCGACGGTTTGCCCGTACATGACGTCAAGATCCTGAGCAACAATGTCGGCTACCTGTCCCAGGCGCGCGGCATCGCCGTCGTCGGCGGCATGGACGTGCTGATCGAGAGCAACGCAATCAAGGACACCCAGATGGCAGGCATCTACATCGCATGCGAAGGGAACTACAACACGCTTGACGTCAATCGCATTACGATCAACAAAAATACGGTCGACCACGCGGGTATTCACGAGCCGGAAAATCATCCGAACGTGCTCGTCTACTCCTCGTCGGGCGTCATCGACAACGTGACGTTCACGGGCAACACGATTACGAACGCGGCCCACCGCGGCATCGGCGTATGGGGCGACGGACAGATCAAAGATATTTATTTCACGGGCAATACGCTGATCAATACGATCGGGGACAATACGACGTTCAAGACGGGGACGATTCATTTGAGCAACAACATCGGTTTTTAAGCGATTCGAAAAGCATGTAACGATCGAGCCAATCCGGCTTTCCGGGTTGGCTATTTTTATTCGGCAAGCTCGGCATGTTTGGCAAGCTCGGCAAGGACGATCCTTAACGATTTTTAATCGCGAGATTGTTTTACCCAGGTGCATAGGGGGTGAAACTCTGGTAAGTCCGACAAATCTAAAAAGAGAGCGATGTGGAGGTTGGAGGCTGGAATGGAGAGATTCCGTAAGAAACGCTACGCGCTGTGGTCCGGGCTTGCCGTGCTGGCGGCGCTCGCGATCGTTCTACTGGTGTGGCGGTCGCGAGAAGAGAACGGCCGGACGGCCGAACCGGCGCATCATCCGGGCGCCTCTCAAAGCGCATCGGCGCCGTCGCCGGAGCCGGCCTGGACGATCAAAGACGGCGTGCTCGCATGCCCCGCCGGCGCAAATGACGGCGGCGACGACCTGGCGACGCTCGAAGCGTGCACGGCTAAGGCGAAGGCGGACGGGCTTCAGATGCTGCTGCCTGCAGGCGAATACCGGATCGGCGATATCTGGACGATCGACGGGGTGGACGTACGCGGAGCGGGGACGGACAAGACCGTCATCGTGTCCTTCAACCCGGAGCGGGGCTCGATCGATCTCACGGGCAGCGGGCCGTCGCTTCGCGATCTGACTCACGTCTACGAGAAGACGGTGGAGCGCGGAGACGGCGCAAATGCCAAAAATAGCATTACCGTACGGGCGGCCTCGGACTTCCGCATCGACAACGTGCATATCGACAAGTCCAGTACGGCGGGCATTCTGGTCGAGGAAGCCTCGGAAGACGGCACAATCTCGAACAATGCGATCCAGAACACGGGAGCGGACGGCATTCACATTACCGACGGCAGCGCCCGGATCCGGATCGAGGACAATAAAGTGACCGGCACCGGCGACGATGCGATCGCGGTCGTCAGCTATCTGAAGGACGGCGCGGTGACTAACCATGTGGAGATCGTCGGCAACGACGTCGGCTACGATTCCAAGGCCCGCGGCATCTCGGTCGTCGGCGGCGAAGACGTCACCATCGAGAGCAACCGGATTCAGCGGACGGAGATGGCCGGCATCTATATCTCGGTCGAAAAAGAATGGGAGACGGCGGACACGAAAAACGTCATGGTGCAAAAGAACACCATCGAGCGTACCGGCATGCGCAAAAGCGGCGACCATCCCAACATTCTGGTGTATGCGTCGCACGGCAAGCTGGACGACATCAAGTTCGAGGCGAATACAATCACGAACGCCGTGAACGACGGGATCGGGGTTTGGGGCGACGGAGAGCTCGGCAATATTTATTTTTCCAACAACGTGCTTAGCGATTCTAGCAAGTCGCCTACCAACTTCAAGGGCGGCAACATCCATTTGGACGGAAACAAGGGATTTTAATATTTTTTTGCAAAAAGCGCGCCACTGCGATAACGGCGCGCTTTTTCGCGTTTTCAGCAAGAGAAAATCCGAAGGTGAAAGCGATGCCACAATTTACATGTTTGTTTCAGATACGGAGCGAGAGGTTTAAAGTGGGGGCAGAATGAGAGAAGAGGTAGGACCTTATGTGCGGGACCCGTCCGACTACATAACCCGACCCGTCATCAGGGCGGCGTTCCGGTCAGCCTAATCTCCTATTCCGGTTTGCGAGTCGACTGTTAAAACAATGACGATTGACATAGATGAGCAAGCCGACCGGCAGCGCGGAAAGACACATTAATCAACGAATCGGAGGCTATCGAGAATGGAGCTGCAGCACTACTTAAAGGTCGTCAAGAGATACTGGTGGATACCTGCTTTGCTGGTCGTCGTCGCCTTTACGTCGGCATACGTCTACGCCAACAAATATGTGAAGCCGGTCTATCAGGCGTCCACGGACCTTATCGTCAACAAGACGGAATCGACGATCGCCGGGCAGCAGGTCATCGACCAGAACTCCATCAATACGAACCTCATGCTCATCAACACCTACAAGCAGATCATCAAGTCCCCTTCCGTCATGAAGCGCGTGGCGGACGAGCACCCGGAGCTCGGCCTGACGGCCTCCCAGATCAGCAGCAAGATCGCGGTCAACACGATGAAGGACGCACAAATCATCACACTCATCGCGAAGGACGATTCGTACGGATCGGCCGTCAAGCTCGTGAACGGCGTTTCCAGCGCCTTCCGAAGCAGCGTCACCTCGCTCATGAAGCTGAACAATATCACGGTGCTCACCGAGCCCGATCCGCTGGCCGTGCCGGGTCCGATCAACAGCAGTCATACGGTCCTGTATATTTTCAGCATCCTGCTGTCGGCGCTGCTCGGCTTCGGCATCGCGTTCCTCGTCGATTACCTGGACGACAAGGTGAGAAGCGAAGACGATATCGAAAATGAACTGGGCATTACCATGCTGGCCCGCATCGAACGCATCAAGACGAAGGATCTGTCCAACGGCCGCGTCCGGACGGCGGTTCCCTTCGCCAGGGAAGCTGCCATCCGCGGCAAGCAAGAACTGAGGCCCGTCAAAGAACAGCAATAAGCGCCTGGCGACGAAGGAGGCAGTGACGGCCGACATGACTTTACGGAACATCCTCATCTACCGCGATAGTCTGCTGGCCCCCTCCGAGACCTTTATCCGCTCGCAGGCGGAGGGGATGCGCATCTATCGCGCCCACTATGCGGGCTCCAAGCGAAGCGCGGGCATCGCGCTTGATCCCCAGCGGGTCACCGTGCTGAACGAAGGGAGCGCCGGCGGAAGAATGCGCGAGCTGCTGTTCAAGGCTAGCGGCCTCGGCTTCCCGGTGACCGCCCGGTTCAAGCCGATGAACTTCCGGCTGCTGCATGCGCACTTCGGCCCGGACGGCGTGATCGCGCTGCCGATCGCCAGGCGCCTGCGTATTCCGCTGGTCGTCACCTTCCATGGCTATGACGCGACGGTCAAGGACGAATACGCCCGCAAGTCCTACTATACGCACCGCAACTACATTCGCAAGCGCGAGCAGCTGCAGCGTGAGGCGGCGGCATTCATCGCCGTGTCGGACTTCGTCCGCGGCAAGCTGATCGAGCAGGGTTATCCGTCGGAGAAAATCGTCCGGCATTATATCGGGGTCGATACGCAGCTGTTCAAGCCGAAGCCCGAATCGGAGATGCCGAGAGAAAACGTCGTCTTGTTCGTCGGCAGGCTGGTAGAGGTCAAAGGCTGCGGCTATCTGATCCGGGCGATGAGCGAGATTCAACGCGAGTCGCCGGACGCGGAGCTCGTCGTCATCGGCGACGGACCGATGAGGGCCGAGCTGGAGGCCGAGGCCGCCCGGACGCTTAAGAAGTTCAGGTTCCTCGGCACGCAGCCGCCCGAGGTTGTAAAGGACTGGATGAACCGGGCGAAAGTATTCTCCGTACCAAGCGTGCCTACGGCATCCGGCGCGGAGGAGGCGTTCGGCATCTCTTTCCTGGAGGCGGCATCGATGCGGCTGCCGGCGGTGAGCTTCCGAACGGGCGGCGTTCCCGAAGCGGTAAGCGACGGCGAGACCGGACTGCTGGCCCGGCCGCGCGACTGGAAGGGACTCGCCGACGGCATCGGCAGGCTGCTGGGCGATGAAGCGCTCTGGCGGCGCATGAGCAGGAGAAGCCGGGAGCGGGCCTGCGAATCGTTCGATCTGGCGGACCAGACCCTGAAGCTGGAGCGAATCTATCATGCCGTGCTGGCCGGCGACACGAGCCAGGCGACCGGCTATCAACTGATGCCAAGCCGTATCGACGCTTGAGCGCGGGAGCGCCAAGCCTATCCAATATCCAAGAGGCAGGGATCGTACATGAGCAGAGAAACAAGCAAGCCGCGTCAGATCGCCAAGGCGAATCCGGGCTCCTCGGTATCCGAGTCCTTCAAAAAGCTTCGCACGAACATTCGGTTCTCCTCGATGGGCCAAGCGGTCAAGGTCATCCTCGTCGCATCGGCCGTAACCGGCGAGGGGCGCACGACCACCGCGATCAACCTGGCGATCAGCTACGCGCAGGAAAACAAAAACGTGCTGCTGCTGGACGCGGATCTACGGCGGCCCGCGGTAGGCACCGCCTTCTTCCGCGCCGGCCGCACGGGCCTGAGCGACATTCTGATCCGTCAGGGCCAAGCCCAGGATGCCATCCAGCAGACCGATATCCCGGGATTGTACGTGCTTCCGGCGGGTACCGTGCCGCCGAATCCGTCGGAGCTGCTCGGCTCCGAAGCGATGCGCGAGCTGCTCGAATCGCTCAAGGCGCAGTTCGACGTCGTCATCGTCGATTCGCCGCCCGCCTTGTCGTTCGCCGATGCGCAGATCGTCGGCGCCATGTCCGACGGCGTCGTGCTCGTCGCCCGCTCCGGCAAGGTCACCAAGGAAGCCGTGCGCCGGACCCGACTGGGCCTCGAGCACGTAGGCGCCCATATTCTCGGCGCCGTATTGAACAACAGCAGCCGCAACCGTGTCGAATCAAGCTATGCCAACTACTACGGTCACGGAGGAGATTACACATGAGTCTAGTCGGCAACGAGCTAGAGATCGCTAGCCGCGCACCAGCCACGACGTCCGCCAAGCCTATCGCCCAGCCTACAGTCAAGACAAGCGGAAGCTCCTACCTGTTCAGCAGCGCCAAGCGAGCGATCGACCTGCTCGGATCGGGCTTCGGACTTATCCTCCTTTCCCCGGTATTTGCCGTCATCGCCCTCCTGATCAAGCTCGAAGACCCGAAGGGGCCTGTCTTCTTCAAGCAGCACCGGATCGGCAAGGGCGCCAGCATGTTCAATATCTACAAGTTCCGTTCGATGAACACCAACTCCGAGCAGCTGCTTCGGGAAGACAAGGCGCTCTATGCCAGGTACGTCGCGAACAATTACAAGCTCGAACCGCACGAAGACCCGCGCATTACGCGAATCGGACGTTTTCTCCGCAAGACGAGCCTCGACGAGCTGCCGCAGCTGTTCAATGTGCTGAAGGGCGAGATGAGCCTCGTGGGACCGCGTCCCGTCGTCGCTCAAGAGCTCAAGGAATATCGGGACAAGAAGCGCGAGTTCCTGTCGGTCAAGCCCGGCATCACCGGCTACTGGCAGGTGAGCGGCCGCAGCGACGTCGGATATCCCGAGCGCGTCGATCTGGAGCTGTACTACGTTTACAACAAATCGATCGGACTCGACTTGAAGATTCTGCTGGCCACCGTGCGCAGCGTTCTGCTCAAGAAGGGCGCCTATTAACGCTAACTAACCAGATACACCCCTAGATACAACCGGTGCGGACAGGAGGATGATAGCCAGATGAAGGTAGCGATCGTTCACGAATGGCTGACGACGTATGCGGGATCCGAGAAGGTCGTCGAGCAAATGCTCGAAGTATATCCCGACGCGGACGTGTTCGCCATGGTCGACTTTCTGCCGAAGGAGGAACGGGGCTTCCTCAAGGACCGGGTGGTCCGAACCTCGTTTATCCAGAACATGCCGTTCGCCAAAAAGAAGTACAGGCAGTACCTGCCGCTCATGCCTCTCGCCATCGAACAATTCGATCTGTCGGCTTACGACCTCATACTCTCCAGCTCCCACGCCGTCGCCAAGGGCGTCATCACCGGCCCGAACCAGCTCCATATCTCCTACGTGCACTCCCCGATCCGTTACGCCTGGGATATGCAGCACCAGTACCTGAAGGAATCGGGCCTGCAGCGCGGCCTCAAGGGCACGCTGGCCAAGTTGATGCTGAGCCGCATGCGCATGTGGGATTACCGGACCGCCAACGGCGTGGACTACTTCATCGCCAACTCGGAATTCATCGCGAGCCGCATCTGGAAGGTGTACCGCCGGGAGTCGAGCGTCATCTATCCGCCGGTCAACGTGAACGCCTTCGCCTTCCGCGAAGACAAGGAAGACTTCTACCTGACCGCCTCCCGCATGGTGCCTTACAAGAAGATGGACATGATCGCGGAAGCCTTCGCCGCCATGCCGGACAAGAAGCTGGTCATCATCGGCGCAGGGCCCGACATGGACAAGGTCAAGGCGCACGCGGCCAAAGCGCCGAATATCGAGGTGCTCGGCTACCAGCCGGACGCCGTGCTCATCGATCATATGCAGCGGGCCAAAGCGTTCGTATTCGCCGCCGAAGAGGACTTCGGCATTACGCCCGTCGAGGCTCAGGCTTGCGGCACGCCCGTCATCGCCTACGGCAGGGGCGGCACGCTCGAGACCGTGCGCGGCCTCGGCGTCCCGCAGCCGACCGGGGTCTTCTTCGAGGAGCAGACGGCGGAGCAGCTGGCGGCGGCCGTACGGCGCTTCGAGGCCGAGGGCGGCGCGATTCTGGCGGCCAACTGCCGCAAGAACGCGGTGCGCTTCTCGCCGGAATCGTTCCGCAAGAAGCTGCAGCAGCACGTCGAGAACAAGCTGCATCAAAATTCGCGCCAAGCGGGAAGCATCCAGGTCGTTTTATAGCTTCCAGACGACCCCATAGGAGGACAACGATAACTATGAAACTAACCTTCATCGGCACGGGCTACGTCGGTCTCGTCTCCGGCGTCTGCTTCGCGGAGATCGGCAACGACGTGACCTGCCTCGACAAGGATCTGGACAAGATCGAGCGGTTGAACCGGGGAGAGGTGCCGATCTACGAGCCGGGCCTGCAGGAGCTGATCGCGAAAAACAGGGAGCTTGGCCGCCTGCGGTTCACCGGCGAGCTGTCGTCCTCCGTCCGAAGCGCGGAAGCGATCTTCATCTGCGTCGGGACGCCATCCCTGCCGAACGGGGAGGCGAACCTCGCCTTCATCGAGCAGGTCGCGCAGGACATCGCGCTTGCGATGGACGGCTACAAGATCATCGTGACCAAGAGCACCGTGCCCGTCGGCACGAACGATAAGATTCGCGATATCGTCTCGCAGCTGACGCGCCATCCGTTCGATGTCGTATCGATCCCCGAATTCCTGCGCGAGGGCTCGGCCATCGCGGATACGCTGAATCCCGACCGCATCGTCATCGGATCCGACAGCGCGGAGGCCGCGGCGAAGCTGACCGAGCTGCACCGGCCGCTCACCGAGCGCATCATGGTGACCGACGTGCGCAGCGCGGAGATGATCAAATACGCGTCCAACGCCTTTCTCGCGACGAAGATCTCCTTTATCAACGAGATCGCCAACATCTGCGAGAAGGTCGGCGCGGACGTCACGGACGTGGCGAAAGGCATGGGGCACGACCGGCGCATCGGCCCTTCGTTCCTCCAGGCCGGCATCGGGTACGGCGGGTCCTGCTTTCCCAAGGACACGAACGCCCTCATTCAGATCGCAGGCAACGTGGACTACGAGTTCAAGCTGCTGAAGTCGGTGGTCGAAGTGAACCAGGGCCAGCGGTTCAATGTGATGACAAAGCTGCGGCATTCGCTGGGCGAGCTGGGAGGCAAGCGGATCGGTATCTGGGGCCTCGCGTTCAAGCCGGACACCGACGACGTGCGCGAATCGCCGGCGCTGGCCATCATCGAAGCGCTGCTCGCCGAAGGCGCCCAAGTTCAAGCTTACGATCCGGTGGCCACTGCGAACTTCCGTGCGATGTTCGCGGGCGAAGGCGAGGTGCGCTGGTGCGACAGCGCGCTGTCCGCCGCAGCGGACTGCGACGCGGTCTGCCTGCTGACGGACTGGGCGGAGTTCAAGTCGCTCTCCCTGCCCGAGGTGCAGGCGCGGATGAAGCAGAACATTCTGATCGACGGGCGCAACGTGTATTCGAGAGAGCAGGTGAGCGAGGCGGATCTGCGCTATTACTCGGTGGGCCGGCCGCATGTGGGCAGCCTGTCCCAGCTCGAGTCGCAGCCCGCCGCATTCTACGGAAGATAAACGGCCGCGCCGCGGCCTTCAAGACGAGGGAGTGCCCGTGATATGAGAAAGAACGCCTCGGTATGGTGGATGAATCCGACCTGCCTGTTCGCCATCGTGATGGGGATCGTCATCGCCGGCGCCTATCTGATTCCGGCGGAGAACTACCTGATGTTCTACCGGGTCGACAAGTTCATCGACAGCGGCAACATCCAATACGCCATTTATCCGGCCGTTGCCTTCATCGTCGGGGGCCTGCTGGCATCGGTGCTGAACAGGGGCGTGAAGCCGGTGGCGGTGCTGCCCGATGCGATCTTAAAGCGGGACGGCTTCATCAAGTTCGTCGTTTACGCCCTGTTCGCCATGACGCTGTTCGGGTACGCGGTCTACTTTTTAATCATGGTCCGCAGCGGGTTCACGCTCTCCCTGTTCCTGTCGGTCATCAAGGGCGAGCCGGGCGCCATCTATTCGATCAAGCAGAACTTCGACAAGATCACGGGCGTCACCTCGTTTACGAACTTCGGCATCGCCTTTACGATCCTGGCCACCTACTATCAGTGCATGAAGCGGAAAAAAACGTTTTTGCCCGCGATGACGGTCGTTTTTCTGCTGACGCTTATGCGCTCGATCTTCTTTTCCGAACGGCTCGCCCTGATGGAGATTCTCGTGCCGGCCGTCATCATCTGGATCTCGATGCGGCTTAAACAGGGCAGGAAGGTGCCGCTCGTCCGGCTATATCCGGTCATCGGCATCGCGTTCGTCATCGTGTTCTTCGGGATCAGCGAGTATTTCCGGTCCTGGCTGAGCTTCTACGTCCACATCTACCCGTCGTTCTGGGAGTTCGTGGTCACCCGGTTTTTCGGCTATTACGTCACCGCGCTTAATACCGGCACGCTATACATACGAGAGCTCGGTTTTCCTTCGATCCCGTTCCCCTACTATACCTGGGAGTGGCTGTGGAAAATCCCGCCGGGCGGAGAGGCGTATGCGGACGTGTACGGCGTCCGGCCGATGAACCTGCTGAACAACATCCTCGACACGATGGGCAACCCGGAGTTCAACAATCCGTCCGGGCTCATGCTGCCCTATCACGACTACGGCTTCGGCGGCGCGCTCGTCTACATGGCGATGCTGGGTTATATCAGCGGACTGCTGTATACGCACTTCCGCAACAACCACACGTTCGGCATGCTCATGTACCCCATCTGGATGGTGGGCATCCTGGAGTTCCCGCGTTACCTGTACTTCACCAGCGGCCGCTTTTTCCCGTGCTGGGTCGTGCTGCTGCTGTTCACGCTGATTCTTCATTATAACAAACGCAAAATCAAGAGCTGGCGGCTCTCGGGGGTGAACCGGACATGAAGCGGCAGAACGTGTATATCAACGGACGATTCCTCACGCAAAGCGTCACCGGCGTCCAGCGCTACGCGATCGAGGTGCTCCGTTCGTTCGACAGGATGGTCGGCGAAGGCGACCCTGCGGTCGCTCCCTACGAATTCGTCGTGCTGGCTCCGAAGGGCGAGCTGCGGCCGCCGGGGCTGCGCCATATCGCGCTTCGGCAGGAGGGACGCGGGTCCGGCCACGCCTGGGAGCAGCTCAGCCTGCCCAGGCTCGCCTCGGACGGCTTCCTGCTCAGCCTGTGCAACACGGGGCCGATGGCGAAGCGGCGCCAGGCCGTCACCATGCACGATGCGGCGGTGTATGCCGCGCCGGACACGTACTCCTTCGCCTTCCGGACGTGGTACAAGGTGCTGCAGCGCGTCCTCGGCGCGAACGCGAAGCAGATCCTCACTTGCTCGGCGTTCTCCCGCGCGCAGTTGACGGCGCACTTCGGTATCCCCGAGCGCAAGATCAAGACGATCTACCACGGCCGGGAGCATATTCTGCGGATCGTGCCGGACGAGACGGTCTTCGAGCGCCACGGTCTGAAGCGGCCTTATGTGCTGGCGGTCAGCAGCATGAGCCCGAACAAGAACTTCGCGTCCGTCGCGCAGGCCATCGAGCTGATGGGCGACGTCGGCTTCGACATCGCCATCGCCGGCGGCAGCAGCAAAATCTTCAAGGCCGCCGGCTCGCGGCTCGGCGGCCAGGTCAAGCAGCTCGGCTACGTGACGGACGAAGAGCTAAGAGCCCTGTACGACCGGGCCTCCTGCTTCGTCTTCCCGTCGTTCTACGAAGGCTTCGGCTTCCCGGCGCTGGAGGCGATGGCCTGCGGCTGTCCCGTCGTCGCCTCCGATGCTGCCTCGATCCCCGAGGTGTGCGGGGACGCGGCGCTCTACTGCGACCCGCACGATCCGGCGGACATCGCGGACAAGATCGAGCGGATCATGGAGAGCGCCGGACTGCGGGCGCAGCTTCGCCAGCGCGGGCTCGCCCGTGCCGGCAGCTTTTCCTGGGACCAATGCGCGCGAGAGACGCTGAGCGCGATACGCCCGCATCTGGACGCGGACGCGCCTGTCTACGTTCCGGAAGGAGAGAGAGGATGGAGTCGATGAACATCGTATTCGCCAGCCACACGTACATGGGCGGACCGTTCGTCGTCGGCTCGCATCATCTGGCCCGCGAGATGAAAAAACTCGGGCACCGCGTCCTCCATATGAGCACCCCGCTCAGCCCGATGCACCTGCTCAAGTACAAGGACCGCGACATCCGCGAGCGCATCCGGATCTACCGGGGCAAGCGCGAGGCGGAGCCGGATCAGGCGGCGAACAGCGTGCCGATGTCGCTGCTGCCGTGGGAGCTGGCTGGCCCGATCTTCGCGCGGACGGGCAAGAATTGGACGCTTCCGCGCATGAAAAGCCTGCTTCGCTCGCAGGGCATGGACCGCGTCGACCTGCTGCTCATCGACCAGCCCCGGTTCGCCGGTCTGGATCAGGTCGTGAAGCCGGATGTCACCGTCTACCGGCCGACCGACCTGTACGCTCAGATGACCGGCGACCGCACGATCGCGAAGGCCGAGGCCGCCATCTTGGCCAGGGCGCACGGCCTCGTCTCCACGTCGGAGCCCGTGCTCGACGAGCTGCGGCCGTACAATCCCGGGCTGCCCAGCCTGCTGCTCGAGAACGGCGTCGAGTTCGCGCACTTCGCCCAGGGCGGCGAGGAGCCCGAGGACATGCGGCCGATCCGGGGCCCCCGTGCCGTCTACGTCGGCGCGCTTGACGAGCGGCTCGATCTGGCCGCGCTGCAGAAGCTGGCCGACGCATGGCCCGAGCTTAGCCTCGTCGTCATCGGACCGCCGGGCGAAGCGGCCGCAGCCGCCTTCGCGGGGCGTCCCAACGTGCACCTGCTCGGCCCGAAGAAGTACAAGGACGTGCCGAAGTATCTTCATCATGCCGACGCGGCGCTGCTGCCGCTCAGCGATCATGCGGCCAACAAGGGTCGCAGCCCGATGAAGCTGTACGAGTACGCGGCGGCGGGCTTGCCAGTCGTCGTGACGGAGACGCCGGAGCTGCTGCGGCGGGAGGAGCCCTTTCTGTACTTCTACCGGCAGGCGGACGAATTCCCGTCGCAGGTCCGCACGGCGATCGCCGCCAGGCACGACCGCGCGCGCATCCGCGCCATGGCCGAGCGCCATGCGTGGGACGCCAAGGCGCGGACGCTGCTGGGCTTCGCGGAGGAATTGCGGCAGACAGCGTTATCGAAGGAAGGGAAATGACACCATGACTTCGCTCAAAAAAAAGGGAATCGCCGCTGCCAAATGGTCTACGCTGGCGACCGTCGTCTCGATCGTCGTGCAACTGCTTCAGCTCATCACGGTCTCCCACCTGCTCACGCCGACCGACTACGGCCTTATGGGCATGGTCATGGTCATCGTCGCCGCCGCCGTCAACCTGACCGACATGGGCATCTCCAATGCCATCATTCACCGCCAGGACGTCACTAGAAACCACCTCTCGAGCCTCTACATATTGAATCTGGCGACGAGCTTCGTCATCAGTCTGGCGATCTATTTGTCGGCGCCGCTGGTAGCCGCCTTCTACGAGGAGCCCCAGCTGGCGAACCCGGTGCGGTGGATGTCGCTGCTGTGTCTGATCCCGGCGTTCGGCCAGCAGTTCGAGGTGCTCTCCCGCAAGGAGCTGAAGTTCGGCGCCATCTCCAAGATTCAGATCGCCGCCTACACCGCCGGCTTCGCCATTGCGTTCGCCGGCGCCTACTTCGGCTACGGCGTGTACGCGCTGGTCGGCTCCTATCTGGGCAACGCATTCGTCCGCTCGGCGGGCCTCATGATCATGGGCTGGCGCCAATGGACGCCGACGCTGCATTTCTCGCGGGCGGACCTGAAGGGCTATCTCAGCTTCGGCGTCTACCAGATGACGTCGAATCTGCTTCAGTCGTTTATCTCGAATCTGGATTATCTGATTCTCGGCCGCATGTACGGCGCGCAGACGCTAGGATACTATACGTTCGCCTATCAGCTGTGCATCATGCCGATTCAGAAGCTGACGCCACTCATCAACTCCGTCACGCTGCCCGTGTTCGCCAAGATCCAGGACGATCTGGCGCAGCTCCGCAAAGGCTACATCAAGATCGCGGAGGGCGTGAGCTATCTGAATGCGCCGATCTATCTCGGCCTGCTGGTCACCGCGCCGCTGCTCGTCACGTTCGCCTTCAGCGAGAAGTGGCTGCCCAGCGTACCGCTCATTCAGATTCTGTGCGTCATGTTCCTGCTCCGCTCGCTGGTCGTCACCGTCCAGCCGCTGCTGCAGTCCAAGGGGCGCATGGACATGTATTTCCGCTACACGCTGCTCTGCATGGCCGTGCAGGTGCCGGGCCTGTTCATCGGCGCGTACCTGGGCGGCATGAGGGGACTGTGCATCGCGTTCGTCGCCGTTCAAGTGGTGATTTTCGTCATCCAATACACGTACGCCGTACGTCGCGTGCTGGGCCCGAGCCTGGCGCCGCTCCTGCGCGGTATCGCGCCGGGACTGCTCTGCGGCCTGGTCATGGTGGTCGGCGTGCTCGCCTTCGACTGGCTCGGCCGCGCGCTGTTCGCGCTTAATACGGGCTTTGTCCTCCAGGTCATATGCGGTGCGCTTCTCTACTTCGCGGTCATATTCTATTTCAATCGGAATCTGATTCATGCGGTACGCGATAAGGTATATAGGAGACATAAGTCGGTGAAGCCGGGGTGAAGCCCACGGAGGCTCCCCCTTGACTCCATAATCCCGCCGCCCTGTCCTGCATCCTTCATTTTTCCAGCATACACAGCAGATAGGAGGTTTCACCACGAATGAACAAAGTCAAAAAGGCCATCATCCCCGCCGCGGGTCTCGGAACGCGCTTCCTGCCGGCGACGAAGGCGATGCCCAAAGAGATGCTTCCGATCGTAGACAAGCCGACGATCCAGTACATCGTCGAAGAGGCGATCTGCTCCGGCATCGAGGACATCATCATCGTCACCGGGCGCAGCAAGCGGTCGATCGAGGATCACTTCGACAAGAACCATGAGCTCGAGGCGGACCTGGCCTGCAAGCAAAAAGACGAGCTGCTTGAGATCGTGCGGAGCGTCACGAATCTCGTCGAGATTCATTGCGTCCGCCAAAAAGAGCCGCTTGGCCTCGGACATGCAATCTGGTGCGCGCGCAAGTTCGTGAAGGGCGAGCCGTTCGCCGTGCTGCTCGGCGACATGATCATCGAGAGCGACGTGCCGTGCCTGAAGCAGATGATCGACGTCTACGAAGAGCGACCCGGCAGTATTATAGCTGTAGAAGAAGTGCCTTGGGAGAGCGTCTCGAGCTACGGCGTCATCCAGGGCGACATGATCAGCAAGAAGCTGAACCGGATTACCAACCTCGTGGAGAAGCCGAAGATCAATCCGCCGTCGAACCTCGCGATGATCGGCCGGTACATCCTGGATCCGATGATCATGGATATCCTCGAGCATCAGACGCCCGGCGTAGGCGGCGAGATTCAGCTGACGGACGCCATGAAGCAGCTCGCGGCGCACCAGAACATGTATAGCTACCGCTACGAAGGCAAGCTGTACGACGTCGGCAGCAAGCTCGGCTTCCTTAAGGCCAACATCGACTTCGCGCTCAAGCGCGACGAGCTCGGCGCCGGCCTGTGGGAGCATCTGCACGAGCTGACCGGCGCCGCGGACGCTGCAGGCAGCCTTCAGGGCGCAGCGCTTCGGATCGGTTAAGCCGGTTATCCGCCATTTTCATATAGAGAACATCTGGAGGGAAGAGCGACGATGAAATTAGTACTGTTATCCGGGGGTTCGGGCAAGCGCCTGTGGCCGCTGTCCAACGATGCAAGGTCGAAGCAATTTCTTAAGGTGCTCGAAAACGAAAATAAGGAAATGGAATCGATGGTTCAGCGCGTGTGGGGACAAATCTGCGCGGTCGGCCTCGATCAATCCACGGTCATCGCGACCGGCAAGCAGCAACTCGATATTCTGCAAAGCCAGCTCGGCCAAGTGCCGATCATCGTCGAGCCGGAGCGTCGCGACACGTTCCCGGCGATCGCGCTCGCGGCGACTTATCTCTATTCGCTGAAGCAGGTCGATCTGAATGAGACGGTATGCATTCTGCCCGTCGATCCATACGTCGAGGACCGATTCTTCGAGCGGATCCAGGACCTGGAGCATGTGTTGGACCGTACGGACGCCAAGATCGCGCTGATGGGCGTGACGCCTACGCTGCCGTCGTCGAAGTACGGCTACATCGTGCCGGAGCAGGGCGGCGGAGAGGAAGATTTCAGCCGCGTCGCGAGGTTCACGGAGAAGCCGTCCGAAGAGAAGGCAAGGTCGTTGATCGCCGAAGGCGCGCTGTGGAACTGCGGCGTGTTCGCCTTCAAGCTTGGCTACTTGATCGGCCTGCTGCTTGAGCGCGGCGTTCCGATCCAATACGAGGATCTTCAGAAGAGCTACGGACAGCTCGCCAAGATCAGCTTCGACTACGAGGTCGTCGAGAAGGAGTCGGACATCGTCGTCATTCCTTACGACGGCTACTGGAAGGATCTCGGCACCTGGAACACGCTGACGGACAACATGGGCGCCAACATCATCGGCAACGGCATCCTGAGCGAGGACAGCGCCAATACGCATCTGGTCAACGAGCTGGATCTCCCGGTCACGATCATCGGCATTCCGAACGCGATCGTCGCGGTCAGTCCGGACGGCATCCTCGTCTCCGACAAGAACGCGAGCCCGCGGATCAAGGACATGGTCGTTCCTAACCAGCGCCCGATGTACGAGGAGCGTACGTGGGGATGGTACCGGGTGCTCGACTATTCGAAGAGCCGGGATTCGGAGGTGCTGACCAAGCGCGTCTGCCTCAAGGCCGGCAAGCATCTGAGCTATCACTATCATACGGAGCGCACGGATACGATGACGATCGTCTCGGGCGAGGGCGAACTCGTGCTCGGCGAAGAGCTGTACATCCTGAAGCCGGGCGACGTGTTCCGCATCCCGGCCGGCGCCTACCATGCGCTGCGGGCTGCGACGGATATGGAATACATTGAGATCCAGCAGGGCGAAGCGGTGAAAGAAGACGACGAGATCGATCTCTACGGCACCTGGGAGGAGATGGAGTTCCATTGTCTGTCAAGAGGAATCCCTTCGTAAAACGATCGCTCGTCATCGCCGCTTCGGCGGTGCTGCTGCTCGTCGCCGGTGCCGGGGGCTATACCTGGTATCTGTATCATAAGGCCACGAATACGCTCAGCTCCATCTATCAGCCGATCGGCACCGTCCCCCCTGCGGGGAGCGGTGCGCAGGCCGGCAATGAGGGAGCGCCAGGGGGCGGCGCGGCCGGCGAAGGCACGGCCGGGGAGGGCGCAGCAGGCGGCACGATCCAGCTGGCCGCCTCCGGCGATGGCGATGGCGATGGCGATGCTGCCGCGCAGGCGCGCCGGATCGTCAATCTGAACGACAAGGATCCGTTCACCGTCCTGCTGCTCGGCGTGGACGAGCGGACGGGCGACGTCGGCCGTTCGGACACGATTATGGTCGTCGGCGTCAATCCGGACAAGCATTCCGTGCTGCTCTACAACATTCCCCGCGATACCCGCACCGAGATCGTCGGCAAAGGCAAGCTGGACAAGATTAATCATGCTTATGCTTTCGGCGGCGTGGATATGTCCATCCGCACCGTCGAGAACTTCATGAACGTGCCGATCGATTACTACGTCAAGGTGAACATGGAAGGCTTCGCCAAGATCATCGACATCCTCGGCGGCGTATCCGTGGACAACCCGTTCGGGTTCACGATCGACGGCGTCACCTATCCGCAGGGGCGACTCTCGCTGGACGGCGAGAATGCCTTGCTCTACTCGCGCATGCGCTACGACGATCCCAAGGGCGACATCGGGCGGATCGAGCGGCAGCAGTCCGTGCTGGGCGAGCTGATCGACAAGGCCAAGCGGCTGCAGACGGTGACGAAGCTGCCCGACATTCTGGACCAGATCCGCGCCAACGCGAAGACGAATCTGACAATCGACGACATGAAGGAATTGTTCAACAACTACCGCAAGGACATTCAGGTCGTGAACAAGGATCAGGTCAATGGCGGCGGCGAGCGGATCGACGGCATTTATTACTATAAGGTCAGCGAGCAGGAGCGTGCCCGCATGCATGACAAGCTCGTCGAGCAGCTTAGCGACGACGGCGTCTAAGGCGTGTACGGTTAAGAGAGGCGCAGGCATATGCGTACTCGGACTGGCGGCTATGAGCCGGTGGCTGGGTAGGCGCTTGGAATTAGAATTTGGATTAGCGGTTATGAAACCAGTGCTACATTATCGACGGAAATCGGCAGCTAGTTAACGGAGGCTAGTCATCGGAAGCTAGTAATCGGAAGCTCGCTTCCAGCGCACGGCGTCGGGCCGAAGCGGGGGCGGGCTTCTTGCGATATGGGATCGTTTGTTCACCCCAGAGGAGGAATGTGCGCGATGGCGGTCAATTTGTTTTTCGTGCCTCATCAGGACGACGAGGCGCTTACGTTCGGAGCGGGCATCCGCAATCATCTGGACGTCGGCGACGAGTGCCACGTCATTCTTTATACGGACGGGTGTTCGTCAGGCGTACGGCGGCAGCTCAACGGCGAGGCGAAGAGCGCGCTTACCCGGCGTTACTACGATCCCAAGGCCGAGGGCTACGGATATCTCGACGAGGCGGACATCGTGCGGCTGCGCAACGACGAATTCCGCCGTTCTTGCCTGGCGCTCGGCGTGCCGGAGTCGCATATTCATTTCGCGGAAGGGCAAATGCGGGACGGTTCGACGAGCCCGGAGGGCTGTGAGGACGTGCTGCGGGAATATCTGCGCAGATATCCGGACGCCAGGGTGAAAACCTTCACCGATCTCGGCGGCAACCACCCCGATCACGCCAACATGGGCAAGGCGGCCCGCCGTCTGGCCCGGGCTGGAATGATCGCGGATCTCCGCCTGTACGTCGAGCCCTACAACCGCCGCAACGCCAAGCGCGAAGTCCGAAGGCTGGAGCTGCTCGTCGAGCGGTCGCGGGAGCGCTCGCACCAGGTCGTCGCTTCATTGCAAGAGTACAAGCGCTGGGACCCCGCCCGCGGACAGCTCGCGATCGGCTATCACTCGGTCAAGCGCTGCTTCGACGATGCGATCGCGAAGCCGGTCTCTTATTATCACAAACCGTAGCGCGTCCCCGCTCGAAAGCCGCACCGCGGGGTAATGAATAGAGAAAGAGATGACGATGGAGGTGGATGGCCATGAGCGCATGGAACGACCAGGGCGCGCCCGGTGCGCAGCCCGAAGAGGAGATCGTCGCGGAGCGGGAAGGCAACGGCTACATTCTTCGCGGCGTTAAAGGGAAAATCGGCCAAATCTCGTATACGATGGCCGACGCGGACACCTGGATCATCGACCACACGTCGGTAGACGGGGCGTATCGGGGACGCGGCTTCGCGCGCCAGCTGCTGGACTTCGTCGTCGAGGACGCGAGGGAGAAGGGGCGCAAAATCATTCCTTCCTGCGCCTACGCGCTTCAGCAGTTCCAGACGGATCCTTCGCTCGCCGACGTATGGGCGGAAGGAGAGGCGAGCCGCTACTCCGACTCTTATAGCAGCAACGGCGTCGAGTCCAGATAGGTTCGGCCTGAAGCACGCGCTTGCCCAGGGATGGGCTTGGCACGCTCGCGTTAGGGATGAGCCTGGCTCGTTCGGCGCTGGGGGATGAGCCCAGTGCCCCGGCTTTGGGGATGAACCCGGCAAGCCCAATCTTTGGTTAAACCTGACGAGCCCGATCCTTGAGATGGGGCTGAGCACGGTCCCCGGCAATGGTCCGCCCCCGCGGACATGTCCGGGGCCTTCCTATATATAGGAAGGAAAAAGAAACACTTGGGTGCTCTGCGCGTGCAGCAGGCCGTAAAAGTTCCTATCCGGAAACAATTGAGCGCTCAGCGCATGCAGCAGGCCGAAAATGTTCCTAACCGGAAACAGTTGGCGCATTGATCGTGCAGCATGCTTAAATGTTCCTACCCGGAAACAATTCGGCACTCTGCGTGAGCTGCCTGCCGGACTGTTCCTATCCAGAAACAGTTCGGCGCATTGCTCGTGCTGCATGCCGGAAATGTTCCTATCCGGAAACAATTGGGCGCATTGCACGTGTTGCTTGCCGAAAATGTTCCTACCAAAAAATTTCCGCCTTGAACGCCCAAAAAACCAAGGAGCTAAGCGAGAATCACCCGCGTAGCTCCTTGGTTTTTTTCAATGCGACGGACGCTGTCGGCGCAAACGGCCGATCAGGCGATCCGACTACTAAACGATGTACGTATCCGAGTTCAGCGTGTTGTTCGTCCGGAACGTATCGTAGATGGGCGCATGGCGATCCGGATCGGTATCTACCAGCACCAGGATGCGGCCGGCGTTCAAGTCGTCGTCGTAGCGCTTAGCTTCGTCTTCCGGAATGCCGAGACCGATCAGGCCGCCTACGATGCCGCCGGTGCCCGCGCCTACCGCAAGTCCGGTCAACGTCGCCGCGATCGGGCCTGCCGCAAGAATCGGACCGATACCCGGCACGACCAGCAATCCGAGTCCTGCCAGCAAGCCGGTCAGCCCGCCGACCACGCCGCCGGTGGCAGCGCCCGCTGCGGCCCCTTCCGGTGCCTTGGTGCCTGTCTCGTCGGTCACGTAGTCGAGATCGTCCCGGTTTTTGCTGACGACCGAGATCTCGTCCGAAGTATAGCCTTGGCGCTTCAAATCTTCGATTGCCTTAACCGCGCCTTGCTCCGTATCGAATACGCCTACGATATGACGATTTTTCGTGCTGCGTTCGTGCGCCATGAGAATCCCTCCATGAGTTATGATCGTTGACCAATGTTGCTTCGCGACTGTGGCTTAAAGCAAGATTCGTTATCTTTTACCCATAACAGGAGCCTGTAATCAGCGGAGCAAGTCCAAGGACCGAAGGGTTACTCTGGGGCGCTTGGGTAAATAATAGAATTCCCGATTAAGGCTGCGATCTTGCGCAGCCGCCCACGGAGGTGTCTAGCATTGTCCGTTACAAATACCGACGATTCGCACGCCTATTGCGACGCGCACGCCCGATTGGCCGATCCGACCGTAGACGAGCTTGAGGGGCTGTCCGGCGTTCATGCCGGCAATCGGCGCGTCCATTCGAAGGGCATCGTCTGCCGCGCCGTATTCAAGCCCAGCGGCGCCGCGGCAAGAATGTCGACTGCGCCTCACTTGAGAGAAGCGGGAAGCGAGATCGAAGCAGTCGTCCGATTTTCCGGCAGTTCGTCCGACCCCGATCTGGCCGATCTGTTGTCCCCCGGCAAAGGGTTGGCCGTGCAGTTCCGCAGCCCTGGCGATACTTCCTCGGTGCTGACGGCCGCTACGATACCGGTCTTTTTTGCGAAGACGCCCGAATCGTTCCTGGACCTTCTGCGCGAGGTGAACCGGCTGAAGCGCGGCGGCATCGGCGCGATCTTGGCCGCGAAGGAGCTGTCGGAGCACTTCCCGGAATTCAAAAGCAGCATGGCGCATCTCAAGAAGCTGCGGCCTCCGGCCAGCTACGCGTGCTGCCGGTATTATGCCATTCACGCCTTCCTGCTGGTCGACGAGGCCGGACGGCGCCGGCCAGTCAAGTTCGAATGGATGCCAGAGCTCGGCGTCGACACGCTGTCCTTGTCGGAGATGCGGGCGCTGCCCGCGGACTATCTGGAGCTGGAACTCGCGGGGAGGATGCAGGCGGGCCCGGTGCGCTTTGGACTGCACATCGTGCTCGGCCAAGAGGGGGATCCGACGGATGACCCGACGCAGCCCTGGCCGAATGACCGGGAGCGAATCGTCGCAGGTACGCTGATCTTGACGGGCTTGGCCGAAGACGCGGAGGGACTGCTGATGGATCCGACCGAGACCGGGCCGGGCATCGAGCCTTCGGACGACCCGATCCTGCGGTTTCGGAGCCCGGTTTACGCAGAATCCTGGCGGCGGCGGAGCGAGGAAATGTAGCGTTTGCTTAGACCGTTACTTTTCCGACGTCCCGCACCGCTTGCCGCGCCTGTCATCGGAGCCGAATCGTTATGCGGCATCCGAGCCCGCTCCTGCGTACCGAAGACGTCACTTCTCCGGGAGGCTCTCCTCAGATTGCTGCCGCGCCGGCCAGCGGAGCCGGATCGTCGTGCCGTGTCCTAGCCCGCTCTCGACTTCTATCCGTCCGCCGAGCGCGTCCGTCAGCGCTTTGGTCACTGTCATGCCGAGTCCGGTCCCGCCGGCCGCCATCTCGGTGTTCGTGCCGCGGTAATAGCGCTCGAACAGGCGCTCGACCGTCTCTTCGTCCATGCCGGCGCCGTCATCCTGGAAGGAGACGACGACGGAGCCGTCTTCTTCGGCGGCGAGCGACACCGTAACGGATGCCGGCGGAGCGTTGTGCAGCAGCGCATTGGCGATCAGGTTGTCCGCGATGCGTCTGAACCACAGGTCGTTCAGCTGCAGCACGATGGGGCAGGCAGCAGGCACGAACCGAATCCGGCCCGGGCCGAATTGAGGGCTCAGCGCCGCGGTCCTAACGACTTCTTCCAGGCACTCGTTAAGCTCGACCGGCGCCAGCGCCGGTCGCGCCTCTCCGCTTCGAAGCCGCTGGACCAGGCTCAAATCCTGAATCAGATCTTCCATAAAAGCCGCTTTTTCGCGGATGATGCCGCCGAATTCCCGGATTTCCTCTTGCGACCACTCGTATGATTTTTCCTCCAGCAAATGCGCATACCCCTTGATGGAAGACAATGGCGTCTTTAAATCGTGCGACACGCCGGCCGTCCATTCCTCCCGAAGCCGATCGGTCTCTTCTCTCAGACTCTCGCCCCGGCGGAGGGTGTCGGAGAGCGATGCGAGCGAATCCAGCACTTCGCCGAATCCGCTGTACTTCCGCTTGCGCTTCCCGGTACGGCCAAGGCTCCGGGGACGTCCCGAACGGTCTGCGGGCTCCGCATAGCGCGCGCCGTCCAGCTGTCTGAGCCAGCCCAGAATATGGATGAGCGGACCGCCGAACCGATGCCCGAACCAGAGAGAGACGGCGGCGAACACCGCCAGGGAGAGCAGGAGCAGCGTGCCGACGCCTTCGAGCAGCACAGCTACCTCTGGTTGGATCCGCCGCTGCACCCCGGGCTTACTGTCGGTCAACGGCGTTCCGAGCGCCCAGGTCAACCCGGTCTTTTCGTCGTAGCGGGACGACAGCCTTGCGCCGTACAGGTCCTTGTATACGGATCGCAGCGCGAAGTCCTGGACGGAATACGCTGCAGGCAGGCCTGAAGGAGAATTGAAGGAAGCGAGCGCGCCGCCCTTGCCGTCCAGCAGTTGAAGCCAGGCGCCCGTCCGAACGAGCTCTTCCTTGACGGAGTCGGGCAGACGAAGCTGCCGCCCGTCCCAGGCGGAGGCGCTCATGATCTGGCGGATCTGCTGATCGTCCCGATCTTTCGTGCCGTAGATGAGCGTGTGCGTCAATCCGTCTTTCTTTTTGATCCAGAGGAGGATGTGATAGGGAAAAGGGGTCGTGCCCAGCCAGTACCCCGTCAGTTCGCCCGGGCCGTACGAGGTAGGTACGTCAGGCGGCGCATAGAAGGAGTCCGTTACCTTGCCGTCCGCGTCGATCCGCTGCAGCCAGCCCCCCTGGTCGTGCACCATTTTCAGCAGCTTGGGATTGAACTTCAGACGGTCCTTATCCCTCGTGATCGTCTCCACGATCTCCTGCAAGCCGGCGGTTTGAAAATCGCGCTCCGCCTCGATCGCGTTCACCGAACGGATGATCCAGTAAGTGACGCCGACCGCCATGAGGAACAAGAGGGCGCCGACGACCAGCAGCGGGAAGATGATTCGAAGGGCCAGCCGCCACTTCACGTTCATCGCGCGTCCTCCCGTTGGACCAGCTTATAGCCGAGTCCCCGCACGTTGACCAGATGCGCGGGCTTGGACGGATCGGCCTCGATCCGCTCCCGGACGCGATGGATATGCACCATGACGGTGTTGTCGTCTCCGAACGCCTCGGCTCCCCATACCTTCTCGTACAGTTCGGTTTTGGTGAAAATGCGGTTCGGATGCCTGCAAAGGAACAGAAGTAGCTGATAAACGAGAGACGGGCAGGTCACGGGCCGGCCTTCTACGATCAGCTCCGCGGAAGCCTCCTTCAGCTGGAACCGCCCGAAGTCGTACACCCGGCCTGCGGCGACCGCAGGCGCGGCCTCGGACGGTTGCGAGCGGCGCAGCAGGGAGTGAACGCGCGCAGCTACTTCCAGCGGATTAAACGGTTTGGTCACGTAATCGTCGCCCCCCACCGCGAAGCCCGACAGCTTGTCGAGATCCGTGCTGCGGGCGCTTAGGAACAGCACGGGCGCGTCCGTCATCCGGCGAATCTGGGCGCAAGCCTCCGTGCCGGACATGCCGGGCAGCATCACGTCCAGAATGATCAGCCGATAAGCCGTGCGGGCGCAGGCCGCGAGCGCCTCTTCGGCGCTGCCCGCCTCGTCGATATGCGAGTAGCCCTCTTTGCGAAGAACGGTCTTGAGCAGCCGAACGATAGCCGGCTCGTCGTCGACGACCAGTATAGGCGCATTGTACAGCAAGGTCGGTGCAGCTCCTCAATCGGGTTTTCCTCATTTTATCATGGGAGCGTCATCGCAGGCTGAACGGAAGCTTACTTTTTGCGCGCAAGATTAAGCTGGGCGTAAGGTTCCCGTACGCTTGGGATAAACCAACCGGTTTAAGATGTTCATGTAGCCGGTTCGAAGGGTGATCTCATAGATAAAAGGAGCGGGAGAGATGAGAAGCTTTGCATTGATCGGAGCGGGCATGCTGCTGTTGCTGGCGGTCGGCTGCGCGAAGAAGGACGCGGACACGGAAAGAACGGCCCCGAGTCCAAGCATTACAGGGGAAGCGACGGCATCTGTGAGCGCGACGCCGGCGGCGACTGCGTCTTCGGCGGCAGGCAAGCTGAAGCTGGAGGAAGTGGCGGATGCGCTTGCGGCGGGGGAATACGGCCGTATTTATGCCCAGTGCAGTGCAGAGTTCCGCAAGCAAGTATCCGTGAGCGACCTGAAGCAGGGCGTTCAGGACTTCGCGGCGGACGTCAAATCGTGGAAGCCGCATACGCATCTCGAGCTGAACGGCCAGCGCGGAATGGGGTGGATCAGCGAAGCCGGCGATAAAGGCTTTCAGGCGATTATGGACGAAAAGGGTGAGTTCACGAGCCTGCTGCTGAAGATCGTCGAAGCGCATCCGGAAACGGACGGGAAGCTGACCGAGGGAACGTACGCACTTCCGCTCAAGGGCGAATGGCTCGTCGTGTGGGGCGGCAACGACGTGCTGCTGAACTACCATTACGAACACGACTCGCAGCGCTATGCCTATGACATTCTTCGCGTTAAGGAAGGCCGATCCTACGAGGGAGATGCGAAGAAAAACGAGAGCTATTATGCATTCGGCCAGGAGATCGTCGCCCCGGCCGACGGCAAGGTGGCGCACGTGACCTCGGATATCGAGGACAATGTGCCCGGCGTCGAGAACGCCAAGCAGGTGGAGGGCAACTACGTCGTCATCGATCACGGCAACGGAGAGTACAGCCACATGGCGCATATGAAAAAGGGCTCCGCCAAGGTCAAAGTCGGGGACCGCGTCAAGCGGGGCGACGTGATCGGGCTGGTCGGCAATTCGGGCAATTCCACCGAGCCGCACCTGCACTTCCAGATCTCGACCGGCGTCGATCTCTTTCAATCCGAGTCCATTGCCGTCCGGTTCGAGGGCGGGTTGAAGCCGGTGCTCGGCGACATCGTCAAAGGCGATTCGTAAAAATGGCAATACGCATAGAGCGCGTCCGCTCGGCGGCCAGGGCTAAGCCCGGCCGTTTTTTCCTGTTCGGCGGAACGACGCGTTGCCCGCACAGGGAGGGAATGCGTGAACGCTTTAATTGACGAATCAATGCCTCAGATTTAAACTGTTATTTAAACCAACAGACAAGGGGCCATGAAGATGAAAAAGAAGATTTGGGCATCCGCGCTGCTCTCGCTGGCGATGCTCGCGACCGCAGGCTGCGGCGCGAAAGGCGACAACGGCAATAACAGCAACGGAGCGGCCAGCCCGTCGGCTTCGCCGTCCGCAAGCGCCACGGCGAGCGCTTCTGCCAGCGCTTCGGCGCCGACGGACGACAAGACGTATTCGATCGCGATCTCGCAGATCGTCGAGCACCCGTCGCTGGACGCGACGCGCGAAGGCTTCATCGCCGCGCTGAAGGACGCCGGCATTGAAGAAGGCAAGAACCTGAAGATCTCGCTCAACAACGCGCAGGGCGACCAGAACACCAACCTGTCGATCGGTCAGAAGATCGCATCGGAAAAGTATGACCTGGTGCTTGGCATCGCGACGCCGTCCGCGGTCGCGCTGGCGCAGTACGTTAAGAACGCGCCGATCCTGTTCGCGGCCGTTACCGATCCGCTGGACGCGAAGCTGGTGCCTAACCTGGACAAGCCGGGCGGCAACATCTCGGGCATCTCCGACACGAACCCGGCTGCGGTTCAGAAGCTGATGGACTTCATCGCATCCGACTTCCCGAACGTCAAGAAGGTCGGCCTCGTCATTAACGAAGGCGAATCCAATGCCGTCGTCATGGCGAAGAACGCCGAGGATCAGTTGAAGAAGCACAACATCGAGCTGGTCAAGGCGCCGGTGACGAATACCTCCGAGGTCAAGCAGGCCGCCGAGTCGCTGGTAGGCCGCGCGGATGCGATCTTCATCACGCTGGACAACACCGTCGTCAGCAGCGTCGACGCCATCATCAAGGTCGCGAACGACAACCATATCCCGTTCTTCTCCAGCGACCGCGATACGGTCGAGAAGGGCGCTTTCGCGACTTACGGCTTCAAGTATTACGACCACGGCTATCAAGCTGGCCAGATGGCGGTCGAGGTGCTGAAGAACGGCGCCAAGATCGGCGATCTGAAGGTCGGCATGCAGGAGAAGCTCGACCTCATCCTGAATCTCAAGGCTGCCGCGGCGCAGAAAATTACCGTCACGGACGATATGAAGAGCAAGGTGCAGGACCCGAGCAACAACATCATCCAATAAGAGTAGGTGTCTTCCCTTGATCCATTCCTTGACCGGCGCGATTGAGCTTGGCCTCATGTATGCTTTGATGGCGCTCGGGGTTTACATCACGTATCGCATCCTGGACTTCCCCGATCTGACCGTCGACGCCAGCTTCACGACGGGGGCGGGCATCGCCGCCGTCATGATCACGCACGGCTATGCGCCCTGGGTTGCGACGCTGGCGGCCTTCGGCGGCGGTCTGGCGGCGGGCGTCTGTACGGGCCTGCTGCACACGAAGGGCAAGGTGAACGGCCTGCTCGCGGGCATCATCATGATGATCGCACTCTATTCGATCAATAT
>Ga0209566_100170_pt1 | contig 70792 bp, 64 predicted proteins | sample Araplavi_mTSA_r2_2_FD_184287 | JGI IMG/M metagenome (GOLD analysis project Ga0209566, IMG submission 184287) | Arabidopsis root microbial communities from North Carolina, USA - plate scrape CL_Cvi_mTSA_r2 (SPAdes) (version 2) | ecosystem: Host-associated > Plants > Roots > Endosphere | place... | reverse complement strand
GCAAACGCTCACGCTGTTTCCCGAGCAGGCCGGCGACTTCATCACGTATCTGGGCGCGCTCGCCGATGCGCAGGTGTTCGGCGCGAAGCTGTCGCCGTATGTCGTGACGGGCGGCAAGCCCATCGTCACCGCGTGGACCGCGCTGATGTCGATGCGCACGGGCCAGCCGCTGATGTGGTGCGACGCGGGCCTGCTGACGGTCGAGCGCACGGCCGGCACGACCGCGCTCGCGGTCGATTGCCTCGCGCCGGGCAACGCGCGCCATCTCGCGATCGTCGGCGCGGGCGCGGTCGGCCTCGCGCACCTGCGGCACACCGCGGGATTGCGCGACTGGGAGACGATCCGCGTGTACTCGCCCGCGCTCGCCGGCGACGCGGCGCAGCAGGCGGCGCTTGCGCAGCTCGACCCGCGCGCACGCGCCGCCGCGAGTGTCGAAGCCTGCGTGCGCGACGCGGACGTCGTGATGCTGTGCACGTCGTCGGGCACGCCCGTGCTCGGCGACGGGATGCTCACGCGCCCCGCGCTCGTCACGTCGATCAGCACGAACGTCGCGCGCGCGCACGAGATCCCGCCCGCCTGGCTGCCCGGCATGGACGTGTACTGCGACTACCGGCACACGACGCCCGCGAGCGCCGGCGAAATGCAGATCGCGACGGCCGAGCACGGCTGGGAAGCCGCACGGATCGCCGGCGACCTGCCCGCGCTCGTCGCCGGCACCTGCCCGGCACCGTCGTATGCCCGTCACGCATTCTTCCGCTCGATCGGTCTCGGGCTCGAGGACATCGCGATCGCGCACGCGCTGTACGCGCACCTGACGCGCGCATGAGCGGCACGCGAGCGCGGGGCCGATACAATGGCGCAACCGCCGCGGCGGCCGCGCGCGGGCGCACGGGCATGCCGGCCACCGGCACGCCGCCTCGCCGGCCCGATGGGCTGCCCGGCCTCCGCCCACCCGAGATGGCGACACCGATGCGCAAGAAGAAATCCCCCGTCAAAGACCTGCTGCTCACCCGCTATGCGCCGATCGCCGACGGTATCGCCGCGCTGTTCTTCCCGTACGCGGAAGTCGTGATCCACGACCTGCACGACCAGACCGTGCTGTATCTCGCGAACAACCTGTCGAAGCGCGAGGTCGGCGACGATTCCGCGCTGGAGGAAATCGATCATTCCGCGCGCGAGCGCGTGATCGGCCCGTACGAGAAGCTGAACTGGGACGGCCGGCGGATGCGCTGCGTGAGCAACGTGCTGTTCGACGACGAAGGCCACCCGGCCGGGATGATGTGCATCAACTTCAACATCGCGGTGTTCGACGAGGTGCGCGCGACGCTCGACCTGTTCATCAAGGGTGCGGGCGTAGTCGCTCAGCCGGACGAGCTGTTCCGCGACGACTGGCAGGAGCGCATCAACACGTTCCTGCACGGCTGGCTGCGCGAACGGCAGGTCGGGCTGAACGGGCTCACGCGCGAGCACCGGCGCGAGCTCGTCGAAGCGCTGTACGCGGAGGGCGCGTTCCGCGGCAAGAGCGCGGCGAACTACGTCGCGAATGTGCTCGGGATGGGCCGCGCGACGGTCTACAAACACCTCAAGCACCTGAAGGAAACGCAGGGCGACGCGTAAGGGAAACGCGGGGCGGGCGGGTTCGCCCGTTCGCCGGGACGACGAAACGCCTGTTCGTCGGAACGCGCGGCGGCGGCCCGTATCGGCCGTCGCTATCGGTGCGCCGCTTCCGTGTCTATGCTTCGTGATGCGGCGGGCGCCCGTTTCACGCGCCCGCCCGGCCTGGACGAAGCGTCGAAGCACAAAGTGATATAGTCCCGGTTACATTTTTTTGCTGCCCGGAATCGCCCATGACGACCGCTCCCGCCCCGATTGCCCGCCCGACCCTGACCGTCGAAATCTGGTCCGACCTGATCTGCCCGTGGTGCTGGATCGGCAAGCGCCGCTTCGACGAGGCGCTCGCCGCGTTCGCGCACGCCGAGCGCGTCGACGTCGCGCTGCGCGCATACCGGCTGATGCCGGGCCAGCCGGTCGAGCCGGTCGAGGCGATGCTCGCCGGCAAGTACCGGATGTCGCCCGCGCAGGTCGACCAGATGCTGCGCCAGGTGACCGAGGCGGCCGCGAGCGTCGGGCTGCATTACGACCTGCCCGGCACGCTCGTCGGCGACACGCTCGACGGCCACCGGCTCGTGAAGCTCGCGGAAGCGACAGGCCGCGCGCACGCGCTGACCGAGCGGCTGTACCGCGCGTATTTCTGCGAGCACGGCTCGCTGTTCGATCACGCCGAGCTGACCGAATTCGCGGTCGAAGCGGGGCTCGAGCGCGCGGCCGTCGAAGACGTGCTGCGCAGCGACCTGTACCGCGACGAAGTCGAAGCCGACATCGCACGCGCCGCGCAGATCGGCGGGCGCGGCGTGCCGCTGTTCGTGTTCGGCGGCCGTTACGCGGTGTCGGGCGCGCAACCGGCCGACGCGTTCGCGCAGGCGCTCGACCAGGCATGGCGCGACGGCATCGTCGAACTCGACGGCAGCGACGCGGCCGCATGCGGCCCCGACGGCTGCGAACTGCCGGCGCGCGCGTAACGCCCGTCGCATCCGTCACGCGCGTCCCGCCCGGACGCGCGACTACGCATCGCTCCTGCCACAAACCGGCAGGAAGCCCGCGCCGAGGGGGCCTACAATGCATCCTTTCAAATAACTATCAGAAGGCTGCAAGCCCATGACCCACGGGATCCACGGCGAGAAGCGCTGGTACGCGCTGATCGTCCTCTGCCTCGGCGTGCTGATGATCGTGCTCGACAGCACGATCGTGAACGTTGCGCTGCCGTCGATCAGCACCGACCTCCATTTCACCGAAACGGCCCTCGTGTGGGTCGTCAACGCGTACCTGCTGACGTTCGGCGGCTGCCTGCTGCTCGGCGGCCGGCTCGGCGACCTGTATGGCCAGCGGCGCATGTTCCTCGCCGGCCTCGTCGTCTTCACGCTCGCGTCGCTCGCGTGCGGCCTCGCCCAATCGCAGACGATGCTGATCGCCGCGCGCGCGGTGCAGGGGCTCGGCGGCGCGGTGGTGTCGGCCGTGTCGCTGTCGCTGATCATGAATCTCTTCACCGAACCCGGCGAACGCGCCCGCGCGATGGGCGTGTACGGCTTCGTCTGCGCGGGCGGCGGCAGCATCGGCGTGCTGCTCGGCGGGCTGCTGACGAGTTCGCTGTCGTGGCACTGGATCTTCCTCGTCAACCTGCCGATCGGTATCGCCGTCTATGCGATGTGCGTCGCGCTGCTGCCGCGCCTGCGCGCGCCGGCCGGCACCGCACGGCTCGACGTCGCGGGCGCGGTCACCGTGACCGCGTCGCTGATGCTGGCGGTCTACGGGATCGTCGGCGGCAACGAAACCGGATGGCTGTCGACGCAGACCGTCGTGCTGATCGGCGCAGCCGTCGCGCTGCTCGCCCTGTTCATCGCGATCGAGGCGCGCGCCGCGCATCCGCTGATGCCGCTCACGCTGTTCGCCGCGCGCAACGTCGCGCTCGCGAACGTGATCGGCGTGCTGTGGGCGGCCGCGATGTTCGCGTGGTTCTTCCTGTCCGCGCTGTACATGCAGCGTGTGCTCGGCTACGGGCCGCTGCAGGTCGGTCTCGCGTTCCTGCCGGCGAACCTGATCATGGCCGCGTTCTCGCTCGGGCTGTCCGCGCGCATCGTGATGCGCTTCGGGATCCGCGGCCCGATCGCGGCCGGCCTGCTGATCGCGGCCTGCGGCCTCGCCCTGTTTTCGCGCGCGCCGGTGGACGGCGGCTTCGCCTGGCACGTGCTGCCCGGCATGACGCTGCTCGGCATCGGCGCGGGCGTCGCGTTCAACCCGATGCTGCTCGCCGCGATGAGCGACGTCGATCCGGCCGATTCCGGGCTCGCGTCGGGGATCGTCAACACCGCGTTCATGATGGGCGGCGCACTCGGCCTCGCCGTGCTCGCGAGCCTCGCGGCCGCCCGCACCGACGTGCTCGCGGCCGCGAACGCCGCGCCGCTCGACGCACTGAACGGCGGCTACCATGCGGCTTTCGCGTTCGGCGCGGCATTCGCTGCCGCCGCCGCGCTGATCGGGCTCGCGCTGCGCATCCGGCGGCAGGACGCCGTCGAAGGCGCCGGCCCCGCGATGCACTGACGCCGACGAGCCGCAGGCGGCGGACGAATCCGGCCGTTTGCATCGAACCTGGGGCGCGCACAGTCGCGCCCTTTTTCTTCTTCCGGGTGCCGCGCACCGCCCGTCCTGTCGTGGCTGGCCGGCACCCGCCACCACGTTGGGCCTGCCCCGTTCAAACGCCCGTTTCACCGCCGCCTGCCGCCCGCGCCTTCCCGGCCGATTTTTAACGCAGTCGTACACCGACCCGCCACATTTGCGACAATGGCGGACTTTGACCCACGCGCCGCTACCGCCGAACGCCGCATAACCGCCTCCTTCCGATGTCGCTTCCCCATATCGATCTGCTGTACTCGTTGTCCGGCCTGTTCGTCGGCATCCTCGTCGGCCTGACCGGCGTCGGCGGTGGTTCGTTGATGACGCCGATCCTCGTGCTGCTGTTCGGCGTCCACCCGGCGACGGCGGTCGGCACCGACCTGCTCTATGCGGCCGCGACCAAGGCTACCGGCACGCTCGTCCACGGCCTGAAGGGTTCGATCGACTGGCGCATCACGGGCCGGCTCGCGACAGGCAGCGTGCCGGCCGCGGCCATCACGCTGTGGTGGCTGCACACGCACGGGATGAACACGCCGGGCACCGCGCGGATGATCCAGCTCGTGCTCGGCGTCGCGCTGCTGCTCACGTCGCTCGCGCTGATCTTCCGGCCGCAGCTCACCGCGTTCGCCGCGCGCAACCCGCTCGCGCCGAACCCCGCGCGCACGCTGTGGTCGACCGTGCTGACGGGCGCCGTGCTCGGCGTGCTCGTGTCGATGACGTCGGTCGGTGCCGGCGCGATCGGCGTCACCGTGCTCCTGCTGCTGTATCCGATGCTCGCGACGACCCGCATCGTCGGGTCCGACATCGCGCACGCCGTGCCGCTCACGCTGGTCGCCGGCATGGGCCACTGGCTGCTCGGCTCGGTCGACTGGTCGATGCTGCTGTCGCTGCTGCTCGGCTCGTTGCCGGGCATCGTGCTCGGCAGCCTGCTGTCGGCGCGCGCACCCGAGCGGCTGCTGCGCAACCTGCTCGCCGCGACGCTCGTCGCGGTCGGCGTAAGGCTCGTGCTCGCGTAGGCAGGCGCCGATCCCGCCCTTCACCCGCGGCTGCGCCTTTTCCCGGCCAGCGCATCCGACGCGCGGCGCCCTCCGCTGCCGATAAAAAACAGCCCGACCGGCCTGCGCCGATCGGGCTGTCGTCCGTCCGGGGCGGCTCGAGCCGCCCGCCGCGCTTACTGCCCCTGCTGCTGCAGTTTCTGCTGCTTGAGCTGCTGCGTGCGCGCCTGCAGCTTCAGCACCCGCTGCAGGGCGGTGCGGTTCGCGAGGATCCCGTCGTAGAAGTTGGCGAGATCGCCCTTCAGCGCGGTCCGCGACGCGTCGTTCAGGTAGATCATGTGGCCCGACGGGTAGTTCTTGATCGTCAGGTTCTGCGCCTTGAGCGTCGGGTCGAGCGGCATCTGCGCGAGCGTCAGCTCCGTCTGGTGGAACGGCGTGACGGCGTCGAAATAGCCGTTCGCCGACAGCACCTTCAGGTCCGGGTTCACGCTCATCGTCGACGCCAGGTCGCCGGCCGTGTACAGCGTATTGCCGCCGCCCTTGTTCGCGCCGGTCGGGTCGGTATGGCTGAAGTCCCAGTTGTTGAAGACCTGGTCGTTCAGGTCCACGAACGACGACGTCGACGTGTACTTGAGGTCGGTGTTGATGTAGCTGTTCCACAGCACCGTGTACGCGCCGCCGACGTTCGTGATCGACGGATCGTTGCTGCCCGAGTTCGGCAGGATGTACGGCGCGATGCCCTTGCCCGTGAAGTTCGCGCGACCGTCGTACTGGCCGATCTGCGTGCCCGGCACGAGCGTCAGGAAGAACGTGTACGGCGGGTTGTCGTCCGACGACGGCACGTTGCCGAGCGCGGCCGGGTTGCCGAACGTCTGGATCAGCGACGTCGGGTCCGTGCCGATGTACGCGCCCATCTGCTGCGCGGTCTGCAGGTTCAGGTTCAGCCGCACGTTCACGAAGCCGCCGTCCTGCGGGTTCGGCTTCTGCGCGAGCGGCGCGAGCGTGTTGTCCGCGTAGTTGCGGGCCTGGACCATGTACGCGTCGAGATCGGTCGGCGTCGGGTTGAGCGTCGTCTTCTTCCAGTAGAACGCATCGGCCGCGAGCGTCGGGAACGTGCCCGGCGCGGACAACGCATTCGCGTAGTCGAGGATCGACGACTGCAGCGTGATCCCGTTCAGGTCGATGCCGTCCTCGTGCAGCACCCACGACACGACCGCGCTGCGCGCGGTGCCGTACGACTCGCCGTACAGGAATTTCGGCGAATTCCAGCGCGAATACTTGGTCAGGTAGCGCTGGATGAAGCGGTCGATCGAGCGGGCGTCCTGATCGGTGCCCCAGAAGTCCTTGTTCTTCGCCGGGGCGATCGCCGTCGAATAACCGGTGCCGACCGGGTTGATGAACACGAGGTCGGTACGGTCGAGCAGGCTGTCCGGGTTGTCGAGCAGCTTGTACGGCGCGGGCGGCGTGAAGTTCGGGAACGACGACTGCAGGCGCTTCGGCCCGTACGAGCCGAGCAGCAGGTAGACCGACGACGAGCCGGGGCCGCCGTTGTAGAAGAACGTGACCGGGCGCGGCTTCGACGGGTCCGGATTGTCCTGCGTGTACGCGACGTAGAACATCTTCGCGTTCGGCGCCGAGGTGACCGGGTCGATCGTCGTCAGGTGGCCCGTGGTGGCCGTGTACTTGATGGTCTTGCCGCCGATCGTGACCGAACGGTGGACGACGGCCGCCCCTTCCGTGGAATCCGTGACCGCGTCGTTCGGCCCGGTGCCGTACACGTCGTTGTCGACGTACGGCTGATCGGCCGCCGCGGCCGTTGCGCCGGTGTTGGCCGACGTGCTGGCGCCGGCCGACGTCGCGGCCGCGGCGGCGGCCGAAGCAGCCGGGCTCGGCCCGTCGTCGCCGCCGCACCCCGTGACGAGCAGCGCCGCGGCCGCGGCTGCGGCGAGCGGCACGCTCAGTGTCGTTCCGAATAGCGCGAAACCGTCTTTCAAGGACTTCCGTGTCGTCATTATTGCCTCTCGAACAGAACGATAAATACCGCCGGTCGCAAAGGATCATTTGCGCCGGCGCTCCGCACCAGGAATGCATTCGTTATGCGACGCACTCCGAGTTTTTTACCGGATCGGCGAATACCGACCGGCACGATTTACCCCACCCATGTTTTTTGCAACCGCACAATGGAATCAATTCCATTGCAAACGGCAATTCAATAATCCGCAGCAATACGAATTCATTGCGCGAATTTGCATGCACACAAAATCGACGGCAAAAACACACCCCGCAAGGCCCGCCCGACAAGGGCGCCTCGCTTGGAACAGACGAACGATCCCCCTCGGCGAGATACCGATTAATCGCAGAACAGCGATCAACCGCGACTCGAGCCGATTTAACAAAATCGAAAGGATCGATTAACTAAACGGAAAGGATTATCTTCGTATCTGTAATTTATTAAATTAAGTGAAAATACCGGCGCATATTATGGTTCTGATTTACCGCCGTAAAGTAAGAATTTGTTACAGCGCTCGCCATTCGGACAAAAGCCAATCCGGGACCGATTCCATTCGCACAAAGGAAAAAGCCGGACGGCTGTCCGGCTTCGTGCGGGCGGCGCGACGGGCGCCGTCAGAGCGGCACGTCGATCGTGCCGGCGCCGGTCGTGATCGCGTTCGCCCCCGGCGCGGCCGAGATCGGCGGCAGGTTCGCGCTCGTCAGCGCGGGCGCGGCGCCCGGCGTGCCGCCGCGCGGCACCGTGCGGATCACCTGCGACGGCGGCAGCGGTGCACCGTTCTTCAGGTGCCGCCACATCAGGTTCAGCGCCTGCACGTTGTAGTAGTGAACCGGCACGAAGCGCGTGTCGAAGCCCGGCACCGGCAGGAACGCGTCGAAGTGCTGGCCGTTCGTCACCTCGTAGAACACGAGCCGGCTGCGCCCGCCTTCGCTGATGCCGTTCTGCGCGACGTACGCGCGCGATGCGTGGTTCACGGGCACCAGCGCATCGCTGCGGCCCTGGACGATGATCGCCGGCTTGCCCTGCAGGTTCGCGTTCACGCGCACCGCATCGACGTTCGCGGGCATCCCGAGCATCCCGTTCGTCCAGAGCCGGCGCAGGCACAGCGCGCCCGCGAAGCTCGCATCGGGTGTCGCGAGCCGGTGGTCGATACCCGCGCCCGTGTTGAACACGAGGTCGATGCCGGCCGTCGGCGGCACGCCGTTGCCGACGCCGAATACGGCCGGCATCGGCGACGTGGCGGGCGCGGCGACGGCACCCGTCGCCGGGTTCGTCGTCGCGAAGCTGAAATTGCACAGGTTGTCGGTGACGCGCGAGCGCGTGTACGCGTTCGCATACGTGACGGCGATCGCCGGAATCGCCTGCGAATCCCACATCGGCGCTTGCAGCAGGTCGGAATCGGCAAGGTAGCCGGCCGCGTGGAGCTGTGCGAGCGCGTCGGCGGCCTGGCTTTGCGTATCGGCCCCCGACACGAGCCCGGCCGCGGCGAGCGTCGCGCAGCGCTGCGTGCGGATCGACTGCGTGGTCGCCGCCGGCAGCGCGCTCAGGTACGGCGCACCGGCAAGCGACGCCGACGCGGCCGCGCACGGCTGAAGCAGGTTCGCGAGGGTCGCGTAGTCGGCCAGCGGCCGGCCGAACGACGGCACCGGCTGGCCGCCCGAGCGCACGACCGCGTTCGGCGCCATCCGCACGTTGATTTGCGGCTCGCCGACCACGACCGCGGTGATCCAGCCGCGATTGTCCTGCTCGGCCGCCGCGAGCGACGCGCCGCCGCCGTTGCTGACCGACGCGGCGATCGTCGCGATGTCGCCCGCGCGATAGCGCACGCCGTGATGCGAGCTGTCGATCAGCGGGCCGAACTGCTCGTTGAGCGCCCAGTACGCGAACTCGACCGACTGCAGCGTCACGCGCCCCCAGTCCTGCTCGGGATTCTGCTGCGAATGCGCGTGCTTGAACGCATAGCGGTTCGGGAAGCGGGAATTGAAGGTGGCGAGATCGCCGCTCGTCACGTTCGCGGTGAACAGGCTCGCGGTGCCGGCCAGCACCGCGTTGGCGAGCGTGCCGTCGATCAGCGTGACGGTGTCCGACATGAGTTCGTGCGCGCCGTTGCCGCCGCCCTTGTCGTTGTAGGCAACCGCGCAGCCGCGCTTGAGCGCCCATTCGCCGGCCGCGGAAATCGCGCCGTACACGCCGCGCGAGCCCGACGACGTCGCGGTGACGATGCACGGCTGCGCGGGATTGAAGCTGGCGGGCACCTGCACGAGCAGCGTCACGTTCTTGCTGCCGCTGCCGTCGTCGGAGTACGCGAGATATTCGGTGCCGGGGATCTTGCCTTCGCCGAGCGTGGCGTTGCCGTCGAGATCGACGTTCGGCCCCCAGAAGCGGCCGTAGCCGCCGTTCGCGCTCATGTCGACGAGCGCGCGGTAATTCGACCAGATCGCGAGGCGGCGCAGCTCGGCGCCCGTCGGCCGGGCGGCGTTCGCGAAGCCCGGCGCGGTGGCCGAGCCGAGGCCCGTCTTGCCGAGGCCGGCCGTCAGCAGGTCGTCGCTCGCGCCGTCATAGGCTGTCGTGCGCACGCTGCCGGACACGAAACCGGGCAACCGGTTGCGCTCGGCCGATTCGTCGCCGTTGCAGGCGCCGAGTAGCGCGATCGCGGCCAGCGCCGCGCCGAAAACCATCCGCCTGCCCCACCCGAGCCTCGTCATCGCCGCCCTCTCGATATCGTTATCGGTCCGCCGCCGCTTCATGCGGCTTGCGGCCTCTCAAGCGCAAACGGGCCCCGGCATGCCGGGGCCCGCCTGGAAACGGGCGCACGCGGCGCTCGCGCGCCGCCGCCCGGCATCACTGCTGCTGAACCGTCAGCTTGTTCGTGACCGACGTCACGCCCGCCACGCCCTTGGCTGCGGCTTCGGCCTTGTCGATCTGGTCCTGGGCCGGCATCGTGCCTTCCAGCGTGATCGCGCCGCCCTTCGAACGCACGACGAGGTTCGACACGTTGACGCCCGATTCCTTCGAAATCGCCTTGCGCACCGTATAGCCGAGCTTGCGGTTCGCCTTCTTCGCGGTTTTCGCGGCGGCCTTCGGCGCGCTGGTCGCTGCCGCGGGCGCTTCCGTTGCCGCCGCATCGCTCGACTGCGCATACACGCTGCCCGACAGACAGGCCGCCACGGCGGCGACACCCAACGCTCTCAACACGATCGACTTCATGCTATCTCCTTATCACTCCGGAACGGCCGTGCACAGTACGGCCGGATACCCCCAAAAACAGCCGGCCCGCGCGCGAACGGGCGGGACAGCCGGTGTTTTCCACGGCGATACGAGAGAGGCAAGACGGGCTGGCGGACGGCGCACGCGAGAGCGGGCCGGCCGGGCCGGACAGCCGCCGGCCGGACGCGCCCGGTCTCATTGCGTGCCGGGTCGCGCGCGAATCGGGCGCGGCTGCGTCGCACAATGTAATCCAGCGCCCGCGGAAGCGCAAAGCTTTTGACGCGGCGGCCCCCGCCGCTGTCGTCGCGCCGCCGCGCCGCACTCGCGCACGCACCGCGAAACCGGGTACCATCGCCGCGAGAATCCGCATCGTCCGCGCCGACCGTCACCGATACGTCACGCCAGCGTCATCCGCCGCCCCCCATGAAGCCAGCCCGCCCCCGCCCGCCTCGCCGCATCCTCGCCCGCTTCGTCGCGGTGTCGTGGCGCGACCTCGCGCTGTCGATCGGCCCCACCGTGCTGCTCGCCGCCACGGCCGTCTGGCTCGCGGTCAAGCTGATCCAGCCGGCCCCGCCGTCCACGCTCGTGATCTCGTCCGGGCCGCCCGGCAGCACGTACTGGAACGCCGCGCAGAAATACAAGACGATCCTCGCGAAGAACGGCGTCACGCTCGACGTCCAGTCGTCCGAAGGGTCCGCCCAGAACCTCGCGCGGCTGTCGAACCCGAACGCGCCGGTCGACGTGGGCTTCGTGCAGAGCGGCATCGGCCCGAAGGAGCGCGACGAACACCTCGTGTCGCTCGGCAGCATCGGCTACGTGCCGCTTGCGATCATGTACCGCGGCCCGGTCGTCGCGCGCCTGTCCGACTTCAAGGGCAAGCGGCTCGCGCTCGGCGCGGAAGGCAGCGGCGCGCGCGAACTGAGCCTCGCGCTGCTGAAGATGAACGGCATCGTGCCGGGCGGGTCGACCGAGCTGCTGCCGACCGCCGGCGAGGATGCGGCCACCGCGCTGCTCGACGGCAAGATCGACGCGGCATTCCTGTCCGGCGACTCGACGCAGATCCCGGTGATGGCGAAGCTGTTCCGCGCACCGGGCGTGCACGTGTATTCGTTCACCCAGGCCGAGGCGTACGCGCGGCGCTTCCCCTACCTGACCGCGATCACGCTGCCGATGGGCGTCTACGATCTCGGCCGCAACCTGCCGCCCGCCGACATCCACACGGTCGCGCCGACCATCGAGCTGGTCGCACGCGACTCGCTGCACCCCGCGCTGTCCGACCTGCTGATCGAGGCGGCGCGCGAGGTGCACGGCCACGCGACGATCCTGCAGCACGCGGGCGAATTCCCGTCGTCCGTCACGCGCGGCTTCCCGCTGTCCGACGACGCCGCACGCTACTACAAATCCGGCAAGACCTTCCTGTACCGGCGGCTGCCGTTCTGGGTCGCGAGCCTCGTCGACCGGCTGCTCGTCGTGGTCGTGCCGCTGATCGTCGTGCTGATCCCCGGGCTGCGGCTCGTGCCGTCGCTGTACGGCTGGCGCGTGCGCTCGCGCATCTACCGCTGGTACGGCGCGCTGATCGCGCTCGAGCGCCGCGCGCTCGGCGAGCACACGGCCGAGGAGCGCGTGCAGCTGCTCGACGAACTCGACGACATCGAGGAAGCCGTGAACCGGATGAAGATGCCGCTCTCCTATGCGGGCCAGTTCTACGTGCTGCGGGAGCACATCGGCTTCGTGCGCGAACGGCTCACCGCGCACGACCACGACACGCCGGCCGGCCCGCCGGGCGCCGGCGGCCCGCCGCAGGCACGTGCCGACGCCGCGCCGCCGGCCGGCACGCCCCCTCGGGCGACTCCCGGTTCCGCTTGACCGGACGATCCGCGATCATTGCCGCATGCGTGCACCGCCGCGTAACATGGAGGCCGCCGCCAGACGCCGCACGCCCCATCCACTGGAGATCGACATGACAACCGGCCTCGATATCGCCCAGCCCGCCTGGTTCTTCGACTTCGTGTCGCCGTTCTCCTACCTGCTCCTCGAACAGCACGACAAGTGGCCGGACGTGCCGTTCGAACCCGTCGCCGTGTCGCTGCCCGACCTGCAGCGGCACTGGGGGCAGCGCCCCAGCGCCGACGTGCCGGCCAAGCGCGTGTTCACGTACCGTCACGCGCTGTTCCGCGCCGAGCAGCTCGGCATCCGCTTCAAGATGCCGCCCGCGCACCCGTTCGAGTCCGACAAGGTGCTGCGCCTCGCGATCGCGCTGCGCGCCGACATCGCGACCGTGCTGGAGATGTTCCGCTTCATCTGGCGCGACGGCAACGATCCGTCGACGCCGGAAGGGTTCGCGGCATTGTGCGAGCGGGTCGGCGTCGGCCACGGCGACGAGCTGATCGAATTCGAGGAGACCGCCGCGCAACTGGCACGCAACAACGCCGACGCGATCGCGCTCGGGGTGTTCGGCGTGCCGACGTTCTGGATGAACCAGCAGCTGTTCTGGGGCGAGGATGCGCTGCCGATGGTGCTGTACTGCGCGCGCACGCCGAACTGGCTCGAATCGCGCGAGGTCAAGCGGATCAGCGCGCTGCCGAAAGGCCGCGCGTGATGGCCGGTATCACGCACGGCAACGCGCGATTACGGTAACGTTACGCGTCCCCCGAATCACCCCCACCGATGGAAGACGACGACCGTACCGCCTCGCTCGATATCTGGCTCGTGCGTGTGCTGCGCACGCTGCTGCTCGAGCGCAGCGTCACGCAGGCCGCGCTGCGGCTGAACCAGACCCAGCCCGCGATCAGCACCGCGCTGCGCAAGCTGCGCGAAACGCTGAACGACCCGATCCTCGTGCGCGGCAAATCCGGCATGGTGCCGACCGAATACGGCGCGTCGCTGCTCGAGGCCGCGCAGCGCGCGCTGCGCGAGGTCGATTTCATCGCGACGCCGCACGGCGACTTCGATCCGTCGTCCGCACGGCGCACGTTCCGCGTCGCCGCGCCCGATTACCTGAACGATTTCTTCATGCCGACGCTGATCGAACGCTTTCGCGACGCGGCGCCGCATGCGCACCTGGAAATCGATTCGCTGAATCCCGCGCTCGATCACGCGGGCGCGCTCGAATCCGGCGCGCTCGATCTCGTGATCGGCAACTGGCCGAAGCCCGACCCGCAGTTCGCACGCCAGGACCTGTTCTCCGACACGATCGTGTGCCTGATGCGCGATGCGCACCCGCTCGCGCGCGGGCCGCTCACGCGCGAAGCGTACGCGTCGGCCGCGCACGTCGCGCCGACGCCGTACACCGGCGACAAGCGCAACGCGATCGAGATCGGCCTTGCCCGCGCGCACCTCACGCGGCGCATCGTGACGACGCTTCCGTACTTCGGGATCGTGCCGCAGGTGCTGCTGCAATCGGACCTGATCTTCACGACGACGCGCCGCTTCGCGACGCATTACGCGCAGTTGCTGCCGCTCGTCGTCGTCACGCCGCCGGTGCCGTTTCCGCGTATCAAGAGCTACCTGCTCACGCATCCGCAACCCGACCGGCCGACCGACATCGCGTGGCTGTGCGCGCTGATGCAGAGCGTGTCCGACGAGCTGACGGTCGCCCGCGGCCGCAAGCGCTGAGCCGCAAGCGTCGCAGCCGCAGCGCGGCCGCTCAGGCCATTCAACCGCTCAGGCCGTACAGAAGGTTTCCTGCAGATGGGCCCAGCGCACGACGCCCGCCGCGTCGCGTTCGAACACGGCGGTCGCGCGGCGCGCGGGCAGCTCGCCCGAGGCCGCGTGCTGCGCCTCGAGATAGGTAAGCGTCGCATGCGACGCGTCGGCGGCGAGCACGCGGATGTCCGACAGCGTGATGCGCAGCTCCGGCTTCGCGCCGGCGAGCTTCGCGAACAGCGCGCGCGTGCCGTCGTGGTCGACCTCGCGGCCGTCGGTCAGGATCATCGTGAAATCGGCGGAGAACGAAGCGAGCAGCGCGTCGAGCGCCCCGGGCGCGGTATCGACGCCGGACAGCCAGCGCTCGATGGCGACGAGGCTCGCATCGAGCGTGTCGAGATAAACCTGGTGATCGGACATGGTGCGTGCACGGTAAGGCGCGGCCCGGTGCCGCGCGTCGTCGTGCAGTGTATGCAAAAACGCGCGGCCATGCGCCGGCCGCGCGGGGCTACCGCGCGCAGGACACGTCGTCGCGCGCACGCCCCGCCGCGGCGGCCTTCACGTCCGCCACCGGCATGCCCGAGCGCGCCTGCAGCAGCTCCGCGCACACGGCCACCGCGATCGCGCCCGGCGTCTTGTCGACGATGCCCGCGACGCCGATCGGGCACACCATCTCGACGAGCCGCGCCGGATCGACGCCGCGCGCGGCAAGCCGGCGCTCGAACTTCACGCGCTTGGTGCGCGAGCCGATCATCCCGAAGTACGCATAGTCGCGCCGCCGCATGATCTGCGCGGCGAGCGAGAAGTCGAGCGCGTGGTTGTGCGTCATCACGAGGAAATATGCGCCGGGCGGCGCCGCGTCGACGACGGCCTCCGGCGTGTCGGTCGGCTCCGGCTGCACGTTCGGCGGACATTCGTCCGGAAACAGCTCGTCGCGCGTGTCGACCCACTGCACGACGCACGGCAGCGCGCCGAGCAGCGTGACGAGCGCGTGACCGACGTGCCCGGCGCCGAACAGCACGATGTGCATCGGCGCCGGCGTGCCGCTCGCGCGGTTGCGCTGGCCGGTGCCCTGCGCGAACGCCGGGGGCGGCGCGGTGCGAAGCGAGCGTGCGGGGCCGTTCATGTCAGCCTCCGCCGGGCCGCCCCAAGGAGGCTGACCGCCCCCATCGGAAGCAGCGAACGAAGCGAGCGCGGGAGCCGTTTCATCTCAACCTGCCTGACGGGCGCGCGCCGCACGCACCGCGCTGACCGCGCGCAGGATCGACTCGCCGGTGGCCGGCGCGTCGAGCGGCGGGTTCACCTGGTAGTCGCCGACCGCGGCCACCGCGTCGCGCACCGCGAAGAACACCGAGAACGGCAGCAGCAGCGGCGGCTCGCCGACAGCCTTCGAACGGTGGATGCTGTCCTCGACGTTGCGGTTCTTGAACAGCTGCACGTTGAACTCGGGCGGCGTGTCGTTCACCGTCGGGATCTTGTAGGTCGACGGCGCATGCGTCATCAGCTTGCCGCCCTTGTTCCACCACAGCTCCTCGGTCGTCAGCCAGCCCATCCCCTGGATGAACGCGCCTTCGACCTGGCCGATGTCGAGCGCCGGGTTCAGCGATGCGCCCACGTCGTGCAGCGCATCGACGCGCAGCGTGCGCATCTCGCCCGTCAGCGTGTCGATCACGACTTCCGACACGGCCGCGCCGTACGAGTAGTAGTAGAACGGCCGGCCCTGCAGCTTCGACTGATCCCAGTACAGCTTCGGCGTCGCGTAGAAACCGTCGGACCACAGCTGCACGCGCGCGAGGTACGCCTTCGCGACCACGTCGCCGAACGGCACGCCGTTGCCGCCGACCCACACGAAGTCGTTGCCGAACTTCACGTCGGCCGCATCGACCTTGCCGTCGCCGAACTGCTTCGCCGCGAACACCGCGAGCCGCTCGCGCAGCTGGCGCGCCGCATCCTGCGCGGCCTTGCCGTTCAGGTCCGAGCCCGTGGAAGCGGCCGTCGCGGACGTGTTCGCGACCTTGCTGGTGTCGGTCGCCGTCACGCGGACCCGGCCGAAGCGGATGCCGAGCTCGTGCGCGACGACCTGCGCGACCTTCGTGTTGAGCCCCTGCCCCATCTCCGTGCCGCCGTGGTTCACGAGCACCGAGCCGTCGGTATAGATGTGCACCAGCGCGCCGGCCTGGTTGAAGTGCGTGACGTTGAACGCGATACCGAACTTCACCGGCGTGAGCGCGATGCCCTTCTTCAGCACCGTGTTGCGCGCGTTGAATTCGCGCACGCCCGCGCGCCGCGCGCGGTAGTCGCTCGTCGCCTCGAGTTCGCCGAGCAGTTCCTGCAGCACGTTGTCCTCGACCGTCTGCCCGTACGGCGTCACGTTGCGTTCGGTCTTGCCGTACAGGTTCGCGTAGCGCACGTCGAGCGGATCGCGGTCGAGCGAGCGCGCGATGTCGTCGAGGATGTACTCGATCGCGAACGCGCCCTGCGGGCCGCCGAAGCCGCGGAACGCGGTGTTCGACTGCGTGTTGGTCTTGCCGCAGTAGCCGGCGATGTTCACGTCGCCGAGCCAGTACGCGTTGTCGAAATGGCATACCGCGCGCGTCATCACTGGGCCCGACAGGTCGGCCGAGAAGCCGCAGCGCGACGTCATGTCGAGCGCGACGCCATCGATGCGGCCGTCGTCGTCGTAGCCGACGTCGAAGCGATAATGGAAGTCGTGCCGCTTGCCGGTGATCATCATGTCGTCGTCGCGATCCGGACGCAGCTTCACCGGGCACAGCAGCTTCCACGCGGCGAGCGCCGCGCAGCACGCGAACAGGCCCGACTGCGATTCCTTGCCGCCGAACCCGCCGCCCATCCGGCGGCACTCGACGAGCACGTTGTGCGACGCGACGCCGAGCACGTGCGCGACGAGGTGCTGCATCTCGCTCGGGTGCTGCGTCGAGCAGTACACGTGCATCCCGTCGTCGTCCTTCGGCACCGCGTACGCGATCTGCCCTTCGAGGTAGAACTGCTCCTGGCCGCCGAGCAGCATTTCGCCCGACTCGCGGTGGGGCGCGACGGCGAGCCGTGCGGCCGCGTCGCCGCGCGCGAGCTTCAGCGGCGGGATCACGTAGGTTTCGGCCGCGCGCGCTTCCTGCGCGGTGAGAATCGCCGGCAACTCCTCGTAGTCGACCTGTGCGCGGCGCGCGGCGAGCCGCGCGGTTTCATGCGACGTCGCGACGACGATGAACATCGGCTGGCCGACGAACTGCACGATGCCCTTCGCGAGCACCGGGTCGTCGTGGATGATCGGGCCGCAATCGTTGACGCCCGGGATGTCGTCGGCCGTGAACACGGCGACCACGCCCGGCGTCGCGCGCACCGCGTCGAAGTTCATCGACACGATCTTCGCGTGCGGCTTCGCCGACAGGCCGAGCGCCGCGTGCAGCGTGCCCGCGACGATCGGGATGTCGTCGGTGTAGGTGGCACGTCCGCTGACGTGCAGGTGCGCGGATTCGTGCGCGCGCGAGACGTGGACCTGCGCGGCGTCGGCTTGCGGATCGAGGGTGTTCAGGAACGGTTCTGCTTGCTGGTTCATGTTCGGGGTTCTCCGTCTTCAGACGCGCGCCGCGTCGGTGCCGGTTTCGGCGGCCACTTCACGCACATTCAGGGCTTGCGGCGGCAGCGGGTCGTGCGGGCGCGTCTCCAGCCAGAATCGGTACATCAGGTTCTTCGCGGTATCGAGGCGATACGTGCTCGTCGCGCGCATGTCGGACAGCGGCTGGTAGTCGCGCTCGAGCGCCTGCATCGCCGCCTGCGCGGTGGCTTCGTGCCATTGCGCGCCGTCGAGCAGGCTTTCCGTGTGCGTCGCCCGCTTCGGCGTCGCGGCCATCCCGCCGAACGCGATGCGCGGCTCGCGGATCGTGTCGCCGTCCGCGATGAACGCGAACGCCGCGCACACGGCCGAGATGTCGGAGTCGAACCGCTTCGACAGCTTGTACGTGCGGAACTGCAGCTTCGCGCGCGCGCCGGTGCGGGTCGGCACCTTCAGGCCGACGACGAATTCGTGCGGCGCCATGTCCTTCTGCTGGTAGCCCGTGTACAGCGCCTCGAGCGGCAGCTCGCGCACCGTGTCGCCGCCGCGCAGCACCACGCGCGCGCCGAGCGCGATCAGGCCCGGCATCGAATCGCCGATCGGCGAGCCGTTCGCGACGTTGCCGCCGATCGTGCCGGCATTGCGGATCGGCAGCGACGCGAAGCGCTTCCACATTTCGGTCAGCTCCGGATACGCGCCGGCCAGCGCCGCATACCCGTTCTCGACCGTCACGCCCGCACCGATCTCGATCCAGTCGTCGCCGTGCACGACGTGCTGCAGTTCGGCGATCTGGCCGACGTAGATCAGGTCGTCGAGCCGGCGCATCTGCTTCGTGACCCACAAGCCGATGTCGGTGCTGCCCGCCAGAATGCGCGCGTCGGGCCGCTCGACCTTCAGCGCGGCCAGCGCATCGAGCGTACGCGGCGCCGCGAAGCGCGCGCCGTCGAGCGTCGTGTAGTCGAACGTGTCGTCGCGCTTGAGCGACGCGAGCGTGCGGGCCAGCGCGGCCGTGTCGACCGGTGCCGACGGCGCCGGCCCATCGAACATCTGCACGGCCGCGTCGACGATCGGCCGGTAGCCGGTGCAGCGGCACAGGTTGCCGGTCAGCGCATCGGCGATCTCGGTGCGCGTCGGTACGTCCTTCGCCTTCGCGCACGCGCTGCCGCAGCCTTCATGGCCGTGCTTCTCGTACAGCGCCCACATCGACATCACGAAGCCGGGCGTGCAGAACCCGCATTGCGAACCGTGGCAGTCGACCATCGCCTGCTGCACCGGATGCAGCGCGCCGTCCGGCTGACGCAGGTCCTCGACCGTGAGCAGCGCCTTGCCGTCGAGCGTCGGCAGGAACTGGATGCATGCGTTGACGGCCTTGAACTCGACCGCGCCGGTGTCGGTCAGCTCGCCGACGACGACCGTGCATGCGCCGCAGTCGCCTTCCGCGCAGCCTTCCTTGGTGCCGGTGCAATGCGCGTCCTCGCGCAGGTATTGCAGCACGGTGCGGGTGACGTCCGCGCCGCTGACTTCGCGAATCGCGTGACGATGGTAGAAGCGGATCGGCTCACTCATGTCTCGAGGGTTCTTCAAATGGGGGGCAAGGCGGCCTGCGCAGTGCGCTCGACCGACGTTTTTCTGACAGTTTGCACGCTATCACCATCAAATTTCGCAACCCATAGCCCATCACGCATGGGGCCCATATAACTGCCGCGATATGAACGCCGGGGGAGCGCCAGGGGCGGCTCGCCGCCCTTTCCGCACGGTGCCCTGCACCCGTTCCCGACGCCTTCGACACCGTCCGCCATCGTCAAAAACGGGGCGCGATTAACTAAATGGTACCTGCGTGAAAACCGGTTCCATGGGAAAATCCCGATTCCCTTTTTCGCCGTCTTCCGTTCGTTTCGTTCATTCGTTCCGACCCCATGCCAACCGATTCCGCCACACCGCCGCGCAGCGGGTTCGCGGTCACGCTGCAAATCGTGTCCGTCGTCTGCTTCACGTTCATCTGCTACCTGACCATCGGCCTGCCGCTCGCGGTGCTGCCGGGCTTCGTCCATGACGACCTCGGTTTTTCCGCGATCGTCGCGGGCGGCGCGATCAGCGTCCAGTATTTCGCGACGCTCGCATCGCGGCCGCTCGCCGGGCGCTTCGCCGATACGCTCGGGCCGAAGCAGACGGTGCTGCGCGGGCTGGTCGGCTGCGGGGTGTCGGGCGTGCTGCTGCTCGTCGCGCTGCTGCTCGCGCACTGGCCGGTCGCGAGCCTCGTGCTGCTGGTCGCGAGCCGGCTCGTGCTCGGCGTCGGCGAGAGCCTGTGCGGCACCGGCGCGATCCTGTGGGGCATCGGCAGGGTCGGCGTCACGCACAACGCGAAGGTCATCTCGTGGAACGGGATCGCCACCTACGGCGCACTCGCGCTCGGCGCGCCGGTCGGCGTCGCGATCGCGCATACGCTGAATCCGGCGCTGATCGGCGTGATCGTGATCGCGCTCGCCGCGACCGGCTTCTATCTCGCGCGCCTGATCGATTCCGTGCCGCTCGTGCACGGCGAGCGGATGTCGTATGCGAGCGTGTTCACGCGCGTGCTGCCGCACGGCCTCGGCCTCGCGCTCGGCTCGGCCGGCTTCGGCTCGATCGCCACCTTCGTCACGCTGTACTACGCCGCGCGCCACTGGCCGAACGCCGCACTGTCGCTGACCGTGTTCGGCACGCTGTTCATCGGCGCGCGCCTGCTGTTCGCGAACACGATCAAGACGTACGGCGGCTTCCGCGTCGCGATCGTGTCGTTCGCGTTCGAATGCTCGGGCCTCGTGCTGCTGTGGCTCGCGCCCGTGCCGCACGTCGCGCTCGTCGGCGCCGCGCTGACGGGCTTCGGCTTCGCGCTGATCTTCCCGGCACTCGGCGTCGAGGCCGTCGCGCTCGTGCCGCCCGCGAGCCGCGGCGCGGCGCTGTCCGCGTACTCGGTGTTCCTCGACCTGTCGCTCGGCATCACGGGCCCGCTCGCCGGCTATGTCGCGGGCGCGTTCGGTTATCCGCAGGTGTTCCTGTTCGCGGCGGTGGCCGCCGCCGCGGGCGTCGCGCTGTCGATGGTGCTGTACCAGCGGCAGGCGCGGGTTGCGGGGAGCGGCGCGGCGGCATGAGCGTGCTGCGTGTTGCATGGCGTCGGGTCGCGCATATCGCGTCGCCCGCCCCCCCAAGAAAACGCCCGCATCGCGCGGGCATTTTTTTTGCTGGCCAGTACGGCAGCAGCGCTCACGCCGTCCTCGGAAACAGCCTCCGCGTCAGGTCGAACGCGACCAGGTTGCCGGCCACCACCAGCAGCAGCCCGACCACCGCGAGCGGCGACCACTGGTAACCCTCGAACACCGTCGACACTGCCAGCGCGACGATCGGGAACAGCACCGTGCAGTACGCAGCACGCTCCGGCCCGATCCGGCCGACGAGGGTCAGATAGGCGGTAAAGCCGATCACCGAGCCCGGCACGGCCAGGTAGACGAGCGCGCCGAGATAACGCGGGCTCGTGTCGAGCGTGAACGGCAAGCCGGCCGCTGCGCTGCCGACGGTCAGGATCGCCGCGCCGATCAGCATCGCCCAGCCGTTGGTCGCGAGCGGGTGCAGCCCCATCGACTGCATCCGGCTCGACAGCAGGTTGCCGGCCGAGAAGCACATCGTGCCCGCCAGCGCGATCGCGAGCCCCGTCCAGGTCGCGTGGTCGTCGAGATGGCCGGCCATCTGCTGCCAGAACAGGCATGCGATGCCGGTCAGGCCGAGCAGCGCGCCGGCGATCGCCGACGGCCGCAGCGGGCGGCCCATGAACAGCCGGCCGTTGATCGAATTCAACAGCGGCGCGGTCGAGAAGATCACCGCGACGAGGCCGCTCGGTACGACCTGTTCCGCGTAGTAGAAGCACAGGAAGTTCAGGCAGAACAGCGCGAAGCCCTGCGCCAGCAGGAAACGCCACGCTTCGCGCGGCGGGCGCACCGGCCGGCGCATCACGCGCAGCAGCGCGAACAGCACGGCGGCCGCGAGCCAGAAGCGCCAGGCGATCGACACGGGCGGCGGCACGGAGCCGAGCTGCCACTTGATCGCGATCCAGGTGGTGCCCCAGATCAGCACGGTGACGAAATAAAGCGACAGGTTCATGGCGGCAACGATCCAAAAAAGCGGGTGAAACGGGACTCCGACTATGCCGCCGCCCGGCGCGCGCCGATTGTCCGGAATTGCGGTCTTTTTCGGGCCGCCGCCCGCGGCGCCGCCCGCCCGCTTATACTCGGCCCATCATGAGCCTCACCCTTTCCGCGCCCCCCATCGACCACCCCGCCGCCCTGGCCGGCGGCGATCTGCCGTTCGGCCTGCAGTCGGTCTGCCGCACGCTCGCCGACGCGAACGCGACGCTCGAGCGCTTCGCGTGGCTCGGCGATCATCTCGCGATCGCCGAATGGACGCGGATCACCGACGAAAGCGAGACGATCTACGAGCAGCCGGGCCACCACACGCTGTCGTGCTACCTCGACGGCGGCTACCAGACGGAACGCCAGCGCGTGCCGCGCTACGGCGCGCCGAGCCTGCTGTGCGCGCTGCCGGGCGACCACGAATCGCGCTGGTGGGTGCGCGGCGAGATGCACTTCATCCACCTGTATTTCCTGCCCGAGCACTTCACGCAGCGCGCGATCCGCGAACTCGACCGCGAGCCGCGCGAGTTGAAGCTCGCCGACCGCACTTACTTCGAGGATGCGCGCGTCGCCTCCCTGCTGCGCTCGCTCGCGCTGGACGGCTGGGACGATGCCGACGAGCGGCTGCGCGTGAACGAGACCGCACACGAGGTGCTGAGCCTGCTGCTGCGCGGGCAGAGCACGACCCGCACCGACACGTCGTTCCGCGGCGGGCTCGCGCCGGCCGTGCGGCGCCGTGTGCGCGACTACATCGACACGTACCTGACGCAACCGCTGACGCTCGGCGAACTCGCCGACGTCGCCGCGCTGTCCGAGTACCACTTCTCGCGGATGTTCCGGTTGTCGTTCGGCCGGGCGCCGCACGCGTGGGTGGCCGAGCAGCGGCTGGCGCGGGCGCGCGAGCTGTTGCGCACGACGGCGCTGCCGCTCGCACAGATCGCGGCCGACTGCGGCTATGCGAACGCCGGCCACTTCAGCCATCGCTTCCGCGACGCTCACGGTACGACGCCGATTACCTACCGGCGTGCGATGCAGGGCCGCTGAGCGCGGCCCCGTCGCGGCTTACGCGCCGCGCCGCGACAGTTCCTGTTCGAGCGCCGCGACGCCGGCCGGCAGGTCGACCGGCACCTTCAGGTCGACCATCGTGCGGCCGAACGCATGCAGCGTACGGAACAGGTTGTGTTCCCGGCACTGCTCGCCCATCTGTCCGATCCGCACGATCGGCAACCCGAACGAGCCCGAGATCTCGACCTGGTACTGCTTCGAGATGTGGCCGCAGACCATCCCCGGCGTCAGCCCTTCCGGCGTCTCGATCCCGACGACCGAGTTCAGCCGGCAATCCTTCGGCGCATAGAGCTTGAGCCCCATCGACTCGACGCCTGCCTGCAGCGCGAGCGAGCAGCGCAGGTGGCGCGCGAAGCGGCTTTCGAGCGTCTCCGCGCAGACGAGCCGCAGCGCTTCGTGCAGCGCGAGCACGCCCGACACGGGCGCCGTGTAGTGATAGCCCGCGTTGTGCCAGAAATTCTCCGCGAGCGCCATGTCGAGGCACCAGTGCGCGTTCGGTTCGGGGCGCCGCTTCATCCGGTCCCAGGCGGCGTCGGAGAACGCGATCAGCGATACGCCCGGGATCGACGACAGCCCTTTCTGGCCGCCGGTGATCACCGCGTCGATGCCCCACGCGTCCATCTCGAGCGGCATCGTCGACAGCGTGCACACCGCGTCGACCACGACCAGCGCACCGGCCGCCTTCGCGAGCGCCGCGATGTCGCGCAGGTCGCGGTTCCACACGGTGTTCGACGTCTCGCCCTGCACGATCGTGACGATCTCGGGCCGCTCGCGCGCGATCGCGTCCGCGATCTCGTCGAGGCTCGCGACCGCGCGATCGGCCACTTCGAGCGTCGCGACGTCGGCGCCGACGCGCGTGGCCATCTCGGCCATCCGCGCGCTGAAGAAGCCATTGCGGATCGACAGCACGCGGGTACCGCGCCACGCGAGGTTCGAGATCGCCATTTCCATCGCGGCCGAACCGGGGCCCGCGACGCCGAGCACCCACTTCGTGCGGGTCTGGAACACGTAGCGCGCCATCTCCTTCACCTGCTCGATGATCTTCGCCATCGTCGCGCCGAGGTGGTTGATCACGATCGTGTTCGCCTTCGCGACGGCGGCCGGGATCGGAACCGGGCCGGCCCCCATCATCAGCAGCGGTTCTTCGGGCAGGATCGCGTCGAGCGGCACGACGACGGGACAGGGAATCGGCGAGTAATCGATGGACATGGCAGGTAAAAGGTGAGGAAAGGAAGTGCACGGACGCTCGCCGCGCAGCATGGCGAACTGATCGATCATTCCGTGTTCCGCCGCCTCGCGCAAGAGGCACGCACGGCCGGACAGCGCAACGCTGGCCCGGTCGCCGGACCGGGCCAGCCAGCCGTGCGCGTGCCGCACGCCAGACATTCGAAATGAGAAACGATTGCGGGCCGGGTTGTGAAACGGTTCCATTCGTACGCCAGGCGCCCGATTTTCTCCGTCAATAACACAACGAATCGTCGAAACCGCCTGTTCAACGCGACTTCTGTATCAAAAAAATAGACCGAATCCGCCCTAAAAATCGCTTCACGGAATCCGGCACGCAAAACAGACGTGCGGCCCAAAAAAACATCCATTACTTCTACATGTATTGGGGCACGCTTCCCATCAATACCGGAACAAGCGCGCCAGAATTGCATACAACCCATTGATTAACATAGGAAATACCCGAACAACCGCGCTTACTCTAATACCCTGCCGTCTTTGAACGGCAGGCATCGATACAGCACCGCGTTTAACGCGTTACTCCCTATTTCGATTTTCCGCAACCCGCCCCTTTTCTCAGGTTGACGGATATCGCTTCTGTATTGAACAATCGTCTGCGGAATCGAAAAAAACGATTTTTCGATACGAAGGAAAACTGGGTGCCGCGCGATACGCTTTCGAGGTTGCGCGGCGAAAAGCATCAACCATAATCAATCAACCGGGCCAGAAATACGCAAGCCATGAACCAGATTCAGACCATGCGTGTATTCGTCTGCGTCGCCGAGCAGCAGAGCTTCCGGCGCGCGGCGCACCATCTCGGCGTGTCCAATGCACTCGTCACGCGTTCGATCGCGATGCTCGAGGGCCACCTGAACACACGGCTGATCCACCGCACCACGCGCAACCTGTCGCTTACCGAGGCCGGCGTGCGCTACCTCGACGGGTGCCGTGCGCTGCTCGAGGAATTCGACCACCTCGAATCGTCCGTCGCGCATGCCGTGCGCGAACCGGCCGGCACGCTGCGCGTCGTCGCGTCGGGCCTGCTGTCGCCGCTTGCACTGACGCCGCTCGTCAGCAGCTTCCGGCACCGCTACCCCGAGTTGCGCGTGCAGCTGACCGTGTCCGAGGGGCCGCTCGACGTGCTCGATTCGGGTTACGACGTCGGCATCGTCACGGGCAACCGGCTCGACGGCAACCCGACGCTGATCGGCCACGCGCTCGCGCCGAACCCGTTCGTCGCGTGCGCGGCACCGGCCTATCTCGAGCGACGCGGCGAGCCGCGCTTGCCCGACGACCTGCCGGGCCACGACTGGGTCACGCTCGCATCGCACCAGCATGCGCCCGCGTGGCAACTGGTCGGCCACGACGGCATCGCGCATTCCGTCACGGTGCGCCCGACCTGCACGGTCAACCAGCTCGCGCTCGTCCAGGCGGCCGCCGTGGCCGGCGCCGGCATCGCGGTGCTGCCCGAGCCGTGCGTCGCCGACGCGCTCGCGAGCGGCACGCTCGTGCGGCTGATGGCCGGCTACCGGATCGACGATCCCGACACGCAACTGTCGCTCGTCTACCCGAACCGCCAGTACGTACCGGCCCGCACGCGCAGCTTCGTCGAGCACGCGCTCGACCACTTCAGTGCGCAGCCGGCCCGCGAACGAACCGACTACGGCTTCCTGCGGCCGCCGCGCGGGCCCGACCGCTCCGACATCGTCACGGGCCTGCAGTAAACTGCGCGCGTCAGCCTTCGGAGGTGCAGCGTGCGCGTGATCCTGTTCAGCAGCCGGCAGTACGACGACGATTCGTTCGCTGCCGCCAACCGGCAGTTCGGCTATCGGCTGCACTTCCAGCCGTCGCACCTCGACGCGGAAACCGCGATCCTCGCGCACGGCTATGAGGTCGTCTGCCCGTTCGTCAACGACACCGTCGACGCGGCCGTGCTCGCACGGCTGGCCGACGGCGGCACGCGCCTGATCGCGCTGCGCTCGGCGGGCTTCAACCATGTCGACCTGGCCGCCGCCGAGCGGCTCGGCATCACGGTCGTGCGCGTGCCCGCCTATTCGCCGCACGCGGTGGCCGAGCACGCGGTCGCGCTGATCCTCGCGCTCAACCGCCGCCTGCCGCGCGCGGTCGCGCGCACCCGCGAAGGCGACTTCTCGCTGAACGGCCTGCTCGGCTTCGACTTGCACGGCAAGACCGTCGGCGTGATCGGTACCGGCATCATCGGCAGCGTGTTCGCGAAGATCATGATGGGCTTCGGGATGCATGTGCTCGCGCACTCGGTGCCGCCGTACAACGACGAACTGATCGCGTTCGGCGCGCGTTATGTCGAGCTCGACGAGCTGCTGCACCACGCCGACATCGTCAGCCTGCACTGCCCGCTGCTGCCGTCGACGCATCACCTGATCAACGAACGGACGCTCGCGCGGATGAAGCATGGCGCGATGCTGATCAACACCGGGCGCGGCGGCCTCGTCGATGCGCAGGCGCTGGTCGATGCGCTCAAGAGCGGCCAGCTCGGCCATCTCGGGCTCGACGTGTACGAAGAGGAAAGCGGGCTCTTCTTCGAGGATCACTCCGACCTGCCGCTGCAGGACGACGTGCTCGCCCGCCTGCTGACGTTCCCCAACGTGATCGTCACGTCCCACCAGGCGTTCTTCACGCGCGAAGCGCTGGCCGAGATCGCGCACACGACGCTGCTGAACATCGAGGCGTGGCATGCGGGCACGCCGCAGAACGTCGTGACCGCGAATCGCTGACAAACCGACGAAAACGGCTCATTTGACGGTTGCCGGCGCCACCGCAATCGTTTGCTTGTGGCCGTCGCCGCAAACGAAGCGCGTTTCATCAACAATTTCGCGCTTTGTTTCGACTGATGTAACGATTCCGGTGCGCCGTCTGCTATCGTTGCGCCGACGTTATCCCGCCCTTCCCGCTCATGCGTTTCGACGACTCCGACATCGCCGCCGTCTACCGCGCCATTTTCGAACGGCGCGACATGCGCCACTTCACGCCGGCGCCCGTCGATCCCGCCGTGCTCGCGCGCCTGCTGCGCGCGGCGCATCACGCGCCGAGCGTCGGCTTCATGCAGCCGTGGCGCTTCATCCGCATCACCGATCCCGCGCTGCGCACCGCGATCCACGCGCTGGTCGAGGCCGAGCGCCGCGCGACCGCCGACGCACTCGGCGAGCGCCAGGACGAATTCATGCGACTGAAAGTCGAAGGCGTGCGCGAATGCGGCGAGTTGCTGATCGTCGCGCTCGCCGACGGCCGCGAGCGTCACGTGTTCGGCCGCCGCACGCTGCCGGAAATGGATCTCGCATCCGCCGCGTGCGCGATCCAGAACATGTGGCTCGCGGCCCGCGCCGAAGGGCTCGGGATGGGCTGGGTCTCGCTGTTCGACGTCGACGCGCTGCGCGCGCTGCTGCGCATGCCCGACGGCGCGAAACCGATCGCCGTGCTGTGCGTCGGGCACGTCGATGCGTTCTATGCGAAGCCGATGCTCGAGCAGGAGCGTTGGGCCGCACGGATGCCGATCGAAGCGTGCCTGTTCGAAAACGGCTGGGACGATCCGGCCCCGATCGACGCCGCCGGCACGCCTTCGTCGCGCGCGGACACGACAGCAGGCACCGGCACGGCCCCCGGCTCGGCAAGCAGCCCGGGCGCGTCGACCACGGGCGTCGACGGCTCCCCCGAACGCATCGCCTGACGTGTACGCGGTCGCCGGCATCGTGCCGGCACCGGTACATTCACCGCGGCAAGCCCTGTTGAATCCCACACTGTGAGCTTCACGCGCGCAGCCTCGTCGCACGCCGGCAACATCCGTTTTGGCCCCAAGCATAGGGGTTTTCACTGAAGTAGAATCGCGGCTGTCGTTCGCCTTCCCGCCCGCCCGTCCCGCGCATCCTGCGCCAGCCCGAGCGGCGGCTTTTCCCGAGCCCACCGCGATGCCCTTACCTCTTTTCGCCCTCGCCGTCGCCGCATTTGGAATCGGTACCACCGAATTCGTGATCATGGGGCTGCTGCCCAACGTCGCGCGCGATCTCGGCGTGACGATCCCGGCCGCCGGGATGCTCGTATCGGGTTACGCGCTCGGCGTGACGATCGGTGCGCCGATCCTCGCGATCGTCACCGCGAAGATGCCGCGCAAGCGCGCGCTGATGGGCCTGATCGGATTGTTCATCGCGGGCAACCTGTTCTGCGCGATCGCACCGGGCTACGCGGTGCTGATGGCCGCGCGCGTCGTCACCGCGTTCTGCCACGGCGCGTTCTTCGGGATCGGCTCGGTGGTCGCGAGCAACCTCGTCGCGCCGAACCGCCGCGCACAGGCGATCGCCCTGATGTTCACCGGCCTCACGCTCGCGAACGTGCTCGGCGTGCCGCTCGGCACCGCGCTCGGCCAGGCATTCGGCTGGCGCGCGACGTTCTGGGCCGTCACCGGCATCGGCATCGCCGCGGCCGCCGCGCTCGCCGTCTGCCTGCCGAAGCACCTCGCGATGCCCGACACCAGCATCACGCGCGAATTCAGCGTGCTGAAGCACCCGCAGGTGCTGATGGTGCTCGGCATCAGCGTGCTCGCGTCGGCAAGCCTGTTCAGCGTGTTCACCTACATCACGCCGATCCTCGAGGACGTGACGGGCTTCTCCCCGCGCCAGGTCACCTACGTGCTGCTGCTGTTCGGCCTCGGGCTGACGGTGGGCGGCACGCTCGGCGGCAAGCTCGCCGACTGGCGCCGGATGCCGTCGCTGATCGCGACGCTCGCGCTGATCGGTGTGGTCCTCGCGCTGTTCGCGGGCACGATGCACCTGCCGTTCGCCGCGCTCGCGACGATCTTCGTGTGGGGCATCCTCGCGTTCGCGATCGTGCCGCCGCTGCAGATCCTGATCGTCGACCGCGCAAGCGATGCGCCGAACCTCGCATCGACGCTGAACCAGGGCGCATTCAACCTCGGCAACGCGACCGGTGCGTGGCTCGGCGGGATGGCGATCGGCTCGGGCGTGTCGCTCGTGAGCCTGCCGTGGGTCGGCGTCGCGATGGCCGTCGCCGCGCTGGCGCTCACGCTGTGGTCGGCGTCGCTCGAACGCCGCCCGGTGACCGTGCCGACCGAATACGTGTAACGCCGCCCTGCGCGCATTCGTTGCGCGCGCAACGCCAGCAACACCATCCGAACCTGATGGCCTTCATGGACCTTTCAAGATCCGCGGTGTAGCATCCCGGCCGATGAAAGCCATTCTCAATCGCGATTTCCTCGCCCTGATCCTGAGCGTCGCGGTCGTCGGCCTCGGCACCGGCGCCACGCTGCCGCTCACCGCGCTCGCGCTGACCGAGGCCGGGCACGGCACCAACGTCGTCGGCATGCTGACCGCCGCGCAGGCCCTCGGCGGCCTCGCGATCGTCCCGTTCGTCACCGCGCTCGCACGCCACATCGGCTCGCGCCGCGCGATCGTCGTATCGGTCGTGCTGCTCGCAGCAGCCACGGCGCTGATGCAGTTCACGTCGAACCTGATCCTGTGGGGCGCGCTGCGCGTGCTGTGCGGCGCCGCGCTGATGCTGCTGTTCACGATCGGCGAGGCGTGGGTCAACCAGCTCGCCGACGATTCGACGCGCGGCCGCGTCGTCGCGATCTATGCGACCAATTTCACGCTGTTCCAGATGGCGGGGCCCGTGCTCGTGAGCCAGATCGCCGGTGCGACGAGCATCCGCTTCGCGCTGTGCGGCGCGCTGTTCCTGCTCGCGCTGCCGACGCTCGCGACGATCCGGCGCGCGCCGCTCGCCGGCGACGACGCGCATCACGAAGCGCACGGCCGCTGGCTCGACGTGCTGCCGCGCATGCCCGCGCTGATCATCGGCACCGGTTTCTTCGCCCTGTTCGATACGCTCGCGCTGTCGCTGCTGCCGCTCTACGCGATGGATCACGGCGTCGCGAGCGCCACGGCCGTGCTGCTCGCGTCGATCATGCTGTTCGGCGATACCGCGATGCAGTTCCCGATCGGCTGGCTCGCGGACAAGCTCGGCCGCGAACGCGTGCACCTCGGTGCGGGCTGGATCGTGCTGGCCGGCCTGCCGCTGCTGCCGCTCGTCATCGCGAACCCGTGGCTGTGCTGGCCGCTGCTGTTCGTGCTCGGCGCGGCGGCCGGCAGCATCTACACGCTGTCGCTCGTCGCGTGCGGCGAACGCTTCCGCGGCGCGGCGCTCGTCACCGCGAGTTCGCTCGTGTCGGCGTCGTGGAGCGCCGCGAGCTTCGGCGGCCCGCTGGTCGCCGGCGCGTTGATGGAGCAACTGGGCAGCAACGCGCTGGTCGGCGTGCTGGTCGTCTGTGTCGCCGCGTTCGTCGCGGCCGCGCTGTGGGAGCGCCGCGCCGCGTTGCAGCGCGCGGTCTGATATCGGTGCTGTCGATGTCGATGTTGCAAACGCAAACATTGACGCTCGCACTCGGCGCCCCACACGTACGCACACGCGCCGCCCCCGGCCTGCCAAACGAAAACGGCCCGCGCAATGCGGGCCGCCCTGTCCTTCCGGACGACTTGTTGCGTGTCCCGCCGCGACCCGTCACGCGCTCCGCGCGGGCAGGATCTTGCCGGCACATGTGCCGAAGCCGACGCGATAGCCGTCGCCCTGGCACCATCCGGCGAGCGTGAGCTCGTCGCCGTCATCGATGAATGCGCGGCTGCCGCCGCCGTTCAGCGCAACCGGCTCCTTGCCGTTCCACGTCAGTTCGAGCAGGCTGCCGAACGAATCCTTCGTCGGCCCGCTGATCGTGCCCGAACCCATCAGGTCGCCCACGCGCGTGTTGCAGCCGGCCACCGTGTGATGCGCGAGCTGCTGCGCCATCGTCCAGTACATGTGCCTGAAGTTCGTGCGGCAGATCGACGTCGCCTCCGCTGCCCCTTCCGCGCGCAACGTCACTTCGAGCGCGATGTCGAACGCATGCTTGCCCGCATGCCGCAGATACGCGAGCGGCTGCGGCGACTGCTCGGGCTGCGCGACGCGGAACGGTTCGAGCGCATCGAGCGTGACGATCCACGGCGAGATCGTCGTCGCGAAGGTCTTCGCGTTGAACGGACCGAGCGGCACGTATTCCCACTGCTGGATGTCGCGCGCGCTCCAGTCGTTCAGCAGCACCATCCCGAAGATATGTGCTTCCGCCTCCTCGCACGCGATCGGCTCGCCGAGCGCATTGCCGCAGCCGACGATGAAGCCCGTCTCCAGTTCGATGTCGAGCTTGCGGCACGCGCCGAACACCGGACGCTCCTGGTCGGGCAGCTTCAGTTGCCCGTTCGGGCGCCGCACCGGCGTGCCGCTCACGACCACCGACGACGCACGGCCGTTGTAGCCGATCGGCATCTCCGACCAGTTCGGCAGCAACGCGTTCTTCGGATCGCGGAACATCGAACCGACGTTGGTCGCATGCTCCTTCGACGAATAGAAATCGGTGTAGCCGGGAATCTCGACCGGCAGATGCAGCGTCGCGTCGCGCTGCGCGACGAGCACCTGCGCGCGCAGCGCCGCATCGTCACGCAGCCGCGGGTTGTCGCGCGAGAACAGGTCCGACAGCTGCACGCGCACGCTGCGCCATGCGTCGCGGCCGAGCGCGATGAACGGATTGAGAGTCGGCGCGGCGAACACGTCGGTGCCGGCCGGCAGCGTCACGAGGCCCGCGCGTGCGAGCGCGGCGAGATCGACGATCCGGTCGCCGAGTGCGACGCCGGCGCGGCGCGCCGTCTGCTTCGCATCGCTGAAGATCCCGAACGGCAGGTTCTGGATCGGGAAATCGCAGGCAGGATCGTTCGCCGTCTCGACCCAGCTCTTGCGGGCCGGGTCGAGCGTCGCGCGCCAGTCTTGGGTATCGCTCATCTTTGCTCCGGGTTGAAGTGTTTCCTGATGCCTTGCCAGCATTCGAAGTAGTCGGCCTGCAGCTGCGCGGTGTCGAGCGCGTAGCGCGTCGGCCGGATCAGCGTGCGGGTTTCGAACATGAACGCCATCGTCGCGTCGACCTTGTGCGGCTTGCTCGTATCGCTCGCGGACGCCTTCTCGAACGTGTCCGCGTCGGGCCCGTGGCCCGACATGCAGTTGTGCAGGCTCGCGCCGCCCGGCACGAAGCCTTCGGCCTTCGCGTCGTACGCGCCGTGCACGAGCCCCATGAACTCGCTCGCGACGTTGCGGTGGAACCAGGGCGGGCGGAACGTATCCTCGGCCGCGAGCCAGCGCGGCGGGAAGATCACGAAGTCGATCGTGTCGACGCCCGGCGTGTCGCTCTGCGACTGCAGCACCAGGAAGATCGACGGATCGGGATGGTCGTAGCTGATCGAGCCGATCGTGTTGAACAGGCGCAGGTCGTATTTGTACGGCGCGTAGTTGCCGTGCCACGCAACGACGTCGAGCGGCGAATGGCCGATGTCCGCGCGCCACAGCCGGCCGTTCAGCTTCGCGATCAGCTCGAACGCGCCTTCGCGGTCTTCGTAAGCGGCCTGCGGCGTCAGGAAGTCGCGCGGGTTCGCGAGACCGTTCGAGCCGATCGGGCCGAGGTCCGGCAAACGCAGCAGCGCGCCGAAGTTTTCGCAGATGTAGCCGCGCGCATCGCCGTCCGGCAGCGCGACGGAGAAACGCACGCCGCGCGGGATCACCGCGATCTCGAACGGCTCGACGTCGAGCCGGCCGAACTCCGTCGCGATGAACAGGCGCCCCTGCTGCGGCACGATCAGCAGTTCGCCGTCCGCGCTGTAGAAAAAGCGGTCCTGCATCGAGCGGTTCGCCGCGTACAGGTGGATCGCGCAACCGTTCATCGCGGCGGCCGACCCGTTGCCGGCCATCGTCACCAGCCCTTCGACGAAATCGGTCGGCTCGACCGGCATCGGCAGCGGGTCCCAGCGCAGCTGGTTCGGCGGCGTCGGCGGCACGTCGGCCGAGTCGCCGAATTCCGACACGAGCCGCTGCGGGCCCGCGTACGGCTCGAACGGCCGATGCACGGCCGCCGGGCGGATGCGGTACAGCCACGAGCGGCGGTTGTGGCCACGCGGCGCGGTAAACGCGGTGCCCGACAGTTGCTCCGCATACAGCCCGTACGGCGCGCGCTGCGGCGAGTTGCGGCCGTGCGGCAGCGCGCCGGGCAGTGCCTCGGTCGCGAATTCGTTCGCGAAACCGCTCAGGTAGCCGGCGTTTGCCGGTTTCGACAGGTCAAGCGTCATCGTTTCCTTTCTCCCTCAATTCGTGGCGGCGGTCGGCGCCTGCACGCCGTTGCGCCGCGTTACGCCCGCAAGCCCGAGGACGAACAGCGCCGAGCACAGCACGGGCACCGCGGCCGCGTGGAACAGCGCGCCGTTCGACCAGTTGAGCGCAATCAGTTGCCCGCCGACGAGCGGCCCGAGCACCGAGCCGATCCGGCCGATGCCGAGGCTCCAGCCGATGCCCGTCGAGCGCAGCGACGTCGGGTAATACTGGCCCGCGAGCGCGTTCACGGCCGGCTGCCCGCCGACCACGCAGAACCCGCCCGCGAACACGACCACCAGCAGCCACGGCAGCGCATGCGCAACCGAGCCGATCAGCCCGACCGACACCGCGGCGCACGCAAAGCAGGCGAACAGCACGCGTACGAAGCCGTAGCGTTCGATGAACCAGCCGAGCGACAGCGTGCCGATCACGCCGCCGGTCTGCAGCACCGTGCCGACGATCACGGCCGTACCCGGCGAATAACCGGCATCGCGCATCACCGTCGGCAGCCAGTTCGACAGGAAATACAGGTCGATCAGGTTCATGAAGCTGATCGCCCACAGCAGCAGCGTGACCGGCAGGCGGCCATGGCTGAACAGCTCGGCGACCGGCGCGCCGGTCGCGGCCCGCTCGCGCACGACGAGCCGCGTGTGCGCATCGATGCCGGCCTGCGGCGCGAAACCTGCGAGCCAGTCGCGCGCCTGCGCGACGCGCCCTTTCAGCACCAGGAACTGCAGCGACTCGGGCAGCCGCGCGACCATCGCGATCGTGAGCACGAGCGGCACCGCGCCGCCGACGAAGAACACCGAGCGCCAGCCGAGCGCCGGAATCAGCGCGGCGCTGATGAAGCCGCCGAGCGCCGCGCCGAGTGTGAAGCCGCACGACACGATCATCATCCGCTTCACACGATGCGCGGCCGGGCTGAACTCGCCGACCAGCGCCATCGCGTTCGGCATGATGCAGCCGAGGCCGAGGCCCGTGACGAAGCGCAGCGCCATCAGCACCGGGATCGAACCCGCGAACGGCGTCGCGAGCATCGTCACCGCGAAGAACAGCGTCGAGCCGATCAGCACCGGGCGCCGCCCGATCCGGTCGGCCAGCACCGACAGCCCGAGCGCGCCGAGCAGCATCCCGAACAGGCTCGCGCTGAACACCGGCCCGAGCGCCTGTTTCGGCACGCCCCATTCGGCAATCACGCTCGGGGCGACGTAGCCCATCGCCTGCGCATCGAACCCGTCGATCACGAGGCACAGCCCGCACAGCACGAGCAGCATCCAGTGAAAGCCCGGGCGATGGGTTTCATCGATCACGTGCTCGACTTCGAGCACGCGTGCGTCGGCCGGCGCCGCGCTCATTGCGCGACCTCGGCGGCCGGATGCACGGGCGGCGTCACGCCCTGGCGCGCGAGCGCCATCGCTTCGCGCAGCACGTCGGCGTCACCGATCTGGTTCGCGAGCAGCAGGATCAGCTTCGCGTTGACGAGCTGGCTGTCGGCGTCGGACAGGTCGCGATGCATGTCGATCAGCGCTTCGTAGAACGCGTCCGGGTCGGCCAGGCGCGGGCGGGTGTCGAGTGAGGGCATGACGGAGTCTCCGGTGTCTTTATCGTATTCAGCGTGCGCAGGTCGCGCGCGCCAGCGCGTCGGCAAGCGCCTGACGCTCGAGCGTGCGCATGCGGGCGCAGACATGCTGGTCGGGGCGCAGCAGGTAGAACGTGCCGGGCTTCGCGTCGTAGCGTTGCGCGGCGAAACCGTCGACGTCCTCCACGACGTCGACACCCGCGACCGGCTGCGCGTGCCCGGCCGGCACGACGAGCACGGGCCGCACCGGCAGCGCGAGGCCGTCGAGCGCCTGCGCGAGCGCGCCCGCATCGCCCGGCAGCCCGAACAGCACGCCGGTGAAGCCGCTGCCCAGATGCTGCAGCAGCCAGCCCGACGCGCCCTGCACACGCACCGGCGCATCGGCTGCCGCCGCGCCCGGGCGCATCGCGCCCGCGAATGCGTCGCCATTGCGGTCCGGCGTGTTCAGCGGCGAATCGGCCAGCACCGCCGGCACCGACAGGCGGCCGCTGTTCACGAGCTTGCGCGCGAACTCGCAGTCGCGCGCGAGCTTCAGCGTCGCGTCGCGGAATACGCGCGACACCGGGCTTTTCGGTGTGATGAAGTCCGTCGAGCGCGTCGAGTTGCGGATGTTCTCGTCGGCGGCGAACTCGCGCTCGCTCGCATACGTATCGAGCAGGCTGTCGGCCGAACGGCCGTCGAGCACGAGTTTCAGCTTCCAGGCGAGGTTGTCGGCGTCCTGCACGCCGCTGTTCGCGCCGCGCGCGCCGAACGGCGACACGCCGTGCGCCGAGTCGCCCGCGAACAGCACGCGGCCGTGGCGGAACGTTTCCATCCGCTGGCAGCGGAACGTATAGACGCTCACCCATTCGAGCTCGAACTCGACGTCCGGCCCGAGCAGCGCGCGCACGCGCGGGATCACGCGCTCCGGCTGCTTCTCGGCGACCGGATCGGCATCCCAGCCGAGCTGGAAGTCGATGCGCCACACGTTGTCGGGCTGGCGATGCAGCAGCACCGACTGATTGGGGTGGAACGGCGGGTCGAACCAGAACCAGCGCTCGGTCGGAAACTCCGCCTTCATCTTCACGTCGGCGATCAGGAAGCGGTCCTTGAACGTGCGGCCGCGGCTTTCGAGGCCCATCATCGTGCGCATCGGGCTGCGCGAGCCGTCGGCCGCGATCACGTACTGCGCGCGCAGCGTCGCGATGCCTTCCGGCGTCTCGATCGTCAGCACCGCGTGTTCGGCCGCCTGCTCGATGCCCGTCACCTTGTGCTTCCAGCGGATATCGATGTTCGGCAGCTCGAACGCGCGATCGGCCAGATAACCTTCGACGTAGTACTGCTGCAGATTGATGAACGCGGGGCGCGCATGCCCTTCCTCGGGCAGCAGGTCGAATGCGTACAGCTGCTCGTCCTGCAGGAATACCTTGCCGACGTGCCAGCTGACGCCCTTGTCGACGAAGCGCTCGCCGCAGCCGAGCCGGTCGAAGATCTCGAGCGTGCGCTTCGCGAAGCAGATCGCGCGCGAGCCGGTGGACAGCGTGTCGTCGTCGTCGAGCAGCACGACGGGCACGCCCTGCTGCGCGAGGTCGATCGCCGCCGCGAGGCCCACCGGGCCCGCGCCGACGACGATCACCGGGTGAACGGTCGCGTCCTGCGCACGCGGACGGTATTCGAACTTCAGCGTCTGGTAATCGATGCTCATGGTCGCCGTCCGCCCCTCAACCCTGCCGGGCGGGCGCCGGCTCGCCCGTCATCCCGCCCGTCGCCTGCCGGCGCGCCGCGCCGCCGTCCCGCGTGCCACTCCTGTCAACCGCCACGTCTCGCTCCTTGCTTCCTGTTGATTCGCGAACGGCGCCGTTTCGCGGCGCCCGCCTGCCGCATTTCTTGATCGGCGACAAATTCTGGATTTACGAATAGTAAAACCAATTACGAATAGTGAAATCAACGTAAACCCTAGGCGAAGGCTCGGAGACGGGATAACCATATAAGTGAAACGCCGAGCCGACCTTGGCCGGCACTGCTAATATCAAGCTACGAGGCGGCCCGTTCGGCCGCCGTTTTTCCTTCTTACGCCGATGATTCCGCCCACCATTCCCGAGCTGGTCGCCCGTGCCGGGCAACTGCCGTATCTGCGGGATCACCTCGCGCTCGCCGATGGCGGCACCGCAAGCGCGAACCTGCCCGAGCGCACGCTCGGCAGCGCCTACGAACCGATCTACGACGTGACGATGCCGGGCGCGCCGCAATCGACGTCGTTCGCCGACGCCATCGAGCGCTATGGCGACGAGCTCGGCTTCCAGGCCGTGACGGTCGTCACGGGCGCGCCGCACGATCCGGTCGACTCAGCCGTCGACGACCAGACGCTCGTGGCGATCGACCGCCTGTCGCGCGCGCTGCACGCGATCAATTTCTTCGGCGCCCAGCGCCACGGGCTGTTGTTCCTGCGCGTGCACGAACGCCTGCTGAAAAGCGTGAAGTACGACCACGGCAAGCATTTCTCGTCGGTGCTGCAGCGCTTCGGGCTGCCGGCCGAGCGGATCGTGATCGAGCTGCCGGCGGTCGCGGTCGCGCACAAGACCTTCCTCGGCTACCTGACACGCAGCTACCAGCATCACGGCTTCAAGGTGGCGGACAAGCTGCCCGACCCGGGCCGCATCCTCGCGGTCGAATCGGACATGGCGCGCCCCGACTACATCAAGATGGATGCGGGCATCGCGTTGCGCGACGGGATGGTCAAGGCGCTCGTCGCGTATGCGCAGCGCGTGCGGATTCCGCTGATCTTCGACGGCGTCGTCGACGAAACGCAGTGCGAGCTGCTGCGCCAGCACGACGTGCGATTCATGCAGGGGCCGGTGTTCGCGAAGGTCGTGACGGCCTGAACGGATGAGGTAGCCGGCGCACGCGGGGAGCGGCGCGCCGGATGCGCGGCGAGGGTGTGGCGCCGCTTGAAGAAGGATAAAGCGATCGGGTGACCGGGCGTGAACCGCGGCTCGACGCCTGCCCGTCGGTGCAGACGGTTACCGCCTACGCGCTTCCGCCATCGTCGTACTTGGGCAGATCGTCGTCGATCTCGATGCCCGGGAAACGATCCCCATACCAGACGTGCCAGGCCGGCCGTAGCCGCGACGGCTCATCGAGCGTGGCGTAATTGATCTCGACCGTTTTCGGTGCGTCGATCAGCCGGTATTCGAGCTGCGCGCCGCAACGGCCGCAGAAGCGCCGCTCGCCCCACGCGCTCGACGCGTAGACGGTCGGTTCGCCCTGCAGGTATTCGAACGCGTCGATCGGCACCGATGCCGATGCGACGACCGCCGCACCGGTCGTGCGCTGGCAGAGCCGGCAGTGGCAGAAGCCGGCGTCGGTCGGGACTTGGGCGATACGATAGCGGATCGCGCCGCACGCGCATCCGCCTTCCATGGATTCCGGGTGAGACATCGCAGACCTCGTCGTCGGGAAGCTGGCGATCGATGATGAGCGCGGTTCGGGCGCGGCACAAGAGACGGCGGCAGCCGCCGCCCGCCGTCACCATCCCCCTCACCTTCACCGGCGACGACGCGGTTGCGGTGCGAGGGCAACGCGCACCGCGTTTCTCAGGCTGTCTGCCCGAGCCGCTGCGCGAGCGCCTTCAGCTTCGGCCCGACCTGCGTGCGAAACACCTCCTCGTCCATCGACGATGCGGGGCCGCTGCAGCTCAGGATCAGCCAGCGCCCCTCGCGCGGCTCGCGAAACGGCACGGCCGCCGCGTTGACGTCCATGTGCCACGCCCGGAACGAATAACAGCAACCGCCCGCCGAGAACTCGGCCACCGCGTGCTGCGCGGCGGCGACGAGCGCATCGGCGTCGGCCGCGCCGCCGGCCGCGCGGTGCAGCTCCGCATAGAGCGCGCGGCGCACGTCTTCCGGTTGCACGGCCAGGTACGCGCGCCCCATCGAGCTCGTCAGCATCGACAGCCGCGAGCCGGGTGCGAGCCCGAGCGTCAGCGCGGTCTCGCTGCGGATCGTCTCCAGATAGATCATGTCGAGCCCGTCGCGGCAGCCGAGCGACACGGCCGCGCCGATGTCGCGCGCGAGCGCCTGCATGTGCGGCCGCGCGAGGTCGAGCGTCCCCGAGCCGGACAGCAGCGCGTAGCCGAGCGACAGCACGCCGGCGTCGAGCGCATACTTTCCGAGCGTCTCGTCGTAGCGCAGGTAGCCGAGCACGGTCAACGTATAGGCGAGCCGGTTCACGGTCGCCTTCGGCAGCCCGGTGCGCTCCGCGAAGTCGCGGTTGCCGAGCATCGTCTCGCCGGGCCGGAATGCGCGCAGCAGGTCGAGCCCGCGCGCGAGCGCGACGACGAACTTGCGCTCGTCAATCGTGGTTTCGTCGATGGTTGAAAGTGTCATCTGGTGCTACACTGGGTTCGTTTTGCAAAACATTGTTCCGCACAGCGGAACATCAGTCAAGCGAACTTTTGGCATGGGGCCCGGCTGGAAGACCGGACCGACCGCTAAGCATGGGGCCAGAGTAAGCGCTGAAGCGCCGACTCTGCCCGACAGGAGATGAGACGATGAGTGCTGCAACTTTTCATTGGGACGATCCGCTGCTGCTCGACCAGCAACTGACCGAAGAAGAGCGGATGGTGCGCGACGCGGCGCAGGCGTATGCGCAGGACAAGCTCGCCCCGCGCGTCACCGAAGCGTTCCGCCACGAGCGCACCGATGCCGAAATCTTCCGCGAGATGGGCGAAGTCGGCCTGCTCGGCCCGACGATTCCCGAGGAATACGGCGGCCCCGGCCTCAATTACGTGAGCTACGGACTGATCGCGCGCGAAGTCGAACGCGTCGATTCGGGCTACCGGTCGATGATGTCCGTCCAGTCGTCGCTCGTGATGGTGCCGATTTACGAATTCGGCTCCGACGCGCAGAAGCAGAAATACCTGCCGAAACTCGCGACCGGTGAATGGATCGGCTGCTTCGGGCTGACCGAGCCGAACCATGGCTCCGACCCGGGCAGCATGGTCACCCGCGCGAAGAAGGTGCCCGGCGGCTACTCGCTGTCCGGCGCGAAGATGTGGATCACGAACTCGCCGATCGCCGACGTGTTCGTCGTGTGGGCGAAGCTCGAGGAGAACGGCAAGGACGCGATCCGCGGCTTCATCCTCGAGAAGGGCTGGAAGGGCCTGTCGGCGCCCGCGATCCACGGCAAGGTCGGGCTGCGCGCATCGATCACCGGCGAGATCGTCCTCGACGAGGTGTTCGTGCCGGAAGAGAACCTGATGCCGAACGTGAGCGGCCTGCGCGGCCCGTTCACGTGCCTGAACTCGGCCCGCTACGGGATCGCTTGGGGCGCGCTGGGTGCCGCCGAATCGTGCTGGCACACCGCGCGCCAGTACGTGCTCGACCGCCAGCAGTTCGGCCGCCCGCTCGCCGCGAACCAGCTGATCCAGAAGAAGCTCGCGGACATGCAGACCGAAATCACGCTCGGCCTGCAAGGCGTGCTGCGCCTCGGCCGGATGAAGGACGAAGGCACGGCGGCCGTCGAAATCACGTCGATCATGAAGCGCAACTCGTGCGGCAAGGCACTCGACATCGCCCGGCTCGCGCGCGACATGCTCGGCGGCAACGGCATCTCCGACGAATTCGGCGTCGCGCGCCACCTCGTGAACCTCGAAGTGGTCAACACGTACGAAGGCACGCACGACATCCACGCGCTGATCCTCGGCCGTGCGCAGACGGGCATCCAGGCGTTCTTCTGACCGGCCGGATGCGGCGCGCCCGGCAGCCGTGCCATGCCGCGCCGCGCCGCGCACGCATAAAAGACACGGCCCGCCCGGCATCACTGCCGGGCGGGCCGTTTTTCATCGGAAACGCACTCCGGGCCGGCGGCCCGGTATCGCGTTCACGTGCCGCCGATGCTTACTTGTTCGGCTGCGGCGTGAGGCGCAGATACGGACGCACTGCTTTGAAGCCCTTCGGGAAGCGCTTCTTCAGCTCTTCCGGATCCTGCAGCGACGGCACGATCACGACGTCGTCGCCATCCTTCCAGTTGCCGGGCGTCGCGACCTTGTAGTTGTCGGTCAGTTGCAGCGAATCGATCACGCGCAGCACTTCGTCGAAGTTGCGCCCCGTGCTGGCCGGATACGTGATGATGAGCCGCACCTTCTTGTTCGGGTCGATCACGAACAGCGAACGCACCGTCAGCGTTTCGTTCGCGTTCGGGTGGATCATGTCGTACAGCTGCGAAACCTTGCGGTCCGCATCGGCGATGATCGGGAAGCCGACGACCGTCGACTGCGTTTCGTTGATGTCGTTGATCCAGCCCTTGTGCGATTCGACACCGTCGACCGACAGCGCGATCACCTTCACGTTGCGCTTCTCGAATTCGCCCTTCAGCTTCGAGGTCAGCCCGAGTTCGGTCGTGCATACCGGCGTGTAGTCGGCCGGATGGGAGAACAGGACACCCCAGCCGTCACCCAGCCACTCGTGAAACTTGATCGGGCCCAGGCTCGATTCCTGCTCGAAATCCGGTGCGATGTCGCCAAGACGCAGACTCATGATGTTCCCTCCTCGAACGATGCTGGTTGAAACCGCGCCCGGGTCGGCGCGGGAAAGTGTGTCAGCTTACGGGAAGCAATGGGGCATGCGAACGATTATTCCGTTTGATATTCATACTTTTTTGTCATTTTTGCCCGGTGTCGGTGCAGCGCGGGCAGCCCTGCGGGAAACTTTTCACCCCGTTTGCCGCTCTGTTGATCATTACAAGTCGTTTACCATGCGGTCTTGCGCTGCCGTCGTGTGTCTTCCCGGCTCGCCAGCAGGCAGGCGTTTCGCTACGATGTGAACCTGCAGCATGACAGCATGAAGGGAGTTGCAATGTCGGAAATCAACAAGGAGAAACTGATGTCGGATATCAAAACCGTTCTCTCGGACGCCGAAGACCTGCTCAAGCAAGCTGCGAGCAGCACGGGCGACCGTGCGGCCGAGCTGCGCGAGAAAGCCATGTCGCGCCTGAAGCAGGCCAAGGAAAAGGCAGCCGACGTCCAGGTCGTCGTGGTCGAGAAAGGCAAGAAGGCCGCACGCGCGACCGACGATTACGTGCACGAGCATCCGTGGACGTCGATCGGCGTCGCCGCCGGCGTTGGCGTGCTGATCGGCCTGCTGATCAACCGCAAGTAACGCGCCCTGCGTCGTTCCGTCCCGCGGGCCGCTTCACGCGGCCTGCGGGCGTCGAAGCCAGCCGGCGGTTTCCGCCGGCCGGCTTTGTCCTAGCTGCACACTGCACGCGCACGCACCTCACCCATGACGACAGACACCACCTCGCAGCCGTCCGGCCAAGGACCGCTGCGCCGCCTCGTCGGCTCCGCGATCGGGCTTTTGCAAACGCGCCTCGAACTGGTGGGCATCGAGCTTGCCGAGGAGAAGGAGCGCCTGATGGGCGTGCTGTTCCTCGGGCTCGCCGCGATGATGCTCGCGACGATGGCACTCATCAGCCTGACCGTACTCGTCGCGATCGCGTTCTGGGATACCTACCGCTGGCAGTCGCTCGCGGCGATCACCGCGCTCTATGCCGCAGGCGGGATCGCGTGCGCACTGAAAGCCCGTTCGGGCCTGCGCGACGCGCCGACCGTATTCGAGGCGACGCTCGCCGAACTCGAGAAAGACCGCGAACTGTTCCGCGGCAAGCCGTGAACGCAGTCGCGCTCACCCCTCCCACCTACTTCGCCGACGCGCCATGAGCCAGAACGTCACGGGCAATTCCCCCCGCTCCCATTCGTCGCGATCGAACTGGAGCGCGTCGCAGCATCGCGCGCTCCGCAAGGAACTGCTGATCCTGCGATCCGAAGTCGAGCGGCTCGAACTCGCGGAAGCCGCCGGCGAAATGCGCCAGGCCGTCACGCGCTTCAGCTGGCTCAAGGTGTTCATCCCCGGCCTGTCCAGCAACAAGTTCAGTCAGTCCGCCAAGAACCTGAACGCGAGCCTCGGCCAGCTCGTCAACCAGTATCCGATGCTGAGTTCGCTCGCATCGCTCGTGCTCGCCAAACCCGTTCGCTCGCTGCTGCGCGCGAGCGCGGGGCCCGCGCTGAAGTGGGGCACCCTCGGTTTCGCTGCATGGGAGGTCTACCGGATCTGGAAGGCGTCCCGCAACGAGCGCGGGCTCGATGCGCACGACGACTGATCGTCGCCATCCTGCGCGCACGGCCATCCGCCGTGGCGCGCCTTTCATTCGAACTCAACGCACACCCCAGCACGCGGCGACCTGTTCGTCGACGGCATCACTTCGGACATTGCCCTTCGTCCCGTCCGAGCGCAGCGTGAATGCGCCGCATGCATCGCCGTGCATCGGGCCGGTGTCGAGCGGAATGGCTTCCAGCTCATAGCTCACGGGCGAATCGTCGCCGTCCGGCCGCCGGAGCGCCAGACGATAGACCGCGCGCCCGTCCGGCGGCGCTTGCGCGAGTGCCGCGGGCAACGCCGAAGGCGGCACCCCGTCCAGTGTTTCGAGATATTGGGCCGCCCGGTACAGCGCGGCGACTGCCGATGCGCGATGAGCGCGCGCCACATGCTCGCGATACGACGGGATGCCCCATCCGGCCAGCACCGCGACGATCGCGAGCACGATCATCAGCTCGATCAGCGTGAATCCCGCCGAGCGTTGCATGGATGGGCGACCGCTCATCGAAGCACCGTCGCGACGTGACGCCAGCGCAAGGCGACGATGTGTCCGTCGCGGATCGCGACCTGATGCTGCAGCCAGACGGCGCTCGATGCATGCGCACCGACACCGCGCGCGGTGACCACGTACGCACGGGCATCGGCCGGCCCGGCCCCGCGCCACGCTTCGATCAGGCATCGTGGTGGTTGCACGACCGTCGGCCATCCTGCGAACGGCGCGAACGCTTCGGCCGCCGCCAGCGCCGGCGTGCGCCGCCACGCGTCGGGCTCCGCGTGCGACTCGCCTTCGCTTACGTAGGGCGCCGAGCCCCGGCGCAATCGCGCGGTGCACGCGGCAAGCGCGGCATCGGCCGCGTGAAATGCGACCAGCCGATCGGACAACGCGCGCGTGCGGCGCGATTCCGTCAGTGCAGCTTCGAACCACGTGCCGGTCAGCGCCGCAACCGCCGCGCCAACCGCGATCACCGCAGGCAATGCAAGGCCCGCTTCGCGACGCCGATCGCAGATAGTTGACCGCAAGCGCATGTGCAACGCTCGCCGTCTCGACGCCAGGGCCTCCGCACCCGCAGCCCGCCGCAGGCCTTCACCACTTGTCGCGACACGCTCGTGCGGGTTGCCTGCCGCGACGCATGCCGACCGCTGCGGCACGTGCCGCCCCGCTCCGTTCATCGCAGCACCTCGCGGTCATCCGTTGCATCGCGCGGTGGATCGTCGAACGCGCCCGCGACATTCCTCAATGCGACGATGCGATCGAGCGTCATGCGCGCGCGGCCGTCTTGTGCAACGACGGTGCGGCCATCGCAGTCGACGTGCCGCGCCGGCTCGCCCGACGGTTCACCGCGCGCCCGCACGCAGACATGCACGGCCACGACCTCGTGCCAGTCGTCGACGCGCATGGCATCGGCATCGACGAACTGCGTGCCGCCGCGACGAAGATAGCGCACCCGCAACTGATCGATTCCCGACACGACCGGCTGTGGCGTGCCCGGACGGCCGTTTCCTTCGCAATACAGTTCGGGCTCGCCCGTCGACGGACTAACGTGCACATCGAAGCGGTTCTCCACCGGCGCACGTTCGCCGGCCCCGCCGATACCCTGCCCGAGGCAATCCGGCACCTGGCCGCTAACGGTGGGCCACGTCGACACGGCGTCGCCGACATACCGGATCAGCAGCGCGTCCGATGCAGCGCGCACGGGCTCGCACCGTACTTGCGCGCCACTTCCCCTCACACGCGCCATCGAACAGCCGAACACCGGCGGCAACGACGGCACGCCCCCTGCATCGAGCGGCCGGAATCCTGCCATCTGGATCTGCTGGCCGATCAGCATCAGTGCGGTGCCGGCCGCATCGCGCATCCGGAACCCGTCGTCCGCACGCCGCTGGGCGATGCGCTGCGCGTGGAGCAGCGCAACGGCCGCCGCGAGCACGAGCAGACCGACCGTCATCGCAATCAATACTTCAAGCAGCGTATGCGCACGCATGCGGCGATCAGCGTTCATCGGCGTCAGTCTCCCGATACGGAATCCGGACGCAAGAAGGCGGCTGCGCCGGCCTGCCCGTCGCATCGCATCGCGGCCCGGTAGCCGAATGACCGCCGCGCCAGCCGACAACCGCGTAGCTGACGCCACCCGGCCCATCGCCACGCATCATCGCGCCGCCGGGCAGCGACGCTGCGGCCCGCGCCGCAAGGCCATCGTCAGCCTGCGCGGCTACGTGCAAACGCTCGATACGCGCATCAGCCAGCCACAGCGCGCGCTCACGCCAGATCGTCGCGCGCTGCGCACGCGCCATCGCAAGCTGGCTGCCCGCCACGGCCAGCATTACGGCCGCGAGGAGCGCGACGGCCAGCATCGCTTCGAGCAACGACGTGCCGCGCATTGCGTTGCGCATCATGACACTCACGCCGCGTCGCAGCGGCCGGCGACAACCCGCGCCCGGCCGCCTGCCGCAATCCGCACGCAACGCGACGCACGTGTGGCGTCAGCCTCCGATATGTCGCGTCGTGGACTCAATTCGAACCGCCGGATACCACCGATTGCCTGACCGACCGGCGGCGCAAACGCGAGATCGTGCGCCGCACCCGCGACGGCCACTTCGGCATCGCGCGGATAGCGCCTCAGCACGCGTGACTGCCCGTCGACCTGCCCGCTGACGATCCAGTCGCACGACCATTCGGCCGGATCGCACCGCTCACCCGCACGCAAACAGGCGCCGCCGCTCCCGGCCCTGCACAGCGTGACGCGCACGCCGAGGCGCATCGCCTCGGTACGTGCAAACGACAGCGCGCCGAGCAGCGCGCGCGAGCGTGCATCCACACGTTCACGCATGCGCCACTGATCGAACGCGGGCGCCGCATGGAGCGCGAGCCCGGCCGCCAGCGAGAGCGCGACCATCAGCTCGACGAGCGTGAACCCGCCCGAGCGGCGCAACACATTTTTCAGGGGTAAAGCGTGCAGTCCCATCGCAGCCGTCCTTCGCCAAGGTGATGCGACGACTGTAGCGACGCGTGCGGACGCGCGCCATTTGCCGAACGGCCGACTGGCGGCATGCGATCGCGACCGACACAATCGGCACGAACTGATCCAACGGAGAAGACGATGAACGGACGCAGCGCGTCAGCGCTTACGCGGAGTCTTGGCGGGAGAGGCGCGACGGAACTCTTCGATCACGTCGGCAAATTCGGAAACGTCCTCGAACCGGCGATACACCGATGCGAAGCGGACATAAGCGATCGTATCGAGGCCGCGCAACTCGTTCATCACGAGTTCGCCGAGCTTCTCGCTACGCACTTCGCGCTCGCCCGTCGCGAGCAGTTGATACTCGATGCGGGCGACCGCCGCGTCGATCGCGTCGGCAGCAACCGGCCGCTTGCGCAGCGCGAGTTGCATGCTGGCGACGATCTTGCGACGGTCGAATTCCGTGCGGCTGCCGTCCTTCTTCACGACGAACGGCAGGGACAACTCGACCCGCTCGTACGTCGTGAAGCGCTTGTCGCAAGCCGAGCAGCGACGGCGCCGCCGGATCGCGGCGCCATCTTCGGACACGCGCGAGTCCACGACCTGCGTGTCGTCATGCCGGCAGAACGGGCAGCGCATCGTCGATCAGCGATAGACCGGGAAACGCTTGGTCAGCTCGGCGACCTGCGCGCGCACGCGCTCGATCGTCGCTGCATCTTCCGGGTTTTCCAGCACGTCAGCGATCAGGTTGCCCACCTGTTCCGCTTCCGCCGGACCGAACCCGCGCGTCGTCATCGCCGGCGAGCCCAGGCGCACGCCGCTCGTCACGAACGGCTTTTCCGGATCGTTCGGGATCGCGTTCTTGTTGACCGTGATGTGCGCGGCGCCGAGCGCGGCTTCCGCTGCCTTGCCCGTGATGTTCTTCGCGCGCAGGTCGACCAGCATCACGTGGCTTTCCGTGCGGCCCGACACGATGCGAAGGCCGCGCTTCACCAGCGTTTCAGCCAGCACGCGTGCGTTCTCGACCACCTTCTCCTGGTACGCCTTGAATTCCGGCGACAGGGCTTCCTTGAACGCCACCGCCTTGCCCGCGATCACGTGCATCAGCGGGCCGCCCTGGATCCCCGGGAAGATCGCCGAATTGATCGGCTTCTCGTACTCCGCCTTCATCAGGATCACGCCGCCGCGCGGGCCGCGCAGGCTCTTGTGCGTCGTCGTCGTCACGAAGTCCGCGTGCGGCACCGGGTTCGGGTACACGCCTGCCGCGATCAGGCCGGCGTAGTGCGCCATGTCGACCATCAGGTACGCACCGACCGACTTCGCGATCTTCGCCAGACGCTCGAAATCGATCTTCAGCGAGAATGCCGACGCGCCCGCGACGATCAGCTTCGGCTTGTGTTCCTGCGCAAGCTTCTCGGCCGCTTCGTAGTCGATGTCTTCGTTCTCGTTCAGGCCGTAACTCACCACGTTGAACCACTTGCCCGACATGTTCACCGGCGAACCGTGCGTCAGGTGGCCGCCGTGCGCGAGGCTCATGCCCATGATCGTGTCGCCCGGCTTGAGCATCGCGAAGAACACGCCCTGGTTCGCCTGCGAACCCGAGTTCGGCTGCACGTTCGCCGCTTCCGCGCCGAACAGCTGCTTCACGCGATCGATCGCCAGTTGCTCGACCACGTCCACGTATTCGCAGCCGCCGTAGTAACGCTTGCCCGGATAGCCTTCCGCGTACTTGTTCGTGAGCTGCGAACCCTGCGCGGCCATCACCGCCGGGCTCGTGTAGTTTTCCGACGCGATCAGCTCGATGTGATCTTCCTGGCGGCGGTTTTCCTGCTCGATCGCAGCAAAGATTTCGGGATCGACGTTCGCGATGGTGCTTTGGGCTCTGTCAAACATACGGTTTCCGTTAAGTGTGTACAGGTTGACCGAAGTGGCCGAGTACGGTGCGCTGCTGGCGGGACCAGCTCGACGTGGCGGAGGAATCCGTATGACGCGAGGCAGGACAGCCACCGGCGATGCACGCGACGGCGCACAACGGCTGCCCAGGCGAACGGCAAAAACGGCGCCCCGCGCTTCACGGTGGGATGCTCCACCTTGAACCCGAAGGGTTCTATCGCCAGTCACGCAGGGGTGATGAGCGCGTTAGTGTATTGGATGCGTCATGAATAGGCAACCGCACGGCGGTGCGCCCGGAACAATTGGGGCCAGACTCTACGCGCCCGTGCCGGAACGCTTTGCCGCCTTGCCGCGGTGCGGCATTCTCAGTAGGCTTGCGGGATATCACCCGCTATTTTGTCTTCGACCAGGAGCAGCAATGATCGTGTTCGTCACAGGCGCGTCCGCCGGCTTCGGCGCCGCCATCGCCCGTGCCTTTGTCAACGGAGGCCACCGCGTCGTCGCGACCGCGCGTCGCAAGGATCGTCTCGATGCGCTCGCCGCCGAACTCGGCGATTCCCTTCTGCCGCTCGAGCTCGACGTACGCGATCGCGCGGCCGTCGAGGCCGTACCGGCCGCCCTTCCCGCCGAATTCGCGGCGATCGACGTGCTCGTCAACAACGCCGGCCTCGCGCTCGGCGTCGAGCCGGCCCAAAAGGCCAGCCTCGACGAATGGCACACGATGATCGACACGAACTGCACGGGCCTCGTCACGGTCACGCACGCGCTGCTGCCCGGCATGATCGAGCGCGGCCGCGGCCATATCTTCAATCTTGGCTCGGTCGCGGGTTCGTACCCTTATGCTGGTGGAAACGTCTACGGGGCGACCAAGGCTTTCGTCAGACAATTCAGCCTGAACCTGCGCGCCGACCTGCTCGGCACGCCGTTGCGCGTCACCGACGTCGAGCCCGGCCTGTGCGGCGGCACCGAATTCTCGAACGTTCGTTATCGCGGCGACAACGAAAAAGCGGCGAACGTCTACAACAACGTCCAGCCGCTCATGCCCGAGGACATCGCCGACACGATCTACTGGATCGCGACGCGCCCGGCGCATGTCAACGTCAACACGATCGAGCTGATGCCGATCGCGCAAGCACCCGGCGGCCCGACCGTCCACCGCGGCTGAAGCCCCGCTGGCCGGCCCCTTCGGGCCGGTCCGCAGTGTGCTACCGCATACTACATTCCGTTACGAATCGGTTACGAATCAGGCTCCTGCCTTCCGGTAGAATGCGCGCCATGACCCAGCCTACCCGCTCCCCGGAAGCGCCCTCCGGCTTCATCTGGCCGGTGCGCGTGTACTACGAGGATACCGACGCAGGCGGCATCGTCTTCTATGCCAACTACCTGAAGTTCTTCGAACGCGCCCGCACCGAGTGGCTGCGCGCATGCGGCATCGACCAGCGTCGGCTCGCCGACGAGACCGGTGCGATCTTCGTCGTCCGCAGCACGTCGCTCGACTACCGCGCACCGGCGCGACTCGACGACACCCTTGCGATCACGAGCCGGCCCGGACGCATCGGCCGCGCATCGGTGGAGTTCACGCAGGAAGCCTGGTGTGGAGACACGCTGCTCGTGGCCGGGCACATCCGCCTCGGTTGCGTCGACCGTACCGGCATCCGGCCCGCGGCGATCCCGCCGGCCGTGCTCGACGCGCTGGAACGCGGGCCCGTCATCGACGACGGACAGACTGCACTGTCAACGAAGCTCGCATGAGCGCCGTTTAGACACAGCCTATGAACTTGCCTTTCTGATTCGATACTAAGCAAGGTTCGGCGCCAGGCATGGCCGGCGCGCCGCGCCGCACGCATACCGGGCGCCCCGAAGGGACGTTACTCAAACCTCTATGAACACTTCTCAAGACCTGTCGATCATTTCCCTCGTCCTCAATGCGAGCGTGCTGGCCCAGGCCGTGATGGGGCTGCTGCTGCTGCTGTCGCTGATGTCGTGGACCTTCATCTTCCGCAAGTGGTTCGCGATCCGCCGCGCACGCGCGCAGACCGAACGCTTCGAGAAGGACTTCTGGTCGGGCGGCGACCTGCAGGCGCTGTACCAGAGCGCAGCCAACAACCGCCACACGATCGGCGCGCTCGAGCGGATCTTCGAATCGGGCATGCGCGAGTTCCTGAAGGCGAAGGAAAAGCGCATCAGCGATCCGGGCCTCGTGCTCGACGGCGCACGCCGCGCGATGCGCGCGTCGTTCCAGCGTGAAATGGACGTGCTCGAAGCGAACCTCGCGTTCCTCGCGTCGGTCGGCTCGGTCAGCCCATACATCGGCCTGTTCGGCACGGTCTGGGGGATCATGAACTCGTTCCGCGGCCTCGCGAACGTGCAGCAGGCCACGCTCGCGAACGTCGCGCCAGGCATCGCCGAGGCGCTCGTCGCCACCGCGATCGGCCTGTTCGCCGCGATTCCGGCAGTGGTCGCGTACAACCGCTACGCGCACGACATCGACCGCCTCGCGATCCGCTTCGAGACCTTCATCGAAGAGTTCTCGAACATCCTGCAGCGTCAGGCCCAGTAAGGAGCGCGCCATGGCAGGAAGCCCCATCCGATCCAGCATGCGCGGCGGCCGCTCGCGCCGTGCAATGGCCGACATCAACGTCGTGCCGTACATCGACGTGATGCTGGTGCTGCTCGTGATCTTCATGGTCACCGCACCGCTCGTCGCCCCGTCGATCATCAACCTGCCGACCGTCGGCAACGCCGCGCCGCAGGAGCAGACGCCGCCCGTCGTCGTCAACATCAAGGCCGATCGCACGATGAGCGTCAAGTACAAGGGCGACTCGGGCGCGACCCAGGAAGACACGATGACGAAGGCCGAGCTCGACAGCTTCATCGTGGCCCGGCAGGCCGATCATCCCGACCAGCCGGTCGTGATCGCGGCCGACAAGACCGTGCAGTACGATGCGGTCATGACCGTGATGTCCGATCTGAAGGCGCGCGGCGTCAAGCGCGTCGGCCTCCTCGTCAAATCGCAATGAACCGGCAGCAATCCACGCGCAGCTCCGCCTACCCGCCTCAGCCTCCCCGCGAGCGCGGTACCTGGCGCGCATTCGCGCTCGCCGCGCTGATGCACGTGCTGCTCGCGCTGTTCCTCTATCACGGCGTGCAGTGGCAGAACAGCACGCCGGCCGGCGCCGAAGCCGAGCTGTGGACCGAGGTGCCCGACGTGCCCGCGCCGCGGCCCGTCGTCACGCCCACGCCGCCCGTGAAGGTCGCGCCGCCCGCTCCCCCCGTGCGCGACGAGCAGGCCGACATCGCGCTGCAGCAGAAGAAGCGGCAGCAGGAAGCGGCCGCGCGTGAAGCGCTGCTCGAGCAGCAGCGCCGCGCACAGCAGTTGAAGGCGCAACAGGAAGAGGAAGCCCGGCGCGCGCAGCTTGCCGCGCAGCAGGCGGCCGCACTCGCCGCGCAAAAGGCCGCGGAACGCGACCGGCAGAAACAGGCCGACAAGCTCAAGCAACAGCAGCTCGCCGAGCAGCAGAAGCTCGAACAGCAGAAGCTCGAACAGCAGAAACTCCAGCAGCAGAAGCAGGCGCAGCTCGAAGCGCAGCAGGCGGCGAAGGCGAAGGCCGACGCGGCCGCGAAGGCAAAGGCGGAAGCCCAGGCCAAGGCGAAGGCCGAAGCCACGGCACGCGCGAAGGCCAATGCGGCGGCGAACGCGAAGCTCGACCGCGAGCGCAGCGCGCGCCTCGCGCAGATGCAGGGCCTGTCCGGCGCCGGTGAAGGCGGCGGCGAAGGCCTCGCGAAAAGCGGCACCGGCACGGGCTCCGGCGGCAATGCCGCGACGCCCGGCTATGCCGACAAGGTGCGCCGCCGCGTCAAGCCGAACATCGTTTGGGGCGGCGAGCGGGCAGGCCTGACCACCGTCGTCAAGATTCGGTGCACGCCGTCCGGTGACGTATTGAGCGCATCGGTCTCCCGCTCCAGCGGGAATTCGGGGTGGGATCAAGCCGTGGTCAATGCGATCCACGCATCGGTCCCGTTGCCGCCCGATTCTAACGGTCGTACCCCGTCGGACATTACGATTACCTTCAAGGCGGCGGAGTGAAACGAAATGCGCTTACACTCCGGGCGTCGCTGTCGGACGGGAACGAATCGGGTATTTTTACTGTCTCTGCCGTTGCGCAGCGATCCAAGCCATACGGGAAGCAAGAAGCATGAGTTTGATGACAAAGCTAGGTTTCAGGGCACTCGTGGCCTCGTGTCTGATTACGGCGGGCAGCGCCGCTAACGCCCAGGTCAACGTGCTGATCACCGGTGTCGGGTCGACCCAGTTCCCTATCGCCACCGCGAATTTCGCGAACGAGGCGAACCTGCCGCAGCAGGTCACGTCGATCGTCCGCGCCGACCTCGCCCGCAGCGGCAAATTCACCAACATCGACGCAGGCAGCACGCCCGTGCCGGAGACCGCATCGGTCGATCTCGGCGCATGGAAGGCGAAGGGCGCCAATGCGTTCGTCGCCGGCAGCGTGAACCGCGAGGCGAACGGCCAGTACAAGGTCAACTTCATCCTGTACGACACCGTGAAGCAGCAAAGCCTCGGCGGCCTGTCGCTGACGGCCACCGACACCACGCTGCGCACGGCCGGCCACAAGATCGCCGACTACATCTACCAGAAGCTGCTCGGCGTGCGCGGCGTGTTCGCCACGCGCCTGTCGTACGTGATCAAGACCGGTAACCGTTACCAGTTGCAGATCTCGGATTCGGACGGCCAGAACGCGCGCATCGCGCTGTCGAGCACCGAGCCGATCATCTCGCCGTCGTGGTCGCCGAGCGGCACGAAGGTCGCGTACGTGTCGTTCGAGCGCAAGAAGCCGATCGTCTACATCCACGACCTGCCGACCGGCCGCCGCTACATCGTCTCCGACCAGAAGGGCAACAACAGCGCACCGGCATGGTCGCCGGACAGCAACACGCTGGCCGTCGCGCTGTCGCTGACGGGCAATACGCAAATCTATTCGGTCAATTCGACGGGCGGCGGCCTGCGCCGCCTCACGCAGAGCAGCTCGATCGACACCGAGCCGTTCTACTCGCCGGACGGCCGCTGGATCTACTTCACGAGCGATCGCGGCGGTGCGCCGCAGATCTACCGGATGCCCGCACAGGGCGAAAGCGCCGGCGCCGCGCAGCGCGTGACCTTCACCGGCAGTTACAACACGAGTCCGCGTATCAGCCCGGACGGCAAGCTGCTCGCTTACATCTCCCGCACGGGCGGGGGCTTCAAGCTGTACGTTCAGGATCTGCAATCGGGCGCGGCGAACGCCATCACGAATACGAATCGCGACGAATCGCCGAGCTTCGCGGCAAACGGCCAGTACCTTCTGTACGCTACCCAGTCGGGTGGTCGCAATGTTCTGGCAGCAGTGCCCTCCGACGGCAGCGCGCCGCCGCAAATCCTGTCCGTCCAGGGCGGCTCCGTACGTGAGCCGTCGTGGGGGCCCTTCATGCAATGACCACAAGGAGAGTAACCATGATGTCGAATAAAGCTCGTCTGGCCCTGGCCGTGATGATGATCAGCGCGCTCGCAGCGTGCAAGTCGGGCGTGAAGCTCGACGACAAGGCCAACAACGCGGGTGCGGTCAGCACGCAGCCGAGCGCCGACAACGTCGCGCAAGTGAACGTCGATCCGCTGAACGACCCGAACAGCCCGCTCGCGAAGCGCAGCATCTACTTCGACTTCGACAGCTATTCGGTGAAGGACGACTACCAGTCGCTGATGCAGCAGCACGCCCAGTACCTGAAGAGCCACCCGCAGCGCCACGTGCTGATCCAGGGCAACACCGACGAACGCGGCACGAGCGAGTACAACCTCGCGCTGGGCCAGAAGCGTGCGGAAGCCGTCCGCCGTGCGATGGCACTGCTCGGCGTGAACGATTCGCAGATGGAAGCCGTGAGCCTCGGCAAGGAAAAGCCGCAGGCAACGGGTCACGACGAAGCATCGTGGGCGCAGAACCGTCGCGCCGACCTCGTCTACCAACAGTAAGTAACGGAAGAATCGCCGTATGACGCACCGTGTATCCCTGCTGCGCGTTGCCGCAGCATTCTGCGTCGCGGGCGCGGCGTGGTCGGTCGCGCCGGCGCACGCCGGCGTGTTCGACGACAACGAAGCGCGCCGCGCCGTGCTCGATCTGCGCACCAAGACCGACAACCTGGCCAGCCAGTTGTCGGCCGCCCAGCGTACGATCCTCGATCAATCCGGCCGTCTCGACCAGCTGAACCAGCAGGTCGCGACGCTGCGCGGCGAGAACGAGGATCTGACGAACCGGCTGACGACGCTCGAACGGCAGCAGAAGGAGTACTACCAGGATCTCGACACGCGGCTCAAGAAGTTCGAGCCGCAGCAGGCGACGATCGATGGTGTCGAAGGCACCGTCCAGCCGGGTGAAACGGATGCGCTCAATGCGGCGCAACAGCAGTTCCGCAACGGCAACTTCAAGGCGGCCGCGGCTTCGTTCCGCGCGTTCATCGCGAAGTATCCGCAGAGCCCCTACCAGCCGACCGCGCAGTACTGGTACGGCAATGCGCAATACGCACTGCGCGACTACCGCGGTTCGACTGCAACGTGGCAAGGGATCGTCAGCAAGTTCCCGCAGCACCCGCGCGCGGCCGATGCCCTCGTGGCGATCGGCACGAACCAGCTCGAGCAAGGCCAGAAGGCGGCCGCGAAGAAGACGTTCGAGCAGGTCGTTTCGCAGTACGCCGGGTCGAATGCTGCACAGACGGCGCAAGGCAAGCTTGAAACGATCAAATAATTATCGCGGCGGGTTGTTGACAGCCTGACACTCCGTCGCTATAATCTTTTGCTCTTTAGGTCGTTGCCCAAGTTGTTGAAGCAACGAACCGACAGGTTTCAAGAACGTGGGGTGGTAACTCAGTTGGTTAGAGTATCTGACTTTTAATCAGAGAGTCGAGGGTTCGAGTCCCTCCCACCCTACCAACTATCTTTGATAGTGCAAATAAAGCCTCCCAAGCGGAGGCTTTTTTGCGTCTGTCGCATCCGTGTCGATAGCGGGCATCCCCGCGATGCCTGCTATCGACACGGCGCTTCGGCAGAAGCGACTTTCCCTTCAAGCCGGCGCAAAGAAACGCCATCGTGAACGCGATCGAGATGATCGACTCGAGCCACATGTTCGTGAACGTGTCGACTGTTGCGCTGGCTTGCGGCCTGGCCGGGTCGTAGCGCACCGGCATCGTGTCGCTGAACTCCACCGTCACGAAGCTCCCCGGAAACGATACGCGTTCGCCGCGTTTCGTCACGAACTCGATCAACGGGTGATGCGCGCCGTGCGTCAACCGGACGACCGTCCCCTGCACGGCAACGGACGATCCGATAAACGCGAGCCCCGTTCGTCGATCGTTTCCGCACCCCACACCGCCAGGATCGTGCCGATCGCCAGCGCCACGCAATTGAACCTCGCAGGCTTGTCGACCATCATGTTCCCGGTATCGATCCACTCATGATTCCCGCCCCGTCCACGCGTCAACGCACGCTGACGTCGCGCAGCACCTCGCCATATCCCGCGTACAGATTGCCGTCAGGCAGCAACTGCCGCTGCACGAGTTGCCGATGCACGGCCGGCAGGTGATGGAACGGCATCCGCGTGAACAGGTGATGCTCGATGTGAAAATGAATCGCGTGCGGGCCGAACAGGAACGTCTGCCACGAACGCCGGGCGATCGTGCGCGCGTTGCGGCTCTGGTCGGCACCTGCCGGCAGCCCCGCGTGCTCGAAGATCGCGCGCACCTGCCCGGCGAGCGGCAGCAGCGTGACGGACGGCACGATCCACAACGTGATGTACAGCAGCGGATGTCCGGCCCACGCGAGCGCACCGAGCAGCACACCGTTGCCTGCGAGCATCGACACGACCTCCCACGCGGCATACGCGCGCGACTTCCCGACCTTCGGCAACGCATGGGCGAACTCGCCGCGCGCAAGCTTCACGACACTCGTCACGTAGCCGATCCCGCACGCGTACGCGAACAGGCGACCGATCAGGCGCCCGCGCGTCACCGGATAGTCGTGCACGCCGAACAGCAGCGCGACGGGATCGTCCGGCTGCATCGGCGCGCGATGGTGCTTCAGATGGCCTGCACGATACGTACGCAGCGACAGCCACAGCGGGCCGGCCGCGAACAGCTGGCCCAGCGCGTCGTTGACGCGCCGGTTCCGCGCCAGCAACCCGTGCGCGCCTTCGTGCATCATGACCGCGAGCGCCAGCTGGCTGCGCGCGATCACGATCGCGGCCGACGCGTACACGAGCGGATGCGCAAACGCGATCGCAACGGCGAACGCAGCGGCAATCATCAGCCAGTCGCCCGCCAGCGCCGCACCGACACGCGCCGCGCTCACGCGAAACAACGCGGGATCGGGCACGAACCGCGCAAGCTCGGCATTCGGCCCGGCCGGGTGAACACGGGTATCCATCAAGCGAGCCTCCTGCGCAGCGAACGCCGCTCGACCCACAGCGCACTGACCATCGCGAGCGCCACGCCGCCCAGTACATCGGCGACCGTATGCTGCTTGAGCGTCAGCGTCGACGTGCAGATCAGCAGGCCGACCGTCACGGTCACGAGCCGCCGCCGGTCCGCCAGCATCCGGCAGGCCAGACACGTCACCGCGACGTGCAGGCTCGGAAAGCCGTTGGCCGCGAGATCGAGCTGCCACATGCGCGCGAGGCGGTGGCGTACGAACGCGTTGCCGATCTCCGCGACGTCGGGTCTCGGCACGGCTTCCGGAAACAGCAGAAAACACACGACACCGAGGACGAACGCGATCAGCACCGCTTCCTTGAACGCGGCGAACGCGGGCGGCCGGGCATACCCGGCAAGCGCAATCACGAACGGAAAGAAGCCGACATAGACGAACCACGACCACGCGATGAACGGAATCCGTGCATCGAGAGCCGTGGCGAACACATGGCGCGGCGTGACGCCGCGCTCCAGCAGAAAGAAGATCGCGAGCCCGGCCGCCATGCCGAACGTCGCGGCCAGCATCTGCCGGATATCGGGCCGGCGATCGTCACGAAACGACAGCGAATTCATCGTGGCGCCGGCGCCTCGCATCGCGTATCCGCATCGGCCACCTGCGCACACGGACGCAGCGCGAGGAGGCGCGACGTCCACGCATCCACGCGCGCACGCGCATGCTCGCGGCCGGCGATCGTCCCTGCCTGCGTACCGGGATCGCGCATCAGCTCGGCCGCGGCCTGCCTGACTTCCCGCCGGAACGCGGCCGCATCGCCGCGCCATGTGACGACGCGGTGCACGAGCTGCAGCTGTGCAGCGCGCGCGGCGTTGCTCGCCTGCTCGGGCTGGTCGGACTGCACGAGCAGGATCGGGCGGCGATACACGCGTGCGATCGACAGTGCAGCCATGCCGGGTGCCGACACGATCAGCGGTGCGTGGGCGGCCCGCATCACCCAGTCGGCGTCGACGCCGGTCCAGCCGTCGTGCCCCGCATAACCCTCACCCACACGGTGTGCGGCGAGCCCCGCGTCGCGCATGCCGGCCGACAACGCATCGGCGAGCGCGATATCGCGGAAGTGCGGATTCAGATAGACGGCTGCGGCGGCCGGCTCCGAGGCCGGCCGTTCGGCAACGATCGGCACCGGAGTCGGCAGCCGGCAATGCGCGTGGGCCCGCCGGACTTCGTCGGCGGCATCGTATGCGAAATCGTGTTCGATGCAGCACCGCGCCGAATCGATCTGCCAGTCGACGATCCGTGCGAAAGCGCGCGCCAGCACACGCGGCAGCCGCGCATCGAAATTCGCGGTCAACGCGCGGCGCAGGCTGCCGCCGTACACGTGCACGACGCGGCGCCGCCAGCCCGGCATCGCGCCCATGAACAGCAACGCCGGATGAAACGAATCGTTGATCACGAGATCGGCATCGCGACCGATCGCACGCAGCCGCGCGATGTCGCGCAGCATGCGCGTCGGCCGGAACACGTAATGCGCGACATTGCGATCGGTCGCATCGCGCAGCATGTTCTGCCGCTCGTCGAACTGCACCGCGTAGTGACGGGACAGCACGGCTGCGTCGATGTCGAACGCGGCCAGGAACGCCTGCCCCGCATCGGACGTCGTCAGCACGTCGACCTGCGCGCCGGCCGCACGCAACGCATGCACGAGCAGTTGTGCGCGCATCAGGTGGCCGCGCGCGTCGGCCGTCGCGAGATAGACGATCCGCGGCATCATGCGCGCGGACGAAGCGACTGGAGCCAGCCGGCCGCATACATCGCCAGCGCACCCGTCACGCCGAAACCGGCTTCGATCGCGCGGATCTCGTCCAGACACGCGGCGAGCCGCGCAACCTCGGACGGCGCGACGAGACGACGCAGCGTGTCCGCGCAGAGCCGGACGTGCCGCGTCTCGTCCGCGAGCACACGCGAGAGCAGCGGATACAGCGGATGGGCAGCGCCGATCGTCGCGCAGTGGCGCGCGAGCACGCGCATCGCCATCTGCTCCGCGCACAGCCCCGTCGCATAGGCCGGCACGAGCACGCCTTGCGCGAAATGCGGCGCATGGCGCTGCGCGAGCCGGCGCCACCGCATGATCTTGCGCCGGCTCAGCCAGTCCGGCTCGTGCGGGGCGGTCGACGGCGCGAGGCCGCGTGCGCGCAGCGCATCGGCGAACGCGGCCGCGTGGCGACGCTCGTCCGCGAGATGCTGCTCGATCCGAGGCGCGAGCCAGTCCGGCGGCTGGCCGGTCCAGTCCTCGTGCAACGCGCACTCGGTCGCTTCCTCGCCGATCAGGTACATGCGCAGCACCCAGCGCTCGCCATGCGTGCTGCGATGAAGCTGCCGGATCGCCGCCCGCTTGATGCGATCGACGAGGTACGCACGCACCCGCGCCGCACCGCGCGGCGCGGGCGCATCGAGACAGTCGAAGCGCCCATCGGGCGCCGCCGGCGGCGACGCGGGCAGCTCGTCTGCCGCGGTCATGCCGGCACGCCCCGTGCGGACGCGGATTTCGTCGCGGATGCCGCGGCGGCGGCCGGATCGCGACGCCATCCGAGGATCAGGCCGATGAAGCTTTCCTGCATGAACGCATGCGCGGACGCGGTCGCCCCCGCAAATGCCTCCTCGCGGCCGTTCACGCGCAGGTAACCGTTGCCGTCGCGCGCGCCGAATTCGATCCGGTCGCTCTTGCGGAAACCGCGCTCGCGCACGTCTTTCAGCAGCGCACTGCCGTCGAGACCGAACAGGAACAGCTCGCGCTGCGCGACCCATACCGGAATGTGATTGCTCAGTGCGTCGAAACGGATCGACCACGTGCCCGATGCCAGGGCGCGATCGACGTCCGCATCGTGCGGCGCGCTCGACGTGAAGCTCGCGCGCGCGACCGACTTCGTCAGGCCACCGACGCCGAGTGCGATCGTGATGTCGTCCGCGGACGGCTGCTTCGGATCGGTCGCGCTCACCTTCACGAGATGCCGCGCGAGCCGCGATGCCAGCGACGGATGCGCGAACAGCGCCAGCATTTCATCCGGCGTGAGCACGTCGTGCTCGCCATCGCCCTCCTTCACGCGCACGCGATACGGATCGATCCGGACATCGGTGAACGTGCCGTGCACGGGCGCATGAACGTACACGTCACGGTCCCATTTCGCGCCGTCGCGACGCAGCAGCACGTGCACGCTCAACGGCACGCGCCGGCCGTCGCGGTCGACGCCCGTGCCCTGAAGCAGCACGTCGCCGAGCACGTCCTTCGTGCGGCGCGTCGCATCGCTCGAGAAGACGATCGCATGCGCATCGGTATCGATGCTCGCGTGAACGTCGGGCGCATCGAGCGCGACGCGATTGCAGTCGGCGGCGGCCGCGTTCGCGAACGGGCAACCGCTTTGCGACGCGAAGTGGTAGATCCCGCGCCCCGCGTGATCGACCGGCGCGGCATGGGCGCCGGCGCTGGCGGTAAACAGGGCGACGCAGGCAACACGGGTGGCGAGAGAAGGCATGGTCGTGGTCGGAATGAAGGCAGGGTGCGGCGTGTCGTGGCCGCGCGCGATGCGCGGCGCCGGTTCAATGACGGTGATAGGACAGCGCTTCGAGATCGCGCCGGGCCGATGCGCGCCCGACGAAACCGAAACCGCGCGCGAGCGCACCGAGCGTATCGACGGCGGACGCCGCGATCGTGACGCCGACGGCCGCGAGATAACGAAGGGCGCCGAGCCGCGGCAACTGCTGCCGATCGAGCGCGCGCAGGCTGTAGCCGAGCCGCATCGCCATCACGCAGAACGGTCCGAGCGGGCCGCTGCGTCCAAGCCACTGCCATCCGCGCGGCAGGTACGCGTTCACGAGATACGGCGTCAGCCCGACGCTGTCCTCTCCGCGCATCCAGCGCAGCTTCAGCGATTCGCGATGCGTGTCCGGCAGCCGATGTTCGGTATGCGCGGCCGGCGCGAATTCGACGGCGACGCCGGCCGCCTGCATCCGCAGCCCCATCACCTGGCAATGCGCGCGATAAACGCCGTCGAGCGGCTCGTAGCGAAATTGCGCGAACACGTCGCGCCGGAACGCGACGTTGTTCGCGTAGAAGTTGCGCGTCGCGCCGGCGCGCAGCGGGCTCGGGAAATACATGAAATCGATCGACGTCAGCGCGATGCCGAGCACGTTCGGCGCATAGCTCGTGCGCCCCGCCACCACGACGGGTGCATCGCCGGCTTCGCGTGCAAACGGCGCGAGCAGGTGCTCGAGCCAGTCGTCGGCCGGGCGGCAATCGGCGTCGCCGAACACGACGATGTCGCAGCGATCCGCGTCGACGCGATCGAACCCGTCGTTCTTCGCATCGTAGTAGCCGGTGCTCGCGCCGATCTCGACGAAGTCGATCGGGCAGCCGGCCAGCGCGACGATCTCCGCGCACGCATCGGCCGGCAGCCCGTCGTGCGTGATGATCCATTGCGCGAGTGCCGCGGGCGGCACGGTCTGCTTCGACAGCGCCGAAACGAGGCGCTTCAGGCTATCGACGGCCTGCGCGAGGCCGGCACCGCCGCGCAGGTTGTTCGTTTCCAGCACGAGCGCGGCCTTCGCCGCCACGGCGTGAGCCGCCGTGCGCGTGCGCGGCGAGGTTTCCGTGATGTCCGGCATCCTGAATGTCTCCATCGTCATGCGCGACGGCATGGATGAAACGAATGGGCGACGAGCCCGCGCGCATTGGCGGGTGCGGGTCGCCCGCGACCGTCGTCGCAAAACGGGCGGCCCGGAAGGCGCCCGTCTCGCGCGTGGTCACTCCTGGACGGACGGCGCCGATTCGGCGTCGGTATAGCGCGGCTTCGCGTTCTGCAGGTCGCGCGTGTTCTTCTGCACGGCCACCGAGCCGAACAGCGCGAGCACGAACGACATCGCGTAGAAGCCTTTCTCGCTCAGTTGCAGCGTCGCATTGAAGAGGCCGACGATCAGCAGCGCGATCGACAGCAGCAGCGCGATCCAGCTGAGGCCGTAGTAGATGCCGGTGACGGGAATGCCTTCCGCGCGGTCGCGCACGCTCTTCTGCAGCGAGATCGCCGCGTAGAGGCCGAACACCAGCACGGTGAAGTAGTAGCCCTTCTCGTTGAGCTGCATGCCGGCGTTCCAGAGACCGATCAGGAATGCCGCGAAACCGGCGAGCAGCGCGGCCCACGACGCGGCCACGAACGCGAACGACGGTTGCTGGATGGTGGTCTGGTTCATTGCTTTGCCCTCTCTTTCTTCTTGTTCGAAATCGTTTTCGTTGAACTGCGTTTCGCGCATGGTAGCAGCTTTGGCACGCGGCAAGACGGCTTGCTTGCAGTCTTACGATTCGCGCCGCGCGCGTCGCCAGCGCCCCGGCGTCGTGCCGAGCACCGCGCGAAACGCCTTGCCGAACGCGGCTTCCGACTGGTAACCGACCGCCTGCCCGATCTCCGCCTGCCCGCGCTGCGTGTCCTGCAGCAGCGCGCACGCATGCATCATCCGGATCTGCGCGACGAACGCGCCGACGCTCATTCCGGCCCGCTCGCGGAAATGCCGGGCGTACGTCGCACGCGACATCGCGGATGTGTCGCCGAGCGACTCGACCGTCCACGGCTTCTCCGGCGCCTGCAGGACGGCCTGTACCGACGGGCCGAGCCGCGCATCGGCAGCGAGCGCAAGCCAGCCGGACGGCACGCGCGCGCCACGACCGTATGCGCGCAACGCATACGCGAGCAGCGCCTGGCCGAGCGCGTTCACGATCGCGCCAGCGCCCGGCTGCCCATTCGACGCCTCGGTACGCAGCACGCTCGTCAGCAGTTGCAGCGGCGCGAACCCCGACGCCTCGCACAGCCCGACATGCAGCACGTGCGGCAGCGTACGCATCAGCAGTTCGCCCGCGCCGCGCGCATAGACGAACCGTCCGCAGAGCAGATCCACGCTCGCGCCGCCCGGTTCGGCCGGATCGAGATTCGTCTTGACCGGCAGCACCGCGCCGCCGCCGGCACCGTGTTCGCGCAGCGCCGCAACCGGCCGCGACCGGCCCGCGCCAGCGTCGAGCAGCTCGTGCGCGCCGCCCGCGGGCAGCAGCACGAAATCGCCGTCGGCGAGCTGCAGCGTGCGCCCTTCCGCGGTATGCAGCCGGCACGTTCCGGCCAGCACCAGGTGAAACGCCGCCTCGCCCGGCGGCAGCGGGTCGTGCGGCATCGCGAACGGCCCGCCGAGCAGGCAGCGCACGTCGAGCTCGACATGGCTGCGGCCCAGCGACAGCAGTTGACTCAGGGCATCCATGAGACGATTGCGCTAAAAATTGACACTCTAGCGTATCGAAACCCTCAGCGCGAACGATCAGAATAACCCTGCATCGCCCGAGATCGCGGCGGCCGCCGCCTTCCTCACCTCTTCTCGAAAAGGACGCATCATGCTGAACTGGAACGAATACCGGAAGGAACTCTCGACGCGCATCGGCGACATCGCCAAGCTGTCGCCGGACACGCTGGCCGGCTACCAGGCGCTGGCCGGCGCCGGCGCCAAGACAGGCCATCTCGACGCAAAAACGCGCGAGCTGATCGCGCTCGCGGTGGCGGTCACGACACGCTGCGACGGTTGTATCGCCGTACACACCGCCGAAGCGACCAAGCATGGCGCGACGAAGGAGGAAGTGGCGGAAGCGCTCGGCGTCGCGATTGCGCTGAACGCGGGTGCGGCGCTCGTCTATTCGGCGCGCGTGATGGACGCGCTCGGCGACTGAACCTGACGGCCGCGGCGCTGCCGTCGCGTGGTGGCGCCCGGCTGCATGTCTGCCCGGTTGCGCACCGCGCATCCGGGCAAATGACGTATGAAGATTGGCCAGCGCATCTGCCCGAATGGCGGGCCGGGCGCCCGCGGGCGAGGATGCGCCGCGAAGTCGGCTACCATGCGCGAACGATCCATCGTGAAGGAGCGCTTCATGTGCCGCTGGCTCGCCTATACGGGTAATCCGATCCATCTGGAAACCGTGCTGTTCCGCGCGAAGCATTCGCTGATCGACCAGAGCCTGCATTCGGAGCTGGGGGCGACGACGACCAACGGCGACGGCTTCGGCATCGGCTGGTACGGGCGCCCCGACGAACTCCCGTTCCGCTACCGCTCCGTGCATCCCGCGTGGAACGACCGCAACCTGCGCGAAGCCGCACGCGCGATCCGCTCGCGGATGTTCATCGCGCATATCCGCGCGGCTACCGACACGCCGGTACAGGAAACCAACTGCCACCCGTTCCGCCACGGCCGCTGGCTGTTCGCGCACAACGGGCTGATCCGCGACTTCCACAAGCTGCGCCGCGACCTGACGATGAAGGTCGATCCCGCGCTGTTCCCGACGCTCGAAGGCTCGACCGATTCCGAACTGATGTTCCGCCTCGCGCTGACCTCCGGCCTCGAGCAGATGCCGCTGCCCGCGCTCGAGCGGATGGTCGGCATGGTCGAGGAAACGGCCGCGCGGCACCGCGTGGACGAACCGCTCAACATGACGATCTGCGCGACCGACGGCGAGCGGATCATCGCGGTGCGTTATTCGAGCGAACGGCAGTCGCGTTCGCTGTTCCACAGCACGTCGTTCAAGCACCTCCATGAGCTGTATCCGCACAACCCGCGCATCGCCGAAGCCGGCGACGACGCGTTCATGGTCGTGTCCGAGCCGCTCGTCGACCTGCGCGGCGCGTGGGAGGAAGTGCCGGAGAGCATGGCGATCGTCGCGCAGGGTGCTGATGTGCAGCAGCGGCCGTTCGCGCCGCGGCGAAAGTGACGCACTGCAGTCCTGACGAAATGGAGCGCATTCCGGTATCGAGCACGTCGGCGCGACATGGTAATCGCGGCCGTCCCGTTTTCAGGAGCCGGCACTCGCTACCGCGACGGTAACGGGAAGGGATGCGCACCCGCGTCCGAAAAAAATAATAGAGCAGGACTCCGCCAATAATGCCCCAATTCAATAACTCAGCGACGGAGTAGAGCTAAGGAAGCAAACCGCGAGGACGCCTCTGCAGAATCCACCGAATAAAAAATTAATACTCTTGCAATTTCATGCCAGCCAGGAATCGAGTGACATAATCAGCTGACGATCGGGGATGTTTGCAGAATTCTGCGGCACCTCTCCTGGAAATCGTCGTCATTCTTCTAACAAATACGGCACCAGTCGTTTGCTCTCCCGGCGCCCCCCGTGGCACAGGCCCCCACCGGGACTTGCGGCAAGCGCGACTGGAAAGCGAAAGGGGCGGAGATTCTACGCGCCTTTACACCTTCTCGGCCACGCGCGTTTATTTCGATCCGTTACGAAGAACCGGAAATCATTACCGAGCAGATACTGCGTGCAAGCCGTCGCACCACACATGGACAAAGCCTTATTCCTGATTAAAATATTCAAGTTACAAAAATTCAGAAGGCACGTTACAATTCGCCTACGGACGAATCCGAACCACAATAAAGTAGCGACGCAGTTTCCGGCACAACGAATCCGAGATGACTCAAGATCTCCAGACCTCTCTCCCTGTCACGCTGACGGGTAATCAATCCGTGCTTTCCAGCATGAAGCAGGATCATGCCTTCGTGGTATGGCTCACCGGGGTTTCCGGTGCCGGGAAATCGACGCTATCGAATCTCCTGAAGGAACAACTCGATGCTCGAGGCCTTCGTTCCTTTCTGCTGGATGGCGACCAGCTCCGTGAAGGATTGAATCAGGATCTGGGGTTCAGTGACGCGGACCGCCACGAGAATATTCGTCGGACGGCCGAGGTCGCACGCCTGATGGTGAATGCAGGGCTTGTCGTTATCGTCGCCCTGATCTCGCCGTTTCAGGAAGCGCGCGCCAGGGCGCGCGCGCGCTTTGCGCCCGGGGAGTTTTTCGAAGTCTTTGTCGACGTTGAGCTGGATGTCGCGGAAGCGCGCGACCCAAAGGGGCTGTATGCGTTGGCAAGGCAAGGGGCCATTCGGCAGTTCACCGGCATCGAATCGACCTATGAAAAACCGCTATCGCCCGACGTGCATGTGCGCACGGGTAAAGCAAGCCCGCTGGAATGCGTGCACGCAATCATTCAGAAATTGCCATTGAACGGCTGATACCGGCACGACCACCGGCTCGTCAGCTCGCCTACTACCCTCACCTTTTTCGGCGCGTCATTTTGGCGGGCGACGGTTGAACCGCCTGCTGTAAGCCTCGCCGACCAACTGTCATGGTTGGCCGCGACGATCGAACCGCATCCGAACCGAATCAAGTCCGGCGGGCAGCCGGCGCGAACGGGCGCGCGGCCTCGGCAGTGCGGTAAACCCGAGCCGTTCGTACAGCGCGCGGGCCCGCACGTTGCGGGTCAGCACGTCGAGGACGACATCGCGGCTGCCGTCGGCCGGCAATGCCCCCGCGTCCAGCGCGTCGCGGAACAACGCACTGAAGATCCCCGTGCCGCGCTGTCGCTCGTCGGTTGCGCAATGCGCGACGAGAATCTGCGACCGCTTCGGCGCCGGAATTTCCGTTTCGAGAATCAGCCCGCGCAACAACTGCCCCATCGTGCGGCGCACGCCGAAGAAGCGCGCCAGTGCCCACACGACATGCACGTCGTCGAACATCGTCCGTTGCCCGTCGTGAATCGCCATCACGGCGAGCACGGTGCCGTCTTCACCGACCGCGACGCGATGCCGGCGCCACGAGAAGCGCCCATGGCGCGACCGGAATGCCTGCTGCAGGAAAGCGATGCAGCGCGCATCGCTTTCGCCGAGAAAAAATCCGAATTCCGCCACACCGGACGCAAACACGAGCGGCCCGCACGACGCCGCGTCGTCCGCCTCGGCCGCACGAAACCGCACGCGCTCGCCGGCACGCGGAGCCGCTTGCGCGAACGCACCGGCCAGCGTCATCCGCTGCGCCCCGCGAGTCGCGACAACACGGCGACCGTCCGGCTGATCTGTTCCGGCTCGTGCGTCGAGCAGATGAAGAAGCGCAGGCGCGCAGCCTTTTCCTCGACGGCCGGATAGAAGATCGGCTGCACGTTGATCCCTTCGTCGAACATCGCATTGGCCCATTGCGCGGCCTTCAGCGAGCTCCCCGTGATCACCGGCACGACCGCGAACCCGGCACTCGTGCCGGTATTCAGCCCGGCGGCGCGCGCTTCGTTCAGGAACTGCCGCCCGCGCGCCTGCAGTCGCGCGACGCGCTCCGGCTCGGCCTGCAGGCGCTCGAGCGCGGCCAGCGACGCTTCGGCGAGCGTCGGCGCCAGCCCGACGCTGTACAGGAAGCCCGGCGCCAGATGGCGCAGCATGTCGACGAGCGGCTGGCAGCCGGCGATGAAGCCGCCGCAGCCGGCCAGCGTCTTGCTCATCGTGCCCATCCACATGTCGACCTGATCGGGCGCGACGCCGCAATGCTCGCGGATGCCCTTGCCGGTCGCGCCGAGCACGCCGAGCGAATGCGCCTCGTCGACCAGCAGGAATGCACCGTGGCGCGTTTTCACGTCGACGAAGCGCTGCAGGTCGGGGAAATCGCCGTCCATGCTGTACAGCCCTTCGATCGCGATCAGCACGTGCCGGTATTCGCGGCGTACGCGTGCGAGCAGTTCGTCGAGCGCCTGCCAGTCGTTGTGCGCGAAACTCAGCCGCTTCGCGCCGCTCAGCTGCGCGCCCTGCACGATGCTGTTGTGCGCGAGCGCATCGTGGACGATCAGGTCGCCCGGGCCGAACAGTGCGCCGATCACGGTCACGTTCGTCGCGTGGCCGCTCACGAACGCGACGCAGTCGTCGGTTTCGTAGAACGTGGCCAACGCACGTTCGAGATCGCGCTGCACCGGGCGTTCGCCCGCGACCATCCGGCTCGCCGATGCCGACGTGCCGTACCGGTCGATCGCGGCCTTCGCGCGCGCGGACACGTCCGGATCGCCAGCCAGGCCGAGGTAGTTGTAGTTCGCGAAGTTCAGGTATTCGCGCCCGCCGATCTGCGTCGTCGCACCGGCGACGCCGTCGTGCACGCGGAAAAACGGCGAGTCGACGCGCAGCTTCTCGCCCATCTCGCGCATGATCCGGACCTGCTGATACTGCGGCATCGATTCGAAGCGGCTGCGCGCCGATGCGGTCTGCGCTGCCTGCGTGCCGGGCACGCCCGGTGCCGCGGCAGCATCCGTCGCGCGCTCCAGTTGCCGTTTCAGCGCTTTCGCCGCCAGTTGCTGGCGAAGATGCTCTCCCAGTGCCATTGCTTCCTTCGCTTAATCTCGAAAAGACGCTATGTTACGCCGCGCGTCATGAAAAGACGTGGTGTCACGCGTCGGAAAACTCGGCCCACTGCCACGCGTCGGGTGCGGCCAGCAGCGCATCGACCAGCCGGAAATTCATCTCGTGGCTCGGCCGCAACGCGCTCACGCGCGCCAGCAGCGGCGCGCCGGCCAGCGCGAGATCGCCGACCAGGTCGAGCACGCGGTGTCGGACGAATTCATCCGGCAAGCGCATCCCGCCCAGCACGCGGCTGCCGACGATGGACGCGGTGCACGACGGCCGCGCGCCGCGCAGGATCGGCACGCCGCGCAGATAGCCGGCGACGATCGCCGGCACGGCCCATTTCACGCGCCCGTACGAGCGCGACGGCGCGATTTCGGTTTCGAATGCGGCCGGCGTCAGCGCACCGTCCCAATGCATGTCGCCGAAGCCGCGCAGGTCGTTGCGCACGCTCAGTTCGTAACGCGGCGCCGGCTCGATCCGCATTTCGCGCCGCTGGTCGCCTTCGCCATCCGTGACGACGACGGGCCGCAGCACGCGGATGAAGCGTTTCGGCGCATCGAGCGCGACCCGGCCGCACGCGCGGATGGCATCCACCCACGGCGTGGCGCTGCCGTCGAGAATCGGCACTTCCTCGGCGTCGATCTCGACGATCGCGTGATCGATCTCGCATGCGAGCAGCGACGCGAGCAGATGCTCGATCGTGCGAACGCCGACGCCGTCGGCATTGCGCAGCATCGTGCAGAGCGGCTGGGCGCGGCGCAGCGCGGGATCAACCGGCAGCGTCGCGAGCGTGCGCCCCTGCGCGACGCGACGGAACACGATTCCCGTCACGCCGTCTTCCGGCCGCGCGGGCAGGATCCGCACACCCACCCGGCGCCCCGTGTGCAGCCCGTGACCGTCGATCGCCAGCGGACCTGCCAGCGTGCCCTGGCGCGTCGCCCAGCCGGACGGCGCGCTCATCGCGCGACCTCCAGCGTTGGGGACACCTGGCCCGCCACGGGCGCCGCCCGCGTATCGAGCATCGCGCGCGCTTCGCCTTCGATCGCGTGTTTCGCGGCAAGCGCCGCGACGGCCTCCTGAGCGGCATCAGTCGCCGCCCCGGCGTCGGACGCATCGGCCGACGCGCCGATCGAATCGACGATGCGTCCGGCCAGCGTCGTCACCGACGCGCCTTCGGCAATCGCCATCACCGACAGCTTGACCTCGAACGCTTCCTCGACCGCCAGGCCAAGCTCCATCCCCATCAGCGAATCCATGCCCATGTCGAGCACCGACTTGTCGAGCGCGATGCGATCCGGCGTCATGTGCAGGATCCGCGCGATCTGCGCCTGCAGCGTCCGGGCAACCAGCGCGATCGCTTCGTCGCGCGGCAAGGCCAGCACTTCTTCCCGCAACTGCGTGCCGCCGTCGCGCGCATCGCCGCCCTTCGCATGCGATTGCAGCAGCGAATACCGGCGTGCCTTCGCGGCAGGCATCCCGCGCGCCACGGCATGCCAGTCGAGCCGGACCACGGCTTCGCCGGCCGCGCCCGCGACCAGCGCGCGCTCGAGCGCGGCCATCGCCTCGTCGGACGTGATCGATGCACCGCCGATCCGCGACTGCAACGCCTCGCGCGTATCCGCGTGGCGCGCGAGGAAGCCGACGTCCTCGAGCGGGCCCCACGCCATGAACGTGCCGGGCAACCCGGCCGCGCGACGATGTTCGACGAGCGCCTCGAGGAAAGTGTTGGCCGCGACGTAGTTCGACTGCCCCGGATTGCCGAGATAGGTCGTCGCCGACGAATAGACGACGAACAGATCGAGCGGCAGCGCGCGTGTCGCGCGGTGCAGGTTCCATGCGCCGGCCACCTTCGGGGCGAGCACCGCGGCCATCCGCGCATCGTCGAGATTGCGCACGAGGCCGTCGTCGATCGACATCGCGGAATGCAGCACGCCCTTGAGCGGGCTGCCGCGTCGCGCGATCGCGGCAATCATCGCATCGACCGCCGCGGCATCGGTCACATCGCACGAGACGACATCGACCGTGACGCCGAGCGTCGCGCGCCAGCGCTCGACCTCCTCGCGGGCCGCACCGGCAAGCTCGCCGGAACGGCTCGCCAGCGTCAGCCGGCGAGCGCCGCGCTCGACCATCCAGCGCGCGCTCGCAAACCCGAGCCCGCCCGTGCCGCCGACCACCAGGTACGTGCCATGCGGATCGAGCGCGAGCGAGCCCGCGCGCGTGACGCCGCGCGTCGGGGCCGGCGTGCCGGACGGATAGGTCACGAGTACCTTGCCGATCTGGCGCGCCTGCTGCATGTAGCGGAATGCATCTTCGGCCCGTTCAGCGGGGAACGCGCGATACGGCAGCGGATGCAGCACACCTGCCGCGAACAGCGCCATCACTTCGCCGAACAGACGTTCGGTCAGCTCCGGCAACGCACCCATCAACTGGTCGGCATCGATGCCGAAATAGCTGATGTTGTTGCGGAACGGCCGCAGCCCGATATGGCTGTTTTCGTAGAAATCGCGCTTGCCGAGCTCGAGGAATCGACCGAACGGACGCAGCGTGTCGATGCTGCGCACCATGGCTTCGCCGGCGAGCGAATTCAGCACGATGTCGATGCCCTGCCCGCCCGTCAGCACGCGAATGTCGTCGGCGAACGCGAGGCTGCGCGAATCGAGCACGTGGTCGGCACCGAGCAGGCGCACGAACTCGCGCTTCTCGTCGCTGCCGGCCGTCGCGAACACTTCCGCGCCGAAGTGGCGCGCAAGCTGGATCGCGGCGATCCCGACGCCGCCCGCGCCGCCGTGCACGAGCACGCGCTCGCCGCAACGCAGCCGCGCGAGTTCGACGAGTGCGTAATACGCGGTGAAGAACGTGGTCGGCACGGTCGCCGCTTCCTCGAACGTCAGACGCTCGGGTTTCAGCGCGATCGCTTGCGCGCGCGTCCTGACGCGCGTCGCGAACGAGGCCGGTGCGAAGCCGAGAATCGCATCGCCCGGCGCGAATGCCGTCACGGCGCCGCCCACCCGGACGACGCGGCCGGACAGTTCCATGCCGATCGTCGCGCCCGCGAAACCGGTCTCGACCGCTTCATCGGACAAGAGCCCCATCGCATACATCACGTCGCGGAAATTGAGGCCGGTCGCAACCGGCTCGATCTCCACCTCGTCCGCGCCCAGCTCACTTTCCGGCAACGCGAACCATTCGAGATTGCGCAACGAGCCCGGTGCATCGAACGCGAGCACGG
>Ga0209566_100169_pt1 | contig 70997 bp, 46 predicted proteins | sample Araplavi_mTSA_r2_2_FD_184287 | JGI IMG/M metagenome (GOLD analysis project Ga0209566, IMG submission 184287) | Arabidopsis root microbial communities from North Carolina, USA - plate scrape CL_Cvi_mTSA_r2 (SPAdes) (version 2) | ecosystem: Host-associated > Plants > Roots > Endosphere | place... | reverse complement strand
TAGGCGGTCGCCTCGCGGGACGCCTCGCGATCGTCCACCTTGATGTGCGGCATAGTTCCCCGCTCCGCCAGCGTATTGACCAGGACCACCGGCACGCGCATTTCCAGCAGCTCCCGCTCGTAGGCCGCGTCCACGAACTGACTGACGAACACGACCCCGTCGACCTGCTTTTCGCGCAGCACCCGCAAATACTTCATCGTACGCTCGCCCTCGCGGGCGGTATTGCACACGATGATGCTGAAGCCGCGATCGTTCGCCGCCTCCTCGATGCCGTGCAGCAGCTCCGCCGAGTAGCTGCCGGACACCTCGGGGAACAGCACGCCGATCGTCTGCGTACGCCTCGAGACGAGCCCGCGCGCGAGCGCATTGGGCCTGTAGCCGAGCTCTTCGGCCGCCTTCAGCACGAGCTGGCGCGTCTTGTCGGAGTATCCCGTCAACCCGTGAATAACGCGGGAGACGGTCGCGATAGATACGCCCGTCATCTTGGCGATATCCTTGATGGTCGGTTCTCGCTTATCCAGACGCATCCCTCCGTTCATCGTTAGAGTAAACGTTTAACCTTCACCCAGCATAACTTTCTATTCCGTGGCCTGTCAATGTGAAACAAAAAAGACGATGATGAAAATCCATCATCGCCTTTGGCTCGACTGGAAAGAATAATGTTGCACAAAAACAGACGCGATGATACAATCACATCACGACTGACATTTTATACTATGAACACAGAAAACCTATCTTACAATTTAATCTTACCATGCTGTTCAAACCTCGTCAAGTCGTAAATTCATTTCAGGTAGGAGAGATGCGAAAATGGGTTCCTTGGTTCTCCGTTTTGAGGAAATGGACGACACTCAGCTATCGCTCGTCGGCGGAAAAGGCTTGAACTTAGGGAAGTTGTCGCATATCGAAGAGATCGCCGTGCCCGATGGCTTTTGCGTGACGACAGAAGGATATCGCAAAGCCGTCGAGCAAAATGAAACGTATCAGGCGCTGCTGGACCGACTCTCCGTTCTTAAGGTTGAGGACCGCGACCGGATTCGCGAAATCAGCGGACAGATTCGGCAAATCATTCAGGAAGCGGAAATGCCGGCCGAAGTCGTACAGGCCGTGGCGCACTTCCATTCCCTGTACGGCGTGGAGCACGCCTATGCCGTGCGTTCGAGCGCGACTGCCGAAGACCTGCCGAATGCCTCCTTCGCCGGTCAGCAGGATACCTACCTCAATATCATCGGCATCGAATCCATCCTGGCGCATATCGGCAAATGCTGGGCTTCTCTTTTTACCGATCGCGCAGTCGTCTACCGCATGCAAAATGAATTCGACCACCGACAAGTTCACTTATCCGTTGTCATTCAACGGATGGTCTTCCCGCAGGCTTCCGGCATTTTGTTTACCGCCGACCCTGTCACCTCCAACCGGAAGCTGCTGTCCATCGACGCCGGATTCGGACTTGGAGAAGCGCTGGTGTCCGGCCTCGTCGCTGCGGATGGTTATAAAGTGCGGGAAGGGACGATCGTCGACAAGCGCATCCCGGCCAAGACATCGGCCATTTACGGACGACAGGAAGGCGGAGTCGAGACGCGGCAGATCCCTCCGTATCAGCAGCGGACACAAGTTCTCGCGGATCTGCAAATTTTACAGCTCGCCGGTATCGGCAGACGGATTGAAGCGCATTTCGGCTGTCCGCAGGATATCGAATGGTGTATGGCCGACGGCACCTTCTACATCGTCCAAAGTCGGCCGATCACGACGCTGTACCCCATCCCCGTTGCCGACGATCAGGAAAATCGCGTATACGTGTCCGTCGGTCACCAGCAAATGATGACCGATCCGCTTAAGCCATTGGGCTTGTCTTTTTTCCTGCTGACGACTCCCGCTCTCATGCGCACGGCCGGCGGCAGACTGTTCGTCGATATCACCAACCAGCTGTCCTCGCCGGCAGGCCGAGCCACGGTGATAAATAACCTCGGACGATCCGATCCGCTCATCAAGGACGCGCTGACGACGATCGTCGATCGCGGAGATTTTATAAAAACTTCGCCCGAGGACCAAAATCAACGTAGTCCCGGAACGGGCCATATGCAGGGGCCGCCTGCAGGCTCTCAATCGGACTACGATATGGACCCAACCGTCGTCTCCGAGCTGATCCGGACCAGCCAGGCATCGATCGAAGCGCTGAAGCAGAACATCCGAACCAAATCCGGGTCCGCTTTGTTCGACTTCATTCTGGAGGATGTCCAGCAATTTAAGAAGCGTAACATATTCGATCCCAGAAGCTTGCAGATTATTATTGCGGCTATGAATGCATCCGCATGGATCAATGACAAAATGGACGAATGGCTGGGCGAAAAGAACGCAGCGGACACGCTTACGCAATCCGTCCCTCATAATATCACGTCGGAAATGGGCCTCGCGTTGATGGATGTCGCAGATGCGATTCGCCCGTATCCGGATGTCATCGATTATTTGCAGCGAGCGAAAGGTCCCGAGTTTAGGGATGAACTTGTGAAGCTCGACGGCGGCCGGGAAGCCCGTGAGGCGATCGACGCTTTTCTCGATAAATACGGCATGCGATGCCCCGGCGAAATCGACATCACCAGAACCCGTTGGAGCGAGAATCCTGCTGTGCTTTTCCCGCTGATACTCGGCAATGTTAAAAACTTTGAGCCACATGCCAGCAAGCGAAAATTCGAGCAAGGGCGGCAGGAAGCGCTGAAGAAAGAACAGGATCTGCTGGATCGATTGAAGCGATTGCCGGACGGGGAACAAAAAGCGGCGGAATCGAAACGAATGATCGACTTCGTCCGGAACTTCATCGGATATCGGGAATATCCCAAATACGTCATCGTCAACCGCTACTTCGTTTATAAGCAGGCGTTGTTGAAAGAAGCCGAACAGCTTGCGCAAGACGGCGTCATTGAGGAAATTGAGGACGTGTATTACCTCGCCTTCGAAGAGTTGGCCGAAACCGTACGTACGCGGAAAGCGGATCGTACGATCATCGACAGACGAAAAGACGACTATAAACGGTTCGAAAAGCTAAACCCGCCGCGCGTACTTACGTCCGATGGAGAGATCCTGACAGGTGCGTACAAACGGGAAAATCTCCCCGCCGGCGCCATTGCCGGACTGGCTGTCTCTTCCGGCGTGATCGAGGGCCGCGCACGCGTCATTTTAAATTTGGAAAACGCGGACCTGGAGGACGGCGACATCTTGGTCACCTCCTTCACCGACCCGAGCTGGACGCCTTTGTTCGTCTCCATCAAAGGCTTGGTCACCGAAGTCGGCGGTCTGATGACCCACGGAGCCGTCATCGCGCGGGAATATGGCTTGCCGGCCGTGGTCGGCGTGGAGAACGCCACCAAAATCATAAAAGACGGGCAGCGTATTCGCGTGGACGGAACAGAGGGCTATATCGAATTTTTGAATTAAGGGCCGAAGCGGGTATACTCTGGGTGACGCCATTCGCATGGGAGAACCCTTATGACCGCAACCAAAAAAAGCGAGCGTCAGCGCCTAAAAGCGCTGACGCTCCTGTCCAAGTTATATCGCCTGAAGATCATACAGATCTTGATTCCCGTCGCTATAATCGGCTTGATCGTCTGGGAGGGCCAAGCCGAGTTCCGGCGCATCGACTGGGCAGCCACGCTGCATGTGCTGCGACACCTCGATAAGTCAAGACTGCTGCTGCTCATCGCGGTATCCCTTGTCGCCGTCGCGTCTGTCAGCGGCTACGAATTCGTGCTTCGCCGCCATTACCGACTGCCGATCGGGCGTTGGACTCTCTTTCGTTTTGCCTGGATCGCCAATACGTCGAACAATGTCATCGGATTCGCCGGCGTCGCCGGCGCCGCGCTGCGGACCTACCTGTACCGAAGCCGGGGCGTTTCTGTCCCTACGATAACGGCTTGCATCGCCTTTCTATCCACCATCACGCTAGCGGGAATATCGGTGCTCGCCTGGGGGGACCTGGGCGGGCTATTTCCGATCGATGCCGTGATCCGCACGCATCATTGGACGCTGTATGCCGTCTGGGCGATTGCGCTTTATCTGCCCGGCTATCTGCTGTTTCAGCGCACCCCTTTTTACAGTAAATGGCTGAACCGCGGCCTGCCGCGGATGAATTTATCCACGATCGCCGCATCCGTAGTCGTCTCTGCGATCGAGTGGGCGCTAGCTGGCATTGCGTTCTGGATGATCGCATCGTCCCTGCTTCCCGATCTTCCGTTCCGTACGGCGCTGGGTATCTATACCGTCGCCGCCGCGGCAGGACTCGTGAGCTTGGCGCCCGGCGGCATCGGCGGCTTCGATCTGACCGCGCTGTTCGGCCTTCAAGCGCTCGGCTACGCGCCTGAGCATACCGCGGCCGTGCTCGTTTTATTTCGCATTCTGTACTATTTGGTTCCCTGGCTTATCGGACTCGTCATGGGCGTCTTCGAGTTTGCGCAGAACCGGCAAAAAGCCGCTGAGACCGATTCGCGATCGGTAGAGGAGTCGCTGAACGGCTGGCAGCGATTGTGGGAATTTCCCGGCCAATTCGCCTGGATATCCGAATTCGGCGCGTGGGCGCTCGGCAAGCTGGTGTTCCTAAGCGGCGCCGTCCTCCTTCTATCGGCTGCGACGCCCGGCCTGCTCGGCCGCCTGCGGTTCGCCGAGGAGCTCCTGTCCGCGCCGCTCATGCGCTTGTCTCATCAATTGAGCGTCATCGTCGGATTGATGCTGATTGTCCTGTCGTGGGGCATCTCCCGCAGAATCGTACGCGCCTACCAGTGGACGCTGGGCCTGTTGTGCGCCGGCGCCTTGTTTACCTTCACCAAGGCGTTTGACTATGAAGAAGCGATCTTTCTGCTCCTCGTCGCGCTTCTGCTCTATTTGTCGCGGGCGCGATTCTACAGGGTCGGCGCTCCGATCGATCGGGCACGCTTGGCGGTCTGGGCTGCGACCACGCTGGCGATCGCTTATATTTACGATATCGTCGCTGCCGGTACGATGCCTAAGTTCATGCATCGCCTGCCCGACAATCGCTATCTCCATTTGATCCTGAATCCGACGCAGCATACGATCGCCGTCGTCACGGGCCTGGGCGCCACCTGGCTGCTCTTGTCGCTCGCGCTCCTGCTCCGTCCGAACAAGCTGCTCGCGCGCGGCGCTTCCGCAGCCGAACTGGAGCGGCTTCGGGGCTTTTTGAACGAGGCGCAAGGCAACCTGCTCACGCACATGCTGTTTGCAGGAGACAAGAGTTTTTTCTGGGCATGCGACGGCCGCGTGCTCATTCCCTACTCGGTCATCCGCAACAAGTTCGTGGTGCTCGGAGACCCCATCGGCGACCCGGCGCTCGTCAGCAGCGGTATTCAGGAATGCCAGCGGCACGCGGATTTATACGATCTTGAAGTCGTATTTTATCAGGTGTCTCCGGCGTATTTGCCGATTTATCACGAAAATGGCTACCACTTTTTTAAGTTGGGGGAAGAAGCGCTGGTCAACCTGTCCGCTTTTTCGTTAGCCGGAAAAGCCAATACCAACCTTCGCAACGTGATCAATCGGTTTGACCGCGAAGGATACCGGTTCGAGATGCTGCAGCCTCCGCATGATGCGCAGACGCTGGAGCGTCTTCGCCGGATCTCGAACGAATGGCTGAAGGGCCGGCGGGAAAAGGGTTTTTCGCTCGGCTGGTTCGCGTCCGCTTATTTGCAGGAAGCGCCGATTGCGGTGCTGCTGACGCCGGAAGGGCGGGAGATCGCTTTTGCGTCGCTGGCGCCAAGTTACGACGACCGGCGAACGATGTCCATCGATCTCATGCGTCATCTGGCGGATACCCCGAACGGGACCATGGACTTTTTGTTCATACGGCTCCTGGAATGGACCCGGGATCAAGGCTATTCCGTCTTTAATCTGGGCATGGCTCCCCTGGCCAGCGTCGGCGAAGCGCGCGCCGCCATGCGCGAGGAGAAGCTCGCGAACCGGCTCTATGAATACGGCGGACATTGGTACGGTTTTAAGGGGCTTCGCAAATACAAGGAAAAATTCCGTCCGACATGGGAGCCCCGGTATTTGGCTTATCCTGCTCGGGTAACCTTGCCCGTGCTCCTGATCGAATTGATATTGCTCATTGCCCGGCGGCCGAACAAACGACGCCAAACGAAAAAAGAGCGGGCCAAACAAGCGGCCCCCAGCTAACTTCCTGCGATATGCCGAGCGTCGGGAAGACGTTCGCGGTCAATTCATGATCTCTACGCCAGCAAAATGATTGAAATCTGGCAAATGAATACGCAAAAATAGACCGGTGGGCAATCCGCCGTACCGGTCTATTTTTTATTACATACGCTCCGAATCCCAGTATGGCACTATTTATTTTAGAATCCCAGTAGATCAGGCTCTTCCAACCGGAAGAAACTGTTCGACAAGCATCTCCGCCCAGCTGCGATTGGAGTCAATCGTCCGTCCTGCATTATGGGGGGTATGCACGACGTTGTGCCTGCCCAGCAGCGGATCGTCGAGAGGCAGCGGCTCGACGTCGAATACATCCGCGGCCAGGCTGATCTCATCATCAAGCACTCTTTGGCGAATCGCTTCCACATCGCATATTTGGGCACGCGTCACCAGTACGACAAGACTTCCTTTAGGAAGCGCGTAAATATGATCCGCTGTAATTAGCCCTCTCGTTTTTTCGGTTAACGGGACCATAGGAACGAAAATTTCCGCATCCTTCATCAGTTGATCCAGGTGGTACTCTCTTCTAGCTCCGGTTCGGTGGAAAGACGGCTCAGGCGCGAACGGGTCCCAGGCAGCCACATCCGCCCCGATCATATGTACGAAGCTCGCATAACGCGAAGCAATGTTGCCGGCGCCGACGATGCGGATGCGCTTGCCTGCGATCGTGCCATTCGTAAAGCTCGGATCGTCCCCGAATTGCTGCCCCCGTGCGCCTGGCCGGCCGATACCATCCTTTGGGTCATAATCCCAAGGTTTGTGGCTGGATATCATCCCTGCATAAGTCTGAGGGATTCTGCGCAAGCCGCACAAGGTTAGGGCTAGCCCGAATTCGGACACCGATTGTCCCCAAAACCCTTCGCTGGGGTGCATGCACAGTCTCACTCCGGCTGCCTTCAACGGCTGCTCCAGTTCGTCGGGCACGGTGTTGTGGTAGGGGTTCGTGACGATCGATATCTCCCGCAAACGCGCGAACGCCCGCAACCCATCCGGACTTACTGGAGCCATGAGCGATATGATCCGCGTAACCGCTCCCGGATCGGGTACAATTTGATCCAGCGTTCTCGTATCGTCCGGCGACAATCGAATGAACGCTACCGGTCCTTGTTTTTTCCATAACGCATGCAGATGATCCGCCGCCCATGGCCAATGTGCGTCAAAATCGGGATGTACCACAATAACACTGCTCATGTTGACCCTCCTATGGGATTATACCGAAAATCGGGAATCTTGACCTGCTTACCCTCGTTCATCGCCGATTCATGCGCGCATATGCCGGCGCAGGTCCAGTTTGCAGACGTAAACACGTCGGGGAAGGGGGCTCTCCGTTCCACGATGCTCATAATGAATTCGTGCGCCAAATGCGGGTGGGAGCCTCCATGCCCGTTTCCCTGTGCGAAGGATAAATGAACATTCTCCTCCGCATCGTAGACGCCTTCTGTCGTATACTTGCGAATGCCTTCCGGCAGCCGCGCGGCATAGTCCGGGATCTCGACCCGCTCCGCTCTCTCGCCACAAAAGACGACTGGTTGTTCCTCTTCCGTCTGCTGCCATTCGAAGCTCATAAGATCGCCGTATACATCGAAGCTTTCAATGTATTCCCGCGCGGTTTCGAACAATGAACGGGACACCTCCATAGCCAGGTTAGAATCGCGCAAACGGAAGGTCGCCGACTCTACCGCAAACGGCGATCCGTACTTCGAAACGAGCGGTTCGGCAATTTGACCCGAGCCCAAACACGATACGAAGTCTGCTTCCTTGCCTGCGAGCGCCAGCAGCGGACTGACGGCATGCGTAGCGTAATACATCGGGGGAAGCCCCTCCCAATAGCCCGGCCAGCCTTTCATTTCCTGATGATGCGCGCCGCGCAGGAATTGAATTCTGCCCAGCCGGCCCGTATCCAGCATTTCCTTCACATACAAATACTCCCTGGTGTACACGCAAGTTTCCATCATCATATAATTTTTGCCCGATTGCCTTTGCGCTTCGACGATTCGCCTGCAATCCTCTACCGTCGTGGCCATAGGCACGGTACAGGCGACATGCTTGCCCGCTTGTAACGCGGCAATGCTCTGTTCCGCGTGATTCGGAATCGGAGAATTAATATGAACGGCATCTATTTGATCGTCCTGCAGCATTTCTTCAAAGCTGACGTAACGTGCCTTAATGCCGAAATGATCGCCAATCTGATGCAATTTCGTCTCTGTCCGCTGACAAAGCGCATACATTTCCGCATGAGGATGGTTTTGATAGATAGGGATGAATTCCGCTCCGAATCCCAGACCGACGATTCCAACTCGTACTTTTGAACCCACGGATGAAGCCTCCTCTTGTAAGCGGTTTTAATGAACTTGCCCTAAGTATATTTTTTTGACTATCGAAAGTCGATGCGATCTCTTGTTTTCCAAATGAGAATTTTCACCTATAATTCAGCCTCGAAAACAGGCGTAAAACGCACTATATTGGGAGTACAACGATATGAAGGTGGAGCGTGCTATGGGATTATTTACAACGGACTCGGGCAAAAATTCACCTAGATCGAGCTTGCGGCGGAAACAGGTCGCTCTCTTGATCGAAACCTCGAATGAGTATGCGCGAGGATTGCTTAACGGCATACGCGCCTTTGCGCGCGAACGGCGTCTATGGTCCATTTATCTGAACGAATACAGCAGAGACAACACGGACCTGACTTGGCTGCAAGGCTGGCGCGGCGACGGCATTATCGCCCGAATCGAAAATGAAAAAACCGCGCGATACATTTTGGACGCGGGGCTTCCGACAGTTGATCTTAGCGCATTCAGAATCATCCCGAGCCTGCCGTATATAGAAACGGACGACCGCGCCATTGCGCAGCTCGCGGCCGAACATTTTCTGGAACGGGGGTTCAAGAACTTCGCTTTTTACGGCGATTCCCGCTTCCCCTGGTCCAAACAGCGAGGGACTTATTTCGAAGAGCGTCTCGCTGCGAATCATTATAGCTGCCACACTTTCATATCCAAGCAATCCAGCGAGAAAGTCTCGCGGGTATCTGAAAGAAACAAGCTGATTCGCTGGCTTCAAAGTCTTCCCAAGCCGATCGGTATCATGGCTTGCTACGACAGCCGCGGCCAGCAACTCCTGGAAGCCTGCCGATTTGCCGAAATTGCCGTACCTGATGAAATTGCGGTGATCGGCGTCGATAACGACGAACTTCTATGCGAGCTTGCGGACCCTCCGCTCACCAGCATCCAGTCGAATGCCGTGAGAACGGGCTATCTGGCGGCGGAATTGCTGGAACGCATGATGTCCGGCGCCGATATCGGTGGGGAAGCCCGCTTGATAGAGCCGCTAGGCATTCAAGTCCGGATGTCGACGGACGTGCTTGCCGTAGAAGACAAGCTGGTCTCGGAGGCTGTACGCTTTATTCGGGAGCACTCCCATGAAGACATTCAAGTTAAGGATGTACTTTCCGAATTATCCATTTCGCGCCGCATGCTGGACAGCCGGTTCAAAAAAGCGTTAGGCAGAACCCCGCATGAAGAAATCATTGCCGTTAAAGTGAAGGCCATTAAAAAACTGCTCGTCGAAACCAAGCTGTCTCTCGCCTCGATTGCCGAAATTACCGGGTTCAAGCATACGGAATATATGAGCGTCGTTTTTATGAGAGCAACTGGCATAAGACCCGGCCAATACCGGGAGGAGAATCGATTGTCGACTTGATCGGCATCCAGTTGACAACTACTTGCTGAAGGCATAAGATAATAACACCTAGTATTAGTACCAGATACCATAACCGGAGGCGATTGACGATGACCGACGAACGCGCGCTCCCTTCTTTTCTATCCCGCTCCGCGATTACCGCGATCGGCAGCTATGTCCCCGAACGCGTCCTGAACAACGAAGAACTGTCCGCGATGGTCGATACGAATGACGAATGGATCGTGCGCCGCACGGGCATTCGCGAACGCCGCATCGCCGCTGAAGACGAATTCACGAGCGGCCTGGCGATCGCCGCCGTCCGCGACCTGCTGCGCCGCTATCCGACGGATACGGACGATATCGACGGCGTGCTCGTCGCGACGACGACGCCGGACAGTCCCTTCCCCTCGGTCGCTTCGCGCGTGCAGGCGGCATTCGGCTTCAAGGCTGCGCTGGCGTTCGACCTGAACGCCGCCTGCGCAGGCTTCGTCTCCGCGCTTCAGACCGCGAACGGACTGATTCTGAGCGGCATGTACCGCAAGATCCTCGTCATCGGCGCCGAGACGCTAAGCAAGATCACGGATTATACGGACCGCTCCACCTGTATCCTGTTCGGCGACGGCGCTGGCGCCGTGCTCGTCGAGCGCGCGGAGGAAGGCCGCTTCCTGGCCTCGCATGCCGTGACGGACGGGACGGGCGGCATTCACGTCTATGCTTCCGGCCTGTCGCGCGATTGGAACGGCCAGCCGCTCGCAGGCGACGGCCGCATCGTGCAGAACGGCCGCGAGGTGTACAAGTGGGCGCTGTCCACGGTACCCGACGGCGTGCGCAGCTTGCTGCGGGACAGCGGGCTCGCGGTGGAGCGGCTCGACTGGGTCGTGCCGCACAGCGCCAACCTGCGTATGATCGAAGCGATCTGCGAGCGCCTCGGCATGCCTTACGAGCGCGCGCTCACGAGCGCGGCCGAGTTCGGCAATACGTCGGCGGCGTCGATCCCGCTGGCGCTCGACCTCGCCGTGCGCGACGGACGGCTCTCCACCGGCCAGACGGTAGCGCTGTACGGGTTCGGCAGCGGCCTCACGCAGGCGGGCCTGCTGCTGCGCTGGGCGTTCTGATCCGGCGGCCCCTTACGCAGGACGACCCGAACGGTCTGATCTCCAGACTCAGTTGAACAAGGAAAGGCTGCAGCCAAAATGATTGAATTTGGCGCAGCCTTTCTTTTTTACAATATTCAGCAAAATGCTGAAGACATCTCCGGTTTCCCTTATAATGTTATCCATTATGATGAACTGGAGAATGATGTCATTGAACATGCGGTATCCTTTAAAAAAACTCGCACTCGTAATGGTAATCCTCGGTTTGTTGAACATCCATCCCCGATCGACTGCCGCTTCCGAGCCTGTGACTGAACGATATGATATCGCAGTTATCGGCAGCGAGCTCCAAGGCGTCTTGCTTGCCAAAGCTGCGCAAGCATACGGTCTCAAAGTCATCGTCTTGGATCCTCGCAAGAATCCGGGAGGAGAGCTTGTTCAAGGCCGGATGTTCGTGCTCGACGACGTTAACGACAACAGCAAAAACAGTCTCGTGCAGGGGGAAATAAAGAAACTATTCGATGGGTATAAGTCCGGCTCCATCCGCAAAACCAGCGATTTTATAAGCTACTATAACGACCAATTAAAAGGCATTCCAATCATGAGCGGAATCAAGCAACTGACGCCCGAAGTCGGTGCCAAGGACAAGCTTAAAACCGTCACTACGTTAAGCTACAAGGACAAAAACGGAAAAAATCATCGCATCGCGTCCAACTATTGGGTCGAAAATACGGATTTTGCGGCGCTTGCAGGACAGCTTGGCGTCGAACGCATTAAGGGAATGGAGAGCATAAACGGCAAAACGAAGCCGGACTACATGGCCGCAACCTACATGTTGAGCTTTAAGAAAGTAGATTGGAGCGCCCTTCATGCGTCCATTTTAAAAGATTATCCATTAACGAACGTCAGGAAAAAGTATGGCCCCAATACCTACGTAGACTGGAATATCGGAACCGGATTCAGCTCGATCACCGCGAATTATGATCCGAAAGACAGTCAGCTTCGCCTCCGCGGACTAAATATGACTTATCAAAAAGACGGACAAGTGATCATTAACGGCCTTCTCATCTATGATGTCGATCCCTCGGATCCCGCGTCCATTAACGCTGCCATGAGCAAAGGGCGTGCTCAAGAACAACCTATTCTACATTTTCTGCGTAAAAATATTCCCGGTTTTTCCAAAGCGGAGTTAAACGAGTCTCCTCCCTATTTGTACATCCGGGATTACAACCGCTTCAAAACGAAATATATCCTAACCGACAAAGATTTGTTCCACGGAACGATGTTCTGGGATAACGTAAGCATTGGCGGTTATCCTGTCGATCTTCAAGGCACGAAAGCCATTCCGATGGGAATCGGATTCGGTAAACCTGATAAATACGGGCTTCCGCTTCGTTCTTTTGAATTGGACGGTTACGACAACGTAATTCTGGCAGGAAAAAACGTAGGTGCGACCATTAAAGCGTATGGCAGCGCCAGAATTATGCCTACGAACGCACTCGCGGCCCAAACCATCGGTATCATTTTAGGTATTGAGCGCACCAAGAAACTAACCGATCTTACGCCTGAAGATTTCGTACGGATCCATGCGTATTTAAAAAAGAAACATCATATTTCTTTACAGTAAACAAAACGCGGCCATTTCCGAAACGGATAGGCCGCGCTTTCGTTATGTCGTCATTTTTGGCTGTAAGGAATGCCCGGACGCAACGCCAGCAGCACACGGCTTAAACTCCCTTTTTACTTGAGCGCCGCCGCCTCGAATTCGGCCTCGGGCGCGGGGTTGACGCTTTTCTTCTGCGCCGGCCTTCCCTGACCGCGATCCGCCGCCGGCCTCTCGCCCGGCGGCGATCGATCCGTGCTCGGCCGCCACGAATCCGCATGCGGCGAATCCTGCGGCCGCGCAGGCGGCCCCGCCGCCCCCGTCGGCCACGGCGGACCCGCCTGCGCGCCGACCTTGCCGCTTCGAGCAGCGGCTCACCGTCAAGAATGAGGTCCAAGACCACGTCCGGCACGGACCGGACGTCCTTCATGCGGAAGCCGTGGTCCCGCACCGCTTTCGGCGAAACGAATGGACGCTTGCGCCCGCCCTGGATCAGGTATACGGCGGTGCTGCTATAGCCGCGAACGAGTCCCGCCTGCGGAATCTCGGGAGGCGCTGCCTCCGGCTGCTGCGAGGCGGGCGGGGGCAGGCGGCGAAGCCACTCGCCGAGCGCTTCGCGGAACGAACCGATGCCGAACCGCTCCGCCGCTACCCTCGCATTGTGCGCGCCGAGGGATTGCCGCAGGTCCGGATCGCTCAGCAGCATGTTCAGCCGCTCGGTCATCCCGAGCACGTGGCCGGTCGGGACCAGCCAGGCTCCGACTCCCGCCTGCTCCAGAATTTCCTGCAATCCGCCGGCTGCGAACGCCACAACGGGCTTGCCGAACATCATTCCTTCCAGCGCCGTCATGCCGAATCCCTCCGGCACGATGCTCGGAACGACGACCGCATCCATCGGGGCGTATATCTCCTCGATTCGCTCGCGGAACTCCATCCATACGAAGCGGGCACTCAGGTCCTGCATCCAGATCAGCTCTCTGCACGACTGCACGTAGGCCTCGTCCACCGACTTGCCCACGATCATCCCGCGCACGCCCGGATGCTGCTTCATGAGCGGGATCATGGCATGAATGAATTCGAGCAGGCCCTTGTTCGGATAAATGGTGGCGGCGACGAACCCGGCGACGAACTCCTCCTCTTCGAAGCCGAGCAAGCCGCGCTGTCTCGCGCGAATCTCGGGCCAACGCTCCGGCGCATGCGCGGCGGGATCGACATAAGGCCGGATCACCGCCGTCTTTTCAATTAGACCGGGTGTACGGTAGGGCTCCAGGACACTGTCGGAGATGCCAACGATCAAGCTGCTGTACAAGCCCACGATGGCTGCGGCTAGCGGACGGCTAGCCGTGTCCCGCATCGTCTCCATGACCGACCAGACGGTCGGGATGCCGAGGGAGGTCGCCGCCATCGCAGGCAACGGATGAACGGTCGTGTTCGTCCAGACATAAGCCGGCGATTCGCGAAGCATGAGGAGCACAAGCGGTTCCCATGCCGGATGGGACGGCAGGGCGCCGACTTCCGCGTCCACCTCGGGCGTCGCGCTGACTAGCGCGGAACTAAGCGGCAGGTTCATCTCGATCGTCGAGATGCCGGCGACCCGCGCCTGCAGGGCCAGCACTCCCTCTTGCGGCACGACGAGCGTGCAGCGGAAGTGCGCCGCGAGCTCCCGGATGAGGAGCAGGAACAGCTTTTCGGCGCCCGTTATCACGTCGCTTCCGCTAAGATGGGAGAATAGCAGCAGCTTTGGCTTTTCGCCCAAGCTCCTCATCTCCTTTCGCTCAGTGTCATGCCAGTGGCATCATGGCCAGATCGAGCAGCTGCGACAGGCGCGAGGTATACGTGTGGTCCCGCAACGTGCGATGGAGTCCGCGCAGCGCGATCTGTCGGCGCTCGTCTTCGTGCGCGAGATAATAATCCATCTTGTCGGCCATGTCCTGTGCCGAGTCGTAGGTGACAATTTCGACGCCGGGCGTATAGAACTGCGCGAGATCCTCGCGGTTGTCGCTCATAAGCAGCGTCCCGCAGGCCGCAATCTCGAAGGTGCGCGGATTCGGGGACGCGGCGGGTATGTTGTATAGGTTGCGATTGAACGTGCTGTCATCGTGCGCTCTGTGGACGTTGATCACGATCTTGTGCGCGTTGTACTGCTCCGCCGTCTCGACCGGCCCCATCCACTTGCCCAGATCGATCCGGTCCTGCCATCTGGCGTAGTCCGACAGCCGATCCCACCACAGGCCCGACAGCTTGAAGCTTCGCCGCGCGATCCGAGGCAGCAGCTCCTCGAATAGCCGGATCCGGTTCCAATAGGCGCTGCCGATGAAGCAGATATCGCCGCGGCGAATCGCATGCGGGGGATTGGCCGGCCTGAAGTCGGCGGTATGCACGCCGAGCGGCATATAATGTACGCGGGGGCAGCCGCGCTCCTGGTAGAACGGCACACAGTTGCGCTCCAGCGTGAACACGAAGTCGTAGTGCGGCGCGAGTTCCGCCGTCACCTCGGTGTAATATGGATCGTCGGTAAACCAGATTGCAGTCCGGATGCCGAGCTCGCGCAAGGCGTCGATCTTGGATACGGGAAAATCGAGACCGTCGAGCACGAGCGCAAGCGTAGGCCGATCGCGTGCCGCCACGCCGACGATGTCGTCCTTGGGCGTCAGTACCGTCAGCCGCGTCACCAGTTGCCCGAGCGTCTGCCCGACCGCGTTGTCTAGCGGGCTGTAAGGGAAGCCTTTGCCCGACGTGATGAAGAGCACGTGCAGATCGCGCGCGTAGAACGGAACGATCGATCGCTGCACGACCGACTCGCATTGTCCATACCAATACCCATGCTGCCATCCCAGTTGGTAGCCGCCACGCGCGGTACGGCTTCGTATCCGGGCGCGTGCGGCCGTCGCTTGCCTGACGTTGCGTGCCTTGATCTTAGCCAAGCGTACCTCCCTCCCCTGCGACGGGCGCAGCGGGCTCGGCGAGCCCGATCGTATCGAGCAGGCGCGCGATCCGGCCGTTGAACGTATGCTCGGCGCGCGTCCGTTTGTAGCCCAGAGCGGCTACTCTCAGCCGTTCTTCTTCATTGTGCAAGTAGTGATCGATCATTTCCGTAAGCTCCCGCGGATTCGAGAACGATGCCATCTCTTGCCCGATCCGGTAATATTCCGGCAGCTCGGGACGAACATCGGTCAACTGCAGCGTGCCGCAAGAGGCGATCTCGAACGTGCGGGGGTTGACCGAATGGCCCTCCCAATGAAGCGTGTTCTTGTTATCGCTGAGCGGTTCGGTCGTCCGGTGCATGTTGATGACGATCTTGGCGCCGTTGTAGTACTTCACCGTCTCGGGCACCTCGATCCAGCCGGCTCGGACGAACCGCGAGAGCTCGCCGTAATGGCTCATCCGATCCCAGAGGCTGCCGGCGATGAGCACCTTTTTATCCTTTAGATAAGGCGCGATGCTGTCGAACAGCTTGACGCGGTTCCAGAAGGCGACGCCGATAAAACAAATATCCGTCCTGTATGCTTCGCTCACCGCCATCGGCTTGAACATCTCCTGATGGGCGGCAAGGGGCAGGTGGTGCACCTGCGCGCATCCGAGCTCCGCGTAGCGCGGCACGCAGCTGCGTTCGTGCGTGAACACGAAGTCGTAGCAGGGCGCGATCTCCGCCGAATCGCCGGAGACGTACGGATCGTCCACGAACCAGATGGCCGTCTTGATGCCGAGCCTGCGGATCCCCTCGACCTGCTCTTTTTGGTTCGCGGGAAACGTATGAAGGCCGTTCATCACGATCACCGCATCAGGCCGGTACGTCTCTGCATAAGCGAGCATCTCCGCTTGCGGCGATACGATCAAGTTCGTCGCCTCCGCGAGTGCGGCGACGACGCCCTGATCGATCGCTTCGAAGCCTTGCGGCACGTACATGACGCGCCATGGCCGGCGCTGCACTGCAGGCTGCGGCAGCTCATCCGCGATCCGCCGGCAGGCGCCCAACCTCCAGCCCTCCAACCAACCTTGCCTGCGGCCCGACAGGATGTCCGGCCTTGGCCGCATTCGCCTGCGGCCGCGTCTGAATCTGTGTCCGCGCTTGTACGGCATGATCATCACCCGGATACAATATATGCGCCTTAATCGGACAGGACTTGGACGCTTATCCATCCGCAGGCGCCAATTCAGGGCATCCGGCCCCCGGACAAGTCGCTCGATTGCTCCGCTCCAGCCGTAAACAGCCGAGCGCAGGCGGGACCCTGCGCTCGGCTGTTTACGTTGATCTTCTTCTATTGAAGGCGATGAACTTGCACGTATTCTTCAACCGTATCGACGACGCGGACGACGACCGATGCCTTCTTGACGACACCGTTCGTGTAGACGGCCGTGAAGACGAACGTATAATCGTCTTCCGGCAAATCCTTCAAGGCGCCGCCGTAAGCTTCGCTTCCCAGCTCGCCTTTCCATTCCACCCGGCGATCGGGCTGAACGGCTTGCAGCGCAGCCTTCAGCTTCGGTCCGGCTTCGGACGTCACCGTCGCTGCCTTTGTCGCCGACGCGCCCGTGTCCGTCGCCGTCGCTTCCAGCACGAACCGTTCTCCCGCCCAGAACCAGTTGGCCGGTCTTTCCTTGCCCGGATGGTCCGCATTGTATCGCTTGCGGTTGTCCTCCCAAGCCGGCGTGTGCAGCACGCGCCCTGCTATACCCAGCGGCGCCACTGCGATCGTCTTGACGACCGTCACCGGCGGCGCCTTGCGATCGCTGACCGTCATCTTGACGGTCCAAGTCCCGACGATCGACAGCTTCACGGCGGGACCCGCCGTCGGATAAGGATAATTCCAGGCGTAGTTGAACGTTTGCTTGGCTCCGGACGGCGGCGTGAGCTCGTAGACGACGTCCAAGGCGTCTTTGTCCGGATCGTCGACCGCAGTCGTGAACTGGACCGTATCGCCCTCGTAGACCGGCTTCGGGCTCCAATCAAAGTCTCCCGTAGGCGGCTTGTTCGTCTCGATCCGGAAGTAATGCGGCGTCGCCCAGTCCGACCATTCGATGCCGTCAAACGCGCGGACATAGACGTAATAGGTGGTGTTATCCGCGAAGTCGGCCGTCGGCGTCCATGTATGATCGGATCCGCCTATCGCGCCGGAATCCCGGTAGAACGAGCCGTCCGACTTGTAGAAGTGCAGCTGATATTGCGTCTGCGGATCGCCGTCTCCGTCGCCGTACGTCCACTTCATCGTCGGCCGCTGTATATCGTACATCGTCGGCGCAGCCGCGCTCGTGCTGGCCGGCTCCGCGATGTTCACTACCGGATTGCGGTTGACGATCGATACGTTCCTCGTCGTGTCTGCGTAGAGGCCGTAGCTGTTAATGACGACTTGCCTGATCTGGAAGATGCCCAGCGTGCTGAATTCCTTCGTCCAGCTCGTCCGTGCGTCGCTCTGCAGCGATTCCGGCCCGCCGGTCGTCAGGTTCTTGACGTAGTAGGCGTGCTCTATGTTCTCGCGCGCGCCGTCCTGCGGATCGCTAGCCGTGGAGTTGATGGTCACGGTCGTAAAGCGATATTGCGTCGTCGGCGTGATCGTAAAGCCTGGATTCGGGGGCAGCGGCGCGGATCCACCGGCGATAATCGTCTGCGTATCCCACTCGGACCAGGCGTTGTATTCGTCCTTGACCGATAGCTCGATCACGTAGGTGCCGCCGTACAGCTTGGCCGGCTTCAGCTCGATATACGTAGAGCTGCCGGCAGCGCGGTACCGATAACGATACTCCAGCACGCCCCGCGTTGCTTGATAGTTGATTCCGGTGTTCTCCGTCGAGTAAGAGCCGTTGGCCGGGTTGTACCGGTCCGGATCGTAGGACGAATCGGTATACGCGATCGTCCCGTTCGCATTCCAGGTCGCCGTAAAGTCGGCGATCGGCCGGCGGTGAACACGGATCTTGCCCGTTACGGTATTCGACTCCTGGCGATACGCATTAAACGAGCCATCCGGGTACCGATGCTCCGGATGCGGATCGTCCTTCGTCTTGTAGGTAAACGTGTAGTCGCCTGGGAACGGGAAGCTCGTCATCGGCGAGCTTAACGTCTGGCCATTAAAGGCTGCGGTCCCCTGCGGCTGCAGCAGCGCGTTCGGGTTATGTGCGTACACCCACGAATTGCCCGCCGTCAGCTGCGGATCGCTTTCCTCGTCGCTATAGGACATCGTGTAGTTCACCTGCTGGCCGACAAGCGCAATGCCCTCGATCTTGCCGTATGCGGCCGTCGTCGTCTCGACGGATGCTCCAAGGAACGAGACGTCCTGCTGCCCGCGGCTAATGATGCCGAATTTCCCGTCCGTCCATACCGATTCGTTCACCGTCGTTTGGTAGAGACGATTGACGTAGACGTCGAGGGCGTTCGCGGACGGCACGATTTTCAGGTCATACACTTGGTTGGCGACCATCGGATACCACTTGCTCCAAACGACGGTCGCATTCCCGTTCACCGTTTTCTTCACGCGCAGCTCGTTCGCTTCCCACTCGACGCTGTAATAGTTCCGGTCGTCGCGAATCCGGAACGCATAACCGGCGCCTTTCCCGTCCGGCGCGGCCGCCTTCAGGCTCGCTTTGAGCGTCTGATTGGAGGCGACCTGCTGCCCGGTAATGAGGTCCGGCGTCGCCTCTCCTACGTCCAGCTGCTTCGGCCGGGTAAGCGGAGCGGTTGTTCGGACCAGAAAGAGACCGGATCCGTACCCGTCGCGAATCTCGATGACAAAGCTTTGGTCGTCATGCGGGTGAATGTACGTCGGAACCAGAGAACTCGATAACAAAGACGTTTTCCCGGTAAACAACACATTCATCGTATCCGGATCGATCACTGCATAAACGCCGTAGTAGCCCTCGGATTCTTTGTCTAACCCCCATAACGTAACAAGCCCGTCTGCTCCAGCATACATGTAGTTGATGTTATACCCGTTGTATTGTCCGCCATCCCCAAAAGGCTTGAATCGCTTGATCAAGCTGCCGTTAGAAGAGAAGACTGAGACCGAGGGCGCAAGGTTGTAGTCGGGATTCCAAGTATCTTTTTCGGAATACCAGATCCTCTCGCCATTGTCGATACCCATCAATCTTGCGTTGTCTGCCTTGAATCTCGGACCTACCGTCATCGCGCCTGTAGGCGAGATTCGAACGACTTTTGCTCCCTGACCATCAGGTCCGTAATCATCCCAAATGGCAATCAGGTTGCCGTTCTGATCGTAGGATAGCGGATGGTTAGGACTCGACATGGTGCCCATATCGAAATCGCCGGAATACGGGCCGCTTAAAATTCCCATGTCGGTCGATCGGCGGAAATAACTGACGGTTTTCCACGAGTATTGAGGATCGGGAGATTTTGTCTGAATGATACTGAACTTTTGAGACGCACTAAAGATCGCAAACGTATCCGGCAAAAACCTTCCTATCTTGCTTAGGTCAAAATCGTATTTGTCCGATCCAACGATAATGCCATCGGCAACGCCCATGTACTGATCGTAATAGTTATATCCGGTGACATCCATCTGCTTTTTAGCGACCTGGACGCCGGAGTCCCGATTATACGCAGCGATCATGACATTGTTGTAGAAGCCTCCTGTAATTTCTCCGTACATGATATAAACGCGGCCATGATGGATCAAAATTTTCATGTCACTTCCTGGATGGTGATGATCCGTATAATTACTGGTTGGCCGGGAGAGAGGAATAGAATTACTGATCGACTGCACCCATTTAACAGAAAAGTCCTTGTTTAACGCATATACGTTAAATGCGTTCACGTAACCATAATCGGGATTACGTGAAGTTACCGTTGCAACATACGTATATTTTTCATCTTCGGACCACCCCAGAATATCTCCAGATACGGGCAGATACAGCTGCGATGTCGCCGGCTGTGACTGAAGGCTGGCGAACGGGATGGCATAAGGATTCTCCAGACCGAAGGTTGTTGCTCCGTAGGAGTAGGCGTTGGAACTTTTGTTTGTTCCATGGCTGGAGGCATATATCGTCGGCTCGCCATTATCCGTATAAAAGAGCATCCATGGTTTATTCGCTTCCGACACGTTGGCGAGCGGCGTTCTCACCTTGGTCTTTAACACGCCGCCTTCAACCTTCCAGTTGCTCTTGTCTCCAACTCCGCCAGTGGCGAGGTTAAAGAATCGACCGTTGTTAAACAAGTTGCTCATTAGGATCGGCGAAGCCTCAGGCGGATCGGTCACGTCGGACTCCGTCTTCACATCGGCCGTCGGAGCCAGGTTCGTCACATTCAGCGTGCGCTCGGCTTCCGGCTGCCCGTCCGTGTTGCCGCAGCGGCCGTAATCCTCGCAGACTGTCTCCCTGAATAGGTACTTGCCGACGCGGCTTGGCGTAAATGTAAAGCTGTCCGCGTCTCCGTTTCCGTTTACGACGGTCTGCCATGCATCGTTGGTAAATCCATCATTGGCCGCATCGTACTTCATTTCCATCTTGTGAGAAACGATCTGATCGTAGTCCGAGCTGTAGGCTCCGCTTTGAATCGTGACGCTGCCAAGACGGGTACTCTGCTCGGGAACGGAGAGCGTATCGATCGGTGGATCGTCAGGCAGCACGACAAGCGGCTTCGTCACGACGTCCGACCAATGCTCTTCCTCGTCTTTGACTTTCAGCGTGATCGTTTCCGTTCCAGGCGTCATGTACTTCGTCTGCACATTCGTCCAGACGTAATCGACGATCTTCAGGCCGATGGGGCTGTAGGACAACTTGCCGTCGAATTCCATCGGCAGCGGCCGGCCTTCTTTGACCGAGGACGGCCCTCGGATGACGGCTACGGGCTTCGAATCGGCCACGTTAAGCATCGCATAGGCGGTAAACGTCGCGCCCTTCAAGTCCTTAACGGTGAGCGCAACCTTGTGCGAGCCGATCTCGGAAGCCGTGACGTTGTTGTAGCTCAGCTGCTTGGTGTTACCTCCGAATCTATCCGGCACGGTCTTGAGCCAGTCTGTGCTGCTATTGAAGTCCCAATTGTCGACGTCTACCCAATCGTCAGGGTAGTCGGGATCGCTCATGCTGGTGATGACCAGATCTACTTTACTGCCCACGGCGACGATGCCGAGAGGCGTTGTCGTGCCTGGCTTCACCCAGGCGATCGACGCGGTCGGCGGATGATTCTCGCCCGGCTGCGGCGTCGATGTCGGCGTTGGCGTCGGTCCGCCACCGCCTTGGTTCGGATCCATGAGATAGAGTTCCTGCGGGCCCACCCAATCGTTGCCGCAGCTCGTATTAATCTGCATATACACTTCGTGTGATGCGCCAGCGAGCATGACTATAGGATAGTTATCTACCGTATAAATATCATCTGAAGATAGACTGTTTATGGCGCTGCCGGTATACACCTTTCCATCCCGTTCGATTCGGAACTTAATCGACTGGAACGTACAACTGCCAATCATCTTGATGTCCTTCGGGTGCAATTTGAAGGTGTCGCCGTATGTAAGTGTGCTGTCCGGGAGGATTTCGAAGTCGCCTTCAAAACCGTTTTTTGGTTGCGTTTTGGGTACATAGTTGATTGTAATGCTGCCTTGGTAGGCGTAAGTAAGAGCTTCCCAAGATGTTTCAAAAACGTAATCGTACTTTCTCTGTTCGCCTGCACCTGCCACATCGACAGGAACTTTATAATCAACATTCTTAGTATCCGTTTTATCATTCAGATTACGACGACCTTTTAGTTTTCCTGTCCCACAATCTTTACCTGGCCCCTTGTCTAGTAAAACAGTATTTTTAGATACAGCCCTCGCATCTGTTATCGTCAAAGTACATGATGCGATAAATGGCCAAGGAACTTCAATGCCAGAGTCAAAAGCGTCTAAGAACATATGCTGGACGGGCGGTACGTTCACTGACCAACTAATGTGTTGGCCGGTTGCTGGATCTCGTACAAATGCTATATCGGAGGCATTATAGGTTCCTCCTGAAAATTTAGTGACTGTTGAAGGGATCAAGCCGGGGCAATTTGAAATACTTCCCGACATACACCCACTTCCGGCTACAGGAGTATATTCAAACTTGTAAACTTCATTGTCATTTGGGTTTAATGCACCAACACGCCATCGTTTACCGTCTGAGGTTCTATCTACTGTAAACGCGGGATTTGAATTGGCTTTGCCGTAAACTTTAGTGGCTTTTCCATTTAGCTTTAATTGAATATAGCCGCCTAAAGTATCTGGATTGTTAACGCTCGTCGTTACTCCATTAAAAACGAGCTTGTAACTTGCAACGGTTCGATTCGAGTAAATCGGAATTTTTTGCGTTAATGTAGCAGTTGGAAAATAGGTGACACCGCTTATAACTTGTTTAGGACTAGCACCAAACTTTAAATTTATTGTTTGTGTATCGCTAGATGCAGCCTCGGCTGGATTCAACGGCCACATTCCGATCAATATGGTAATCAAGGTGAGAAACGACAGTGTGCGCTTCATAGTTATTCACCATCACTGTTCAGTTTACCCAATCTGTAAACCCATCCGTTGTAGGTAACAAGAAAAGGAATTTTCCATTCAGGATGTTTTGTTAAAATGGGTTTCTCAACAACAATAAAATACCAGCCACTAACTGTAGTAATCTCGTCAAGCCAAATATACGGCACTACAGGGAAATCAATTTGATTCTCAACATCGAAAGCGACATATTGGCCCCGCTCAGCATTTGTTCCAACTTTATCACTATGAAATGACCACATATTTCTCCCTTGGACTTTAATGTTTTTAACGACAATATGCATTGCGATCGCATAGGCATCTTTTGTCATAACCTTAGTGTCAGGATATCGTGTAAGCTTCCTAAACTTACTACGCAACGGCGCTTTAGGATCATCGAGATCCACAACAATCATCTTATCCATCGTTGCCTCTGCTTTTGTGTCAATATCCAACTTGTACGGCAGAGACACCGGCTTCGTACCCCATACTTCCTCTAGGTTCGTTCCCTTGTAAATGATTGCCGCATTTTGCACGGCATTCTTGTCCGGCGTCAGCTTGCCGCCAGCGCGTACCGTCGTAAGACGTTCGATAACGGCCACGGCTTCCGCGCGCGTCGTCGTGCCCTTCTCGTTGAGTGTTCCGTCCGCGATCCCGCCAATCAGCCCGGCCGAAGCCGACTTGAACAGCGCTTCGCCGTCCGTTACAACTTTTCCGCGTACGGTGTCGTCACTGCCGCGCACGAGCAGTTTTGCCATCTCGGTACGGTTCATTTTGCCGTCCCAGGCTGCGTCCAAGTCACCGTCGCGCAGGAGTGCGGCGTCCTTTAATGCGGTTACGTAAGGCGCATACCACTTCGCACCTGAAACAGCAGCCGCAACTGGCAAGTGTAGCGAATCTGCGACCATTTTCACGAACTCGGCACGCGTGACTTCTTTGCTCGGCTTAAACGAGCCGTCGGGATATCCTTTGACATAGCCCTTCTGAACGGCCGTCTCAATGGCTCCCTTAGCCCAGTGATTTGCAATGTCGTTAAGCGCGGGAGATGCAACCGCGCTAGTAAAAACTTGCGCAGCACCTTTCCCGCGCTCTGAAACGACGGCTCCATATGCAGCGGCTGAGTGCCACAAAGCCGTCGTTATCATTAAAGTAAGTAATACGAGTCTGGAGGCTTGTCCCTTCTTTTTCATCCAACCGAACTGCCTTAACATCAATAACTCCCCCGTTTTCTCATGAATTTAATGGATAAGTGCCCTTATGCAACTATTTCGACCAAAAGTGTTGAATTTAATAGAATAAGTGCCAATATGCAATTAATTTCAAAGATCCATATCGTTATCGCGAAAATATACAAAATTAATTGCGTTTGGGCACTTATTTGCGATTACAGGAGGCTTCTTTTCGAGATTAGTTGCACTTGGGCACTTATCCGCTTTAACTCCACTCGCTCCCCCTACCAATCCGCTCTTTCCCCACCACTCAGCCTCGATCCCTCGTCTCTCCTCAATCCTCCCCCCCCCCCAATCCGCTCATTCCCCACCACTCAACCTCAACCCCTCATCTCCCTAATCCTCCGCTCTCCCGCACTTCCCGCAATCCCTCAAATCCCTTCAACCCTAGCCCAAATTCCATATTTTCCCATAAAAAAGGAAGCACGAGAGACGTTACGTTCGTCTGCGGGTGCTTCCTCGCTTTTCGATATCCTATTTTTGGTTAGTATATAATCGATCGGCAAATTTCGTCAATAGTTCATTTTATGCAACAGCGCTCCGCTTCGGCTCGCTCAGACTTGCTGATCGTAAGCAAGCTGGTGCCCGTCTTCGAAGCCTTTGGCGAAACCGGCGTTGTAGCCTTCGTTGTACGCCTGGTTGAAGCTGACTCCTTTGTTCGCGGTGCCGCGGCGGCGGCTTCTGGCGCGGACCAGCCGCCTTTTGCCGCCGGCGCCGGCCGCCGCGCGCTTCTTCAAGCCGCTTCTTTGCCGGGCGCCCGCACTCTTCCTACGCAGCGGACGCCCGCGCCGGACTGCCTTTCCCCGGATCTTCTTGCGCAGCGCATTTACCGCCAATACAGCCATAGAAGCTCCCCCTTGTTCGTGTCGCTTCAATCGTCCCGGCGGCTATCCGCAGGCCGCGGGACGACGATCAACCGCACGGCCGCAGTCTTCTTCAGCCAGGGCCGTGCAGGCACGCCTTGCTTGGGCGGTCGCCAGGAGACGCCCGCCACGCTCCTAGCCATCGCCGCCTGGAGGCCGGTAAGCACCCGCACATGCTCGCGGAGCACGGCCGCCGAGGGTTCTCCCGCAGCGGTTACGTCAGCCGCGCTCTCCAGCATGCGCGCCATCGCCTCCTGGCTTCTCGCGATTGCCCGGAGCATCGAGAGCTTGGCTTCCCACTCCGCGTTCAGCCTGCTCATCCGTCCGAGTCGCTGCCTCCAAGGCCGCCGAGCAAGCCGGACAGACCGTCTCCGCCCTCGTCGTCGCTAGGCGAGAGGATCGTTTTCATGCTGCGGTTCATCCCTTGGCACAGCTTGGTCAGACCTTCGATCAGCTCCACGTTCTGCTCGTGAACCTTCAGCGAGGTGGATAGGTTCTGCGCGTGGTCCGGGATGGAATCCGTCGTCACGTGCATGCACAGCCAATTGCGCACCTTTTCCGCTTCGAACGCTTTCGCTTCCAGAATCATCGCCATATTCCACTGCATCTTGGCGATCGCGTTCAATGTATTGTAATAGGCTTCCTCTCTCGTCATCGCAATCTCCTTCCTGCGAAGCCCGCCGTTACTCTTCGTCCGGAATGTTCGCCGCCTTCACGATCTGTTTGAGACTGTCCGCAAGCGCGTCGTGCATATCTGCCAGTCCGACCACGTATGCGATGATGCTCTTCGTGACGTCCGCCGAGCTGTCCAGCAGGCCGTCAAGGCCGTTGAACTCGGGATGCATATCCGGAATGGCTACGACCATCTGGGACATGCGAACCGTGACCTGGCGCTTGGCGTCCAGAACGCGCGCCATATGCTGATGAGAATGGGACAGGTGCACCGCGATCTCGGTCAATAAATTCTGCATCGACTCGCCTCCGTCTCCGCGGTAGCGTACATGCGTCCGCCGCCGATTCATGCCTTCATCATCTTATGCGCCTTCCGTCCGTTTGCCACACTGCCAGCGCGAGCGTTCCGGTAAAATGAAGCCCCGAAAACCGTCCGGTTTCGGGGCAATCAAACTTACGCGTATGCGCACACTTCGACGATCTCGGCAAAGTCGCTGCCGTTGGTCGCTTCGACCACGATGCGCAGGCGATTCGTCCGAACGGCCGCATCCAGGCGATGCACCTGCCTGCGCTTATAATTGCCGCGGACTTCGGCCACCGTCTGCCAGCCCTCGCCGACGAAGGCTTCGATACGATAGTCTCTGACGAGCGTCGGCATCGCCTCGAACGGCGTGATATGATGATGCAGGTTGATCAGGTCCTCGTTCACGTCATCGTTAAACGTAACATGAATCCGGCGGATCTCCTGCTGATCCTCCCAGGACAGCTCAAGCCATTCCGGCCTGCCGGCAGCCATCCGATCGGACGACCACACGTGGGGACCGCCGTAAGGGCGGAGATAGCCGTCCGTCGCTTTGCTCGCGGCGAACGCTCCCGTCGGCGCCCACAGGCGGAAGCACGGGCTAGCATGATCGAATCGGTGCTTCGACCACTGGACAACCGGTTGAACGGGCTGTTCGTCCCCGTATTCCGGCGATACGACCGGGGGCTCGCCTTTCTCATAGGCGAGTACGCCGGAAGTTGTCCCGGTGGCCATGTGCAGCGACAACGCGTCGTTCGCCGTAACGATAAGAAACGCGTTGCATGCCGTCTCCGGCTGCCATCGCAAGTCAAGCTTCGCCCATTGCCGTTCGCCCTGAAGAACGGCAACCTCGACAGTCGACACCTTCGCATGCGGCACGTAGTTCTCTGGCCGTCCGGTATCCCACAGCTCGACCGTAAGCGTTGTATCCGCGCGTGCGTCGATCAGCAGCTCGACGCCGTCCAGCGCCGGATCGACAGGCAAGGTAATGCCGATATCCTTCTCGAGCCGGACGGTGAACGCGGACTGCTCTGCCGCGAAGCGGCGCCGCTCGCTGGATGCGGCGACGGCGGCCTTGCGCGCCAGATCCGCCTCGTCCTCGCTGCGCAAGCCGATGATCGACGCGTCCTGCCGAAGCAGCGTCTGCTGCAGCTCGCGCAAGTAATCCCGATGCAGTTGGCGCGGCGTTACGCCCTTCGCGGCGCACAGCGAAGCGCCGGTGCCCGCCGCTTCGCCGATGACGGCGCACGTCGCCATGACGCGCGTCGTGCCGAACGCCACATGCGACGCGCTGATGTCGCGCCCGGCCATCAGCATGTTATTCACATTTGCCGAATAGAGCGAGCGAAACGGGATGTGATAGATGCCATCCGCGTACATATGCTTGGAGCCCGACTCGGTCGCGTATACGCCTTGGGGCGGATGCAGATCGATCGACCAACCGCCGAACGCGACTCGGTCCTCGAATGCCCGCTGCGCGAGAATATCGTTCTGGTTCAGCACGTAGTCGCCCTCGAAGCGGCGATATTCGCGCTTGCCCGGAAGGGAACCCACCCATTCCAGCGTCAGTTGTTCGGCGTCGAATTTTCCGGAATTTTTAATGTAATCCCAGATGCCGTAAATGACCGACCACAGCTCGTCGCGTATGCGCTCATTGTCGTGAACGGTATCGAGCTCGCCCCCCCATTCGATCCACCAATAGGCGCAGCCGTTGTCCCCGCTGCGAATGATGCGCCGCTCGGGAATGGTCGTCTTCGTCACGTCGATCGCGAGGCGCGGCGCCTTGAACTTGACCGGCCGCCCGACGTTCTTCGTATAGAAGAGCAGCGTGCTGCCGAGCGTAATATCGTCGGCGACGAGCGGCGCCCATTCTTCGCCGAATTCCTCGCGCGCTTCGCGGCCCAGCCTGAACTTCGCTCCGGCCAGGAAGCCGATCAGTCCGTCGCCGGTGCAGTCCAGGTAGACCGCGCTCTCGAAGCGGATGCGCCGCTCCGATCCCATCATCCAGCCGGTCGCCGAGCGAATCGTACGTTCGTGCCCCTCCCCGTCGGCTTCGACCTCGTGCACATCGGTATTCAGGAACAGTCGGATATTCGGCTCCGCCCGGACCGCCTCCAGCACAACCATATCCCAGAAGTACGGATTGCCCTCTTTGTTGCGAAATTGATTTTCGACGAACAGCTCGCCCATGATGCCGGTCTCGCGGGCGTATCGATGAACGCCGTGCGCGGTTGCGCCGCACACCCATACGCGCACCTCGCTGCTCGAATTGCCGCCGAGCACCGGACGGTTGTTGACGAGCGCGACCGTGCTCCCCAGCCGGGCGGCCGCAATGGCGGCGTTCACTCCCGCCAGTCCGCCCCCGACTACAGTGATGTCTGTCTTGACGGTTTCGTTGCGCATATACGCACGCTCCCTTGAACCCAGTTATTTATCTTCTGTTTCATGGTACAATCGATTCTTTTCAAATGACATGCATCCTATTACAATAACCATATCCTTAATTTCACTCAGAAAGGAAGCTTCGGCATATGCGCTGCGATTGGTCGGTCCACCCGGTCGGATACATGTATTGGCTGAAGAAAAAGCAGTTCCTGCTGGAACGGGATACCGACGAGAGCTGGACGATGTTCGCGGTAGAGAGCGGGCAATTCGCCTATCGGATCGGCGATCTGGCGGGCGAAGCCGGGTTTGGCGACATCGTCGTCTGCCCGCCCGGAACGGCTTTTCATCGGAAAACCCTATCGCCGCTTACGTTTCATTTCATCAAATTCGTTTGGGCGTCGGAGCCGAGTGCGGAAGAAGCGGCTTGGATGGGCGGTCGATGGACGGTCAAGGACGCGGACCGGCTGATCTCGACGTACCGGTACATGAGGGAGATCGGGAGCGATCTGCGCGGGGAACCGGCGCTCGGGCGGATGAAGCATATGATGGAGGACCTGTGGCGCCTGCTCGAGATGGAGCGCAGCCGGGCTGCGACAGAGGCCCGCGATGAAGACGGCGCGCCTGATCCCGCGATGGAGGAGGCCCGCCGATGGCTGCTCGAACGCGCTTATGAGCCGCTGGCACTGCGGGAGCTCTCGGACGCGCTCGGGATCCGTCCGGTCCAGCTGACGCGGCGCTTCCGCTCCGCATACGGAACGACACCCTCCGACTTCGTGACCGGCCTGCGTCTCGGACGCGCCTGCCGGCTGCTGGCGGAGACGGTCCAGCCGCTGGATCGGATCGCCCCGCAATGCGGTTACGAGAACGGATTTTATCTGAGCCGCATCTTCAGCGCCAAACTCGGCATGACGCCTTCGGCCTATCGCAAGCTTCACCGCGTATGAGCGATACGAGTCATTGTTCTAGCTGCCGCCCTCGCGAACCGCAGGCTGTTCCCGTGCGAGATGCGCCAGTTTCGTCTCACGTCCAAATTCTGAACAATGCAAAAAGCCCGACTGCATGTCGGGCGAAGAGGCCGATCGAATCTGCTCATTTATATATCGAATCAAAGCGCCTGATGCAGCTTCGGCAGCGCGATGATCGGGGCTCCCCGGCGCCATGATGCGAGCGCGTCGGGAGATACCTCCGCCATCGGCTTGAGATGGAGATTCCAGCTGTGAAGCGCGGCCGGACCGAGCACGCGCCGGACCGTATCGCCTTCCAGATGATAGGCGGTGCCGTCAGGCAGCAGCGCGATGCCCAGGGACCTGCCGCCGATCGGCGCCGAGCGCTCTCCGAACCAGCTCGCAGCTGCCTCCTCTGCGGAGATCGGCGCCCCTACGGGCCACCTTCGCAGATCGATCCGCGACAGCTTCACGGCCGCGAACGGCAGCACGCCGCTCACGAGCCTGCGCTCCCCGCCTTCGATCCAATACGTTTCTGCGCCCGCCCCCTGGACGGCCACCCCGCTCGGGAACAGCTCGCTTATGCCCAGCGCGGCTGTCTTCGCGCCGTCTGCTGCGGCGTCCGGAGCGGCGGCGCCAATGACCGCCACCTGCTGCCACCCGCGCCATTTATCCAGATAGTAACGCTCGTTCGCCGCATGGATGTGCAGGAATCCATCTCCGAGCGCCCGGATGCTGACGCTCCCGAAGTGGTGGATGAACGTATCCCCGGCGATCACGAGCCGCTGCCCGAGCAGCCTGACCCGGATGTCCCAATCGTCGTCCTCGAAGTTGCCCAACTCGAATCCTTCGTCCAAATAGCCGATCTTGAGGAACGTCTCGCGCCGCAGCAGCACGCAGAAGCCGACGAGTCTGTCCGTCTCCCGCCAGCGTCCCGGATCGTGCCGGTTAAACGACGCCGCGAAAGGCCACATATCCTGAATATCTGCGTAAGGTACCGGAATCTGCTGCTCGCCGCTTATAAAGTTCGTCACCGGCCCTACCATGCCGATGCCGGGATCGCTGCCCAGACAGGCCAGCAAGTTTTCCAGCCAGTTCCTGGTCACGAGCGTATCATTGTTGAGCAGCATAAGCGTCTGGCCTTTGGCCATCATCAAGCCGATGTTGCAGGCGCCGGCGAAGCCGAGATTGCGGTCCAGCGCCTTGTATCGGACGGCTCCGCCGAGCGAGGCGAGGTAATCCGCCGTTCCGTCGGTAGAACCGTTGTCGATGACGATGACCTCGTAGGACGGCTCCGTATGCTTGAAGATACTGTTGATGCAGCGACTCAGCAGTGCCTTTTGATTGAAGGTCGGGATGATGATGCTTGTGCCCTCGAAAAGCGTATCGAAGCTTTGAAGCCCCGCTTGAACGCCCTCCCGGTAGCCGTTGCCGTAACCGTCATCGTAGCCGGGCGCCGCCCGGACGACAGCGACTTTCCTGCCGGCGCGACGCCTCCTTGGACGCCGCCCACGGCGCGGCGGTCGAACGTTGGCCATCCGCGTCCGCCTCCTTTCTTGACGAATGATGTCCCGCTTCACCCGCTCCCGGGTTCAGCCGAGCCGAGCCTGTTGGCCATATGGCCGAAGTCGATAGCCGCTTTTCCCGTTCGCTCCGCAAGCTCGACGCAGATCGGCACGGCCGCGATGCCGGCCGATACGAGAGCCAGGTCGAAGGGAACGGCCATGGCCCGGCGCACCGCATCCGCGCTGTCATGGATGCCGTTCACGGGCGCGACCGTATGGACGACCTGAACCTGCGCGGCCAGAAGCGTCCGCGCAAGCGCCTCCGCGGCGTTGCCGACGACGACGATCCGCTTGCCGGCGATGAGCCGCATGAGATGCCCCGACTCGTACAGCGTATAATTGACCGTCGAGCTCGTCATCCGCAGCGATTCCGGCGATACGCCGTTGCGCCTCAGCGCCTCGAACAGCAGCGGCTGGTAGTTAGGGCGCCGCGAGAGCGGCACGCCGACGACCGTCGCCCTGCGAATGGCGGCCGCAAGCGCGTCCCTGGCTGCACGGTCCGGCGCGTCCACTCCCGCATACCTCAGGAAGGGACTCTCGCGCGCGATCTCCTCCGCGGGCTTCACCGTATCCTGAGACAACGTGAGCAGCTCGCCGTCGCCCAGCCGAACGAGACTATAGGGCCGACCGTCGGCGAGCGCCTCCTCCAGCTCGGCGCAAAGCTCGTCAGGGCCGAGGAGCCGAATGCTTCGGGACAGCACGAGCGGCAATCCCGCGGAGACGACTTCCCCGAGCGTTAGATCCGGGACGATGCGGTCGCCCGGCAAGGCAGCTTCCAACAAGCGCTCGCCGCCGTCGTACAGGCCTTCGCGGTAGCCTTCCTCATATCCCGCAGATGTTTGCGCGGAGCCGTCTTCCCTGACTGGCGGAGCGGATCCGGCCGGCCTGCGCCGCCGCTTCCATCCGTGGCGCGGCACGCCGCGCCGTCCACCGCCTCTGCGTCTTCCTCTTCCCGCTGCGGTCTTCGCCCTCTTGCCGGGCACTCTGCCGCGCATCCGGGGATGCCGCTTCACGGCAATACGCCCTTCATTTTCCGAGACGCTTCCTCTAACGATTCGAACGTGCCCGCGTCGTTCCACCAGCCGGACAACTCGCGGAAAGACAGCTTGCCCGCGTGGGCGTAGGCGTTGTTCACGTCCGTGATCTCCAGTTCGCCGCGCTGCGACGGTTTGATGCCGTCGATAATATCGAATACGTCGGTATGATACATGTAAAGGCCGGTCACGCAATAAGAGGATGCGGGATGCTCCGGCTTTTCCTCAATATGGACGATCTTGCCTCCGGCTTCATCCATCTCGGGAACGCCGTACCGCCACGGATCGGCCACCGGATAAATGAGCACCATCGCGCCTTCCTTCTGATTCTCGAAATCTTTAAAATAGGGTTCGACCGATTCGGAGAACAGATTGTCGCCGAGCAGCACCGCGAACTTCTCGCCGGGATTCAGCATCGGGCGCGCGAGCTCCAGCGCTTGGGCGATTCCGCCGGCCTCCTCCTGCACGCGGTATACGATCGAAACGCCCCAGTCCCGACCGCTTCCCAGCACGTCGACGAACCCCCCGAGCCACGCGCGGCCCGTGACGAGCACGATGTCCCTTACGCCCGCCTCGCGAAGCCTGGCGATGCCGTAGCAGATCATCGGATACTTGCCGACGGGAAGCAGATGCTTGTTGGTCCAGTACGTCAGCGGCTTCAGCCGCGTTCCCGAGCCGCCGGCCAATATTACGGCTTTCAAGGCTACCCCTCCTTCGATATGATGGCGAGCGATTCGAGGCATCAGTTTGCGGCAAATGTCCGTCGATCGAGCACCTTCGCGACAACGCCATGTCCGAGTCCGTGTCCGAAAAAATGCTAAGGCACGTCAGTCGACCGGTTCATCTTGCCGGCGCAGTTCGCCAGCCGGACATCCGTCAGCTTGGACAGCAGTCGGAAAAAGCCCCCGTCCTCGTTCAGCTGCCCCCTTCGATCGCTTTCCGGTTGCGCTTGGCGTCCGAGAATCTCAGCCGGTCGCCTTGCGCCGTCAGGCAATACCGCCAAGCTTCTTCGTGGGCGTTCGCCGCCGCTTTGGCCGCTTCCGGCTCTCCGGCATAAGGAACGCCCTCGCAGACCGTCACTTCGAGCCCCGCGAGCAGCACGGCCGCATGCGCCTTTGCCGGCGTGCCGAGCGCGTCCGGCCCGATCGCATCGAGCGCGCGGCGCGACAACGCAAAAGGCACGCCCCCGATCGCGTTCGACCGAAGCCCCGGCCTGCCGAGAGTGACGTTAAGGAACTCCCTTAGCCAAGATGTCTCTGCTCTACGGTCGAACGATCCTTCCCGGACGGTCCGGTCGGACAGCGCCGCTTCGGCGCCCGCATCCGCTTCGAGCAGCAGCTGCCCGAGCAGCCGCGAGCTGCAAGGCCGCGCACTGTCGGCGAACAGCACCGTATCGGCGTCGGTCAGCTTGGCTCCCTCGGCCCGTGCCTTATGGGGATCCCCGCGAAAGTTCCGCGCGTATGCGATTACGACGCGAGGCCTGGACAGCAGCGCTTCGAGGGCAGGCTGCTGCGCTGCGTCGAGCACGACCACGATCTCCCGGAGCGGCAGCCGCTCCAATTCGTCCAGCACCGCCGGCAGCCGCTCCCCGTCGGGCGCGTATACGACGGCCGCCGCTGTGCCCCGCAGCGGAATCGGGACACAGCGCGGCGTCATGCCGCTGCCTTGCCCGATGCCAGCCGCATAGGCCGAGCCCCAGCGGAGGAGCGATCGGCGTTCCGCTTTGCCTAATGCAGCCTTTCGTCCGAGAACCTTTTCCGTCCAAGTCCGCTGCATGTATGCGCTCAGTTCGTCTTCGGTTCCCGCCGGATGGTCGGAGCGCCAGGCGGCGCCGTCCATGACGCCTTCGCGCTGCCAGCGTACCGCGGACTTGTCGGACGCCTCCGCGTACAGGCGTCCGGGCCTACCCGCATAAGCGCGCACGGATCTCCGGGCGCCTTGCGTACGACCGATACTTCCGAGCGCTCTCGCCCGCCTTTTTCCGGCAGTTCGCGGCCAGGTCGACCGTCCGCGATATTTACCGATCCGGCCGCCGCGGGCGGCGTATGCGCCGCGCGTTCTTTTTACCGATGCTCTCGCACCTCTGACTAAAGCTCTTGCTCTCATGTGCCGCCACCTCCGATGTCAGCCGCCCGGTCCTCGATGTCGCCGCAGCGCTTCAGCCACCAACCGATCGCCTCGAGATGATCCCCGACGATCAGCGGCTCAAGCGATCCGTTGCGCTCGCGCTTCGTCCGGATCCGATTCAGCGATCCGACGTCGACATGACGCACCCGCCTGACGTTCATGCCGGCATGCAGCGCCTTCGTCATTGCGAGCGGCGGCACCGCGAGCGCTTCGGCGCCGATCGCGTTCAGCGCCCGGCGGCTGATCGCATGCGGCACCGCGGTCATCGACGCGCCTTCGAGGTCCCGCCTCCCAAGCAGGGCGTTAAGCGCGTGCTTCGCGAGAATCACATTATGAACGACCGCCCGCTTTCGCGGACCCGAGTAATCGTTCAGGGCGACATCCGTCCCTGCGGCGATTGCGTCGGTAAATTCGCGCAGGCGTGCCGCGGGGATGACCATATCCGCGTCAATGAACAGCAGAATATCTCCCGTCGCCTCCCTCGCGCCGACGGCTCGGCCCACGTCGTGCCCAAGCGGACGGTCATACACGAGCACGCGAGCGCCGCTCGCCTTGGCGATGGCGAGAGACCCGTCGGTCGAGCCGTTCAGCACGGCGATCACCTCGGCGCGCGGATGGATGCGCTGCGCCTCCCTTATCACGCGGGCAACGGTCCTTCTCTCGTTCATCACCGGGATGATGACCGAGACCGAAGGCTTACGCCCGCTTTCCTCTCCGCCAGCGCCTGTCCGCGACGCGTGCGCAACCGATTCCGCGGCCGCGTGGTCGACAGGGCGCGGCGCTTTTTCCCGCGAGGGCCTCCGTGCCGTCCTGGGTTTACGGGCCTTGCGAGCAAGAACGGACGGCGTCCGGCGAAAAGCGGTCCGAACGCGCTTCGGACGCGCGGATCTGTCGCTGCCGGTCCGATTCTTCATGGAATCCCCCCCCTGTCAGGCAGCAGTGTACAGGACATCTTATGTGCAACGTGTCCATACGCAACGGCACTTGTACGACAGACAGGAGCCCGTACAAGTTTTCGATGGCGCCGACATGCGAAAAAAGCCTTCGCCGCCGCCGGTCGGGCGGGACGAAGGCTTACGCGTTTGCCGTGTTCAGTTGGCCTTGGAGCCGATGGCGATCCATTGGATCCTTCCGCTCGGCGCAGGCGAGAGTCGCGTGCGGCAGACATCGAACTTCGCGGCTTGCGGAGTCTTTTCCTTAAGCGAGCACACGCAGCCGGGGTGATCGGACATCGCGATGACGACGTAAGATTCGTCCGCGAACGGCGCATCGAACGCGATGGCGACCTCGATGCGATCCTCGTTGCCTTCGAACGCATAGTCGGCATGGCCGAACGTGAGCCCGACGCCCGGGACGGCCGCAGCGATGGCAAGCGGCGGAAGCGACGGCGCCTCCTGCTTCGGCTGCGCCTTCGCCAACTGGGCTTGCGCCAGCTCCGCCCGCGTCGCCTTGACCGCGCCGTTCAGATCGCTAAGCAGGCCGCCGATCTCCGGCGCCAGCTTGTCGAAGGTGACGGCGCCGGCCGCGATGTGATCGGTCCCCACGCTATCGCCCGACAGTTTGGCGCCGCCGACCGCGCCGTCGGCCAGCTGCTCGAAGCCGACCGCGCCCGGCGCCAGCTTGCTGGCGGTGACGCTCCAATCGCAGAGCGCCTCCCGTTCCACGCTGCCCTCGCCGAGATGGAACGCGAGCACCGCGCCCTCCCGGATATGGCCCGAATTTACGCTAGCTTCGGCCAGTTTGCCGCCGTCCACGGATCTCTCCTCGATGTGGACGGAACCGACGCTGCCTGCCGCCAGCTTGTCGAAGGTGACGGCGCTGTTCTCCAGTTGATTCGTGCCGACCGAAAAGAACGCAAGCGACGACGTATTCACGCTTCCCGTCGCCAGCTTGGCGGACGTGACGCTGCCGTCGGCAATTACTGCGGCATCCACGCTGCCTTCGGCCAATTTGGCATTCGTCACGCTACCGTCAGCCAGCGCTTCTGCGTTCACACTGCCGGCTGCCAGCTTGGCGGACGTGATGCTGCCTTCGGCAATTACTGCCGTATCCACGCTGCCTTCGGCCAATTTGGCGCTCGTCACGCTACTGTCAGCTAGCGCTTCTGCGTTCACACTGCCTGCCGCCAACTTGGCGGACGTGACGCTGCCGTCTGCCAGTGCATCTGTGCCCACGCTGCCTTCGGCCAGCTTGCTGCTCGTCACGCTACCGTCGTCCAAGGCTTCCGCTCCGACGCTGCCTGCTACCAGCTTGCCGCTCGTCACGCTGCCGTCGGCCAACGCTTCTGTGCCCACGCTGCCTTCGGCCAGCTTGGCGGACGTGATGCTGCCATCGGCAATCACTGCCGTATCCACGCTGCCTTCGGCCAGCTTGGCGCTCGTCACGCTGCCGTCATTCAGTGCTTCCGCTCCGACGCTGCCTGCCGCCAGCTTGGCGGACGTGATGCTGCCATCGGCAATCACTGCCGTATCCACGCTGCCTTCGGCAAGCTTGGCGCTCGTCACGCTGCCGTCATTCAGTGCTTCCGCTCCGACACTGCCTGCCGCCAGCTTGGCGGACGTGATGCTGCCATCGGCAATCACTGCCGTATCCACGCTGCCTTCGGCCAGCTTGGCGCTCGTCACGCTGCCGTCAGCCAACGCTTCCGCTCCGACACTCCCTGCCACCAGCTTGGCGGACGTGATGCTTTCGTCGGCAATCACTGCCGTATCCACGCTGCCCGCTGCCAATTTAACGGACGTGATGCTGCCGTCTGCCAAGGCTTCCGCGCTCAAGCTGCCGGCCACCAGCTTGGCGGATGTCACGCTGCCGTCGGCCAAAGCTTCCGTGTCCACACTGCCGGCCGCCAGTTTGTCGGACGTCACGCTGCCCGCAGTCAACGCCGCCGATTCTACGCTGTTTTCCGCCAATTTCCCGAGCGTTACGCTGCCGTCGGCAAGAGCTTCCGACCGGACGCTGCCCACTGCGAGCTTTTCTGCCGTCACGCTGCCGTCGACCAACGCATCCGTCTCAACGCTGCCCTCGGCTAGCTTGACGGAAGTGATGCTGCCGTCTGCCAGCGTCGCAGTCATCACGCTTCCCGCCGCCAGCTTGCTCGACGTCACGCTTCCGGCTGCAAGCATTGCGGATTCCACGCTGCCTGCCGCGAGTTTCTCTGCCGTCACGCTGCCGTCCGCCAATGCCGACGAATCTACGCTGCCCGCTGCCATCTTCCCGGCAGTCACGCTGCCGTCTGCCAAAGCCGCAGTATGCACGCTGCCTTCGGCGAGCTTCCCGGACGTCACGCTGCCGTCCGCCAAAGCCTTAGATTCGACGCTGCCCGCTGCCAGCTTGCGTGCCGTCACGCTGCCTTCGGCAATAGCCGCCGCTTCTACGCTGCCTTCGGCAAGCTTGCTGGACGTTACGCTTCGTCTCGCCAAAGCCTGCGTATCGACGCTTCCGGCCGCCAGCTTCTCTGCAGTCACGCTACCCGTCGCCAGCGCCGCCGTTTCTACGCTGCTCGCGGCCAGCTTATCGGCCGTTACGCTGCCGTCAGCAAGCGCCGCCGTCTCCACGCTGCTCGCGGCGAGCTTTCCTGCCGTTACGCTACCGTCCGCCAATGCCGACGATTCCACACTGCTCTCGGCTAACTTTTCTGCCGTCACGCTGCCATCCGCCAACGCCGACGTCTCCACGCTGCCTTCCGCCAGCTTTTCGGCCGTTACGCTGCCTTCTGCCAGCGCCGCCGATTCCACGCTGCTCACGGCCAGCTTCCCAGCCGTTACGCTGCCGTCAGCAAGCGCCGCCGTCTCCACGCTGCCTTCCGCCAGCTTGCCTACCGTCACGCTGCCATCGATCAGCGCGGAGGCGCTCACGCTGGCATCGGCGAGCTTTTCGCTCGTGACGCTCCCTTCTGCCAGCGCCGAAGAAATAACGCTGCCCGCTGCCAGCTTTTCTGCCGTCACGCTGCCATCCGCCAGCGCGGATGTCCCGACGCTTGCGTCAGCCAACGCCGCCGACTCCACGCTACCTGCAGCGAGCTTTTCGGCTGTCACGCTGCCGTCTGCCAATGCAGCCGATTCTACGCTGCCGTCCGCCAGCTTATCCGCGGTTACGCTGCCTTCCGCGATAGCGGCCGTTACGACGCTGCCCTCCGCCAGCTTGCTCGAAGTGACGCTGCCCTTGGCCAGCGCGGGGGTATCTACGCTATTCGTCGCCAGCTTGTCGGCCGTTACGCTGCCTGCCGCCAGAGCGTCCGAATTTACGCAGCCCTCAGCGAGCTTGCTCGCAACGATAGCGCCATCCTGCAGCTGATTCGAGCCGACCGATTTTGCGAGCAGCCTCGCTTCGCCGATGGGCGAGCCTGCGGCCGCAATCGCCGCCAGCAAATTCGGGTCGAGTTGGCCCGGCCCGACGATGCCGGTCGCCAGATGTCCGCGTCCGACGGCGCCGGCCGCGATGCTAGAAGAAGAGACGCTCCCACCGGCCAGCTTCGCTCCGGTAATTGCCCCGTCGGCGAGCTTCGCCTCCGTCACGCTGCCGTCCGCCAGCTTCACCTCGGTGACCGACCCGGCGGACAGCTTCTCCGACGTGACGGCATTCGCACGCAGATGGTACGCCGTAACCGCTCCTTCTTCGATCCGTTCAGCATCGATCCGGCTCTCTGCGAGCGCGGCGATCTTGAGCATGTCGGAGGACAGATGGCGCAGCGATACGGCGCCCCGTCCGAGATGATTGCCTTTTACGGATTCTTGCTGCAGATGGGCTTCGCCGACGCTAAGCGCGTCTAATTGCGCGCTTCCCACCGACCGGTTGGCCAGCGCCTCGCGAGTCACGCTGCCCGCATCGAGCTTTTCCGCCGTAACGGAGTTCGAAGCGAGCGCCGACGATGTCACGCTGTCGGCTGCGAGGTGACGGGCCTCTACGGCTCTCGACTTGATCTTGTCGCCCGAGACACTCGAATCGGCTAGCTTTTCCTCCGTGACTGCGCCTTCCGCAAGCGTCTCTTCGCTCACGCTGTCCGTCGTCAGGTGGTGGCCGAATACGGAGCCTTCAGCCAACGCGTCTCCGGTAACGGCGCCATATTGCAGCTGTTCCGGCCCAACCGAGTCCTGCGCCAGCTTCGAATGGTGAACGCTGCCGTCGGCCAGCTGATCCTCGCCGACCGCGCCGGCTTGAATATGGCTCGCCAGGACGCTGCCGGCGGTCAGATGCGCAGCAGACACCGTGCCGTCCGCCAGCTCGTCAGCGCCGATCGCGCCTCTTGCGACCGCCGCCCGGCCGACTGCGCCCTGCGCGATCTTGGTCGCTGTCACGCTGCCTTCGGCCAGCTTTGAGGCGGTGACGGACAGATCCGCCAGTTTTTCGCCCGTGACTGACTCCGGCGCAAGCTTAAGCGAAGTGACGATATGATCGTTCAGATGGTGGGAGGACACCGCACGGATCGCCAATTGCTGCTCGCCGACTGCGCCGTCCGCCAGCTGGTCGGCGGTGACGGACTGCGGCTGAAGCGACGAGGTGCCGACTGCGCCGCTAGCGAGCTGAGCGGGGCCGATACTGCCCTCCGCCAGACGGTCGCCTTCGATCGCCCCCTTGGCGATATGGCGGCCCAGCACGGATTCGTCCGCCAGCTTGGCGGAATCGATCGCGCCGTCGGCCAGATGCGAGGCATCGACGGATCCGGGTGCCAGCTGTTCGGCGCCTACGGCGGCGGCGGCGAGACTCCCGGAGGCCACGGCGCCCGGCGCGAGCTTGCTGCCCGTGACCGAACCGTCGGCCAACTGCTCGGAGCCGATCGTGCCCGCGGCGAGGCGATCCCCATCCAGCGCGCCGGGCTGCAGGTGCTTACTCTGCAATGTTCCCGCGGCGACATGTTCGGCCAGGATCAAGCCGGGCTTCAAATGCTCGGAGCTGACGGCGCCGGCGGCGATCTTCAAGCTGCCGACCGCTCCGTCGCGGAGTTTGTCGCCGGTTACCGCGCCGTCCGCCAGCTTGGCGGTATCGACGCTTTCGTGCGCGAGGTTTTCGGTCGTCACGGCTCCGCGCTTGATCTTGTCGGACGTGATCGATTGTTCCTGCAGCAGCTCCGACGCGATGATCGAGAGCGAGAGATGCTTCGCTTCGATCGACCGCTCGGCAAGCTTGTCGCCGTTAATGATGCGATCCGCGAGCTTCTCGGGCGTGATGCTGCCGTCTTTCAGCTTGTCGCCTGTGACGGACTTGTCGCGGAGCTTCTGGCCGGACACGGCGTTTTTGGCCAAGTGCTCGCCCGTAATCGTCTCCTGCGCGATCTTCTGGCCGGTCACCGAACGATCCGCCAGCTTGATCTGCGTGACTGCGTAGTCCGCCAGCGCTGACGTGGTCACCGCTTCGGCGTCCAGGTGCACCGTACGTACGGAGCGGGGAGCCAGCTTGCTCTCGCCGACGGAAGCATCCGCCAGGTCGTCCGTGTAAACGAGCGGCCGCGGCTTGCCGGGCAGCCGATGCTCGAGCAGTTTGCCGTAGCGCTGCTCGCGATCGTCCAGGGCCGCCTGAATCTCCGCTTCGCTATCGTTGTTCGTCTCATCGGCCTTCGAAGTCGCTCCCGCTTTAACTGATACGACCTCGGTAGTGCCATCTTCCTTGCTACCCGGTGTCAGCGGTAACGCAGCTGCCTCGGATGCCCCCTCGGCAGCCGTATCGAATGCGGCGACAAATTCGTGCCCCGGGAACGCGGCCTGGCTCTGCTCTGCGATCAGCTCCGATATTCCCCATTGGCTCTGGAGCGCGTCTTTTTGCCCAGTCTGCTCCGTGCCTTGTTCCCTGAACGAGTCCATGCCCTGCCGATCGGCGGACGGATAGCTCCCCTTAAATCCAGCCGGTCTTTGCCGGCTTTTTTGGGGGCGCCGGAGCGCGCCCGCGGCGTCCTTCTTAAGCGGACCCGGCGGCGTCAGCTTGAACTCGGTTGGACGGACGACCGATGCGCCCGGTTGTTCCGGCCGAATCGGCTGCGTGTCTACCTGCGTGTTTGCCTGCATGTTTGCTTGCATGTTTGCCTGCGTATCCGCCAACGTGCTCGCCTGTGCGTTCACCTGCGCTTCTACTGACGGCGCATCCGGCGACAAGACCGACGCAGGGCCGCCGTGAAGCTCGACTTTATCCTGCACGTCCGAACGAAGTTCTTCGACCCAGATCAACTCCTGTTGATCTGGGTTATCGACGAAGTAGAGCGGCTTTCTCGATTGCCGCTTCTTTTTCCCGGTTTTGGATGTCTTCATGTAGGGCTCCTTCCCGAAATGTGATCTGCCTCATCCTATGCAGATATCCGGGCGGTTGTCACGACGGCTTCTAGAGCTGTAAAAATCCGGTTTACTTTTTTCGCCTACGGGCGTATATTAGAACCTGTAAGAGGTTTTGCCCTAGTGCAACTTTATGTCCCACATGCCAAAAATATTGCCTTGTGCAGAAATCATTCGATCAACAAACAAGAGGTGACGTACATGAAAGAGGAAGTGGCTTTTAACGCACAGACGACCCGCGGATGGCGCCGCAAAGACGGTATGCCTTCGCTGCCGGAAGCCCACCGGAGCCTTAAGATACCGGGCAAGGGCTCGATCATCCGCAAATTTCTCGCCTTCGCCGGACCAGGTTATCTCGTAGCCGTGGGATATATGGACCCCGGCAACTGGGCGACCGACCTGGCGGGCGGTTCCCAGTTCGGGTACGCGCTGCTCTCCGTCATTCTGCTGTCGAACTTGATGGCGATGGTGCTGCAGGCGTTGTCCGGGAAGCTCGGGATCGTCACGGGCAGAGATCTTGCCCAAGCCTGCCGCGATCACTACAGCAAGCCCGTCGCGATTGGATTATGGGGATTGTGCGAGCTCGCGATCGCAGCCTGCGACCTTGCCGAGGTGATCGGCGCCGCGATCGCATTGAACCTGCTGTTCGGCATACCGCTGCTTTACGGCGTTATTTTAACCGCGTTCGACGTGCTTATCATTCTGTTTCTTCAAAATAAAGGATTCCGATACATCGAAGCCTTCGTCATCGCCCTCATCGTGCTCATCGGCGTATGCTTCGGCATCGAACTCTTCCTGTCCCAGCCTTCTATCGCCGGTATCGCCAAGGGCTTCGTCCCGAGCACGGAGATCATCTCCAATCCGACTATGCTCTACATCGGGATCGGCATCCTCGGAGCTACCGTCATGCCGCATAACCTGTATCTTCACTCTTCGATCGTGCAGACCCGGGATTACGAGCGGACGCCGTCCGGCAAGCGGCAGGCGATCAAGTACGCGACTTGGGACTCCTCGATCGCCCTGTTCTTCGCCTTGTTCATCAACGCGGCCATACTGATCATCGCGGCGGCCGCCTTCCACACGAGCGGGCATTCGGGAGTGGCGGACATCGACGAAGCGTATCACTTGCTCGCTCCGCTGCTTGGCACAGCCGCAGCTTCCGTCCTGTTCGGCGTCGCGCTGCTCGCGTCGGGCCAGAACTCTACGCTCACGGGCACGTTGGCCGGGCAGATCGTCATGGAAGGCTTCTTGAATTTCCGTATGAAGCCGTGGCTGCGACGTCTCATCACGAGACTCATCGCGATCGTGCCGGCGGTTATCGTTACGGCGCTTTACGGGGAAAAGGGCACGATGGACCTGCTCATCCTCAGTCAGGTCATCCTGTCCCTGCAGCTCTCCTTCGCCGTCGTTCCGCTCGTCAAGTTCACGTCCGACCGCGCCAAAATGGGCGAATTCGTCAATCGCGCTTGGCTGAAGTGGCTCGCCTGGACCATCGCTTTCGTCATTATGGTGCTCAACGCATACCTGCTTTTCCGCACTTTTTTCGGATAATCGCATAACTAAAAGCCCGTGCAGCCGATGCGCGGGCTTTTTGCCTGAAAAAAATCTCTAACGTCAAAGCGTCGTGACAGCGCTCTGTCCTGCCTCCTCGACATCTCTGCCGAGGTCCTGCCGCAGCTCCGCCAGCCACCGCTCTGCCATGTGCGACCAAGTGAACCGGTTCAGTACGCGTTCGCGTCCGAGCGCCCCCATCCGCTTCCGCAGCGCCTCGTCCTCCAGCAGCAGCGAGATTCGCTGCTCCAGCTCCGCGGTCAGACGGCTCGGGTCGACCAGATAACCGGTGACGCCGTCCTCGATAATCTCCGTCATGCCGCCGACGCGGCTCGCGATGACAGGCAGCCCCGAGGCCATCGCCTCCACGTTGACGAGGCCGAAGGCTTCGCGGCGGACGGACGGGACGACCGCGAGGTCCGCCATGCCGAACCAAGCCGGCATCTGCGGATGCGAAACGTACGGCTCGAAGTGGACATAGCGCCGCCACGGGCGGGCCATCCTGCGCAGTTTCTTCGAGTAGGCCGACGTGCGGCTCGATCCGTAGAAGGGGCTGCCCACGATGACGAGCAGCAGATCCGGATAGCGTCGAACGAGCGCGGGTAGCGCCGCGAGCAAGTGATGTACGCCTTTCAGCGGAATCAGCCTGCCCGCGAACAGCACGATCCGCCGATGCTGCCAACCGCGCTCGCGGCGCATGGCATCGCGCAGTTCCGGAACGCCGAACCGGGACGTATCGACGCCGGGATAGACGACGCCCAATTTCTCTGCCGTCAGGGGCGCCCTTTTTTCCACGTCCTGCTTCAGAAAGAGGCTGTTCACGAGGATCCGGTCCGCGGCGCCGAGACAGGCGCGCAGCTCCTTCGGCGGGATCGCGCCGCTCGAGATAAACGTGTTCGAGTGCAGATACAGCCAGATACGGGCATTAGGAAACTGTCGCCGCAGCTTCGGGACGAGCCGCGGCCGGTTCTCGACCTCGATCAATTGCGGCCGGTATGCCTTGAGGCCCGCCACAACGCCCGATAGATACGTTCGCTTGCGGGTCGCGCTGACGCGTATGCAACGCGCGCCGCCGAGCATCCCCCTTCGCGGCAGCCCTCTGGCGGACCGGCCGTAGATGCGTACATCGAGACGGTCCGCCAGCAGCGGGACGAAATTCTCGACGACACGCTCCACCGAGCCCCCCCGAGGCGCAGGAACCGGGTATGCGCCGGGCGTTACGAATGCCGCCCTCACGGGATCACCCCCCTCGTCCAGATTCTTCTCACAGCATACACGCGAGGGGCCCCGCCGGACACGGCGACTCACCCGCGGCGGACGACCAATGAAGCTGCGTCATGGCGATCGGACGACCGATGAAGTACCGTCTTGGCGTAAAGCCCCGTCGTAGCGGCTCCTATCCCGCATCCGAGTCCGGCCGCAAGTCCGGCAGGTTGAAGTTTTAACAGCGATATGTCACACTTAGGGACGATTGCGATCTTCGGGCATACGGAGCCGACGATCATACCTTTGGGCAAAGGAGTGGCCTGACGATGAACCGATGGCTGCTGCGCGCCATGACCGAGCTGTCTTCGCGCAAATTCATCTCCCGCATGACGGGGGGCTTCGCCAAGTCGCCGCTATCCCGGCGCCTCATCCCCCGGTTCGCGGCTTTATACCGGATTCCGATCGAAGAAGCGGAAAAACCGCTCGCGGAATACAGAACGCTGAACGAATTTTTCACCCGCCGTCTCGTGCCGGGCAGCCGCACGATCGACGAGACGCCGGACGCGCTCGTGAGTCCCGTGGACGCGCGCGTCGCCGCCTGCGGACCGATCGAGAACGGTTTGCTCCTGCAGGTCAAGGGACAGGACTATTCGCTGGACGAGCTTCTGAACCGCTCGCCGCGCGCCGGACAATACCGCGGCGGCTACTACTGGGTGCTGTATCTCAGTCCGACCGATTATCACCGGATCCACGCGCCTTGCGGCGGAGAGATCGTCGAGACCGAGCATATTCCAGGCCGCGTCTATCCCGTCAACGAGCGTGGACTCACCCTCATGCGCCGCGTACTCTCGCGCAACGAGCGGCTCATCACCTACATGCGCCACGGCAGCGGGGAGATCGCCGTCGTGAAGGTCGGTGCGCTGAACGTCAGCAGCATTAAGTACGCAGAGCCGTTGCCCCGCATGCTGGAACGAGGCCAGGAGCTGGCTTACTTCGAGTTCGGCTCCACCGTCGTGCTGCTGACGGAGGACGACACCTGCCTGCCGTTGCCCGGCTTCAAGCCCGGTGATCGCGTCCGCATGGGCCAGCTGCTCGGCACGCTGGTCGCGGACCGCTCCGGCCTTTGATGCCGGACCGTTAAAAAGCTCCGCGAGCGCCGGCGCATGCCGCCAGCGTTCGCGGAGCTTTTTCGCTTGCTTTTTCATTTCAATCGGACTGCCTGAATTATGGACCCGAGAGAATGGCATCGATCTTCGCCGCGCTCTCGCGAAGCGCCTCCGCCACGTCCTGCTCGCCGACCAGCACCCGGGTGACCATGCGGGAGAACACATCGTCAACCTCGTCCCACGCCGGGACGGGCGGACGGGGCTCGGCGCGCATGAGCTGATCCAGGTAGATGCGGTACACGGGCTGCAGCTTGTTCCGGTCGAAGTCGCGGATCGAAGGGATGAGCCCCGTCTCGGCCATCATCTCCTGCACCGGCTCCGACACCATGAACTTCATGAAGGCCCATGCGGCGTCGGGATGCTTGGAGCCCTTGAATAACACCAGATTTTCCCCGCCTATGATCGAGGTGCCCTCCCGCACGTCCGAAGGGAACAACGCCGTCGTCATATCGCCGAGCCGCCCGGCGTCCGCCCTATTCGCGTTCGAAGTGAAGAACCAATGCGCTTCGTCGATCATCATGATTTTGCCGTCGAACAGCCCGTCCCATCCTCCCGGCTCGCCGCCGACGACCGAAGGGCTGATCAATCCTTCGTCGAACCAGCCCTTCAGCTTCTCCATCGCCTTCACGCTACCCTCGCCGTCCAGATAGCCGGTTGCACGATGCATATCAGGGCTCAGCAGTTCCCCGCCGAGGGTTCGAAAATAGGGAAGCATCCCCCATGTGCTGGAGCAGCAGACGCTTATGCCGTATAATCCTTTATTTTTCGTCTTCAGCATGCGTGACGCCGCGATCAGCTCGTCGAACGTCGTAGGCGGAGCGCTCAGTCCCGCTTCGGCGAGCAGCCGTTTGTCGTAAATGGGCACCATCGTCGTCGCGTCGAGCGGAATGCCGTAATATCGGCCTTCATACAGATTCGTCTGAATAAGCGAGCCCGCGAAGCGATGCTCGTAGTCGGCGAAGTCGGGCATGCCGGACAGATCGACAAGCGCGCCGCTGCTTGCGAACTGCGGCACCCAGATGATGTCCATGCGCATGACGTCCGGCTGTTTGTCGTCGGCGACCGCAGCGACGATGTTGTCGTTCAGCTGAGACGTGTAGTTTTGCCGGACGGCGTGCACCGCGATATCGGGATGCTGCTTTTCGAACATGGGCAGAACACGCGTCTCGAATACTTCCGTCTCCACGTCGCTGAACGTGTGCCAGAACGTCAGATCGACGGAAGCGCCCGAGGCCGACCGCTCGCCAGAAGCGGCAGCGTCGGGAGCGAGGGAATACGGGGAGCAGGCTGCCGTCCACATTGCGGCCAGCAGCAGCTGAAACAACGCGAGCGTAAGGCGGATTCCGGTTCGCCCTCGGCTTGGCCTTAAAGCATGCGAATTGTCTTGCCTCCTCAAGCGCCCTCTCCCCCCTGCTGCGCGCGGCTCCGGTATTCGGCCGGCGTGCAGCCCGCTTCCCGCTTGAACATTTTCAGAAAATGCTTGGCGCTGTTGAATCCGCACTGCAGCCCGATCTCGTGCACCTTGAGCGTCGTCGACTCGAGCAAATGGCGGGCGTAGCGAACCCGCAGGCGAATGACGTAATCGATGAAGTTAAGCCCGGTCCGCCGCTTGAACTGCTCGCTGAAGTAGTTGCGGCTCATATGGACGCTCTCCGCGACTTCCCGAAGCGTAATTTCCGTACGGTAGTGCTCCCTGATATAAACGACGGCCGTCTGGATGGCGCGGGCGCTCCCCGATTCATCGATAACTGGGGCGAGCGGAAGCGTATCCTGCAATTCGCGGCTTTGCCTGAATCTGCCGAGAAGCTCGGCCGTCACCTCGCTTAGCGTGCCGGCATGAAGCAGGCGCTCGTAATCGCCCATGAACTGCTCCAGCCTCTCCTCCGCGCCAAGATGCGGCCCCGCCGACTGCAGCCGGAGCAGGATGTCGCACGCCTCCTTGCGAATCTCCGCGGGCGGCAGCTTCCGGGATTGCCAGAGGGCGAACAATTGGAGCAGCGCCCGCTCGGCGCCCGCCTCGTCGGCGTCCGCGAGCTTGCGCGACAGCAATTCCCGAAGAGCGGCCGCCTTCGTGCGAGCCTCGCCGGTGCCGTCCGTATTGCCGTCTCGACTGCCGTCTCCGCGTCGGATGGCGCCTTCGTAAAATCGTCCAGCGCCTTCGAAAAAGGCGTCGTCGAACGCGTCCCTCGCCCAGGCGTATGCGTCGCGAAGCCGGTCCAGCCTGTGGAACGGCGGGCTGATGCCCACCGTGAAGGACGCGGGCGCCGCAGCAGCGCCGCTCCATGCTTCATGCGCCTCGCGCGCCAGACGTACGGCCGAGGCGCCGTCCGGGGATCGATCGGCCAACAGCAGGCAGAGCTCTCGATCGCCGCTCGCGCATACGATCCCGCCAGGCGCAAGCGCCGCCAGCCGCGCGGCCAGTCGCTCGATGCCGCTAGCAACAGCCGACGGGCCTTCCTCTGCGCGCCAGACGGCCAGCCTGTAAGGGCCGGCCAGCTCCCTTCCGATCGCGGCCAGATCCGAAGGCTGCCCCGCGATGCCTCGGTACAGCTCCGCTTCCAGACCGTGCCGCCTCCGGGAGAGCTCCGCAGCCGCATAGCTAAGCGACCGCTCCGCGAGCGTCCGCTCTTCGTCGAGCTTGGCGCAGCAGACGCCTAGCAAGCGGGTGACATCCTCCGGCTCCATCGTCGGCTTGAGGAGATAATCGACGACGGCTTCCAGCCGCACCGCTTCCCTGGCATATTCGAAGTCGCTGTAGCTGCTGATGAGAATCGCCTTCAGATGAGGCCGGCGCTGCCTGGAGAGCCGGATTAGCTCCAGCCCGTCCATCAGCGGCATCTTGATGTCGGTGATCAACACGTCGATCTCCCGCTCTTCAATCAGCGCGAGCGCGGCTTCGCCATTGCCTGCTTCCCCTGCCAGTTCGACGCCCGCTCCGCTCCAGTCGACGGTGGAGGCCAGACCATAACGGATGATCGGCTCGTCGTCGACGATCAGCGCCTTATAGCGCATGGTCCTTCAACTCCTCTCGCGCCAGAATGAGCTCGACGACCGTCCCGCGGCCTGCCTCGCTCCGGATGAACAGCCCGCTCGGGCCGCCATAATAAAGCCCGATCGTCTCGCGAACATGCTTCAGACCGATGCCTAGCATGCCGGTCCTGCCAGCGTTGCCGGCATTACCCGCGTTGCCGGTGCTGCCCTTGTATCCCATGTTGCCTGAGCTGTCAGCGTTGCCCGTATTGCCGGCTCCGCGTTCCTCTCGCGACAGCGACTCCAGCAGCTCGGGCGGCATCCCCGCGCCGTCGTCCGCGATTGTCACGACGACGGACGGCGGCAGATCGCGCTTGCGTACGGAGAGCCTAACCGTTCCACGTCCTTCAAGAGGCGCCAGCCCATGGAAAATGGCGTTCTCCACGATCGGCTGCAGCAGTAGACGCGGAATCTTGAAGCCAAGCGTCTCTTCATCCGCTTCTACATCGAGCGCGATCCCGTCCCCGTAGCGCAGCCGCTGGATCACCATATACTTCCGCAATAGCGCCAGCTCTTCGCCGATGGTCGTGAAGATACTCTTCTTGCCCATGCTCGACTCCATGAGCTCGACGAGGGCAGCGATGCCCGCGTATGCCCCTTCTCCATTTCCTAGCTTGATCATCCATCGGATCGAAGACAGCGTATTGTACAAAAAGTGCGGATTGATTTGATGGCGCAGCGCGCGGATTTCGGCTTCCCTTTTCCTCGCGCCGGCCTCGTTCACCTCCTCGATCAGCGTCTCGATCTGCACCGCCATTTGGTTGAACCGGAGGCTGAGACGCCCGATCTCGTCCCGCGAAGAGATCTTGGAGCGCGCCTTGAAGTTGCTCCCTTCGAGCGCCTGCATCTGGCGGGTCAACTCCTGGAGCGGCCGGGTGATCCGCATGGAGAAGAGCACGCCGACCAGTAAGGCGATCAGCAGGAACAAAGCGGTATAGAGCATCATCTTGCGCTGAAGCGACTCGATGTCCCCGATGATCTCCCGGACGGGAACTTGCCCGATCAGTTTCCACCCGCCGGCCATGCCGACGGATACGACATAGACATGGTCTTCGCCGATTTGTGTCTGGAACTCAAGCACTTCCTCGCGCTGCGAAGCGATCGTCCCCGCGAGCGCCCCCGGTTCAAGCGGGCGTCCCCATTCGCCGGCCTCCGGGCCGATCATCACCTGACCTTCCGCATTCACGACGCGCCATGTCCCGGTTTTGCCGAGCTGAATGCGCTGCGCTGCGTCTTTGAGCAGCTGGCCGTCCAGATTCACGAGGATGACGCCTTCGATCGCCTTCGTTTTCAAATTCCGGAAAGCGTCCACGAGCGTCAGCACGAGATCCGTGTCGTCACCGCCCCCGCTGAACGGATCGTAGCCTAGCGGCAGCCAGAATTCGTTGGCCTTCCCGCCTACCGCGGCGCTGTACCAATCGTGGCTCGACAGCGTATATCGCTTCACCTTGGACGGATTGAACAGACCGCTGCCCCAGCTCTCTCCGTTCTCCCGCAGGATATAGATGCCCCTGACGAAGGAGCTGGAATAGATCGTATTGTTCAGCGTCTGACCGACGGAATCTTTGATCCCGAACCGGTCGTCGACGGACAAGCCGCCTTCCTTTTCCCGATTCAGCGCTTCCTGCAACCGCGTATTGCGGAAGATCTGTTGGCCCATGTCCGTGCCGACGGTCAGCATCAACGACAGATAGTCCGCCGTCTGCTTCGCGCCTTGCAGCGTGGAAGCCCTTACATGATTGCCGATAATGGACACCGAAGAGCCGTAATACATCGTGCTGATAAAGGTGGCCGACAGCAGGATGAGGCTCAGCACCATCGCGACCAGCTTCGTCGATACCCGCTCGAACAGCAGCTTTCTCAGCCATTTGATCATCGGCGCTCTCCATCCCCGGCGCATCGCCTCGTACCGATCTTAACGCCATTATATCATGGGCGTTCATCTCCAAGGCAGCACAATCTGCCGTTCAATCCACGCGCGTCTCGCTAATTCTTAATGCTGCCGTCCGACAGGTTGGCCTGCACGAATTGCTTCTGGAAGACGAGAAAAATGACGATCGTCGGTATCAATGCAATGATCGAAGCGGCGAAGAACAGGCCATAGAACGAGACATATTGCCCGCGGAACAACTGCAGCGCGACCGGCAGCGTGCGGTGGGCCTCCGACTTCATGACCGTGAGCGCCACGACGAATTCGTCCCACGTGCCCTGGAACGAAAAGATCGCGAGCGTGCCTAGCGCCGGCAGCGACAGCGGAATATAGATCGATCGGAAAATCGTGAACCGGCCGCCGCCGTCGATGACGATCGACTCCTCCAATTCCCGCGGTATGCGTTCGAAAAATCCCCTCAAAAAAAACGTGCTGCCGACTAGCCCCGAGCCCACGTAAATCAAAATCAAGCCGGGGAAGCTGTCCACCAGATGCAGCGCCTTCAGGATCGTGAACTGCGGGATAATGTTGATGATGGCGGGCACGAACAGCGTGAAGACGAACAGACGGAACAGCAGCTCCTTCCCGGGAAACGAAAACCTGGCGAAGGCATAGGCCATGCAGGAGGACAAAGCCAGCGAAAACAGCATCGTCGCAGCGGTTACGAGCAGGCTGTTCATGAAGTAGAGCTGAAAGTGATTTTTACCCCATGCCTGCGCGAAATTGTCCAGCGTCTTCGCGTCCGTCATCAGCTTGTGCGGACTTGGAAGGCTGTAGTTGTCAGTCGTCAGCGACGTCAGAATCATATAAACGAACGGTCCGACGACGATGGCGATCCCGGCGACGAGCAGCAGGTGAATCATCGTCGTTTTTAAGCCTTTCATCGCGGCATTCCTCCTTAATATTCGATTCGGTCGCGGCCGATCGAGCGCTGCTGCGTGTAGGTGAGCGCAAAAATAAGCGCGCCGAGGCACACGCTGATCGCGGACGCGTAACCGAAGTCGAAGTATTGGAATGCCTGCTTGTACAAATACGTATTGAGCAGCTGCGTCGTATCCATGGGGCCGCCTTGAGTGATCGCGTACGCCTGAATGAACGCCTGGATCGCCCCGTTGATCAGATTGATCGTCACATAGGCGGTCAGCGGCCGGACGAGCGGCAGCGTGATGCGGGCGAATATCGTCGCCGGCTTCGCCCCGTCCATGTCGGCCGCCTCGTAGAGTGAACGCGGGATCGATTGCAGCGCGGCCAGGTATAGCACCATGACCCAGCCGACACCCTTCCAGATGCTGACGAGCCAGATGACGACGTTAGCGGACCATGTCTGCTGCAGCCAGCCGATCGGCTCGCCGATCAGATGCAGCACGTCGACGAGCAAATAATTGACAAAGCCCTCATGACCGTCCGCGAACAAAAAACGGAACAGATAAGATACGACGATCCATGAGCTGATGACAGGAATATAGTAGACAAGCCGCCATACGACCTTTAGGCGCACGGTTTTGACCTGGATGAGGACGGCAAGCAGCACGCCGGCAATCCACTGGCCCGGCACGGTAACGAGCGCGAGCAGAATCGAATTGCGAAGAGCGGTGCCGATCATCGGATCGCGGAACACCCGTCCGAAGTTAGCTAAGCCCGCGGACTCGCTTGTTTCCGGCTTGATGACGTTATAATGGAAAAAGCTGATATACATGCCTTTCACCATCGGATAAAGCACGAAGGCGATCGTCAGCGCGAACCCCACGGCGAGGTAAGGCGATACTTGGACGTATTGCTTAAGCGCTCTGCGCATAGCTCGACTTCCCTCCCTTAAGCTAAGCCAGCCGGCCCCCGCTGGATCGCAAAGGCCGGCTGGCAAACGGCATGCTTTTAAATGGGCATGCTTTTAATGGCCCTCCACTACACTCGCTCCGTCAATTGGCAGCGCTTATTCGGCCAGCAGTTTGTCGACCAGCGCGGCGGCCTTGTCGAGCGCTTCCTTGGACTTCGCCTTGCCGCGGAACACCGATTCGAAGGCGGCGCCGATCGCATCATTGATCTTGTTGGCATTCGCGCTAGGCGTACGCGCATAGGCATTTTCGAGCTGATCGATATACGCCTTCAGATACCAGACATCCTGAAGCTCCGGAGACTGGGCAGCCTCCTTATTCGTCGGGATCTGGCCGGTCTGCTTGGCAAGCAGCAGCTGAATTTCCGTCGAAGTCAGAAATTGAACGAACTTCCAGGCCGCCTCCGGCTGCTTGGCACCGTTAAAGATGACCAAATCCTCTCCGCCGATGACTGAATGGCTCAACCCGTCCGGGCCGGCAGGGATGAGCGCCGGAATCATCTTGTCTTTGGTGTCCGCGTCGCCGATCAGCGAGAAGAACCAAGGTCCGTCGGTGATCATCATATACGAGGCCGCTTTGCCCTTGTCGCCGCGCAGGCCTTCCCATGTGCCCGGCTGACCGCCGAGGATTGGAGGCGCAAGCAGACCTTCCTTATACCAGCCATAAATCGTATCCAGCGCCTTGACGCTGGCTTCGCCGTTCAGATAGCCGGTCGCCTTCGAATAGGCGTCGTCGGTATATTTGCCGCCCAGCGTCCAGAACCATGCCGAGAAGTCCCAAACGTTCGTACCGCCGATCGTAATGCCGGAATACTTGCCCTGACCCTTAATATTGCGTGCGAGGGCCACGAGCTCATCAATCGTCTTCGGAGGCTCGGATGCGCCGGCCTTCGTCAACAGCTCCTTGTTGTATATTGCGACGCGCGTGTTCGTATCGAGCGGCACGCCGTAATATTTTCCTTGATATAAGTTCGTGTCTACCGTGCCCTTGAACGAATTGTCGAGGATCGCCTGCGCCTCCGGAAAGTCCGATATCTCCTGCAGAGCACCTTGCTTCGCCATGTTCGACACCCACGTATTGTCCATCCGCATCACGTCCGGCGGCGTCCCTCCCGCCGCAGCCGTAAGCACCTGCTGGTCCAGGTTCTCCGTCGGCATACGCGTCGCATGTATTTTAATGCTCGGATTCGCGGATTCGAACTTCGGAATCACCTGTTCCAGCAGCACCTTCTCCTCGCCTTCCCCGTAAGCGTGCCAGAACTCCACCGTCACCTGCGGCTGATCGCTCGGCGCTTCCGAGGCGGATGCGGTTGCGGATGCGGCCGCCGATGCCGTCGCTATCGCGCTTGCGCTTGCGTTTGCGCTCGAAGATGCCGAAGCATTGCCGCCTGCGCTTGGCGAAGCATCGTTATTGCCATTCGAGCCGCAAGCCGTCAGCATCGCGGCCGCCAATGCCGCGAGCGTCATTCCCTTAGTAGCCTGATTCACCAATCCCACTGTGGTTCCCCCTTGAACGCATCGATGTTTACGCTTTCAATTATGGGGATCAAGCGAGAGATCCGACATTTCTCGTATTTCCGATTTGGTGCCGTATATTACGCATTTAAAAGTAATTGACGCCTCTCCCCGGCGGCGGTATCCAATTTTCCGCTTATTCCGGAAAAATACATACCTGCAACGGGTAGCTTCAACTGTCACTCCCGCCCATGCAACCCACAGCGGACAACGTACAGTGAACCACATACAACCTATTTCCGTGCATATTAACGATATCCCCTTCAATCAGGTCTGGCAGCTCCAATTCGTTTTTTAAGCTGTCTGATTTGAGATCGACCTGCAACAGCTGCATGGCATTCAACCTATTATAATTATCAGGCCCATTACATAGTTACCTTAGCTTCCACGACATTACTTTTTTAACCTTAAAACGATATCCCGTTAGCTCAGGATCAGCAAAGGAGGAAACAAAAAGTTGGCTACAAGTTCAGATTAGGAGAAGCGGAGGTAAGAAGGAAAGGAGAGGAATGCGTTGGGAAAAACGGATTATCACTTCCGTTCTGATTGATAGCCTTAAATGTGTTTCACAAGACACGTTGAATCATATAGAAGTCGTCTCGAACTGCCCAAGGAGCGGTCTACTCAAGAAACCAGAGTCCGCCTCCTCATTTTCTTTCCAAATTGACTGGTCCATCGGATCGCGCGTACGCTCCGCGTCTTACGGACGAGCTCCCTGCGCGTGATGGTGATCGTACTGCTGCAAAGCGACAATAGCGTACCGAATACGTCCGCTCGCACGTTCACCCGAAAGCAATATTCGTCGAGATACGCCTGCAGATGCTTGGGCCCGATTCCCCCGAACGTCCGCGCCAACCAGCCGATGACTCCCCGCCAAATGGCTCCGAGCGCCGTCACGCCATGCTGATCCGACACATTCACGACCTCGATGCGCCGCTCTCCACCGCGGTCTTCGGAGACATGCCGCCACAAAAAAACTCCCAAAAGATGCAATATCGAATAAACGCCGGTTAAAACCGGCCGCTGGCATTCTTTTAATTTTGACATCGGCAATCTCCCCGGTCTCCGGATCGACAGACGCCCCCACAACAGCCGGTTGATCCCGCTCTTCCAACGGATCTGTGAGCCTGCTCACCGCCGGTCTGGCGTAGAAATTCCCGTAAAGCTGTATATCTCCCGTTAGCTGCCTGGTCTCATCATGAACTTGTATGGCAAAACGCAGCTTATGGTTCATCAGCCAAGCCGTCTTATACGTAACCTGAATAACCTCCGACAGTAGCTTGGACGAGATGCCCGTCTGCATCAGAAAAAGCGCCTGGAACCATTTGACCAGCGGCGTGCGGGTCCCTTCCATGATCGTACCTACGGTGAGCGACGTCTGGTGAGAGCATGAGCGGCATTCGTACAACCGGCGGCTTCGGGAAGCTAGACGATAGAACGAGTGACCTCCGCAGCGCGGACAGCAAAAACCTTGCGGCCACTTGGCTTTAAATAGCGCCAGTTCGCAATCCTCCTCAATGAAGGCCGGCATCTGATCGCCAATTTTCGTCATACTCATCTTAAGGCACCTCAAAGAAATAATAGGAACTAATGTTCGTATTATATCTTGAAATCCCACTACATTCAACTCCTATTCACCCGCAACCAAGTACATGCCGAACGTCCCGAAGCCACGCCATATCGCTCTCGACCTGAGTTTGCTTAAAGATTGGTAATATTTATCATCCTGATGGAAAGGGATATCGTGGTAAGGGGGGAGGGCGAGGAACGGAGAAACTATACCTGCTTGAGGGGGATACCGTTCTAAAGATCGAAAACATGCAATCGACCTGTGCGAGAGGGATAACGTTCTAAAGATCGAAAACATGCAATCGACCTGTGCGAGAGGGATAACGTTCTAAAGATCGAAAACATGCAATCGACCTGTTCGAAAGGGATATCGTTGAAACGGGCGGGAGATGTGGACGATCCTGCTATCGGAGGTCACGTTCATTTGGAAGCGAAGCACGTGCTCGGCGTTCCTGCATGGCTTACTGAATCACCTCCTCTTCCTCAGCTCGGCTCAATGTGCAACTGCCCCCAGGCAGCATGGAAAGCCTGCGATAGGGGCAGCTGATGATTAATGCGGTTTACTCTACATTGCCGTAGAACCAGGCTTCGCCCGTGGTCATGACGCGATCGTGAAGCGCCTGCGCGTCGTCGTCCGACCAGGCAAGCGTCGACGGATTTTGCCGCATGAGGACGACGTTAAGGTTGGAGTAGTCCCCGGTGGCCACGGAGCCGGTGCCGGACAGCTCGGAGAGCGGAATGACCATCTCGATGTCGCCGCTCGACGTACTCCACTGGGGCGCGATAACGCCGGTGATGAAGTGGTCGAACGTCCAGGCGCTGCCCGACACTTTGAAGGCTGCGTAGTTGTTGCTGTCGCTCCAGCGGCCGACCATGTATTGTGCCGCGTGATCGAGCGTTCCCCCGTAGATGCTACTCGACAGCGATGAAGCCGCTCCGTGCTTGTAGTCTTCCGCATACACCGCAACACCGAACCGCGGCGCCGTGTTATAGGCCGACAGCGTGCCGCTCGCGTTTTTGATGCGAATGTACAGGTTGCTCGCGTCGTTGGTGATATAAACGCGCTTGATATCGGTATCGCCCGAACCGGAGATGCTAGCGTTGTTGTCCAGATAATACGGAACGTTGCTGTATTGGGACAGATCGCTGGCTACCGCGCTTGTCACCGTGATGGCTTTGTACGCGCCGACGTTCGCTTGCGGAGATAGGACGCGCAGGTCCGCTTGACCGCCGTAGGCAAGCGCGGTAACGACGAACCACGCAGCCGTCACAGGCTCGACCATCGTGCTCGGCAGTGGCTTGAGCGAGATCCGCGATACCGACTCGCCCGGCGCCATATAGCCCACGCCCATCCGCGACACCATCCACTTGAGCTCGGCCAGCGCCGTCGTCGTATCTCCCTTGTACAGAGAATAGAGTGCATGGTATGAAGTCATTTGCGGCCAAGAGGGTTCGTCGCTCAGCGCCTCGTTGCCGGCAGGGCTATAGGGCGACGTATAGTAGAAGTTGTCTCCATCATACCTCGCGATGCCATAGGTATCGTGCTGAAGATGGCTGAGCACGGTGGAAACGTGGCTTGCGGCACGCGAGGAGTTCGCGTCCACGGTGCCGAATACGAGTGCGGCCATCGAGGAAGCGTCTACGAGCGTATTGGCGCCACCCGAAGTAGACACCGCGCGGTTAAAGTTGGTTCCGTTCCACATTCCCTTCGGACTCCAGCTGTCCGCTTTGTTGATGTTGCTGCGGATTTTGCTGGCCACGCCGTTGTAATCGTCGGCCAGCGCCGGCAGGCTCTTCGCTCTCGCCATGTACTGGGCGGCGTCCAGCCCCGTCGCATAAAGCGACTGCGTGAACGTATTGTACTCTACCGTCTCCTCCCAGATACTCGCGTCCGCCGGGCCGAAGCCGTACGGATCGGAACCGATCGCGCCGTAGACGAAATCGGCCGACTTGCGGTAGCTCGTCCAAATGTTGTTCAGGAACGTCGAGCTGCCTGTAATTTTGTAATGCAGGTACGCGCCGATGAGATAAATGCCGATCGAGTCGTGCTCGGGTTCGACGAAGCTAACGTAACTGCTATCCCATAAATTGAACGTCGTTTTAAAGCTGCCGTCCGACTGCTGCCGGTCCCGCAGCCAGTACCAGTACTTCTCGGCTTCGGCCGTGAATCCCGCTTGGTCGAGAATCATCGCGGTAACGGCGCTGTCTCTCGCCCACACCTTGTAGCCGTATGCGATCGGATTGGTAGCGGCCGGCATGGCGCCCGATACCGGATTGATCGCGTTCTTGATGACGATCAGCGACCGCTTGTAGGCCTTGTTGACGCCATCGTCGGCGAAGCTGACCGACTTGCCGCCGGCGAGCCAGGTCGCATAGGCGTTTTGAGTCTGCGTGAACCAGTAGGCCGCGGTCTGCGCCCGCGCCGTATCGACGGCGCTCTGAGCCTGAGCCAGCGTGCTGCGCACGGTTGCGACGAAGGATAGCGTCACCGAGCCGTTGGCTGGTATTGTAAACGACTTGTTGAAGGCCACGCTGATGTCGTTCGCGGTGACGCTCGCGTTGTTTTTGAGCGTGCCGTTGTTATCGAACGTATACCAGGGAGCGACCGTACTGCTGCTGACGTTAGACACCGTGTCGTCGCCAGCCTGATATCCCGTCATCGTCTGGAAGGCGCCGAGCGCGACGTAATATTGCCCTGAATTGCTCATGTTCACGAACAGTGCGTTGCGCGTGCTGTCGTAGGATGCGGAGTTGGACGCCGCCGTGCCGCCGAGCGTCTTGTTGTTCACGTGGATCTGCTCGAGCAAATTGTAGTTGACTGCCGACGCTGCCGGGTTGGTAAACGTGTACGTCGCGACGGTGAAGCTGCCGTTTGGCACCATGGCATAGTCTTTGGTCACCGTGATCGGCATGTTGGACCCGCCGTAATCCAAATACTTCGTGCGAAGAATTCCTCCGTCGTCGTAGTAAGCTTCCGAGTTGAAGTTGTGGATCTGATCGTACTTGACCGAGTGCGTCTCGTCGCGGAAAAAACCGGAATAGTCCTTGATCTGGTTCGTGTTGAAGTCGTTGGAGATGCGCATCTCGCCGATCCGGGGACCGTAGGTGCCGGTATCGTTCTGCGACAGCTTGCTTGCCATCCAGATGTTCATCGCATCCGACCAGTTGGACATATACAAGCTTGTCGCCGATTGGGTCGTAGGCGCGGTTGGCGTGTCCGCGAACGCGGGCGCAGCCGCCGACGGCAGCAATGAACCCAGCAAAGCCACTGCCAGCGCTGCGATGCCGCTTTTCCGCCATTGTCTCGATTTCGCCATGATTCCAGCCTCCTTTTAAACGTTAAGGTTTAAGCTGTCAGCTAACGCCAATCGTAAAATCGGTGCCTTCCCACCGGTCCGTGCCGGTCTCCATGATGCCGTTCGCGTTGTCATCCCAGAGATAAGTGAAATTAACGGTTGTCCCTGAGGTAAAGGGACCGATCGAGTTCTCGTAGCGATGGCTCGCGTCAACGGAGCCGTTGCTCCACATGGCCGTGTCCATCACGCCGGTCCAGCCGTTGACGCCCCAGTGCAGCCAGCCGAACTCGCCTGTTCGAACCGTGATGCGGTAGCCCGCCGGGACACTGGTTATTTTCCGATCGAACTGCCAGATGTAGGTCTTGTCCACGTTCAACCGGTCCAGATTGATCGCCCCAGGATTCGATGCGCTCTCCCAGACGACGACCGTGTGGATGCCCGGCTTCAGATGCGCGGTCAACTCGCCGTCCGCCCACGTGTCCCAATTGGCCGTCGCCGGGAACTGCACCGTACCCGCATAAGCGCCGTCGACGTATACGTCCCGCGCCGCTGCCGAACCCCCGTTGGCATAGCGTAGCCGCAAGGCGTAATCGTCGTCGGTCGCAGCCTTGACGATGAAGGATACGCCTTTGCCGCTGCCGCCGCTAAAACCGTCGACGAAGCCGCTGCCCGTGTAGCCGGAATGATTCGTATTCGTCGTGACGCCAGTCTTGATCGCGCTCTCGGCTTCGTATTGATTGCCAGCCGGCGTTGTAAACGTACGCTTTACGTAGATCATGTCCCAATACTGCAACGACGGAACGGTGAACGAGATGTAGCTGCCGCTCGCGTCGGTCCCCGTCGTGAACGCGAGTTCCGAGGTGATGCCGCCCCCCGTATCGGGCGATGCGACATACACGTGGCTGACGGACTCGTCCGGCGACACGTACAGCTTCGTCGCCAAGTTCGTAAGCGCAGTCGGCGCTGTCGCGCTGTTGCGCCACTGATTGTCGTTGCCCTTGAGGTTCAACAGATGCACGATATCGTAGTTGTCGGTACGCTTGTTGATCGTCCAGATCGTATTCGCCGAGCCGTCCCCGCTTAGCGTCTGGCCCGCGATCGAGACGAACTGGTTGCCGGAGTCGTTGTTGACGACGCCGGGATCGAACAGCAGATTCTCGTACGCAGTGATAAAGGAATAGTGGTTGCGCATCGCGTTTTTGAGCGACTCGCGCATGCTCTTGCTGCGGTTCGGATAGTATTCGTGCGGCAGCATCTGATTGTCGTCGCCCAGCTCGATATGCGTCGCGCCGCTCGCGGCCATCATGGCGTCGGCGAGACGGACGGATGCCTCGTCGAACGTGCCGAGCGTCAGGCTGTCGAGATTGATCGCGCCCGTATTGCCGCTGTCGTAAGCGACCTTGACCGTATGCGTGCCTGCCGTCAGGTCGACTTGCAGCCAGGCATCGCTGGCCCACGTATTCCAGCTCGATTGATTGTAGAAGCCGATGTCCTTTACCAGCACGCCGTCGACATAAATGTTGCGCGTCGCCATGCTGCCCGTGCTGTTGGCATAGGCGAATACGAGCGAATAGTGCCCTTGCTCGGGCGCCGTCACCGTAAACGTAACCGCGTCCCCGGAGGCATCGAACTGATCGACGAAGCCGGTGCCCGAATAGCCGGGGTGGTTGGTATTGGTGGCAACCCCGGTCTTCGCGGCCGCTTCCGCCTCGTAGCGAGGGCCAAGAGTCTCGGCGTAATCCATGTACGCCGCGAGCACGACCGCCTTGCCGCCGCTGTTCGCGCGGAGCGAATCGATATAATTTTTAAGCTGTCCGTAGCTGTTGGCGTTGTACCAAATCTCGCTGTAGTTGAAGTCGGTATTCGCGTTTTTGCTGACATCGTCCGCAGCCCAGCCGCCGACGGCGCCGTCTACGATATTGAACGCGAGCTTGTTCTTGGAGGCGTTGTTCGTCGTGAGCGCAGTCTTGGCCGCGTTGAGAAACGGGCTGAACCTGGTCGACAGATCGATCGCCGTGCCGGCGTAGTTGTACACATTGTTGCGTTGACCCATCTGATCGACGTGAATGCCGTCGAAGCCGGCCGTGTTGATCGCATCCTTGTATTGATTCTGGATGTACGTCTGCCAGCTTGCGTTGGCGGGATCGAACATCCACAAATAGGTCGAGCCGTTGCCGAAGTCTACGTTCATCTGGCTGGCGTGGGCCGTATCCGAATAGATGCCCCATGCCGGATCGATCCCACGACTGCTGTAGCCCTCCCGGGCGGCATACACCATCGCGTACGCCATCGCCGCCATATTCTGACCGTGGGTCGCCGCAATCTGATTCTGGATCGTCGTCCACGAGATCGTGCGGTTGAACAGATCCAGCCAAGACGAATCGACCGTACTGCCTGTCCGTTTGAAGAGGGTGTCGTGACGCCACATCCAGTCGTAATACTGAAGAGCGTTCAAATGGTAGTCTTGGGCCAGGAGATTCACCTTGGCCGCGCTCTGCGCGGACGTCTCGCCCGAAGGGAATTCGGACAGATAGCCGTAGCGCGGATACCGGGAAAAGTCCGAAGAGACGTCGATGGCGGTCGTGCCGGTGCCGAATGCGCCGCAATCGATTTTAACAAAATAGCCCTGGTAGTCGGTCGCCGGCGCCGTCCAGTTGAAGGTGATCGTCGTCGTCGCGCCGGCGGCGACCGTGACCGACTGGCTCGAAGCGTACGCCGACGATTCGAGATGAGAAATAGCGATCGCGGCATTGCCCGTCCAACTCGAAGCGCCGTGGTTCGTAAGCTGCGCCTTGATCTGGATCGCGGATCCGGGACTATAGCGCGCCTTGTCGGTGTAAACCCGGTCCACGTTGCCGGTCACTTCGGCGCGCGCGACGCCTGCCGGCGCGAACGGCACGCCCGGCATGGTGCAGGCGAAGGCGATGAAGAAGAGCGTAAAGGGGATTGCCAGCCTTCTGGCGCTTATCAAAGATACCAACTCCTTCGATGGAATATCGAGCGGTCATGCGGCGCTGCTTGTCCGGCTTGCCGAATCGAAGCGGGCTCGAATCACCTCCATGATGGAGCAGATGTCAATCGCGGATAAGCGGCATCCTCGACCGAAGGAGGCGCATATCCGTTCTGGCTCTTCCAGTATAAGGGATCGACACCTTGCGGCAGAGTCCCCGATTTTCCTTTTTGGTATCGTCTTTTCCGTATTTTTGAAGCGCATTCATTGAAAATAGGGATGTCTCCTCCTGAACCGTGACCCTGGTAGGAAAGCAGGGGGCCGGATGGCAGGTTGGCCGGTGGTTTAATGAGGGGGGACGATAGTGATGTAAAAAAAAGAGCCCTACCGGATCTCGGAGGGGCTCTTGCCCGTGTACTGCTTGAACTGGCGGCTGAAAAAGAAGATGTCGCGATAGCCCAGCGCATCGGCTACCTCGGTCACGTTCATGCCCGCGTGAAGCAGCAGATGTTGCGCCCGCTCGATCCGGGTGCGAATCATGTAGGTCTGCACCGAGGAGCCGATCAGTTCCTTGAACTTCACCGAGAAGTATCGCGGGGACAATCCCGCGCGCGCGGCCAAATCGTCGACCCTGTGGGACTCGCCCGGATGCTGACGAATGTAATTGGCCACCTCGTGAATGCTCTCGGTCAATTGATTGCTGGCCTTGCGCTCGACGGGCTCTTCGAGATCGTGCCGAAGCAGATGGATGATCAGCTGCTTGAGCACGAGTCTCGCTTCTTCTTCCGCAGCGAACGTCTTCACGAGGAAGAGACGAACGTACCGCGCCAGCAAATGCTCGAAGTCGAACGTATCCTGTAAAATCCGGTATGGCTTCGGCACGAGCTTTACGGGCACGTTCACGTCGAAGTGGATATACGTCAGAACGAGCGGCTTCTGGGGGTTATGCGTGGCGCTCGTATGGTCCCCCGGCCTGAACAAGAAGCAGCTCCCTTTCTCCACGGGATAGGGCCTGCCGTTCAGAACGACCTCGCCTTCTCCGCTCCATACGTAAAACAAATCGTAATTCGCCAGCGGCTTTTCCCGCTTCTGCCATTTCCACCCCGGCTCGCAGACGATCTTGGCCAGGTAGAGCTTCAGTTCATAGGCATCCGGCGATGCGTCAAGCATGCCACGCCCCTCCCTTCTCCTTTATATCTTTAGTCTCGCCGGTCTTGGCCAGTCTCTCAGCCGTCTCGCGCATCAGACGCATGCCTTCTTCTATCCCGTCCTCGTCCAGGTGCGCGAACCCGAACAATGCGGTCCGCTCGTGCGGCCTCGGCGCAGCCGCGTAAGCCGAACCGTCGCCCCAGCTCACGCCGCCCATACGGCACGCCTCCGAATACCGGTCGTATCGCTCCGGCGCTCCCTTCCATGACGCGAACAGCAGAAGTCCCGCATCCGCGGGATGGACGTCGAACAAATCCAGCGACTCCAGCTCTTCGCGCAGCTTCTCCTGCAGCCGATGGAAGATTCGCCGGGTTCGCCGCAGATGGCGGTCGTACTCGCCCTGGCTCATCCAGTCCGCCAGCGTGCGCTGCTCGGTCAAGCCCGCCGGGTGCGTCTCATAGAGCTGCTTGGCGAGCAGAAAAGGCTCCCGCAACGCGGACGGCAGCACGGCGTAGCCGATCCGCACTTCCTGCCGCATCGTCCGCGAGAAGGAGCCGACATAGACGACCCTCGCCTCCCTATCGAGCGACTTGAGCGGCTCGATCGGCCTTCCCGCCCACCGGAATTCGCTGTCGTAATCGTCCTCCACGATCCAGGCGCCGCGCCGCTGCGCCCATTCGAGCAGCGCCAGCCGGCGCTCGTACGTGAGTACCGCGCCCGTCGGGAACTGGCGCGTCGGCGTCACAAAGAGCAGATCCGCGCGCCAATCGTCCGGCACGATGCCGTGACGGTCCACAGGCGCCGGCAGCAGCGCCGCTCCGCTCGCGCGGACGGCGCGCTGCATGCCGCTAAAGCAAGGATCCTCGACGACCGCCGCCTTGCCCGGCTCGAGCAGCAGCTGCGCCAGCAGCGTAATCGCCTGCATCGAGCCTCCTGTCACGACGATGTCCTCCGCTTCGCAGAGGATCCCCCGCTCCCGGCGCAGCCTTCCCGCGATCGCCCGCCGCAGCACAGCGCTGCCGGCCGCATCGCCTTGGTCGGCGGCTTCGGACGGCCCGCGGCGGCGCCATTCCGCGGACACTGCCGCCTTCCACGACATCCATGGGAACCATTGCTCGCCCATGCCCCGCGGCAGGAAGGAGACGATGTCGGTGTCCGAGGAAAGGCTGCCGGTGCTGGCGACGCTGCTCGACGTTGCAAAGTTACCGGCGCTGGCAATGTTGCTCTCTGCGTCACTGCGGTCACCGCCCGCGACGCTTGCATCCCGGGTATGTGGCTCATCCGGGGTGCTCGGCCCACCCGAGACTTGCGGCCGCATATCCGCCTTATCCGCCTTATCCGCCGCCTCCTGCAGAAGCCGGCTCCCCCACGCCGACAGTCTCGGCGGCTTCATCGTGCCGGCCGGCAACGCGTCGGTCGATGAGAATCCCGGTCCGCTTCGCGGCGCCCGTTCCTCGGCTCCGGCCACGTAAGTACCTTGCCCTACGGAAGAATTCACATAGCCTTCCGCGGCGAGCATCTCGTAAGCAACGCTCACGCTGCCCCTGGACAGCCCATACGAGGCTGCGAGCGCCCGCGTCGAGGGCAGCTTCGTCCCGCGCGGCAGCCTGCCGTCCACGATACTGTCGCGGATCGCCTGGTATAGCGCAAGATGCTTGACGCCGCACGCGGACAGCCTCACATCGTACGGTACCTGGAAGCCCATCGGCAGTTGCCCCTCCCTCTCCCTCAATGGACCAATGGTTTTAATGTAAATTGGATCTTTTGGCTTGTCAATGGCGCTCTTAGAATGAAAGTCACCAATGGTCAGGAGGCTGAACTTCATGCGAAGAAAAGAATTCGAGGTCGAAAATCGGGAGATATGCGAGGCATTCCTGAATGAAAGGGACGACGGGGTGCTGACGTTTGCCGGGACCGACGGCTGGCCTAAAGCCGTGCCGCTGAACTACGCTTACGCGGAAGGGGCGGTCTACTTCCATGGAAGCAAAAAGGGAGAGAAAATGGCAGGTCTCGCGGAGGACGACCGCGCGGAGTTCGTCGCCTACGAAGCCCATGCGTTTATTCCTTCCTATTATAGCGATCCGCTCATGGCATGTCCCGCCACGCTGTACTTCCGCTCCGTCCGCATCCGAGGACGGGTAGCGCAGGTCGAGGAGCCTGCCGAGAAGGCCCTCGCGCTCGCGGCTTTGATGGGCAAGATGCAGCCGGAGGGCGGGCATCTGCCCATCGATGCGGCCGACCCCAAGTACGCGTCGCAGCTGAAGGGCGTAGCCGTCCTCCGACTCGATCCGGAGGAGATGACGGGCAAGTTCAAGTTCGGGCAAAATCTGTCCGAGAAAAAACGCGCCGAAGTCGTTGCGGGACTGAACGAACGGAACCGTCCGGGAGACGCCGGCACCGTCGATTTCATGAAGTCTTTAGCCCGCCCGAAGTAAGGTGCCGATATAAGGTGCAAATATAAAGTATCCGTCAGGGACGCTCCGCCCTGGCGGTCTTATGCATTTAACGCTTTGCTCGCCTAAAGTTCCTGGATTGTTCGCGGCCGTTTGGAGTGACGCATATGTCCCGATCGTGTATAATAGCAACTGATGCCCTGCCTGAGAAAATTTCTCACCAGGGAACTCGATCATGTGGAAGGATGACGGCAATGAACCCCCTCGCGCAGCAGCTCAATGACACCATCGCCAAGGAACAGCCCCGAATCGCGGAGATGCTCTCCGGACTCGGCAAGGCCATTTATTTTCCCAAGATAGGCATCCTGAGCCAATCCGCCGAAGCGAAGCAAAAAGCGAAAACGTACAATGCGACGATCGGAATCGCGACGGAGAACGGGCAGCCGATGCATCTTAAAATGATCCAAGACAAACTGTCCGCTTATTCTCCCAAGGACATTTACGAATATGCGCCGCCGGCCGGCAAGCCAGAGCTTCGGACCGCATGGCGCGAAAAAATGATCAAAGAAAACCCGTCTCTGCAGGGCAAGACGTTCAGCATGCCTGTCGTCACCAACGCGCTCACGCATGGTCTGAGTATCGTCGCGGATCTGTTTGCGGACGCAGGCGACGCGGTCGTCATTCCCGATAAAAATTGGGAAAACTATGAGCTCACCTTCGGCGTCCGCCGCGGCGCCGAGATCGTTGAATACCCGCTGTACGCCGAGGACGGCCGGTTCAATGCGCGGGGCCTTCGCGATGCGCTGCTCTCCCGCAAGGCCCAAGGCAAAGCGATCGTGGTGCTGAACTTCCCGAACAATCCGACGGGCTATACGCCGAGCCGCGACGAAGGCGCCGAGATCGTATCCGCGATCAAGGATGCGGCGGAGGCCGGCATCAACGTCGTCGCCGTGACCGACGACGCGTATTTCGCGCTCTTCTTCGAGGATTCGCTGCACGAGTCGCTCTTCGGCGCGCTTTGCGGACTGCACGAGCGCGTGCTGCCGATCAAGATCGACGGCGCCACCAAGGAAGAATACGTGTGGGGCTTCCGCGTCGGCTTCATTACCTACGGCGGCACGTCCGAGACCGCGCTGGCCGCGCTCGAACAGAAGACGCTCGGCATCATCCGCGCAACGATCTCGAGCGGTCCTCACCCGTCGCAGACCTTCGTGCTGGACGCGCTAAAGTCGCCCGACTTCGACGCCCAGAAGGCGGAGAAGTACGCGATCATGAAGGGCCGCGCCAACAAGGTCAAGAACCTGCTCGACAGCGGCAAGTATGACGGCGCGTGGAGCTACTATCCGTTCAATTCCGGCTACTTCATGTGCCTGAAGCTCGACGGCATCAGCGCCGAAGCCGTCCGCCAACGCCTGCTCGACCACTACGAGGTCGGCACGATCGCGCTCGGCGAGCACGATCTGCGCGTCGCCTTCTCCTGCATCGAGGAACCGTATCTGGAGGATCTGTTCGACCGGATCCACGCAGCCGTGACCGACATTCGTACCGGCGCTGCCGTTTAAGCCGAAGCTCGCACATACCTAGCGGCTAGCACAACGAAGGCCTTGCCGAAACGTCATGAATCCCATGACGTCGGTAAGGCCTTTTTGCGTTGCGGTATTATGCGCCCGTACCGGCATAATCCCGCGTATAGACGCTGAACTGATTGCGTCCCCGCTCCTTCGCCCTGTACATCGCCACATCCGCGGCGTGCAGAAGCGCGGTCGTATCGATGCCGTGATCGGGCCAGTAGGCGATGCCGATGCTGACCGTGACGGGAGAATCCTCGGAGATCGCGCCGCGGTGACCGGTCAAGCAGGCTAGAAGCTTCGCTGCGGTCTCCTCCGGATGCCAAGAGCGGTCTCCGGCAGGCAGCAAGATCGCGAACTCGTCGCCGCCGAGCCTGAACAGCATCCCGTTTGCCGGCGTGTTCTCCCGGAGCTTCATGGCGATCACGCGCAGGAGCGCGTCGCCTGCCTGGTGGCCGTGCCGATCGTTCACCGCTTTGAACCGGTCGAGATCGAGCAGAAGGAGCGCGCCTTCGCCAGCGGATTGAAGCATCGACGAGATCGATTCCTGAAAGTAAAAGCGGTTGCCGACGCCAGTGAGCGCGTCATGGTACGCCAGATACAAAATTTTCTCTTCCGCCTTCTTGCGCCCCGTCTCGTCCTGTAGCACGACGTAGTATAGACGCTCTCCCTCTGCCGTAAGTTCGTTGAGATGAACGATCATTCGCCTCGGTTCCCCCGCCATGTCAACCATGTTGACCTCGACCATCGCCGAACCGCCTTCGCCGAGAGGGAGCCGTTCTCCTCGCTCCAGGAACATCGCCAGCGGCTTGCCGATCAACTCGGCCGGCTGCAGCCCGAGCAGAAGCTTCACGACCGGGTTGGCCTCTCGGATCAAGCCCTGCGCATCCACGAGAAGGACGCCGAACGGGGAAAGTTCGAAGAGCACGCGATACTTTTCCATAATCGACGGCATCAGGCCATAATGCAGGATGGCTCTGCGGATAAAAAAGGCGAACAACAGCAGTGCGTACAGCATCAGTAGATGCATATCTCCCGCATACAGCCTGTTCGGTTCGAGCCCCATCGCCGCAAAGGTTGCGACCGCGCCTCCCAGGATGCCGTAGCCCGCTTGCGCATGCTGTGCGCGAACGTGAGCAGTCTCGCTTCGCGCGCTTTTCCACCGAAGGAACCAGACGGCGATGCAATACAGCCACACTGTCGACGACAGAATCACCCAATCCGCGAGCATCCCTCGTCCTTGACGCAGCGTGCCGGCGCCGTCGATATAGGTGCCGTACACATCGGGCTGCGAGACGACCAGCACGATCAGGACCAAAGGGACGGCCAGCGCGATATCCGGCAAGGAAGCGAACGGCCGTCCCGTCTGGCCGCCCAGATGACGCATGAACAGCATCGTCAGGAAGCCGAGGACGAAGGAGGGGACGATCACGAGCGCGTTAATGAGCTTGTCGGCTGCCGCCTCCGGAAAAAATGAAGACAGGAACGAAGTGCCGAACAAAAACATCATAAACGCGAACACGATCGAGGCAAGCCTGTTCAAGCGGTGCCGCGGATTGCGCAAATACACTTCGGCGGACAGCCAGCCGAGCAGCGCGCAAGGGATCATATGCAGGGCGAGGTTTGTCAAAAATCCGCCCATGGATCGTTCCTCCCACTTGCTTCGATTTTTAATGGAACGAACAATTTCGTATCGCTAAAGATGGCGCGAGCGATCTATGCGTGGTTGGATTCGTGCGTCCTTCGTAGGATTACGCATACGCTTTCTTTTGGTTATAAAGTACTATTCGATAGAAGGATCGGTTTTCCTTCTTTCCCACAAATATGACAACGGTTACGTCTACTCTTCTTCTTCGTCCCTGGCCGCGGCGCGTCGGGGAAGCAGCCAGCCCGTCCAGAGCAAGGCGGCTGCGAGCGCGGACAGCCACAATGCCGGCGACGCCTTCACGTGCGGCCATGCGGCGATCAGCCAGAGCAGCGCGGAGACAGCCAAGCCTGCCGCCCGAATGACCGCGGATACCGCCGTGCGCCGCCCGTCGGGCGAGAGCGGGACGACCGAAGCGTGCTCGGCGAAACGGATCCGTCCAAGCTCCGTAAGCTGCAGTCCGCCGATGGCGATCGCGGCGACATACGTGATCATATCGACCGCGTTCGAGCGGGCGAACGCCGAGACGATCGCCATCAGCGCGCTCCATCGCCAGAAAGCGCCGAACGCCTCGCCGCGAAGGAACGTTTTGGCGTATAGGAAATGCCAAGCAAAACGCCGGCTGCGCGGTACCCAATCCCCGATCCATGCGATCCAGGCACGCGACGCCGCCGCTGGCGCCTCGGTAGGCACGTCTACGAACCAGCCGAGAAATGCAAGCCAGCGCTGGCGCGCCCCGGCCTCCTCCGCGATCAGCCGGTCCCAAGGCAGCTTGTGCCTGGGCGCAAGCCGGGCCGACAAAGAAACGACGGCCGCAGCAAGCAGCGCGAAACCTGCGGCGATGGCCAGCGGCTTGGTAAGCAGCGCGGCCGCAGACAGCAGTGCCGCCGTCCAGCGGGCGAACCGAAGGGCCAATCTAGCGGTAGAAGCGACCGCCCGGCGTTCTTGCCAGGCGGCATATGTATTCCAGGCGGCCAGCAGCGCGAGCGCGACGGCCAGCGCGCCCCATGCCGCAGGCTGTGCCGGCGCAGCGTCCGCCGTGACCGGAGCCTTGGCATAGAGCGGCGCGAAGATCGCGAAAACGACGAGCGTCCGGATCGCGCCGAACAGGGCCGACCTGCGCAGCGCGGGGATCAGCGTCCCGGTCAGCGTCCGGGATTCCGCGGGAAGCAGGAAAACGATATCAGCCGGCTGCAGGTAACTGCGCAGCGGTGTATAGATGGCCGCGAAAAAAAGGAGCGCCACGCCGACGACATCCGCCGGCCAAGTCCGAGGCATATCCGCCAGCAGGCCCGCATAGCCGGCGAGGAGCGTGATGCCGATCGCGGCCAGCAGCAGTCCGAACCCGCTCTGCACCACGTACCGGAGATAGGGGAACATCTCCCGGCGAAAAGCCGCTGCCCGCTCCCGCCGCCAATCGTCCAGGCCCTGCCGCTGTGGCGGGTGTCCTGATTTAGCCAAGAGGGGCGCCTCCTTCTCGCGAAGCCGCTTCGTCCGCGGACAAGATCAGCCGCTCGAACGCATCGTCCAGCGTGCAGTCTGCGCCGCTCGCTCCCGCCGTTTTTTTAACCTCTTCAGGCGTACCGCCGGCGAGGATCCGGCCTTGGTGCAGGACGACGATGCGGTCCGCGTTGCGCTCCAGCGCGGGCAGAATGTGCGAGCTAAGCAAGATCGCGGAGCCGGCAGCCCTCGCCTCGTTCAACGCCTGAACCAGCGCCCGCGTCGCGAGCGGATCGAGCCCGAGGAACGGCTCGTCGATGATGAGCAGCGGCGGTGCGACGAGCAGCGCGTTCATCAGCATGACTTTTTGCCGCATGCCCTTGGACAATGTGGCCGGCAGCGCGCCCATCGCGTGCTTCATCCGGAAGGTCTCCGCCAGCGCCTCCGTCCTGCGGGCGGACTCTGCGGCGTCCAGCCCGTAGGCCGACTCCGTCCAGCGCAGATGCTCCGCTACCGTCAGGTTGGGAAATAAAGACGGCTGCTCGGGCACGTACGCGCAGGACGATCGATAGCGCTCACTGTCGTCCGCCAGACGAATGCCCGCTACCCGGACTTCGCCGGATTGCGGCAGCATCAGCCCCAGCACGTGTTTGATCGCCGTACTTTTGCCGGCGCCGTTGAGACCGATGAGGCCCATCATCTCGCCGGGCTGTATATCGAAGCTGACCTCGTGAAGAACAGGCTTGCGGGCGCTGTAGCCACCTGTCAGCTTGTCTAACGTCAGTGCGGTTGCCATCGAAGCGGATCCTCCTCGATTCGCGGGTATCTCTTCATTATAGCGAAGCTGCGGGCGACATGCATCTCGCCGGGATGCAACGAATAGGCGCATGCGAAGCCGTCCGGCCGGGAGCTAGTGGGATAACAGTGCGAAGCCGTTCCGTCCGCTATGTGTTGATCTACGTTCACTCTTCGATCCTTTGCGCATGTTGCGACGGCAATGTGTTGATCTACGTTCATACTCTAGCCTTTCATTCGGGTCGCTCCTGCAAAGTGTTGCTCTACGTTCACACTTCGGTCCTTTGCGTACGTCGTGACGGCTATGAATTGATCACGTCCACACTTCGGCATTTTGCACATGTCGCGACGGCTATGTATCGATCTACGTTTACACTTCGGTCCTTTGCGTACGTCGTGACGGCTATGTGTTGATCTACGCTCACACTCTAACCTTTTGGATTGCTCAAGTTCGCTTTGTTCTCGCTTCCTTGTTCTATGTATATCGTGCGTTCGCGTAGAGAGTACTGCATCGCACGTGCGTCTGGGTGTTGTCCCTGCCTTACTTTGCCCTGCCCTGCCCTGCC
>Ga0209566_100168_pt1 | contig 71340 bp, 67 predicted proteins | sample Araplavi_mTSA_r2_2_FD_184287 | JGI IMG/M metagenome (GOLD analysis project Ga0209566, IMG submission 184287) | Arabidopsis root microbial communities from North Carolina, USA - plate scrape CL_Cvi_mTSA_r2 (SPAdes) (version 2) | ecosystem: Host-associated > Plants > Roots > Endosphere | place... | reverse complement strand
GACGCGAAGCACCGGATGATGCAGGTCCTGCCGACCGCGTTCGCGACCGGCGTGTCGATCGCGGCCTACAGCGTGGTCGACGGAATCGGCGTGCGGGAAAGCGGCAACACGGTCGGCTATACCGCGTGGATGTTCGTGCTGACGGGCGCGATGATGGCCGCGTACTACCGGCTGCGAGCGGGGCCGTTACGGCTGACGCAGGATGTCGGCGAAACGGCGAAGGCTGCGTGCGGCGGCGTGTTCGCGGCGCTCGCGTACGGCATCGTGATCTGGGCGATGGATCGCGCGCCGATGGGGCCGGTGTCGGCGCTGCGGGAAACGAGCGTGGTGTTCGCGGCGCTGATCGCACGCGTGTATCTCGGCGAGCGTCTGACGCCGCGCCGGGCGGCGGGATGCGTGGTGATCGCGGCGGGGGCGTTGCTGATCAGTGCGTTCGAGGCGGTGAGGTAAGCGGGCCGGTGCTTCAGCCTTCCACCGGCATCGCGCTCGTGCACTTGATCTCGTCGAGGCACACGCTCGAATGCACGCCGCTCACGCCGGGAATGCGCATCAGCGTCTCGAGCAGGAACGTGGACAGCCCCTTCAGGTCGCGCGCGACGACCTTCAGCACGTAGTCGATATCGCCTGTCACTGAAAAACACTCCTGGATCTGCGCGAGATCCGACACCAGTTTCTGGAACTTCGACAGGTCGCGGATATGCCCGCGCTCCATCGTCACGTGCACGAAGGCGGTGACGCCAAAACCGAGCGTATCGGGGCACAGCCGGGTTTCGTAGCGGCGGATCGCGCCGATTTCCTCCAGCCGCCGGTGGCGGCGCAGTGTCTGCGCGGGCGACAGGCCGACCGCCTTCGCCAGATCGAGGTTCGACGCGCGGCCGTTCTCCTGCAGGATCGCGAGCAAGTGGCGATCGAGGCGATCCAGAACCGGTTCATGCATTTTTATTTCCTCATCCGTCTCCTGGGTGCAATCTTATCTCATAATGTAGGGTTTGCATGAACGGGTTACGAAACCCGATTTCGCCGTCGCGACGCTAAACTGACGCCGGATTTTCGTGTGCGATCGCAGCAAGGCGGGCGCGGCGACGGTCGGCGGCCGGTCTGGCGGGGACGCCGACGCGAATCGGGCGCCGCCACGCGAAGATTGCAGTCCCCAACCCGGCGGCTCCACGAACGGCCCCGGCACAGCAAAACAGCGCCCGGCACACCGAGGCGCACCGCACCCCGCTTCAGGCGGAGGCGGACAGAGTGGAGAAGACATGGTTTCTGGAAACGAGAGCGACGGCCTGAAGCGCGGGCTGAAGAACCGGCACATCCAGCTGATTGCGCTCGGCGGCGCGCTCGGCACGGGGCTGTTCCTCGGCATCGCGCAGACGATCAAGATGGCGGGCCCGTCCGTGCTGCTCGGTTACGCGGTGGCCGGCATCGTCGCGTTCTTCATCATGCGCCAGCTCGGCGAGATGGTCGTCGACGAGCCCGTCGCCGGTTCGTTCAGCTACTTCGCCAACAAGTACGTCGGCCACTTCACCGGCTTCCTGTCGGGCTGGAACTACTGGGTGCTGTACATCCTCGTCAGCATGGCCGAGCTGTCGGCCGTCGGGATCTACGTGCAGTACTGGTGGCCCGGCGTGCCGACCTGGGTGTCGGCGCTGGTGTTCTTCGTCGCGATCAACCTGCTCAACCTGGCGAGCGTGAAGTCGTACGGCGAGACGGAATTCTGGTTCTCGATCATCAAGGTCGCCGCGATCGTCGGCATGATCGGCTTCGGCGGCTGGCTGCTCGTGAGCGGCCATGCAGGCCCGGAGGCGAGCGTCCGGAACCTGTGGCAGCACGGCGGCTTCTTCCCGAACGGCGTGTCGGGGCTGGTGATGTCGATGGCCGCCATCATGTTCTCGTTCGGCGGGCTGGAGCTGATCGGCATCACCGCGGCCGAGGCCGACGATCCGAAGCGCAGCATTCCGCGCGCGACCAACCAGGTGATCTACCGGATCCTGATTTTCTACATCGGCGCGCTCGCCGTGCTGCTGTCGCTGTATCCGTGGGAAAAGGTCGTCACCGGCGGCAGCCCGTTCGTGCTGATCTTCCACGCGCTGAGCAGCAACCTGGTGGCCAACGTGCTGAACGTGGTCGTGCTGACGGCCGCGCTGTCGGTCTACAACAGCGGCGTGTACAGCAACAGCCGGATGCTGTTCGGCCTCGCGCAGCAGGGCAATGCGCCGAAGGTGCTGTGCTCGGTGAACAGGCGCGGCATTCCGCTCGCCGCGCTCGGCGCGTCGGCGCTCGCGACCGGCGTGTGCGTGCTGGTCAACTACTTCATGCCGGGCAAGGCGTTCGAGGTGCTGATGGGCCTCGTCGTGTCGGCGCTGATCATCAACTGGGCGATGATCACGCTGATCCACCTGAAGTTCCGCCAGGCGAAGCGTGCGGCCCGGGAGGAGACTTCCTTCCGCAGTCTGGGCTATCCTTTCACGAATTACCTGTGCCTGGCATTCATGGCCGGCATTCTCGTCGTGATGTACCTGACGCCGGATCTCCGCCTGTCGGTGTACCTGATCCCGGTATGGCTCGCGGTGCTCGCGGTCGGGTATCGCTTCCGTCAGAAGAATGCAGGCTATGCGGTGCACGACGGCGCATCCGCACGCTGACGCAGGCCGGCCCGATCATTCTTCCAAACGAGACAGACTCAAGCCATGTTCGAACACATCGACGCGTACCCGGGCGACCCGATCCTGACGCTCAACGAGAACTTCCAGAAAGATCCGCGCGACCAGAAGGTCAACCTGAGCATCGGCATCTACTTCGACGCCGAAGGCCGGATTCCGGTGATGGGCGCCGTGCGCGAAGCCGAAACCGCGCTGCAGCGCGACCTCGGCGCGAAGCCGTACCTGCCGATGGTCGGCCTCGCCGCGTATCGCGACGCCGTGCAGGCGCTCGTGTTCGGCGCCGATCACCCGGCCCGCGCGGCCGGCCGCATCGCGACGCTGCAGACGCTCGGCGGCTCCGGCGCACTGAAGGTGGGCGCCGATTTCCTGAAGCGCTATTTCCCGGATTCGCAGGTGTGGCTCAGCGATCCGAGCTGGGAAAACCACCGCTTCATCTTCGAGCGCGCCGGCTTCACGGTGAACACGTATCCGTACTACGACGAGGCGACGGGCGGCCTGAAGTTCGACGCGATGCTCGCGGCGATCGACGCGCTGCCGGCGCGCAGCATCGTGCTGCTGCACGCGTGCTGCCATAACCCGACCGGCGTCGACCTCGACGAAGGCCAGTGGGAGAAGCTGATCGACGTGATCGAGGCGCGCGGGCTGCTGCCGTTCGTCGACATGGCCTACCAGGGCTTCGGCGCGGGCCTCGACGCGGACGCGTTCGCGGTGCGCGAACTGGCCCGCCGCGGCGTGCCGGCGCTGGTCGCGAACTCGTTCTCGAAGAACTTCTCGCTGTACGGCGAGCGCGTGGGCGGCCTGAGCGTCGTCTGCGAGGATGCCGCCGCGGCCGACCGCGTGCTCGGCCAGCTGGCCGGTGCCGTGCGCTCGAACTACAGCAACCCGCAGACCTACGGCGCGAAGGTCGTGGCCACCGTGCTCGGCACGCCGGCACTGCGCAAGCAGTGGGAAGAGGAACTGGCGGCGATGTGCCGCCGCATCGCGCGGATGCGCCAGTCGATCCATGACGGCCTGCGCGACCACGTCAGCGGCGAGGCACTGACGCGCTACGTGAAGCAGCGCGGCATGTTCACGTACACGGGCCTGACCGAATCGCAGGTCGACGCGCTGCGCGAAGTGCACGGCGTGTACATCCTGCGTTCGGGCCGGATGTGCGTCGCGGGCCTGAACGACTCGAACGTCGCCATCGTCGCCGATGCGATCGGCAAGGTGCTGAAGAGCGGCGTCTGATCGCGGCGCGCCCCGGCGCGCAGCGCGGCTGGCCGAACCGGCTGTCTCCCGCAAGGGGGCAGCCGGTTTTTCTTTGTGCGGCCGCAATGTCCGCCACCCGGCTGACGGGGGCGCAGGCGCGGCGGTACGATCACGCAATCGGACGCAACACGAAAAGGAGCGACATGGGCATCCGGATCATCGAGCTCGGCACGCCGCGCGCGGCCGGCGAGGGCCTGCGGATCGGCACGGTGCGGCGGCCGCCGCGCGGCGTGCCGAAGGCGGAATTCGCGTCGCGCAACTACTATGATGTATGGCTGCCGACGTTGTCGCCGAGCCCGGAACTCGTCGCGCAGGCGCAGGCCGCCGAAACGGACGCCGAATGGAACGCGTTCCGGCGTCACTTCCGCGCGGAGATGGCGCATGGCGACGCGCCGAAGGTGCTCGACCTGCTGGCGGCGCTGTCGGCGACCACCGCGTTCTCGATCGGCTGCTATTGCGACGACGAACGCCATTGCCACCGCAGCGTGCTGCGCGAACTGCTCGCGGAACGCGGCGCGACGATCGAGCCCGACGCGGGTTGAACGTGGGTTGAAGGCGGGTTGAAAGCGAGCGAGGGGGCGTCGCGCAGTCGCGGCCGGCACGCTGCCGCGCCGTCCATCGTGCAGCGCAGCGAACCCGTTGACGTGGGTCAAGCGTGGAGGCGCGCGCGCCACTATGCTCTTGTCATGGAGCCATCACGACGATGACAGGCGGACAGATGCAGATTGCCTTCCCGCCGGAACCGCCCGAATATTGCGCACGCGACCTGGTCGTGGCGTTTTCGGCGCTGGTCGACGGACGTTGCGTGCAGTGCGCGGTCACGGCCGAGGCGCTGGAAGATCATTTCGGCGCGCCGTCGCTGCTCGAACGCGACCTGCTGGCCGCATTCGAAGCGCACCGGTCGGCGATCGAGGCGATGGCGCGACGCATGCTCGAGGAAATCGGCGGCCGGCCGGTGCTGCTGCACAGCGGCCACTTCCGCCTCTGAGACGGATACAGCAGGAGGGTGCATGACACTGCAGGGCAACATTCACGAACGCGACTGGTCCGTCGAAGTCGAGACGCGCCCGTGCGAATCGGGCGAATTCCGCTGCCGCGTGTCGGTCGAGCATGGCGCCGGCGCCGCGCGCTTTCATCATACGTTCGAGCACAGCCATGCGTATCCGACCGAGCGGGAAGCGATGATCGAAGGGCTGCGGGCAGGCATGACATGGATCGAGATGAAGGCGTCGCAGACCTTCAACGTATGAACGATCCCGCGCCGACGAAGGCGCGGGCAGACTATCGGCCGGGCAGCGATCGAAGAAATCGCGCCGTGCCACGGGCAACACGTGCCGCCGCATGTCGATGCGGGCGGCATATGCAAGGCGGTCGACGAGCGGGCGGCCCCGTCAGGAGACACGACATGGGCGTGGGCATGCAGATCGCCTGCCATGGATTCGCGGGTACCGCCGCGATCGAAGCCGAAGCCGGCGCGCTGCTGGTGCGGCTCGAGCGCTTCCGCGCGCTGATCGACGGCTGCCACCTCGCCATCGAATCGCGTGCCGCCGCCGATGGCGTGCGCCGGTACGATGTGCGGCTCGACCTCGTGATGCGCGACACGTCGCTCTGGCTGCTGCCGGCGTGTGTCGGCGACGACATGGACGACACGCTGCGCCGCGCGTTCATGCAGGCCGAACAGGCGCTGATCGCATGCCAGGCGGGCGGTGCAAGGGTGGGGCTGCGCGATGCGGCGGCAGGCAACGCGGCGCAATGAGGCATCGCACGCGATGCCGCGCCGGCGGCCGGGCGCCGGCGCGCCCGGTCAGACCCGGGCGAGCGCTTGCGAGTCGATGATGCGCACGCGCTTGCCGCGTGTTTCGACCAGCGCTTCGCGATGGAACCGCGAGAACATCCGGCTGACGGTTTCGAGCTTCATCCCGAGATAGCAGCCGATTTCCTCGCGCGTCATCCGCAGGTTGAATTCCGTCGCCGAATAGCCGCGTGCCTCGAAGCGCGACGACAGGTTCAGCAGGAATTGCGCGACGCGCTGTTCGGCCGACATCGTGCCGAGCAGCAGCATCTGGCTCGATTCGCGGACGATCTCGCTGCTCAGCATCTGGTAGAGGAAGTGCTGCATCGGCTTGATTTCGCGGCACGCCGCTTCGAGCGCGCCGAACGGGATGATGCACACGACGCTGTCTTCGAGCGCGATCGCGTCGCAGCAGTGCTGGCCGCTGCCGATGCCGTCCATCCCGAGCGTTTCACCGGCAATCTGGAAGCCCGTCACGTGCTCGCGGCCGTCGCGGTGCATCATCACCGTCTTGAACGAACCCGCGCGCACCGCGTAGATGCTCTGGAACGGATCGTCGGTGCGGAACAGCGCGTCGCCCTGGCGCACCTGCCGGGTCGTGCAGATGATCGCGTCGAGGCGGCCGTATTCGGCGGCCGTCAGTTGCGGCGGCAGGCACATCGAGCGCATCGCGCACGCCGAGCAGCGCGCGGCGGGATGCTTGGCGGCGTCGGCACGCGTGACCGCGCGAAGCGGAATCGTCGGCCGGGGCGTGATGGATACGTCGGCGGCGCAGGCGGTGGCTGTGGACATGAGTCACTCCGGCTCGTCAGGGGCGGTGCACGCGAGCGTGCACCAGGGATTCGATGACGCGGCATGCGGCGTCGAATTCGACGGTCTTGTCGAAGAAGTAGTCGGCTCCGGCCGACGCGCATGCCTCTCTGAATGCCGGCGCCGAGTGATTCGTCAGCACGATCGTGACGATGCGCGGCGCGGCCTTCGACAGCGTCCCGATCAGGTCGAGGCCGCTGCCGTCCGCCAGCCGCAGGTCGACGATCACGACATCCGCCTGACTGCTGCGGATGTGCGTCCACGCGTCCTGGCCGTCTTCCGCCTCGCCCACGACGGCGACACCGCGGATCGCGCCGACGAGCAGCGCGATCCGCTGTCGGACGGCGACGGCGTGATCGACGAGAAACACCCGGAGCGCGGCGGGCAACTGGCTGGCATTCATGCCGGCAGTATCGTGTTGCGCCGCCGAAAATGAAATCGGCCGAATTGGAAGTTGATGTAGGCAGCGGCGACGCGTTGTAGGGCGATTCCTACAACGCGTACGGGAAACCGCCGGAGCGGCCCCGGTGTGACGTGCCGCCTGTGGGGCAGGCGGGTCGTGCTGCCGGATCAGCCGGCCCGGCGCGCGTCCAGCGCATCGCGCGCGGTTCGGCACGCGGCCAGATCCCACGCCGCACAGCCGACGCTCTTGAACAGCAGCGGCCCGGTGCGGTCGAATGTGCCGCCCAGCACGTCGGCGAGCGACGCGACCTGCTGCCAGTCGACCTGCGCGACGATCAGGTCGCCGGCTTCGTGGCGGGCGCCGGCCGGATCGTCGACGACCAGCCGGCTGGCACGCACGGTGTTCGAGTCGATTTCCGCGGCATCCGCGGTGAACGCGCCGACGCCGACCACGAGCCGGCCTTCGCGCGCGGCTTCGCGGTAGACGGGCGTGCGGCTCGTCGTCAGCGTCACGACGACGTCGATCGCATCGGGAACCGCGTCGCCGTCGAGCGGTGCGAGATGCGGCGCGTGCGCGCGGTGCGCGGCGCAGAATGCCGCCGCGCTGTCGGCGCGATTGCCGCGCACGTGCAGGCGCGCGTCGGGAAAGATCGCCGCGAGCGCTTCCGCGTGATTGGCCGCCTGCTTGCCGGTGCCGATCAACAGGATGTCGCGCGGCGCGGCGCCGTGCAGCGCCTGGATGCCGAGCGCGGTGATGGCCGCCGTGCGGCGTCCGGTGACCGTTGGGCCGTCGAGCGCAAAGCGCATCTCGCCGGTGGTCGCGTCGTACGCTGTCACCTGGCCGAGGATCGTCGGCAGCCCGCGCGCGCCGTTGCCCGGGCACACGTTCACAAGCTTGTGGGTCGCGAGGTCGCGCGCGCTCGACGGCATCGACAGCATCACGCCGCCGGCCTGCAGCGGCACGACCAGGCGCTCGGGGCTGACGATCTCGCCCGCCGCATAGTCGGCGACGGCCTGCCTGAGCGTGGCGAGCAGCGCCGGGTAGTCGAGCAGCGCGGCCGTGTCGGCCGCATCGAAAACGGGAATCGGGGAAAGCGCGGTCATCGTGTACGTCGCATGCGTCGGTGAGCGTGGACGACGGGCGCATGCCGCGCCCGCCACAAATCTGCCGGATACCGTGACACAGGGCAGTGTGGATCGAATCTATACCACTTGCTGGCCCGTCTGCAACCCAGAAAATAAAGCGCCTTGCCGGTTTTGGTTCTAATATCTGTCCAGAAGGGCCGCCATGGCCTCGATGCCGGCGCGCTCCGGTATAGTGCGAACCCATTCCAGATTCACGCCCTCGACCGGGCAGGAGCTACACGATGATGTCCGCGCGTCCCGACTCACTCGAAGGCGGTTTCAAGCCGCTGCAGATCTACGAGCAGGTGGCCGAGAAGATCCGCGACGAGATCCGCGCGGGGCGCTACGCCGCCGAGTCGCGGCTGCCGTCCGAGCGCGAGCTCGCGGGGCTGTTCCAGGTCGGCCGGCCGGCCGTGCGCGAAGCGCTCGGCGCGCTGCAGAACGAAGGGCTCGTGTTCACGAAGCGCAATTCGGGCACCTACGTCGTCGCGGCGCCGCTCGACGTGCTCGCGCAGCGCGGCGACACGCACGAGGCGTCCGAAGCCGATTTCAGCCCGACGTCGACGCTCGACGTGCGCTTGATCCTCGAGCCGGCGATCGCGCGCCTCGCGGCCGCGCACGGCCGGGCCGACCCCGGCGCCGAACGCTACCTGGCCCAGATGGAAACCATTACCGACGTCGACGATCCGCATCAGCGGGCCCTGTGGAACGAGAGCGACCGGTTGTTCCACCGGCAACTCGCGTTGATGACGGGCGACGCGCTGATCGTGAAGATCGCGGACGAAGTCGCGAAGACGATGGACCAGCCGCTGTGGAAGCGGCTGAAGGACGACGGCATCTACGACGCGGGCCGGATCCGGCTCTACGTGTCCGAGCATCGGCTGATCTACGAGGCGATCGTGTCGGGCGACGCCGATGCGGCGGCGTTCTATGTCGAACAGCACATCCGCCGCGTGCGGCGCGACATCGCGCCGAAGTGACCGCGCCGAAATTGTTCTGGTCTGAAAAATGACCAGAATCGAACGCTTTATTTTGAAATTGCTTGCGCAGTGACCACGCGTGTCCTACATTGGTTTCACACAAAACCAATCAGGAGACATCATGCGACACCTCGTTACCGCGCTTTCGGTGGCCATTGCCGCCGGCGCGCTGACTTCCGCGCACGCGCAGGAAGTCGTGATGATCGGCCATTCGGCGCCGCTGACTGGCCCGCAGGCCGCGAACGGCAAGGATAATGAAAACGGCGCGCGCCTGGCCGTCGACGAACTCAACAAGGCCGGCATCAAGGTCGCCGGCAAGACCGTCACGTTCAAACTGGTTTCCGACGACGACCAGGCCGACCCGAAAGCGGGCGTGCAGGTGGCGCAGAACCTCGTCGACAAGGGCGTCGTCGCGGTGCTCGGCCCGTACAACTCGGGCGTCGCGATTCCCGCATCGCGCGTGTACTCGAATGCCGGCGTGCCGATGCTGCCGGTCGCATCGAACCCGGCGCTGACCAAGCAGGGCTTCAAGAACATCTTCCGGATCGGCGCGAGCGACGAGCAGCTCGGCGGCACGATGGCCACGTTCGCCGCGAAGACGCTGAACGCGAAAACCGCCGCCGTGATCGACGATCGCACTGCGTACGGGCAGGGCGTCGCCGAACAGTTCATGAACGTCGCGAAGGCGAACGGGATCAGGATCGTCGACCAGGAATTCACGAACTCGTCGGCCACCGATTTCCTCGGCATCCTCACCAAGATCAAGGCCAGCAACCCCGACGTGATCTTCCTCGGCGGCTATGCGGCGCAGGGTGCGCCGATGGCCAAGCAGATGAAGCAGCGCGGCCTGCGCGCGAAGCTGCTCGGCGGCGACGGCATCTGCTCGGCCGACATGGGCAAGGTCGCGGGCGACGCGGCATCGATCGTCTACTGCGCGCAGGGCGGCGTCGCGCTCGAGAAGACGGCGGCCGGCCGCGAATTCCTGAAGAAGTACCACGACACGTATCACACCGATACGCAGGTCTACGGCGTGAACTACTACGACGGGATGAAGCTGCTCGCCGACGCGATGGTCAAGGCCGGTACGACCACCGACAAGGCGAAGCTGATCGCGCAGCTCGCGAAGTCGAACTACGCGGGCGTCGCGGGCACCTATTCGTTCGACGCGAACGGCGACCTGAAGGGCGCGCCGACGACCGTCTACGTGATCCGCAACGGCCTGCCGGAACCGTACGCGAAGTAAGCGCCGCACCAAGCCTGTCACCGGACGGCGGCGCGACCGCCGTCCTTCGTTTCCACGCATCCGATCGACCATGAAAATTTCCCGATCCCTTTCCACCGTCGAAGTGCATACGGGCGGCGAAGCGTTCCGCATCGTCACGAGCGGGCTGCCGAGACTGCCGGGCGACACGATCGTCCAGCGCCGCGCGTGGCTCAAGGAGAACGCCGACGAGATCCGCCGCGCGCTGATGTTCGAACCGCGCGGCCACGCCGACATGTACGGCGGCTACCTCACCGAGCCGGTGTCGCCGACTGCCGATTTCGGCGTGATCTTCGTGCACAACGAAGGCTACAGCGACCATTGCGGACACGGCGTGATCGCGCTGTCGACCGCCGCCGTCGAGCTCGGCTGGGTGCAGCGCACGGTGCCGGAAACGCGGGTCGGCATCGACGCGCCGTGCGGCTTCATCGAGGCTTTCGTGAAGTGGGACGGCGAGCATGCGGGGCCGGTGCGCTTCGTCAACGTGCCGTCGTTCATCTGGCAACGCGACGTGTCGGTCGAGACGCCGTCGTTCGGCACCGTGACCGGCGACATCGCGTACGGCGGCGCGTTCTATTTCTACGTCGACGGCGCGCCGTTCGACCTGCCGGTGCGCGAAGCGGCGGTGGAAAGGCTGATCCGCTTCGGCGCGGAAGTGAAGGCCGCCGCGAACGCGAAATACCCGGTCGTGCATCCGGAGATTCCGGAAATCAACCACATCTACGGCACGATCATCGCGAACGCGCCGCGCCATCCGGGCTCGACGCAGGCGAACTGCTGCGTGTTCGCGGATCGCGAGGTCGACCGCTCGCCGACGGGCTCCGGCACCGGCGGCCGGGTCGCGCAGCTCTACCAGCGCGGGTTGCTCGCGGCCGGCGACACGCTCGTCAACGAATCGATCGTCGGCACGGTCTTCAAGGGGCGCGTGCTGCGCGAAACGACGGTCGGCGGCATGCCCGCCGTGATTCCGGAAGTGGAAGGCAGCGCGCATATCTGCGGGTTCGCGAACTGGATCGTCGACGAGCGCGATCCGCTGACCTACGGTTTTCTCGTGCGCTGAGTCGCCGCGCCGATCGGCCGCGCGTTGCGCGGCTTCCCGTTTGTCGTACCAGGCTTGGCGCGTCGTTCCCGTCAGGGAGCGCGCGCCTTTTTTGCGTGTGAACCGGCGCCCGGCCGCCCGTGCAGGCGGGCGCGACGCCGTCGCGGTTCGGCGGGCCGCGCGAGTTTGGTACGATGCACCCTTTTCAGCCGAGCTCCACCCGCGTGAATCGCCGAAACGTGTCGTCAGTGCGTGACTTCTGTGCCAGATGGGTCGCGCGCGCCCAACCCGTCGCGGCTGCCGCCGTCGCGCGGGTCAAGCCTCTCGCCGCCGTTGCGTGGCGCCACCTGCGTCATCCGACGCGCCGCGGCGTGCTGCTCGCGGGCGCCGCCGTGCCGGCGCTGTTCGTGGTGTACGTGGTCGTGCTCATCCCGTTTACGCCGGGCATCGGCGACATCCGCAAGGCGCGTGTCGACCAGCCCGCGCAGGTGATGTCCGCCGACGGCAAGCTGCTGGCCGAATTCAAGCCGTCGAACCGGGAATGGGTGCCGCTCAAGCAGATCTCGCCGCACATGGTCGACGCACTGATCGCGACCGAGGATCACCGCTTCTACGAGCACCACGGCCTCGACTGGAAGCGCACGGCATCGGCCGCGCTCCATACGTTCTCGGGTAGCCGCCAGGGCGGCTCGACGATCACGCAGCAGCTCGCGCGCAACCTGTATCCGGACGAAATCGGCCGCGCGCCGACGCTCACGCGCAAGGTGAAGGAGGCGATCACCGCGCTGAAGATCGAGGCCGTCTACAGCAAGGACCAGATCCTCGAGACCTACCTGAACACGGTGCCGTTCCTGTACAACGCGTACGGGGTCGAGATGGCCGCGCGCACCTATTTCGACAAGTCTGCCGACGAGCTCGACGTGCTCGACAGCGCGACGCTCGTCGGGATGCTGAAGGGCAACAGCTACTACAACCCGGTGCTGAACCCCGAGCGCGCGCTGCAGCGGCGCAATACGGTGCTCGGCCAGATGGTGAAGTACGGCAAGCTGTCGCCCGCGCAGTTCGCGCAATTGCAGCGCCGGCCGTTGCGGATCGATTTCGAGCGCCAGAAGGAGCCGCCCGGGCCGGCGCCGCATTTCGCGCAGCAACTCCGCAAATGGCTGATCGCGTGGGCCGACCGCAACGACTACAACATCTACGCGGACGGGCTGATCGTGCGCACGACGATCGACTCGCGGCTGCAGCAGATGGCGACGCAGGCGCTCACGCTGCAGGGCAACCAGTTGCAGGGCATCGCGAACAACGCGTGGAGCGGCCGCGACGGCTGCGGCACCGACAACGAGGTATTCCGCACCTTCATGCGCGAGTCGCCCGAGTACAAGGCCGCGCAGGACGCCGGCAAGGACGACGCGGCCGCGATGAAGCTGCTCGCGGCCGACCGCGGCTTCATGCGTGCGCTGTGCAAGACCAAGACCGACGTGCAGGCCGGTTTCCTCGCGATCGACCCGCGCAACGGGCAGATCCGCGCGTGGGTCGGCAGCCGCGACTTCACCAGCGAGCCGTTCGACCACGTCGCGCAGGCGCGGCGCCAGCCGGGCTCGACGTTCAAGCCGTTCGTCTATGGCGTCGCGTTCGCGAACGGGATGAAGCCGGACGACACGTTCATCGACCAGCCGGTCGAGATCCCGTTGAAGGGCGGCGAGATCTGGCGGCCGAACGACGACGTGCCGCCGACGGGCAAGCCGATGACGCTGCGCGACGCGGTCGCGCTGTCGCGCAACCGGATCACCGCGCAGGTGATGGAGAAAATCGGGCCGGCGTCCGTCGCCAGGCTCGCGCGCGACATGGGCGTGCGGGAAAGCCCGCTCGAACGCGTGCCGTCGCTCGCGCTCGGCACGAGCCCGGTCACGCTGAAGGAAATGGTCGCGTCGTACGCGACGGTCGCGAACGGCGGGCTGTATGTCGAACCGCAGATGGTGACGCGCATCGAGAACCGTCAGGGCGACGTGCTCGCCGAGTATGCGCCGGCGCCGCCCGAGCGCGCGCTCGACGCCGAAACCGACAAGACGCTGCTCAGCGTGATGCGCGACGTCGTGACGCGGGGCACGGGCGGCAGCATCCGCACGCGCTTCGGGATTCGCGGCGACGTGGCCGGCAAGACGGGCACGACGCAGGACAACGCGGACGGCTGGTTCATCCTGATGCAGCCCGGCCTCGTTGCCGGCGCGTGGGTCGGTTTCGACGACGGCCGCGTGACGTTGCGCAGCGATTACTGGGGGCAGGGCGCGCACAGCGCGCTGCCGATCGTCGGCGATTTCTTCCAGCGTGCGCAGCGCGCCCGGATCGTCGACACGAAGGCGAAATTCGATACCGAGCCGTCGCCGGGCTGGTTCGCGTCGCTGCGCGAGCGCGTGACGGACCTGTTCGACACATGGTTCCCGCCCAAGCCTGAGAAGGCGCCCGCGCCGGTCAGGACGCAGCGGGTGGAGCGCGCGCCCGAGGCTGACACCGGCACGGAATCGACCGCCTCGGCCGCCTCCGCGCCGGAAGCGGCATCGGGTGGCATCGTCGAGGAATGGGTACCGGCGTCCGAAGTGGCCGCGTCGGCTGCCGCGCTGTCGGCCGGCGCATCGCAACCGCAGCCCGCTCAGCCGCCAGCGGGGGCGAGCACGCCAGGCGGGGGCAGTTCGGGCCTCGGTGCTGCGCCGGCCGCCGCTCCTTCGGCTGCGCCGGCCCAGCCGCCCGTGCCGGCCGCTCCCGACGCGAGCGGCGCTTCGCAGTAACGGAGCCGTTCAGATTTCGCGCGCGGCTGCCGTAATCATGGTGTCACGACAGCTCGCGCGGTCGCTCCGCGCCTCTCCGATGAGGCTATCTTCCGACTACGTCGCGCTCGCGCGCGACGATCTCGCCGCCAGTGTCCCGCTCGCCTTCGATCTCTACGATGCCGACGGCGCCGCGCTGCTGCCGGCGGGCACGACGCTGCGCGATGCCGCGCAGCATGCATTCCTGTTCGATCATTTCCGGCCGGTACGCCGGCGCGACGACACCGAAGCCGTAGCCGAAACCGAAACCGCGCCGCGCGTGCCCGACGCGGTGCCGCATGCCACGCGAATGGGGTTGTCGGCGGGCGCCGCGATCGGCATCCGCCGCCGGGTCGGCACGACCCGCGGGCTGCAGCGTTACCGGCTGATCGGCATTGCCGCCTCGGGTGCGCTGTTCGTCGAGCCGCAGCCGGCGGCCGCGTTCGACTTCGCGAGCGGCGACGACATCGAGGCGGTGGCCATCGGCCGCGCCGCAGTGTCGCGTTTCGGCGCGACGGTGGAATCGGTGCACGAGGCCGGTGGCGCGCGGTTTCTGGTCCTGTCGCCGCCGGGTTTCGTCGACCGCCTGCGCACACGTGCGGAGCCGCGCGTGCCGGTGCGGATCGCCGCGTGCTGCGCAGGCGGAGCGGAGGGCGCGGAAGGCATCGGGATGGTGCACGACATCAGCGTGAGCGGGCTGTCGATTGCCGTCGACCGGCCGATTGCCGCCATCGGCGAGCCCTTGCGCGTGCTGCTGCCGTACGCGACGGGCGGCCGGGTCGAGCTGCTGGCGCTCGACGGCACGGTGCGGGCCGTCCATGCCGACCCGGCGGCGCCCGCGCTGACGCTGCATCATGCGGCGTTCGGCGAGACCGGCGCCGACGACCTGATTCGCCTCAAGGCGTTGTTGTTCGACCGGCTGATGGCGTCGTCGGGGCGCTGATGCCCGGCGGAGCGCACCGGGTACCGAATCGCGGCATTCGGTGCTCGAACGCTGATAATCGTCTGACGATTCAGTGAATTCCGCGACGATTGTATGTTTTCCGTCAACAGTGAATTCGTGATTTAAGTATTTACCCTGATAGGGCCGCCTCCTAGACTTCTACTCATGCGCAACGACCCCGAGTCCGAAGCGCCTGACAAAACAATCCTGGAGGTAACGCATCATGAAATCGCTGATCAAGGCAGTTGCACTGGCCGCCCTGGTGGCCGCACCGGTCGTTTCGTTCGCCCAGAGCCAGCAGCCGCTGACGCGCGCGCAAGTGCGCGCCGAGCTGGTCCAGCTCGAAAAGGCCGGTTACAACCCGAACGACTGGATCAATTACCCGGAAAACATCCAGGCCGCGCAGGCAAAGATCGCCGCCGCACAGAACACCGGCGCGCAAGCCGATGCAACGGGCTACGGCTCGAACCCTGTCGGGACGTCGCAGTCGGGTCAGCGCGTGCTCGTGCCGACCGCCGCCGACCGTTCGTCGGTGTACTTCGGCCACTAAGCCTGGCAGCGCCCGCAAGGGCGCCCGGCGCTTGCCGTCTCTTCCGAAACCCGCGCACGGTGTCCGTGTGCGGGTTTTGCATTTTGGCTGCCTGATTCGTCGGAGCGGGCGCGAGCGCGTTGCGCCCGATGCGCATCAGCGGCGGCTGCCCGCCTGGCGCGCCCGGGTCGCGAGCACGGTCGCGACACCGCCGAGGATCGCGGCCGATGCGAGCGCGAGCCGCCAGGTCGGCTGTTCCGACAGGAACAGCACGGCGCCGCATGCAGCGATGGGGGGAACGGAGAGCTGGACCGCCGCGGCGCGCATCGCCGTGAGGTGCCGCAGCGCGGCGTACCAGAGCACATAGCCGAGGCCCGAGGTCAGCGCGCCGGAAAGCACGGCGAGTACGGCGCCGGCCGGCGTGACGTGAAAGCGGGCGGCGAGCGCGACGCTCAGCGCGAGCGCCAGCGGCGCGGCGCGCAGGAAATTGCCTGCGGTCGCCGCGACCGGATCGACGGGCCGACGGCCGCGTATCGAATAGATTCCCCATGCGATGCCCGCAGCCGTCATCAGCGCGGCGCCGCGCGGCGTCGGCGCGGCGAGCCCGGGCGACACGAGATACACCAGTCCGCCGAGCGCCGCGCCGAACCCGGCCCAGCCGGTCGCGGCAAACCGTTCGCCCGCATGCCATCCGGCCGCAAACATCGTCAGTTGCACCGCGCCGAACAGGATCAGCGCGCCGGTGGCCGCGCTGACGGTCAGATACGCAAACGAGAAGCACGCAACGTACACGAACAGCATCGCCGCGGCGGGCCAGTCCGCAGGCGGGGCGGGCCGTCGCGCCCCCGCGCGCGCGACGATCGCGAGCATCAGCGCGCCGGATACGAGACGCAGGCTGCCGAAGCTGGCCGCGTCGATTCGTCCGGCCTGCAGCGCGAGCCGGCACAGCAGCGAATTCGACGCGAACGCGAGCATCGCGATCGACGTCAGCGCGGCGACGCGCATGCCCGGCCGGACATGCAGCGCGAACGTGGAGGCAAGCGGTCGCATCGCGGGCCTCACGCGTGGCTGGCAACGATCAGCACGGCTGCACCGAACAACGCGGCGCCAAGCGGCGCGGTGAGCGCCTGCCCCCAGGCCGCATTCTTCTCGAGTGCCATCAACGCGGCGAGCGCCAGCATCCAGCCGAGACTGCCGGCGCCGACGACGAACATCAGCAGCATCAGCGCCCAGCAGCAGCCGACGCAAAAGAGCCCGTGGCTGACGCCGAGCGCAAACGCGTGACGCATCGGCGTGCGGCCACGCCAGCGGCTGATCACGAAACTGAACGGCGTGCGGCAACGATCGAGACAGTGCGTCTTCAGTCCGCTGAACTGGAACGCGCCCGCGAGCGCGAAGACGGCCGCGCCGATCAGCCAGCCGCGCCACGCGAGCGCCGGCACGCGCGCGACACCTGCCAGCACCAGCCCGTGCAGGCCGTGCGCGACGAGGCCGAAACCGCTCCACGTGGCGACGTAGCCGATGCCGACGAGCGCGAGCAGGCGCGTCTGGTCGGGGCGGCTCGCGACGACGCGGGCGAACGCATCGAACAGCGACAACGTCGTCGGCAGCATCATCGCGAGGATCATCAGCGTCCAGCCGGCCGCGTCGAACGCGGCCGGCAACCACAGCGTGCCGCCCGGCAGCGCGCGGCAAAGCGCGCTGAACGGTGCGGACAATGCGCTGTCGCCGTGGTCGAGGTAGCGCCCGTACGGGCTGCGCGTCCATGCCCACAGCGTGAGCCACGCGAACGCGACGAGACTCGCGAGCACGAGCGGAAACAGGCGCCGATGCAGCGAAGCAGCCATGACCGTGGGCGTGCAATCGCGCTTCACGCGTCGAACAGGAACGTGCTCTGCAGCGCGTTGTGATTCTTCAGATCGACGTCGATGCCGATCGCCGCGTTCTTCGACCGGTAGACCGGCGCCTTGCCGACGAACACCGGTGCGCCGGGTACCGTCGAGAACACGGTGTCGGTCAGCGTCGTCTGCGCGCCGCTCGGGCCGAGATACGGCTCGAGTTCCGCGTGATAGTCGGTGCCGATCGACAGTGTGCCGCGCGCCCCTTCGACGTTGAAGGCGATGGGGGCGCGTTCGATCGACACGACCGTGCCGATCAGTTTCGCGAGTTCGGCGATCGGGCCGCCGGCCTGGCCGGTGTAGACCTTCAGCAGCGCCTGCTCCTGCACGTCGGATGCCGTGTCGCTGACGTAGATCGCGGCCGTCCAGTTGCCTTGCAGGATGTTGCCCGGCACGCGGCACACGGCGGCGATCGTGTTGCCGCTCACGTCGACGCCGTCGACGGTGCCCTTGTCGACATGCCATGCGACGATCGTGTCGCAGACGCCGAAATCCGGGTCCTCGCCGATCCAGCACGGGCAGAGTACGCGACAGTTGCAGACCTCGAGCAGACGGCCTTCCAGGTGATAGCTCATGATTCCCTCCAGGGAGCGACGGCGATGGCACGTTGGGCCGGGTGGAGGAACCTGACTGACGAGTCGTCACCCCGCTCGGCGATGCGAACGCGAAATGCGCTGAGGAATGCGCGGAAGCGGAGACGGGATGGATGCGATAGCGCGGGCCTGAAGCGGCGTATCGATTTTCCAGTGTAGGTGCGCGGGGCCGATATGCAAGCCGTCGCGGGCGCTGCGATGCCGGCTGACAAGCCGGCGCGCGTGCGCTAGCATCGCGATCGGTATCGCCGCCGCACGGCGGCCGATGCGCGACAGCGCGACAGGCCCGGCACCGGGTTCCACGACTTCAACGAACAACAAGGAGCATCCATGCGTGTCTTGACCGGTTTGCTGTGCGCACTGGCGCTGGCGGCGAACGTCGCCCATGCGCAGGCGAATTGTGCCGACGCGACGGACCAGGCGGCGATGACGGCGTGCGCCGATCGCGCGTACAGGAAATCCGACGGGGAACTGAACCGGATCTACCAGGCCGTCACCGCGCGCCTGCGCGATGCGCGGCCGCTCGCCGACAAGCTCGTGAACGCGCAGCGTGCGTGGATCGCGTACCGCGATGCCGAATGCAGCTTCTCCAGCGCGAACGCCGAGGGCGGCAGCGCGTATCCGATGGTCGTGTCGACCTGCCTCGACGATCTGACGAAAGCGCGCACCGAAACGCTGAAGGGCTATCTGTCGTGCGAGGAAGGCGATCTCGCGTGCCCGGTGCCCGCGAAGTAGGCGTGGTGAGCCGCCCGCGGCCGGGCGGCGCACGCCATCCGCGGCCAGACGTCGCTAGACGTCGTCCGTTTCGTCGAGCAGCTTGTGCCGCATCGCGTAGCGCACCAGCGCCGCTTCGTGCGGCATCTGCATCTTTTCCAGGATCCGCGTCTTGTACGTGCTGACCGTCTTCGCGCTCACGCACAGCGCGTTGGCGATCTCGGTCAGCGTCTGGCCCGCCGCGATCCGCCGGAACACGTCGAATTCGCGATCGGACAGCCGCTGGTGCGGCAACGTCTCGGCCGGCTCGTTCAGGCTCTGCGCGAACTGCTCGGCCATCGCGAGGCTCACGTAGACGCCGCCCGACGCCACCTTCGTGACCGCACCGACCAGCTCGGCGCTCGCGCTTTCCTTCGTCAGATACCCCGACGCGCCGGCGCGGAACGCGCGCACCGCGTACTGCTGCTCCGCGTGCATGGTCAGCACGAGCACGCGCAGCGCGGGCTTCTCGTCCTTGATCTGCTTGATCAGTTCGACGCCGTTGCGGCCCGGCATCGACAGGTCGAGCACGAGCACCTGGGCGGGCGTGGCGCGCACGAGCGCGATCGTCGACGGGCCGTCGCAGGCTTCGCCCGCCACTTCGAACCCGGTGGCGTTCTGGAGGATATGCCGCAGACCGTCGCGTACGAGCGTATGGTCGTCGGCGATGAGCACCTTGATCATGTGATGAGCGTTTCCTGTTGTACGGTGCTGAGCGGGAGTGCGACGGTGATCGAGAAACCGCGCGCGAGCGCGGTGTCGATCGTCACGGTGCCGCCCAGCATGTGGGCGCGTTCGCGAATGCCGATCAGGCCGAACGATTTGTCTTCGTGGGCCGGGCCGCCGGGTGCCGAGCCGCGGCCGTTGTCCGCGACGCGCAACACGCAGAAGCCTTCCTCCACGTCGAGCCGCAGCGCGACGCGCGTCGCATCCGCATGGCGCGCGACGTTCGTCAGCGCTTCCTGGACGATCCGGAACAACGTGGTCGCGCCCGCGCTGGTGAACGTGAGGCCGCCCGTTTCGATGTGCCGCTCGACGTCGATCCCGTAGCGGTTCGTGAAATCGTTCGCGAGCCATTCGATCGCCGGCACGAGGCCGAGATCGTCGAGCATCACGGGCCGCAGGTCGGCCGCGATGCGCCGCACCGATGCGACCGTCGCGTCGATCAGCCGCCGCATGCCCTGCAGGTGCGACAGCACGCCCGCGTCGGGCAGCGCGCGGCCGGGCATGCGCAGTTGCTGCTCGACCACCGACAGATCCATCTTCAGCGCGGTGAGCTGCTGGCCGAGGTCGTCATGCAGTTCGCGCGCGATGCGGGTCTTTTCCTCTTCGCGCACGTTCTGCAGGTTCGCCGACAGTTCGCGCAATTCCTCGCGCGACAGCTTCAGCGCATTCTCCGCGCGCAGCCGCTCGGTGATGTCGCGCAGCATGACCGTGTAGAGCTTGCCCGACGCGTCGCGGATCTGCGAGATCGATGCCTCGATCGGGAACTCCTCGCCGTTGGCGCGCAGCCCGAACAGCACCCGCTGGCGGCCCATCTGACGTTCGGACACGCCCGTCACGCCGAACTGGTCGACGTGCTTCGCGTGCGCGGCGCGGAACCGTTCGGGGATGAAGCGCGACAGCGGCGCGCCGATCGCTTCCATCGCGGACACGCCGAACACCTGCTCGGCCATCGGATTGAAGATCACGACCGTCTGCTTCTCGTCGATCGTGATGATCGCTTCCATCGACGAACGGATGATGCCCATCATCCGCGCCTCGTTGAGGATGCCGCGGCTGCTCGCACCGGAATCGGCGGCACCGGTGCGGCGCAGCAGTGCGTGGACGAGCATCGCGAACGCGATCGACGCGATCAGCCCGGCGGCAAGCACGGTGCCGGCCGCGCGTTGCGCGCCGGTTGCGCTCGGGCGGCCGTCCGCGGAATAGGCGAGCGCCAGCACGGTACCGCCGAAGTTCAGCTCGTCGGTGCGCCGCATCAGGTCGGGCGATGCCGACGCCTCGTCGGTCGTCGTTTCGACGCTGACGATCGCACGCCGGTCGCCGCCGGCGGTCATCGACACGTCGATTCCGCGTTCCGCGTCGAGCGCGCGCTCGATCAGGCGACGCGGGCTCAACGCCGCGAACAGCACCCCGTCGGCGGCGGCTTCGCGCGTGCCGGACGGCGGGGCGGCCGCATGCGGCGACGCGGCGACCGGCACGAACAGCGTGAAGGTGCGGGCGTCGCGGGATGTGTCGTCGTCGGCCGGGTGGACGCCGAGCGCGATGTCGCCGGTCTGCAGCGCGCGCGCGAGCGGCGCAGCGTCGGAGGCGCCGAAGCGCACGACAGGCGAATTCGACGCCGGCGCGCTGAGCACCGCGGTCGCGAGCGTGCCGGCCGGCATCGGGTTCGTGCCGGCGAGCGCGGTGCGGGTCGCGGGCGGCAGCGGCGCATAGCCGATCTGGCGAACCGGCGAGCGGCCGCTGTCGAGGTCGAGCGTGTCCACGTACCGGCGCCACTGCTCGGGCGTCATGTCCGGGACGAGGCTGAACGCGCCGCGCGCGCCCGTGAGCACGGCAACGCCGGACTGCAGCTCGTGGCGAAGCATGGCCGTCACGTGCGACGTGCGGCGTTCGAAACGCGTATGGACGGCGCCTTGCCACTGCTCGCGCACGAGCAGCGCGACGCCGAGCGACAGCGCCGCGCCGGCGCACAGCGCAACGACGCCGGCCGCGAGCGGCTGGCGTAACATGATCTGGAGGCGCGTGGGCCCTCGGGCGTCACGCGTCGGGGTTCCACTGGCGGTCATTCGATGGCCATTCTGTTGTCGGGGGCCGCCCCGTGGCACGGGGGCAGCGCAGCAAAACCGGGCAAAACTCGCACCGGCTGCACGCAACGTCTAATTTCAAGATGAAATTGTGCGCGATTTACACGTTTTTTGTAATGGGGTCACTAGAAATTGCGGCAACCGGCGTGAAGCAGCGGGCGCGCCGGCCGCACTTGACGCGCATCAACGGGCGCGTCGGCACGTGGGGCAGACTGTTCGGCAGGCCAGCCGGCACCGGGCCGGGTGGCGATAACGGGCCGCCGTCGCGCGACGCGCGAGGCGTGCCCGGTCGGAGGGACGGACCATGTACAAGCGGATTTTCGTCGGGCTCGACGGCAGCCCGAGCGCGCGTCTCGCGCTGAACGAGGCGATCCGGATCGCGGCGGCGTCAGGCGGCGAAGTCACCTGCGCGTATGTCGTCGAGCACCGGCCGCAGCTCGTCGACGTCGATGCGGGTTTCGCGGCCGAGCGCGATGGCGATGCGGCCGCGACCGATGCCGCGACGCCGGTGCTCGACGCTGCGAAAGCGGTGCTCGCCCAGGAGCACGTGCCGGGCACCGTGCGCGCGCTCGACGCGTACGGCGAGGATGTCGCCACCGTGCTGATGCGCACGGCGGCCGAAACCGATGCCGACCTGATCGTGATGGGCACGAGCGGGCGGCACGGTCTGCGCAGGCTGCTGCTCGGCAGCGTCGCCGAATCGCTGCTGCGCGCGGCCGACCGGCCCGTGCTGCTGGTGCGGCACAGCGAGCCGGGCGCGCCGTCGGCAGCGTGACGTACGCGGGGCGCGGTGCCGACGCATGGGCGGCCGCGGGCGGCGGCTGTCGCGCGGATCCGCCGGATGACGGCCTGACGAAACGGAAACGCGCGACGCGCCGGCCGACGCTCAGCGTGTGAACGCGACGGCCGTTTCCGTCGCACCGGCCGGGCGAGGGCGGTACACCCGATGCGCCCCATGGGCGCAATCGCGTGCCCATGGTTGCATCCCGATGCGCAGTTCTGGCAGCATCGGCCGGTGTCTGCTTGTTCGCCGCGCGCATGGCCGCGGCGTTCGCCCCAGCGGCATCCGGCGGCATGCGGTCGCGTTCGCGACGGGCGAAGCGATCCGGTGCGCCGGGTGTCCGGTTCCTTACCTTACCGACGTCATCCGCCATGCCGATTTCCGCTACCGACCTGATTCGCCAGTTCGACCTGCAGCCGCACCCCGAGGGCGGCTATTTCCGCGAAACCTACCGTGCGACCGATTCGGTCGTGCGTCCCGCCGATGGCGCGCCGCGCGCCGCGTCGACGGCGATCTACTACCTGTTGTGCGACGGCGCCTACTCGTCGTGGCATCGAATCCGTTCCGACGAAGTCTGGCATTTCTATGCGGGCGATCCGATCGAGGTATGGGTGCTCGACGAGCGCGACGGGTTGACGATCCACCGGCTGGGCAACCCGCTCACGCATCCGGGCACCGTGTTCCAGGCGGTCGTGCGGGCCGGGAGCTGGTTCGGCGCGCGCTGCGCGGCGCCGGAGCACGTCGCGCTCGTCGGCTGCACGGTGGCGCCGGGTTTCGAGTTCGCGGAATTCGAACTGGCCGACGCAGCCGCGCTGGCCGCCGCGTTTCCCGACTACGCGGAACACGTCGCGCGGCTTGCGCAGCGCCCGGACGCATGAGCGCGACGGCGGTGCCGGCAGCCTCCTGAAGCCCGCGCCGAAGGCGCGGGTTCCGCGCGATCGCGGCCAAACCCGTTTAGAATGCCCGTCATGCACTGGTTGGCTGCGGACGTGCCGTGGCGGCCGCTGCCCAGCCGGTCCGACGGCCCTCGTCGCGCGGCCGCATGTCTTCCAGGAGCGCCGCCGTGTGGCACTTTCCCATCGCTATTCCATCGTCGCTCGGCCCGTGGGCCGTGTTCGCGAGCGTGTTGATCACGCAGCTCGGCGTGCCGGTGCCGGCCGTGCCGATGCTGATTCTCGGCGGCACGATGGCGGCAATGGGGCAGGCATCCTGGGTCAGCATGTTCGCGGCGGCGATCGGCGCGACGATGCTGGCCGATTCGCTGTGGTTCTTCATGGGCCGCACGCGCGGCCGGCGCCTGTTGAACGGCCTCGTGCGCTTCTCGCTGTCGCTCGACACCACGCTGCGTTTCGCGCGTAACGTATTCGAAAGGTACGGTGCGCCGCTGCTCGTGCTGTCCAAGTTCCTGCCGGGCCTCGGCCTCGTGTCGGCGCCGCTGCTCGGCACGACCGCGATCGGTGTCGGCGTGTTCCTGTTCTGGGATCTGGCCGGCGCGTCGCTGTGGGCCGCGTTCTGGCTGGTCGGCGGTGCGGCCATTCACGACCAGATCGTCCAGTTCGTGCTGTGGGTGCGCGCGAGCGGCGGCACGATCCTCGACGCGTTCCTCGCGATCTTCATCACGTTCCTGCTGTACCGCTGGGTGCGTCGCGTGCAGTTCCGCCGTTATCTCGCGCAGGTGCGCATTTCGCCACCGCAGCTCGTCGAGATGATGACGTCGGACGAACCGCCGCTGATTTTCGACGCGCGGCCGAAGGCGATTCGCGAGCGCGAACCATACCGGATCGCCGGCGCGGTGCCGGTCGATCTCGATTCGCCGGACCTGCTCGACCCCGAACTGCTGAAACGGCCGATCGTCGTCTATTGCGTGTGCCCGAACGAGGCCACCGCGAAGCGGCTGATCGCGAAGATGCAGCGCAAGAAGATGATCCACAACATCCGCGCGCTGAAGGGCGGCCTTGATGCGTGGGAAAAGCACGGCTACCCGGTCGAGCCGATGCCGGCCGATCTCGACGCGTCGCGTTATTTCGTGCGGCCGGAACACGGGGCGCTCGAAGGCGAATATACGGTGCGCGCGACGCTGTCCAAATAAATCCACGCGCGAGATACGCGCGCATTCGAATTCCGCCGCGGATTTCACCCGACACGATTTCCACGAAAATCGGCTGGCGCGAAACCGCTGATCCTCCATATAATCCCGCCTGCATATTGCGTGCGCATGATCGCGCACATTCGACGCGTATTCGTTCGCGCCGAAAGCGATTGATCCCGGTGCCGTCCGTTACGCGCTCAGCCGCGTCACACGGGCCGCACGGGCGTATTCCGTGAAAGGCCCGATCCGTTTTCCGGATTGTTCCGGAAGATACGGATAATCCGCGGCGATTCCCATCGGATTGACGCAGTATCCGTGTCGTTTCTTATTCGGAAAATGACAGCGGAGATTATTTCGTTTTCGGCATGCCGGGTTCGGCATGAACGGTCGCGCATTGATATCGACAATGACGGCGGCCCGTTCACGGCTGCCAGGAGACGGACTTGAAACAACCAGAAGACCAGTTGCACCGTGGGCTGGAAGAGCGGCACATCAACCTGATGGCGCTCGGCGCGACGATCGGCGTCGGCCTGTTCCTCGGCTCGGCCAGCGCGATCCGCGTCGCCGGCCCGGCCATCCTGCTGACCTACCTGCTGGGCGGCATCGCGATTTTCCTGATCATGCGCGCACTCGGCGAGATGGCGATCGCCAATCCCGTCGCCGGCGCGTTCAGCCGCTATGCGCGCGACTACCTCGGGCCGCTGGCCGGCTACCTGACCGGCTGGACCTACTGGTTCGTGTGGATCGTCACCTGCATGGCGGAAATCACCGCGGTCGGCGTCTACATGCACATGTGGTTCCCCTCCGTGCCGAACTGGATCTGGGCGCTCGCGGCGCTCATGGCGATGGGCTCGGTGAACTTCATCGCGGTCAAGCTGTACGGTGAATTCGAGTTCTGGTTCGCGCTGATCAAGATCGTCACGATCGTGCTGATGATCATCGGCGGCGGGTTGATGATCGCGTTCGGCATCGGCAACGGCGGTGTCGCGATCGGCCTGTCGAACCTGTGGGCGCACGGCGGTTTCATGCCGAACGGCATCAACGGCGTGATCGCCGCGCTGCCGATCGTGATGTTCGCGTATCTCGGCGTCGAGATGCTCGGTCTCACGGCAGGCGAGGCGCGCAACCCGGAGAAGTCGCTGACGAAGGCCGTGAACTCGGTGTTCTGGCGCGTGCTGATTTTCTACATCGGCGCGCTGTTCGTGATCATGTCGCTCTATCCGTGGGATCAGATCGGCACGCAGGGCAGCCCGTTCGTGATGACGTTCTCGCGGCTCGGCATCCCGGCTGCCGCCGGCATCATCAACTTCGTCGTGCTGACCGCGGCGCTGTCGTCGTGCAACAGCGGCCTGTTCAGCACCGCGCGGATGCTCTACAACCTCGCGCAGCAGGGCCAGGCGCCGAGCAAGCTCGGCAAGGTCAACCGCAACGGCGTGCCGGTGTACGGCGTGATCGTCTCGGTCGCGCTGCTGCTGATCGGCGTGCTGCTCAACTATCTCGCGCCGCAGCACGTGTTCACGTGGCTCACGTCGGTGTCGACGTTCGGCGCGATCTGGACGTGGTGCGTGATCCTGATCGCGCAGATGCGCTTTCGCCGCACGCTGTCGGCCGACAAGATCGCGCGCCTGCCGATCCGCGTGCCGTTCTATCCGCTCGGTTCGTTCGTCGCCCTCGGTTTTCTCGTGCTGGTCGTCGTGCTGATGGCGTTCACGCCCGACACGCGCGTCGCCCTCGTGATCGGGCCGGTGTGGATCGTGCTGCTCGGCATCGCGTATGCACTGTTCTACGCGAACCGCCCGGCGGCATCGGTGCCGACGAAGTCGTAAGCGGCGCGGGCAGGAGCCCGCGCGACCCTTGATCGCGATCATGCACGCGCGGGCCGGACGTCCTATGCTGAACGCATCGATTGTCCGCGCTTCGCGTGACATCCCGCCGATCCCCGCGACCGCGGCGGCCGTCCGGCCGCCGCGCGCCGCTTCCGCGCGAAGCTCCCGTCGTCGTTCCGCGACGACGCGCACGCACGGAGGCCTTCGCCATGCAGCCTGCCCAGCCCATCCCGACGCTTGCGCGGATCGCGCTGGCCGTCGATCCGACGCCCGAATCGCTGTCCGCCGCACGCTACGCGCGCACGCTGCTGCGTCCCGGCATGCGATTGCGCATCGTCTGCGCAATCGACAACCCCCGCCTCGTATTGCCCGACATCCCGCGCATCGACGCGCTGCTGACGTCCGCGCGCGAGGACATGATGCGCGAAGCGCAAGCCACCAACGAGCGGATCGCCGCGCTGTTCGCCGATAGCGGGATCGAGCTCGAGCAGGGCATCGTCGATACGTCGGTGACGGGCGGCTCGGTGGCCGATGCACTGGTGAACGATACGTCGGAATGGCGTGCGGACGTGCTGATAGTCGGCGCGAATCCGCATCACGGGCTGCTGCGGCTCGTCGAAGGCGCGATGTCGGACACGCTGACGACACGCGCGCGCTGCGCGCTGCTGATCGTGCCGGCCGCCTATGCGCTGCCGTCGAATGGCGGCCTGCAGCGACTGATGTTCGCGGTCGACGGCAGCGAGCCGTCGCTGCACGCGGTGCGCGTCGGGCTCGGCTTCGCGACGCCGACAACGTTGCTGTACGCGGCATACGTGATCGATCGCGCGGTTCGTCTGACGGATATCGTGCCGGTGCGCGCGCTCGAGGATGCCTATCGCGCGGAGGGCGAGGATGCACTCGCGAAGATCGGCCCGCTGTTCCATGCGACCGGGAACCCGACCAAGCGCGGTATCGTCGAAACCCGCCCGACCAGCGACGACGTCGCCCATGCACTGATGCGCGACGCCGTGCACTGGCGTGCCGAACTGCTGGTGGTCGGCACGCACGGCCGGCGCGGCATCGCCGCCTGGCTGATCGGCAGCGTCGCGCGTCGCGTGGCGCATCTCGCCCAGGTGCCCGTGCTGCTCGTGCGCGGTACCGAGTAAATCGCGCGGTGTCGAGATCGAAACCGGCCTGGTTTGATCTGCATCAGAAATGGCGCAAGTATCGCGTGAGACATTGACGGAACAACCGGCCGCGCGGCCGGTCTGTCGTGCATGCACCGCGCAGCCGCGCGAGCGTCGAAGGCCGTGATCGACGGTGCATTCACCGGCATCACATCATTTTCCGGAGCCGCGACGTGCGATGCACGGCGCGTCATCCGGCCGAGAACTCTCTGGCACGAGGGTAGGCAGCCGTCGGCTGCCTTGGAGGACGGGCGGGGTGCAAGTCACCCCGTCCGCTTTCCGCATGGGTGTTGTCGTTGGCCCCGTCTGACGTGCATTCCCCGCAGGAATCGTTGTCATTGCGACCGTGTGGAACGGCGCGTGGTGATGCGTGATGGCGCGCGGTTGCGCCGATGCGAAGCGGTGAAGGTCGCGGCAGGCTCACCGTTGCCGCGCCGTCGTCCTACAGGCTCGGCGTGCGGCAGGCGCTGCCGACGTTGCGCGGTGAGCAGCCATTGCACGGCCCCCGTGCCGTGCAGGCCGCTTGCCCGCTCAGCCGGTGCGAAGCATCGACCGCAAGTCGTGTCGCCGGCCAGCGCCGCGGCGTACCCGCGGGTGCTGGCGCGCGACGTGCAGCGGCGCGCATAGGCCGCATGTACGGTTGCGCAGGCGGTTTGCATGCGGCCAGCCGGGGCGCGCCTTGCGGCGTGCCTCGACCGCGGCCGGCGCGTCGGGTGCGGCCCGTGCGCACAGTGCCGCGGCGAACCGTTGCAACGCGAGAACCGAGCCCGCGACGCTCTGGTACTTCTCGCGGCCGATCTGCCCGTCGAGCGTGACGAGCAACCCGGCTTCGCGAGCAAGCGCAAGCAAGGTGTCGATATCGTCCGACGGACGGTTGCCGGCCGGCACGGCCTGGGCGGGCAGGGCGCGTGCGTTGCCCGACGCGCGCCGTTGGCCGTCCCGGCCCGGTAAGTTGCGATGTGCCATGGTTGGTCTCCTGCGCCAGGCCCCGCATGCCGGCTCGACGGCCGGCTGAGCGATGACCTGTATGAACGTTTCGTCCATGTCACCAGTATCGTGGGGCGCCAGTACGCTGCCAAGCAGCGTGCGCTGAACTCGCTGTCAGGGATTGCGCGGTGCGTATCGGAATCCGCTGACACGCAGGGCGCCCGATCGGCCGTCCGGGCGACGATCCGGCCCGTTCGTTCCGACGAATGGCCGGCGCGTGGCGGAGCGCGCTTGACGCATGATTTCGGCCGGTCTAAGTTCGCGGATGCATCGGCGTCGAGCAGCGTCCCATCGTTCGCCCGCCAGCCGGTGCCGCGCCCCGGGGTGGCGTGGCAGGTTTCCAGTCTCGTTCGCGGGCCGTTTGCGCCGCGAATCTTGCGCGGCCGGTTCGGGGACGGATCGGCACGGCGGCACGCAACGTGCCGTTGATCGCGCGCAAACACGCGCCGGCGCATCGCACGCCGCGCGGCCGTTCAGTCTTTAAGCTTCCAGTACCTTCTTCTTTTCGTTCCTCGACCGTCAGGAGTCTGTCGATGTCCAAGGACAGTTTGCTCGATTCACTCAAGGAAGCCGCCAGGCAGCGCGCGATCGGTGCGGATCAGTTGCGTGCGATGCTCGACGACGAAGTGCGCGTATTGTCGTCCGACGCGCGGGTGCACGATTACATCCACGTGTTCGCGATCCGGCACCTGCGCGAACGGATGCGCCGGCAGGACGAGCTCGACAACGACACGCGGGCCGACGGGCCGCCCGCGGAAGCCGATCCACGGCCGGGCCATCGCCTTTGACGGGCGCGCGCCGCAACTGATGACGCGGGCGCGGCGCGATCCGTCGCCGCGCCACGGCCGGGTTCCAATCGACACGCATGCTCCGTCGACCGAGAACCGGCCTGTCTCGACCTCCTTTTCGACTCATCCTGCCCAAGCGCGCAGGTACCGTCGTCGCGTCCCGGCGGCGTGCGCGCGCGTCGCAGGACGGCGCAGTCATCCTGACGATTCGCCGACGATCCGCTGACGATCGGCATTGCGTTTTGTCAGACGTTTCACTGAATTGTCACAGTGACCTCAAGTAAGCGGCGCGATTGCCGTTTACCCGGTGAATTCGTCCACCGGGCGTTCGCGCTCCCTTACCGAGTCGTTGCCATGTTCTCGTCCATCCGCGCCCGCATTCTCGCCGCGTGCGTCGCCATCGTCGTATTCGCGCTCGTCGCCACCACGCTCATCAACTACTTCATCGCGCGCTCGTACAACGACGACGCGATCGACCGCAACCTGACCTCCGTCGCAAGCGGACACGTGGTCGGGATCGCCGACTGGGTCGCCACCCGGAGCCGGATGATCGCGTCGCTGCAGGATGCCGCGCTGACGCCCGATCCGCTGCCGGTGTTCAAGCAGATGGCCACGGCGGGCGGCTTCACGAACGTCTACGCGGGCTACGCCGACAAGGCGTTCCACTTCTCCGACCCGACCGGCATCCCGCCCGACTACGATCCGACCGGCCGCCCGTGGTACAAGCAGGCCGCGCAGGCCGGCAAGCCGGTCGTCACGCCGCCTTACGTCGATGCCGGCACGGGCAACCTCGTCGTCACGTTCGCGGTGCCGATCCTGCGCGACGGTACGCTGAAGGGCGTCGTCGCCGCCGACGTCGCAATGGACACCGTGATCGCGAACGTGAAGTCGATCCACCCGACGCCCGCAAGCTTCGGGATGTTGATCGACAGCAGCGGCCATGTGGTCGCGCACCCGGACCCGAAGCTCACGCTGAAGCCGGTCGCCGACGTGTCGCCCGAACTCGGCGCGACGAACGGCGCGACGATCGCGGCCGCGACCGCGCCGGTCGAGGTGAGCGTCGGCGGCGACGCGAAGCTGGTGCGCGCGCGCCCCGTGCCGGGCACCGACTGGTACGCGCTGGTGCTGCTCGACAAGTACGAGGCGACGGCCGGGATGCGCTCGCTGCTGACCGCTTCGCTGATCACGCTGCTCGTGATCGTCGGCGTCGCGTCGCTGATCATCGGCGCGATCACCGCGACCGCGTTCCGCCGCCTGTCGCAAGTGCGCCAGGCCATGGCCGCGATCGGCTCGGGCGCCGGCGACCTGACGCAGCGCCTGCCGGCCGACGGCCGTGACGAAGTGGCCGACATCGCACGCTCGTTCAACAGCTTCGTCGACAAGCTGAACGACGTGATGCGCGAGATCCGCGATGCGAGCGAATCGGTGCGCACGGCCGCGAACGAGATCGCGGCGGGCAACCAGGACCTGTCGTCGCGCACGGAATCGGCGGCGGCGAGCCTCGAGGAAACGGCCGCATCGATGGAAGAGATCACCGCGACCGTCGGCCAGTCGGCGGCAGCCGCCGGCCAGGCCGACGAACGCGCGGCAGCCGCGTCGCGGATCGCGTCGCACGGCGGTGTGGTGGTGTCGGACGTCGTCGCGACGATGGAGAAGATCGAGGAAGCGTCGGGCCGGATCGGCGACATCATCGGCGTGATCGACGGGATCGCGTTCCAGACCAACATCCTCGCGCTGAATGCGGCCGTCGAAGCGGCGCGCGCGGGCGAGCAGGGCCGCGGCTTCGCGGTGGTCGCCCAGGAAGTGCGCAGCCTCGCGCAGCGCAGCGCGCAGGCCGCGCGCGAAGTGAAGGTACTGGTCGAATCGACGGTCGCGAGCGTGTCGGCCGGGTCCGGGCAGGTGCGTCAGGCCGGCGATACGATGCGCGAGATCGTCTCCAACGTGTCGAACGTGACGACGATCATCTCCGAGATCACGCACGCGGCGAACGAGCAGACGCGCGGCATCCAGGAAGTGAATCGCGCCGTGACGCAGCTCGACGAAATGGTGCAGCAGAACGCGGCGCTCGTCGAACAGTCGACCGCCGCCGCGACCGCACTGCAGTCGCAGGCGAACGCGCTCGCGACCACGGTCGGGCGGTTCAAGGTCGCGTAATTCATGTTGCGCACCGCGCAACCGCGGCATGCGGTGCGCGGGCGATACGGCCGCGCCGCTCAGGAGCGGCCGTTGTCGCGCATCAGCGCGAGCCGGTTGTAGAGCGTTTTCAGGCTGATGCCGAGCGCTTTCGCGGCGCGCGGCTTGTTGCCGTCGAAGTGGCGCAGCGTCGCCGCGATGAAGCGCTGCTGCGCATGGTGCAACGTCGCGCCGAGCGGCAGCGCCATCGTGTCCTCCGACAGACGCTCGGGCGGCACCGCCGGCTTCGGCAGCGTGACGTCGATGCCTTCGTCCGACAGGATGTACGCGCGCTCGATCGTGTTGTGCAGCTCGCGGACGTTGCCGGGCCACGAATACGCGCGCAGTGCCGCGATCGCCGCGTCGGTCAGCCGCTTGTGCGCGCGGTGCCGCGCGTTGAGCGCGTCGACGAACTCCAGCGCGATCGTCTCGATGTCGCTGTCGCGCTGGCGCAGCGGCGGCACGTACAGCGCGAACGCGGCGAGGCGATAGAACAGGTCCTCGCGCAGCCGGCCGTCGCGCACGGCTTCGGCCGGGTTGTGGCGCGTGGCCGACACGATGCGCACGTCGAGCGGAATCGGCTCGGTGCCGCCCACCCGGACGATCGCATTCGATTCGAGCGCCCGCAGCAGCTTCACCTGCAGCGACGCGGGCATTTCCGCGATCTCGTCGAGCAGCAGCGTGCCGCCGCGCGCGGCTTCGAAGAAACCTTCCCGCTGCGCGATCGCGCCGGTAAAGCTGCCCTTCTCGTGCCCGAACAATTGCGATTCCGCGATATCGGGCGGAATCGCGCCGCAGTTCACGGGCACGAACGGGCCGTCCCGCCGGGCACTGAGATCGTGCAGCCGGCGCGCGACGATATCCTTGCCGACCCCGCTTTCGCCGGCAATCATCACGCTGGCGCGGGTCGGTGCAATTTTTTCGATGCGGCCGAGCAGCGTGCGCATCGCGGACGAGCGGCCCGACAAACGGCGGGCGTCTGCACGCTGCTTCGAACGGTTTGCGGTATCTCCCATCGGCATTAGCGGGTCGTTTTGAAAATCGGCATCACCCGTTCCGTTGATTGCAATATTTATCATCGACAGCGAAACGACCACGAAGGTGCCGCGGAATAGAAATTTCCAATGTGCGTGGCGGGGGCGGAAGAAACAGGCCATCGATTCACGGCACGAATCGCGGCACTTCCGAGGTCCAGGCGCACATCGGTGCTTTTTTACAGCGCGCCGATGAAAAAGACGGTCGCGACGCCTTGCGTCGATGCGTACCCGATACCGGCCGGCGCCCGGCCGGCCGCGGCCTTCGGAGCAGCCCGGCAGGCTGGCACCGGCCGGCCGCCTGAAACACGCAGCGGGCATGTCGCTTGCGGGTGCCATCAGGCTCGCCCGGCACGCTCGACGGCAGGCTGGTCGACAAGCGGCATGACGCCGTGCGACGGGAGCCGGCGCGAGGCAAGGATGCAATGAGGACCCTGACCCGTGAGCTGTTACGGCAGGGTGCATGGGTCGTGCTGGCCGTCGGGCTGGCGTCCGCGCTGCAGGCGTGGACGGTTCGCGTCGTCGGCGGGCACGCGCCATTTGCGCCGCTGCCTTTCTATGCAGGCGTTGCGGCCGTCGCATGGCTGGCGTCGTTCGGCGGCGGCCTGGTCGCGGCCGCCGCGAGTGTGGCCGTGATCTGCGCGCTCTGGTGGCGCAATGCGCCGCTCGCCACGCTGCTCGAGCAGGCCGGCGCGTTCGTCGCGATCAGCTTCGTCGAGTGCGTGCTCGTGATGGCCGTGAAGCCGCTGCTCGCGAGCGATCGTCTCCGCGAATTCCATGACGACGGCGACGCCGGTGCCCGCGAGCCGCATGGCGAGCCTTCGCCCGCCGCGCGCGTGCCCGTACCCGACGACGGCCTGCTGCGCCGGGTGGTCGACGCGTCGCCCGACGCGATCGTCGGCGTCGATACCGCACACCGGATCACGAGCTGGAACCCGGCCGCGCGACGGATCTTCGGCATCGATGCGGCGCAGGCCGCCGGGCTCGACGTCGCCGAGCTGATCGCGCCGCGCTGGTTGCGGCGGCATCCGCTGTCCGGATCGTTCGCGACGCTCCGTGCGCCGGTCGGTCCGTTCGACGTGCTCTGCGTGCGACGCGACGGCGGCCGCTTTCGTGCGACTTTCGCCGCGTCGCCGATCGTCGATGCGCGGGGCGACTGCACGGGGCTGTCGATGACGCTGCGCGACGCGCACGAACGGCGCCGCGGCGAACGGCGCAACATGCGCTCGCTGCGCGGTGCGCGCGACGCACGCGCACAGGCGGACGCGTCGAACCGGCTGAAGGATGAACTGCTGGCCACGGTGTCGCACGAACTGCGCACGCCGCTGAACGTGATCTACGGCTGGGTCGAGGTCCTGCGCAACGTCGACGGCGACGGGCTCGCGCAACAGGCGGTCGACGCGATCGACCGCAGCGCACGGTCGCTGTCGCACATGGTGGCCGACCTGCTCGACGCGTCGTCGCTCGCGACGGGCCGATTGCGCCTCGAGCGCGTGCCGGTCGATCTCGTGCGGATCGTGCGCGATGCCATGCGGGAACTCGACGCGACGGCGCAGGCGAACGGGCTCGACCTCTCGACGAAATACGAAATGGCGACCTGCGTGATTCCGGCGGATCGCGAGCGCGTGCGTCAGATCCTGTCGAACCTGCTGTCGAACGCGATCAAGTTCACGCCGTCCGGCGGCCGCGTCGTCGTGTCGCTGACCCGGGCGGGCGAGCGTGTGCGGCTGTCGGTCGCCGACACGGGGCAGGGTATTGCGCCGGAATACCTGCCGCACCTGTTCGAGACGTTCAGCCGGCCCGAACGCGCATTCGCATCGCCGAGGCGCGGCCTCGGGCTCGGCCTGTCGATCGTGCGCAACATCGCGCAACTGCACGGCGGCGAAGTCGTCGCGACGAGCGCGGGCACCGGGCGCGGGACGACCGTCACGGTCACGCTGCCGACCCGGTGGGATGTCGACGATCCGGCCGAGGACCTGCTGCACGCGTCTGGCACGCCGGATACGGTGGCGCTCGACGGCCGGCGCGTGCTCGTCGTCGACGACGACGCGACCTCGCGCGCGAGCCTCGCCGCGGCACTCGAAACGATGGGCGCGCAGGTGTCGACCGCGCAATCGGGGCACGACGCACTCGAAGTGGTGGAACAGGATGCGCCGAACGTCGTGCTGTCGGATCTCGCGATGGCCGACGGCGACGGTTTCTGGCTGCTCGACCGCATTCGTCATTTGCCGGGCGGCAGCGGACATCTGCCCGTCGTCGCGGTCACGGCGCACGCCGGCAACGCCGACCGGCACCGCGTGATGGCCGCCGGCTTCGACGCGTATCTGTGCAAGCCGGTGGACATGCCGACGCTGGCGAGCGTGATCGCCGACGTCGCGCCGGATGCCGGGCACGATCGGAACCCGCATGACCGGTAGCGGCGGATAGCCGGGGCATCGGGCGATATCGACGTGCAGGTTCGCCATCGCGCGGCCGAACTGACGGGCAGCGTACCCGACGAACGGCAGCGCACGACGTCGACGGCGTGAGCGGCGCGTTCGACAGGCGGCAGATCCGCCGGAAGCAACGTGAGGCACCGGCAAAGCACCGGTCCGGTCGCGCGCCGCGTGCGCGCGGCCCGGTCCGGTACTTTGCCGGGCAGGAGGGATCGACATGGACACCATCATTGCCGGCCGTTTTTCGACGCTCGAGCAGGCGCAACATTGCGCGGAGCAACTGCGCGGCCACGTCATGCATCGGGACGACGTGAAAGTCTTCTTTCTCAATCCGCCCGGGCAGCACGCGCTGTTCTGGCTCGGCGGCGACGCGTATGCGGATTCCGCCGCGCGGCCGGGCGGGCAGAGCGCGCTGGCGGGTGTGGCGATCGGGGCGATTGCCGGGCTGGCCGGAGCCGCGCTGCTCCACGTGGGCGGATTCCATTCGCCGCATGCATGGGTCGGCGTGCCGCTGGTCGGTGGTTACGTCGGCGCGTTGTGCGGCGCGCTCGGCAAGATGCGCGGCGATGCGCCGGAGGGCCGCGGCGCGCTGCAGCAGTGCGAGAACGGTGTCGTGCTCGCCGCGCATGTGACGCGACGCACGAGGGTGTTCGCCGAGCGGACGATGCTCGCCGCCGGCGCGCTGTCGGTGGAGCGAACCGAGGGGGCGTGGCGGCACGGCGCGTGGACCGATTTCTTCACGTCGTCCCGGCGCCCGGCGTGACGGGAGCCCGCGCGACCGGCGCGTGCCGTCGCGACACACGGAGGTCGGAATGAAAGCGAACCGAACCCGCCGGCCGGCGGCGACCGTGCTGGCCGCGACCGTTGGCCTGCTGGCCGCCGCGTTTCCGCCGGCCCAGGCGTCGCCCGCTTCGTCGGCGCAGGTCGGGCCGGGTGTGATCCGCCCCGGCACGACGGCCGACGAGGCCGGCATGACGCAGCGGCCGACCGGTATCGATGCCGAGTTCGTCGACAAGGCCGGCATGATCGGCAAGGTGGAGCGGCAGGCCAGCCAGCTCGCGCTCGACCGCTCGTCGAACCCGGACGTGAAGGCGTTCGCGCGCCGGATGGTCGACGATCACCGACGGATCGCCGGCGAATTGCAGCAACTCGGGGCGGCCAAGGGCCTGCCGGTGCAGTCGCGGATGCTCGTCGATCCGGCCGTCACGGCATTGAGAACCAGGGAGGGGCGTGCGTTCGACACGGCCTATGTCGCGCTGGCGGGCCCGCGCGCGCATGAAGCGGCGATCCGGCTCTACGAAGCAGAGGCACGGAACGGCCGCGATCCGCAGCTTCGCGCGTTCGCGGCCAACACGCTGCCGATGCTCAACGCGCATCTGGCAGCCGCTCGGCAACTCGAGCGGTCGGTGGCGGCCGCGCACTGACCGGCGATCGCGTTACCGCTTGCCGCCTTCCGGGCCTTCCGGCGACGCCTCGTACGGCGGCGAGTCGAGCGCCGTTTCGCCTTCCTCGATGAGCCAGTACGGCGAACTGCCGTAGTACGCGTGCAGCGCCTCGGCCCAGTCCGGATCGGCCATTGCCGGCCAGCGATTCCTGTCGAAGCCGGGGGCTTCGCGCACCCGTTCGGTGGCCACGGGCAGCACGAAGCATTGGCGCTCGACGTCGAGCACGAGTACGTTCCACGGCACCGCGAGCAGCTTGTCGCCGATCCCCGGCCGGCCGCGTGACGAAACGACCGCATACGCGACACGGCCGGAACGCACGTCGAGCATGATGTCGTCGACCTGGCCGATGTCGTCGCCGTCCATCGTCAGCACGCGATCGCCTTCGAGCGTGCGGGCGGCCATCACGTCGGGCCCCGGCCCGCCGCCGGCCGTGCGGCGGTCGTCGCCGACGATGCGCGTGGCGTCGCGCGACGGTCTGTCGGTTGTCATCGAACACCTCCTGGTCGAAGCGGCACCCGGGCGGGTCGCCGATATGAACGGCGCCGGTCAGCGCCGGCGCGGCAGCGACACATCCTCGAGCGTATTGGCCAGTTCGTCGCGCTCGGGGCCGCCCGCGCGCGTCGCGATGTCGCCGAGCGACACCATGCCGACCAGCCGCCGGTGACGGTCGAGTACCGGCAATCGATGCAGCTGCACGTCGGCCATCCGCTGCTGGACGTCGCCGACACCGTCGTCCTCGACGCACCATTGCACGGGCCTCGACGCAACCGCCTGCACCGGCGTATCGAACGAATGGCCGTGCGACAGCCCGCGCACCGCAAGGTCGCGGTCGGTCACGATCGCGACGAGTTCGTCGCCGTCGCAAACGGGCAGTACGCCGATATCGAAGCGCCGCATCAGCTCGGCCGCGTGGCGAATCGTGTCGGTCGGCGCGACGCACACCACGTCGCGCGACATGATCTCGGTGACGCGATACATGAAGCCTCCTTCGTGAGCGGGACGATGTGCAAGCAGACGGCGTGCCGCGCGCGTGACACACACGCCGGGGCACACGCCGGGCCTCGACGGCCATGCGACGGAGAAATTTGCCAGCCCGCTTGTACATCTTCCACGGCGCAAGCCGCGAACGGGCCGGACAGGGTGTCAGTGGCCGATGCCCGTCATCGCGACGATCACGAGCACCACTGCGCTTTCGATTGCCGCCAGCGCCGCGACGCCGGCGGCGCCGCTGATTTCATGCCATCTGCGTTCAAGGCGTTTCATCAGATCAACTCCGGATTGCTCCGGCGCGCCGCTGCACCGCCGCGCAGCGCGAGCCGGGTGCCGCCGTCAGCCGTGATCGCGGGGCGGGGAAGGAACGTGCGGCGCGCGGCGTTCGTGCTCGCCGGACGGCCTGGCAGGATCGATACGGGTCGCGCCGCCAACGGCGGGCGGGTCGCTGGCCGGAAACGTCTCCTCGAGTCCCTCGTCGATGCGCTCCTCCGTCTTGTCTTTCGACGGCGGGCGCGACGTGGCGAGCCAGAGCAGTCCGGCAGCCGGTGGCACGGCGTGGTGGCGGCCGGGGGCGTGAACGGTCATGGTCGAACCTCCTTGATGGCGATTGAAGGCGCAAGCGCCGTGCCCGTCATGCTTCGGCGGCACGGCGCTTGCGCGCCGGGGGCGGCGGACGGGGTGCGGCCACGAGGCACGCGCCGTCGGCGGGAACGAGAGGACAACGTGATGGATGCATCCAGGGAAAGGATACGTTACGACGCGAACGTGTGCGGCGGCGATTTCGGTCACGTGCGCGAGCGCTTCGACACGTGGAAACGCGAATCGCTGGTCTATCGGCCCGAGCGGCGCATGTTCGACGGCAAGGACGAGGTACGCGAACTGAACCGCACCGTCTACGACGGCCCGGAGCGCGCGCAGCGGGCGCTCGTCGAACAATGCGCGCCGTCCGACCCGTACGCGCTCGCGGTGCAGTTGACCGCGGAAGGACGCACGATGTGGCTGGTGATGGCGGCCTACGACGACTGAGCGAAGCCGCCGACGTTCGCCGTGCGACAGCAGGCATGCTGCTTGCGCGCTCGCCGCGCCATCGAAATGCGCACGCCGCCGCGCAGGAGCGACATGAATATGCCATCCATGCTGCACCGCCCCGAGCCGACGACTCCCGACGTCGACCCGGACCCGCCGCCGCCCGGACACGACGATCCGGTCGACCCGCCGGTGCCTGACGGGCTGCCGCAGGGCGACCCGCCGTCGAACCCGCCGCCGATGCGGATGCCGGGCGGAAGCGGTGCGCCGCGACCGGCCGCGCGAACCTTGAAAAGGAGGACCGTCATGGACATTCACGTGCAATCGCCAGACAAGCGCGCGATCGCTCAGGTGCTGGGCCGCTATTTCGAATCGCGTTCGCTGCGCTATCACATCGAGGAACTGCCGGGCGGCGTGCTGCAGATCGGCTTTCGCGCCAGCGGCCGCCCGGCTGCCGTCACCGTGTCGTTCGACGATGCCGCGTACGACACCTTTACGCACTGGGATGCGAGCCAGAAGCAGCTGGCGCTCGGTCGGCTCGCCGACGGCTTCTCGCGGATGATGTCGTCACGCAGCCCGGCCGCGCTGGCCGGCGACTATCACGTCGAACGATTCTGATTCGTCCCTGCTACGCCGCTCGATCCCCACGCAGGGCAAAGTGCCCGCGCGCAGCGGGCGCTTTGCGTCTGCGTGCGCGTCGCGTAGGATGTCTGTTAATTCAGCACACGCTACGTTCGTGCCGCAGCCTGGCAGCCGCTGCGGCCGAAGAGGCGCGATGCGCTTTCCCTCAGGTTCGTTTCGCGCAACCGACGGAGACCACCTTGGCCACAGTTGCTCGCCTGTTGCTGTCACCCGGCGCACGCCGGTTCGTTTCCGGCCTGTCGGCGTGCGCGGCGCTTGCCGCGGCCGGCACCCGCGATGCGTCGGCCCAGACGCCTTCGCCGCTCGGCGAGTGGCAATACTCGGCGGGGGTGCCGCTCGAAAAACTGTTCGACCCGAACATTTCCACGTGGAATATCAGCGTGGGCGCTGCGATGACCCTGCAGCCGCGCTATGCGGGCTCCGACCGCTATCGCGTGATGGGCGGCCCGAACCTCGACATCCGCTATCGCGACCTGTTCTTCCTGTCGACGGGCGAGGGGCTCGGCGCGAACGTGCTGCGCGGGCCGAACTGGCGCGTGAGCCTGTCCGTCGGTTACGACCTCGGGCGCCGTTCGGCCGACGATATCCAGCACCTGAACGGCCTCGACAACATCAACGCGGCGCCGGTGATGAAACTGGCGGCCGATTACGTGATCTCGAAGGAGTTTCCACTCGTGCTGCGCGCGGATATCCGGCGCAGCATCGGCGGCTCGAACGGCTGGGTCGGCGATTTCTCCGCGTACATGCCGCTGCCGGGCAGCAACGAGCATTTCTTCTGGTTCGCGGGGCCGACCGTGTCGTTCGCCGATTCGCGCTACATGAACAGCTGGTTCGGCGTGAACCAGGGGGCCGCCGCGCGTTCGGGGCTGCCGGCGTATTCGTCGGGGGCCGGGATCAAGTCGTACGGTGCGGGCGTGACCATGGCCTGGTTCGTGAACAAGCACTGGTTCATCACGATCGACGGCGCGATCGAGCAGCTCGTCGGCCGCGCCGCGCGCAGCCCGATCACGCAGCAGTCGACCAACGGCGTATTCGACATGTCGGTGAATTACCAGTTCTGAGCGCGGCCGGGCAGCAAACGAGGCGATCGGGGCAGCGGCATTTCCCGTCACATTTGATATGATTCCGACCTGTACAAATGTACAGTGATCAATCCCCGTGACGCCTGCTTCGCCGACGCCCCCGGCGTTTTACTACCTGACCAATTTCGAACGCGCGCTGGCCTGGCTCGGCGCCCGTTACGACGACCTGTTCGATGCGCACGAGCACGCGTTCGTCCGGCAGTTCGCCGCGCTGCCGCAGGCGTCGCGCGCGCTGCTCGTCCGGATGCTGATGCGCAACGGGTGCGATTTCCGCGCGAGCAAGCTCGTGTACGACGAGATCGGCTGCGCGCTCGACGCGGCCGCGCCGCTCGTCGAACTTGGCTGGGTCGATCCGGCCCCCGCGCTGACGCTCGACGAACTGTTCGCGCTGTCGACCAAGGCCGATCTGCTGCGTATCTTCCCGGCACTCGCCGCGCATGCGGGCGAGCGCAAGCCCGAGTGGCTCGAACGGCTGCGGCCCGCACACGACGTCGCGCAACCGCTCGACGCGTGGTGCGCGCAGGCCGGCGACCGCGTGCTGCGTGTGACGGTCGGCGCGCTGTGCGACCGGCTGCGCCTGATGTTCTTCGGCAATCTCCACCAGGACTGGAGCGAATTCGTGCTCGCCGATCTCGGCGTGTTTCAGTACGAAAGCGTGCCGATCGCGTCGTCGTCGCGCGCGTTCCAGCAGCGCGGCGACGTCGACGCGTATCTCGCGCTGCAGACGTGCCGCGATGCGCTCGACGCGTGGCCCGACGATCTGCCGTTCGACGACCTGGTGCACGCGATCGACGCGGTCGGCTGCGCGCAGCCCTGGCTCGCGACGCGACGCGCGAAGCTGCTGTTCGCACTCGGGCAGACGTGCGAGCGCCGGGCCGACTGGGCCGGCGCGCTCGACGCGTATGTGCGCAGCGCCTGGCCCGGCAGCCGCCATCGGCGCATCCGCGTGCTCGAACGCTGCGGGCGTGACGACGATGCGCTCGCGCTGGCGCTCGAGGCTCGCGGCGGTTTCGAGAGCGACGAGGAGCGCCAGCGTGTCGAGCGCATGCTGCCGCGCCTGCAGCGCCGGCTCGGCCGGCGCGTCGAACGCACGGCTTCGGCGGCAGACGTGCCGCGCGAAACGCTCGTGCTCGCGCGCCCCGATGCGTTCGTCAGTGTCGAATTCGCGGTGCGCGACCATCTCGCGCAACCGGCTGCGCCGGTCCATTACGTCGAGAACACGCTGATCAATTCGCTGTTCGGGCTGCTGTGCTGGGAACCCGTGTTCGCCGCGGTACCCGGCGCGTTCTTCCATCCGTTCCAGCGCGGCCCGGCCGACCTGCACGCGCCCGATTTCGCCGCGCGCCGTGCGGACGCATTCGCCGCGTGCTTCGCGCAACTCGATTCGGGCGCTTATCGCGAGACGATTCGCCGGCATTTCGCGACGAAAGCGGGGCTGCAATCTCCGTTCGTGTTCTGGGGCGTGCTGAGCGACGCACTGCTCGACGAGGCGCTTGCGTGCCTGCCGCCGGAACATCTGCGGCTGTGGTTCACGCGCCTGCTCGCGGATATCCGCAGCAACCGTTCGGGGCTGCCCGATCTCGTCCGCTTCTGGCCCGGCGAGCGCCGCTACGAACTCGTCGAGGTGAAAGGCCCTGGCGACCGCCTGCAGGACAACCAGACGCGCTGGCTCGCATACTGCGTCGCGCACGGCATTCCGGTGCGCGTGATCGATGTCGAGTGGGCCGGCGCGGACGTCGTGCCCGTCGAAGCGGCGGGCCTGTCCGCATGAGCTACGTCGTCGCGGTGCGGGCGATGTGCGAGTTCACCGCGCGGCGCGGCGATCTCGACCTGCGCTTCACGCCCGCGCCCACCGCGCTCGAAGGCATCGCCGGCCACGGCGCGGTCACGTCGAACCGCGGCGCACGCTACGAAACCGAGATCGCGCTGACGGGCACGTGGGGCACGCTCACCGTGCGCGGCCGCGCGGACGGCTACGATCCGGCGGCGAACCGCCTCGAGGAAATCAAGACCTTCCGCGGCAGCCTCGACGCGATGCCGGCCAACCACCGCGCACTGCACTGGGCGCAGGCGAAGGTCTACGCGCACCTGATGTGCGACGCGCGCGATCTCGCGGAAATCGACGTCGCGCTCGTCTATTTCGACATCGTGTCCGAGCGCGAGACGGTGCTGACGCAAACGCTGGGGGAGGCAGAGCTCGCGGCGTTCTTCGCCGAGCAGTGCGCGTGCTTCGTCGGCTGGGCCGAACGCGAGACGGCGCACCGCGCGGCGCGTGACGCGGCGCTGCGCGCGCTCGCGTTTCCGCACGGGCAGTTCCGCAGCGGCCAGCGCGAGCTGGCAGTGGCCGTCTATCGCGCGGCCCGCGACGATCGTTGCCTGATGGCGCAGGCGCCGACCGGCATCGGCAAGACGCTCGGCACCGTGTTTCCGCTGCTGAAGGCCTGCGGCGAGGGCGAGCTCGACCACGTGTACTTCCTGACCGCGAAAACGCCCGGCCGCGCGCTCGCGCTCGAAGCGGCGGCGACGCTCGGCGCCGGCACGCCCGCGCTGCCGCTGCGCGTGCTGGAACTCGTTGCGCGCGACAAGGCGTGCGAGCATCCCGACAGTGCGTGCCACGGCGAGTCGTGCCCGCTCGCGAAGGGTTTCTACGACCGGCTGCCGGCCGCGCGCGACGCGGCGATCGAGGCCGGGCTGCTCGACCGCGACACCGTGCGCGCGGCCGCGCTCGCGCACGACGTCTGCCCGTATTACCTGTCGCAGGAGCTCGCGCGCTGGTCCGACATGGTGATCGGCGACTACAACTACTACTACGACGGCAGCGCGATGCTGCACACGCTCGCGCAGCAGAACCAGTGGCGCGTCGGCGTGCTCGTCGACGAAGCGCACAACCTGCTCGATCGTGCGCGCAAGATGTACAGCGCATCGCTCGATCCGTTCGCATTCGCGGCCGCGCGCGAGGCCGCACCCGCCGCGCTGCGCAAGGCCTTCGACCGGCTCGCCCGCGCGTGGGGCACGGTCAACCGCGCGCAGGCCGAGCGCTATGCCGCGTATCCGGAGATACCGGGCCCGATCGTGTCGGCGTTGCAGAACCTCGTCGCGGCGGTCGGCGAGCACCTGGCCGACGCGCCGCGCGCGAACGGCGATGCGCTGCTGCGGTTTCATTTCGAGGCGATCCAGTTCGGCGTGCTTGCCGAAGCGTTCGACAGTGCGTCGATCTTCGACGCGACGCTGCACGGCGAACCGATGCCGCGCCAGCCGGCGCTCGACGGCGTTGCGTCGGCCGGCCGCCGGCGCCGCGTCCAGTCGACGCTCTGCGTGCGCAACGTGATTCCGGCCGGCTTTCTCGCGCCGCGCTACGAAGCCGCGTGCGCGACCGTGCTTTTCTCGGGCACGCTGAGTCCGTTTCATTTCTACCGCGACACGCTCGGGTTGCCCGGCGACACGGGCTGGCTCGACGTCGACGGGCCGTTCCGCGCCGAGCAGCTGACGGTGCGCGTCGCGAGCCACGTGTCGACCCGCTGGCGCGACCGCGACCGGTCGCTCGAACCGATCGTGGACCTGATCGCCGCGCAATACGCGACGCGGCCCGGCAATTACCTCGGGTTCCTGAGCAGCTTCGACTATCTGGGGCGCGTGGTCGCGCTGATGCAGGCACGGCACCCGGACGTGCCCGTCTGGGCGCAGGCGCCCGGCATGACGGAAGGCGAGCGCGACGCGTTTCTCGCGCGCTTCGACGCGGGCGGGCGCGGCGTCGGCTTCGCGGTGCTGGGCGGAGCGTTCTCGGAAGGCGTGGACCTGGTCGGCGAGCGGCTGATCGGCGCGTTCATCGCGACGCTCGGGCTGCCGCAGGTCAACGACGTCAACGAGCAGATGCGGCGTGCGATGGACGCACGCTTCGGCAACGGCTACGACTACATGTACCTGTATCCGGGCTTGCAGAAGGTCGTGCAGGCGGCCGGGCGCGTGATCCGCACCGAGCACGACGAAGGCGTCGTGCATCTGATCGACGACCGCTACCGGCGGCGGGAGGTGCGCGATCTGCTGCCGCGATGGTGGCGGATCGGGTAAGGCAAGGGCCGCCTGAGCGTGGTGTACGCGAACCGGCCGGTGCCCGTTGCCGCGCATTGTCCGCGTGCGTTTCCGCCCGAATCGCTTCGTGGATCAAAAAGTTCGACGCGGTCGCGCGACATCAGATCTGATGCGGCTCGAAATCACGTGTAAAGGATTGCTTCGTAAAGGCGTCGACGTAGTCCATCATCGTATCGGCCGCGAGTCCGGCTTCCCGCTCGTCGCCGTCGGCGATCGCGCGTGCGACACGGGCGTGCAGCAGGCTGACCTTCAGCAGATCGTTCAGGTCCGTGTGATGGATGAAATAGAAACGCCGGGACAGCGCATGCAACGGCGTGATGGCCTCCGCCGCGAACCGGTTGCGCGCGAGCTGCGCCATGAGCCGATTGGCTACATACAAGCTTCGAAGATACGCAAGCACGTCGCGCGACTCGCCGGCGACCTCGAGCTTCGCGGCGACTTCCCGCATCCGGTTCCGCTCGTCGGGTAGCGCACGCCGCGCCGCGCGCTGGGCAATGAGGCGCTCCAGTTCGCGGCGTGTTTCGAGCACCAGCAACTGATCATGGATATTGGGCACCGTGATCATGATGCCGTGACGCGGCACGATCTCCAGCAGGTGCGCCGCGGCCAATCGTTGCGCGGCTTCACGAACCGGCGTGCGCCCGGTATTCAACTTCTCCGCGAGCGACACCTCCGACCATACGCTGCCGGGCGCCAGCTTCAGGGTCACGATGAGTTCTTCCAGTTGCTGATGGGCCTGATCGGCAAGCGATCCGCTGGTCTGTCCGGTCGGTTCTGTCTGGTACATGGGCCATCGCCTCAAAAATGTCACTGACATATTAACGTGACTCGCGCCGCGCATCCAACCCCTGCATACCGGCCAGCCCGCGTCTGGTTGCGCGGGTATACCCGCTTTGACGATCGAGCCTCTCGTTAATATTCTACTAACATATCAGCGATATCCGAATGATGTGGGGCTTGGCGTAGCAACTCGAATCGCAAGGAAACCGTATGAAATCAAGAGTCGATTACCGGTGGATCATTGCCACCGTACTGTTCGTGGCTTACAGCATCCAGTTCCTGGATCGCGTGAAAACCAATCTGCTCAACCCGCTGATTGCGGCCGACATCGGGATGAGCGCCGCCGATATCGGTACCGGCACATTCCTGATGCTCATCTTCTACGGCCCTTCGCAATACGTGTCCGGTGTGCTGACCGACAAGTACGGCGCGAAGAAGATGCTGATCTTCTCGGTCATCTCGTGGTCGCTGATGACCGCGTGGATGGGTTTCCTGCACACCCGGAACGAGTACTTCATCCGGATGGCGCTGTTCGGGGTACTGGTCGGCACGGAGTACGTTCCGTCGGCCCGCGTGCTGATGCGGTGGTTCAACAAGGAAGGGCGGGCGCGGGCGCAGGCACTGCTGTCGTGGGCGTGGATCCTGACGCCGGCATGGGCCAGCATCTTCGCCACGCAGCTGGCCGCGCACACGGGTAGCTGGCGTCTGGTGTTCTTCATTTCCGGCGCGCTTGGCGTGATCCCGCTGGCCTTGATCGCGTATTTCGTCTTCGACCGCCCCGAACAATATCCCCGCATCACCCAAGCGGAGCTCGAATACAGCTACAAGGACGAGATCGAGGCGGGTGTACTGGACGGCAAGAATTTCTCCGACGTGCAACGCCGGATCCTGAAGGTCAAGCATTTTTCGTTCCTCGACTTGTTCAGGCATCCTGCCTATATCGCGGTCGTCGTGGTCGACGTCGTGATGCAGGTGACCTATTGGGGCGCATCGATCTGGATTCCGATCTATCTCGCAGACAAGTTCGGATTCAAGATCCAGACGATGGGCTTGTGGGCCGGCCTCTATTTCGTGGCGGGCGCAATCGGCAGCTTCGTGTCTTCCTACCTGTCGGACAAGGTTTTTCGCGGCAACCGCCGCATCATGATCGCGACCTGCTTCGCGGGGCTGATCCCGTTCCTGCTGGTGATCGCGACACTGCGAGACGGCAACCAGCAACTCCTCGCGTTTGCGCTCTGCGGGATGGGCTTTTTCGCAAATATGGCGTGGGGGCCGTTCCTGACCGTGCCGGCCGAAATCTTCACTCCGGAGGTGTACGGCAAGGCCATGGGATTCGTGAATGGCGTCGGCTACGTCGTCGCGGCCTTCAGCGCGAAGATTTTTGCGAGCCTCATCGTCACCACGTCGGCGGGCAAGGACTATTCGAACGGCTGGATCTTCCTTGCCGGGTGCGTCCTCGTCGGCATCCTGGCTTCCTGGTTCATTCGTATCGAGCGAAACGACCCGGCGCGCACCTCGGCCAATGAACCGGCTACGACCTGAGCATATTCGGAGGGTATTTCATGTTACTGAGCGAGCATCAAGAAGCGGTCAACATCCTGACCATCGATCGCCCGAGGCGTCGCAACGCGTTGGGCACCGACCTGATCTGCGGGTTGAAAACCGCCTTGCGCGACGCCGAGGCGAACGACGAAGTCCGCGCGATCGTCCTCACCGGTACCGAACCCGGCTTTTGCGCGGGGAGCGACCTCAAGGAACTGGGCAACATGAGCATGGCCGAGATGCGCGAGCACGAAGCGGTGACGGCCGCGCTGGCGCGGAGCATCTCGATGCTTCGCAAGCCGGTTCTGTGCGCCGTGTCGGGCTTTGCGCTGGGCGGCGGGGTGGCGCTTGCCGCGGCATGCGATCTCGTCGTGACGACCGCGACGTGCCGATGGCACATGCCGGAAGTGAAGATCGGCTGGATTCCGCCGTGGGGCCTGGAATTCCTGCTGGGCCGATGCACGCCGGCAACCGCGCGGCGCCTCGCGTGGGGCGTCGAAGCCATCGACGGCGCCGAGGCGCAGCGCCTTGGTCTCGCCGATTACGTGACGCAGGAGGCGAGCGCGCTGCCGATGGCGCTGGAGGTCGCGAACACGCTCGCGAGCTATCCGTTGCCCGCGGTCGTTGCCACCAAACGCTATTTCCGCGACAGCTTCGCCGCCCACGGCGAGATTCGCGACGCGGAAGCCAATCTGTTGTTCGCCGAGAACTGCGAACATCCGGTCGCGAAGGCGACCCTCAATGCCTTCGGAGTCAAAGCATGACCAAGATTTGCACAGCGCAGGAAGCCGTATCGAAGATTCCCGATGGCTGCGAGGTGGCGAGTGTCGGCGTGATCGGATGGATTACGCCGGATCGCATCCTGCGGGCCATTCGCGAGCGCCACGATAAGGTCGGTTCGCCCTCGAACCTCTCGTTTTATTTTCCCTGCGGCACCGGCGACTCGATGGGGATCAAGGGCATGGACTGGGTGGCCAAGCCGGGGCTGATGAAGCGCATCGTATCGGGCTCGTACGTCAATCCGGTCGATCCGCGCACCGGCAAACGGCCGGAACTGATGCGGCTGATCCGGGAGAATGCGATCGAAGCCTATAGCTGGCCGATCGGCGCGAGCATGCACTGGCTGCGCGAAGTTGCGCGGCGGGGGCCCGGCTACCTCACGCGGATCGGGTTGGGAACCTATGTCGATCCGCGTCAGCATGGCGGCAAGCTGACCGGGCGCAGCGAGGAAGACCTGATCAAGCTCGTCGAGTTCAACGGCGAAGAGTTCCTGTTTTATCCGACGCGCAAACTCGATGTCGGCATCATTCGCGCATCGAGCGCGGACGAGTTCGGCAACCTGTCGTTCGAAAGCGAGGCGCTCATGTCGTCGTCGCTCGCGATCGCGCTCGCCGTCAAGGCATGCGGCGGCCGTGTGATCGCGCAGGTCCAGCGCATCACCGAACGGCGTACGCGCGCCGTCCAGGACGTCAAGATTCCCGGTGTGCTGGTCGATCATGTCGTCGTCGACGCCGAGCAACTGATGGTGACCGATACGCCGTTCGACGCAGCCTACCTGGGCGGACAGACGCCAACCTTCAACGGCCTCGCGCCGCTGCCGCTGACGATCGACAAGGTCGTCGCGCGACGGGCCGCCCGCGAGGTGCCTCGCGAGACGGTCAGTATCTTCGGATTCGGTGCATCGTCCGACGCCCCGCTGACGATGTGGGAGGACGGCCTGTTCGAAGGCGACCGGATCAACGACTACTGGATGACGACCGAGCATGGCACCTTCGGCGGCCTCGTGATGAGCGGCTGGCAGTTTTCCGCGAACCTTTATCCGGAGGCGTTGCTCGACGGCCTGAACCAGTTCGATTTCATCAATGGCGGAAACTGCCGGTTCGCTGCACTCGCGTTTGCGCAATTCGATGCCGCCGGCAACGTCAACGTCAGCCGTTTCGGTGCGTTCAACCCCGGAGCGGGCGGATTCATCGACATCGCATACAACGCACGGGACCTGATCTTTACCGGCACCTTTACGACGGCCGGGCTCGAGGCCGAGATCGGGGCAGGCGGGCTCAACATCGCGCGCGAAGGGCGGGTCAGGAAATTCGTGTCCGAGGCCGAGCAGATCACCTATCCGGTGATGAAGAACGTCAGGGAGCGCGGGCAGACGGCCAAAATCATCACCGAGCGCGCGGTGTTCGAAGTGGAGCCGGACGGACTTGTCCTGACCGAGGTGGCAAAGGGGATCGATGTGCAGCGGGATGTGCTCGAGCAGATGGCGTTTCGCCCGAAGCGGATCGCCGAGAATCTCAAGCTCATGGAAGCCGAGCTGTTTGCGGATTGACGATGGCGCCTGCGGCTACGATTCGCGATGGCCGCGGGCGCCCAACGAGGAGATCATTCGATGGCGATCCAATACGCGGTTCATTGCTCGGACCAGCGCCCCGTACAGGTCCTGCATGCGGATGTCCTGGTGGCGGGCGGCGGGGCAACCGGTCTGGCGGCGGCTGTCACAGCCGCTCGCCAGGGGTGCAGGGTGATTCTGGTCGAACGGTACGGCTTTTGCGGCGGCGGTGCGGTCGCCGGATTGTCCGGCACGATCTGCGGCCTGTACGAGGCCAGCGACGGCGACGCACCGCCGCGGCAACTGGTGCATGGCTTCGTCGACGAGTTCATTGCGCAGATGGAGCGGCGTGACGGGCTGAGCGCGCCGCTCAAGTACGGCAAGACCTATACGCGCGTTCACGAACCGTTGGCCTGGCGTGAGAGCGCCGATGCATTGCTCGCCGAAGCAGGCGTGACGACGATCTATCACTCGACCGTCACGGAGGTCCTGATGGAGGGCGACCGTGTTGCGGGCGCTCAGCTGTACACGAAGGAAGGCAAGGTGCAGGTCAGGGCCGGGGTGACGATCGATGCGACCGGCGACGCGGATCTGGTTGCGATGGCCGGATTGCCGACCTTCATGGGCGACAACGGGCACGTGCAGAACCCGACGATGATCTTCCGGTTGACGGGCGTGGACGTCGAGCGATTCGTGTCGGCCTATGGGCGAGACACGATCATGCCCGCCGAGGTGATGGCGCATATCGCGCACGCGAATACCTCTGGCTACCGGCTCCCGCGCACAAAGATATGGCTGTTTCCGACGACGCGGCCGGGCGAATTGCTGTGCAACTGTACGCGTGTCACGGGGAGCGACGGCCGCGAACTGAACGCGGTGCTTTATCGAGATTTCTCGGATGCCGAAGTCGAAGGGCGTATTCAGGCGCGCGAGTACGCACGGTTTTTCCGCCAATACCTCGCCGGTTGCGAGGCGAGCTGGGTGAATGACACGGCCATCCAGGTGGGCGTCCGGCAGACCCGGCAGGCGCAAGGCGTCGCGACACTACGCAATGCGGATATTCTCGGCGGCGCGAAATTCGCAGACGGCATTGCGCGGTCGCCATGGCCGATCGAGTTGCATGCCGGAAACCGGCCACGCGTCGAATGGTTGCTCAACGACTTCTACGAAGTGCCATTCGGCTGCTTCGTCCCTTCCTCCGGCGAATCGCTGCTGTTTGCCGGGCGCTGCCTGTCTGCCGAGCACGAAGCCGTCGCATCGGCCCGTGTCACCGCGCAATGCTTTTCCTACGGTCATGCGGTAGGGCATGCGGCGGCGCTTTCCGTCAACGAGCATCTTGAAACGAGACGGATCGCCGGGCAGGACATTCGCATATTGCTCAATCGCGATGGCGCGGATCTCGATTGAAGGAGGGTGGAAAGGCGCGTGGTCCTGGCGGGAGGACCGATGCCACGAGCCAGTGGCGAGGCTCGGCGCGCGGCTCGTCCTGCGGGGCAGCGCGCCGATCTTGTCTGCTCATGCGGCGTCGGATCGTGCGCGGCGGTGGCCCCGATCTTGAATCGCCGCCGTGACACAGCTGCGCGAGGTGTTGCGGTGAAGCGGTGATGGCCTGTCGATGTACTTGCCGTGACGCGTCGCGAGCGGCGTGGGTCTTCTATCCGATCGATGACGGTATCGAGGCCGTCAGCGACTTCAGCGATTTGCGGAAACGAGCAGGCGGCAGACGGGACAATCGGCGAACTTTCCTACAGCACGTTGAGCATCGCGAGCGCGGCTTCCTGCAGATGCGGCAGCACGCGCCGCACGGCCGCGTCGGTCGTCTCCGCGCCGATCGGCATGTTCGTGCTCAGCGCGGCGACCACTTCGCCGTGACGGTTCTTCAGCGGCACCGCGATGCCGCGCACGCCGACCTGCAATTGCTGTTCGATCGCCGCGAAACCGGCGTCGCGTGCCTGGTCGACCTGTTCGAGCAGGCGCGCCTTGTTGGTGACCGTGTGCGGCGTGAACGGCGGCAGTTCGGTGTCGTCGAGCCACGCGCGCACGGCTTCGCGATCGGGATGATGGGCGAGCAGCACGACGCCCGGCGACGTGAGCGGCGCCGGTACGCGCGCGCCGAGCACGAAGCCGGTCGTCATCACGCGCGACACGCCGTTGCGCGCGATGAACACGAGCTCCCAGCCGTCGAGCACGCTCACGTACGCCGATTCGTTCAGCGACGCGCTCAGTTGCTGCAGATAGGGCTGGACCGTGCGCGGCAGGCGCGCCGAATCGAAGTACGACCAGCCGACCCGCAGCACGCGCGGCGTGAGGCCGTACAGCTTGCCGTCGGTGTACACGTAGCCGAGCGATTCGAGCGTCAGCAGGTAGCGCCGCGCGGCCGTGCGCGTGAGGCCGGTGCGCGCGGCGGCCTGGGTGGGCGTCATGCGCGCGTGCTGGCTGTCGAATGCCTCGAGGATCGCCAGGCCTTTTTCGAGGCCGGCAATCCAGTCGCGTCGGTCGAGTTCGGGCTTTTTCATCGTCGGAAGGTGGCGTCCCGGTGCGCGGCAATCGCGCATGAGTGGGCGATTATCGCGCAAATCGGATCTGCCGCGATGTATCGCCGGGCTTGCATGAGCCGGCGCTGGGTGCGTGCCCCGAGCCCGGAATATGCCCATCGTTTAGAATCGGCGCCTCAACTGGACCACAACAATGAAAATTCGCGAATCCGTGTTGGCCGTGCTCGTCGCGGCCGTGCCGCTGCTTGCCGCGGCGAATCCCTCGTCCGGCACGCCCCTCCCGAAGCCGTCCGTCGACGTGCGTGCGTGGCCGCGCATGACGTCGCCGAAATTCGGCTGTTACGTCGAAACGACCTTCGGCTACCGTGACAAGCGCTTCAATTGCGCGTTGAAGAAGTACCGGAATACCGGCGATGCGTGCGGGAACACGAAGGCCTACTACGAAGGCCCGGTGTTCCCCGACCGGCTCACGGCCGGCGTGCATCCGCTCGCGACGAAGGTCGAACTGGACTGGGAGCACGGCGACCTGCAGATGGTCACCGTCACGCTCAAGGGAACCTGGAACGAAGCGGACGTGCGCAAGGCGTTCGGGCTGCCGCGCGCGGAAGCGCGCAAGCTGACCGACGCGGAGTTGCGCTCGGCGCCGGGCAACCTGATGGACACGAGCGTCCAGTATCCGTCGTCTCCGCTCGACGAAAGCCTGGCGAAGCGCCCGAGCAACCCGGCGCGCGGGACGACCGCCGTGATGCTCTACGGGTTCGACCACATGGGCGCCGGCGATGCCGATTGCGGGGGCGGCGAGTAACGGGGGGAGGGGCGGGAGAAGGCGGCTGACACAGCCGCCGACCGGGTGCGGGTGGCGGTACGGCGCTCGTGTGGCGTGCGCCGTACCTTCAGGGTCTTACTCGCTGCTCGTCCATTCGACGTTCGCGCCGACCGAGCGCAGGTTCTCGACGAAATGCGGATGCGCGCGGCGGATCGGCAGTGCGTTCATGATTTCCGAGCGACCTTCGATGCTCGCGGCCACCATCAGCAGCGCGATCGCGACGCGGATGATGTACGGGCTCTCGACGCGGGCCGGCGTCAGCTGCAGCCCGCCGAACGTGATCAGCCGGTGCGGATCGGACAGCAGCACGTGCGCGCCGAACTTCGACAGTTCGCCGGACCAGCCGAGCGCGCCGTCGTAGACCTTGTTCCAGAACATCGCGCTGCCTTCCGCGCGCACGCCGAGTGCGATGAAGATCGGCAGCAGGTCGACCGGCAGGTACGGCCACGGCGCGGCTTCGACCTTGGTGAGGATGTTCTGCGTGAACGGCCGGCGCACGCGCAGCGGGCCGTCGCGTTCCGCGCGCGACCAGCCGTCGCGGTGCGTGACGTTGACGCCGAACTTCGCGAACGTGCGGTCGATCAGCGGGAAGTGTTCGGGCGACGAGTTGCGTACCGTGATGTCGCCGCCCGTGATCGCGCCGAGCGCGAGGAACGTCGCGATTTCATGGAAATCCTCGGCGAAGCGGAACTCGCCGCCGCCGAGCTTGCGGCCGCCCGTCACGCAGAGCCGCGACGTGCCGATCCCCTCGATCGCGACGCCGATCATCGCGAGGAACTGGCAGAACTCCTGCACGTGCGGCTCGGACGCGGCATTCATCAGCGTCGACGTGCCGTTCGCGGTCGTCGCGCACAGCGCGAAGTTTTCGGTGGTCGTCACCGACGCGTAGTCGAGCCAGTGATCGTTGGCCGTCAGCGGGCCGTCGGTGCGGACGATCAGCGAATCGGGCGTGCGCTCGATGTGCGCGCCGAAGCGCTCGAACACCTCGACGTGCGGATCGATCTCGCGCACGCCGAGCGTGCAGCCCTTCACGTCGTTCTCGAGGCGCGCGACGCCGAAGCGCGCGAGCAGCGGCGGGATCAGCATGATCGACGAGCGCATCGCTTCCGGCAGCCGATGGACGGCCGGATCGAATTTCGTGTCGCGATGGTGGAGTTCGAGCAGGCCCGTCGTGAAGTCGACCGACACGTCGCTGCCGAGCGTGCGGAAGATGTCGAGGATCTTGCGCACGTCGGTGATGTCCGGCACGCCGATGAGGCGCAACGGCTGGTCGGTCAACAGGGTGGCGCACAGAATCGGCAGGACGGCGTTCTTGTTCGCGGACGGCTTGATGTCCCCGCGCAGCGGAGTGCCGCCGTGGACGATGAGATTCGACATGATATGGGGGCGTATCGGTGACTGACGTAGGCCCATATGATGCCATTGGTCGGCGGGCGGCGTGGAATGTTCAGAGGGGAAAAGGGGGAATCGGCGCGTATAACTGACAGTGTTTGACGTCGCGCGCGACGCACCGAGGCCGTTGGCAGTCGCCGTCGAGCGATGCGTGATGGCCGGCCACGGTTGGGGCCGGCCATCGGGTCGTTACTGCGCCGCCCGCATCCGCGCGGCGACGATCAGCGAGATCAGGCAGCCCACCGCGAGATAACCGGCGACGAGGTGCCACGAGCCGCCTGCCACGCTGACGAGGCCGACCGCGATGAACGGCGTGAACCCGCCGCCGACCACGCTCGCGAACTGGTAGCCGACGCCCGCGCCGCTATAGCGGTATTCGGCGCCGAACAGCTCGGTGAACAGCGGCTGCTGGACACTCACGACCATGTCGTGCGCGGCGTTCGCGAGCAGGATCGAGAAGATCACGATCCACGCGATCGACCGCGCCTCCAGCGCGAGGAAGAACGGCACCGCGGACGCGACGCCGATCAGCGCGCCGATCAGGTAGATGCGGCGCAGGCCGTAGCGGTCGGCCAGCCACGCGAAACACGGGATCGTCACGCAGCTCACCGCCCCCACCAGCAGGCCGATGTTCAGGAACAGGTCGCGCGACATGCCGAGGTTCGTCGTCGAATAGCTGAGCGCGAACGCGGTGACGATGTACATCGTGAACAGCTCGGCGAGCCGCAGCGCAATGATCAGCAGGAACGCCTTCGGATGGCGCGTCAGTGCCTCCAGCACCGGCAGGCGCAGCTTGCGGTTGCCGTGTTCGACCTTCTCGACGAACTCCTGCGATTCGTCCATGTTCTTGCGCACCCACAGCCCGATCAGCACGAGCACGATGCTGAACACGAACGGCAGGCGCCAGCCCCACGACTTGAACGCGGCCTCGCCGAGCGTGTGGCTCAGGATCGACACGATGCCCGTGGCCAGCACGAGGCCGACGCCGTAGCCGACCTGCACGCCGCTGCTGTAGAACGCCTTCTTTTGCTTCGGCGCGCTTTCGACGGCCATCAGCGCCGCGCCGCCCCATTCGCCGCCGACCGCGAAACCCTGGATCGCGCGCATCAGCACCAGCAGCACGGGTGCCCACCAGCCGATCGTCGAGAATGCCGGCAGCAGGCCGATCGCGACCGTCGACAGCCCCATCAGCATCACCGTCAGGACCAGCATCCGCTTGCGGCCGAGCCGGTCGCCGTAGTGGCCGAACACGATGCCGCCGAGCGGCCGGAACAGGAAACCGACGCCGAAGGTCGCGAACGCCGCGAGCGTGCCCATCGTCGGGCTGACTTTCGGGAAGAACTCGGAATTGAATACCAGCGCGGCGACGATCCCGTACAGCAGGAAGTCGTACCAGTCGACAACGGCGCCGACGAAGCTGCCGATCGCGGCCTTGCGGGCCTGGCTGCGGACGCGGGCGCTGGCGGCGGCGTCGAGGGTGTCGAAGGTTGGGGTCATGGCGGTGTCTCCTGGCACGGCGCATCGTGGAATCGTGGCGGCGCCGCGTCCGATGCTGCATTGAAGTCGATGAGTGAACGGAGAATAGGGCGCGCGCCGTACGGCGGCAATCGGCCAATCGGGCAGAGTGCGCGATTATCGTACAAGTCCGTGCGATTATCGAACGCTTTTCGGGTTTGCACTAGGCGGCGCGACGATATCCCGTTTGGCCAGGGTGTGCCGCCGTGAACGATCTGGTTAAAATCTGCAGCATTGAGAACTTGCCCGTTCGGGGCGGATGCGGTCGCCACGCTGGCCGCGTTTGCCGCCAGCGACGGGCGCCATCCCCATCGAACGCATGCCCCCGGAGACTGGAATGCCCGGCAATTCCCACCCCCTGTCCAGCGATACGCCGCCCGTTGCCGATCCGGCCGCCAATCCGCTCGGGATGGCCGGCCTCGAATTCGTCGAATTCGCGGCGCCGGTGCCCGAGGCGCTCGCGCAGCGCTTCGAGCAGCTCGGGTTCAAGGCGATCGCGCGGCATGTCAGCAAGAACGTCACGCTCTACCGGCAAGGTCAGATGCATTTCCTGATCAACGCCGAGCCCGATTCGTTCGCCGCGCGCTACGCGGAGGAATACGGGATGGGTGTCTGCGCGATCGGGCTGCGCGTGGCCAGCGCCCGGCGCGCGTTCGAGCGGGCGATCGAGCTCGGTGCGTGGGCGTTCGAAGGCGAGAAGGTCGGCGTCGGCGAGCTGAAGATCCCCGCGATCCAGGGCATCGGCGATTCGCACCTCTATTTCGTCGACCGCTGGCGCGGGCGCGACGGCCAGCGGGGCGGCGTCGGCGACATCTCGATCTTCGACATCGATTTCCGGCCGATCGACATCGCGACCGCGCATACCGATCTCGATTGCGTGGGCGTCGGGCTGCAGCAGGTCGATCATTTCACGCAGACCGTCGGCGCGGGGCGCATGCGGGAGTGGCTGGATTTCTACCACGACCTGCTGCATTTTCGCGAGATCCACGAAATCGACGCGCACTGGCATGTGTCGGAGGAATCGCGTGTGATGGTGTCGCCGTGCGGCGCGGTGCGGATTCCGGTCTACGAGGAAGGCACGCGGCGCACCGAGCTGATGCACGCGTATCTGCCCGACCATCCGGGCGAGGGCGTGCAGCACGTCGCGCTGGCTACCGACGACATCCTGTCCTGCGTCGATGCGCTGCGGGCGAACGGCGTCGAATTCATCGAGCCGCCGGCCCGCTATTACGATGACGTCGACGCGCGGCTGCCGGGGCACGGTGTCGATCTCGACGCGCTGCGCCGTCGCGCGGTGCTGGTCGACGGCGAGATCGGCGGCGACGGCGTGCCGAGGCTGTTCTTCCAGACTTTCGTCAAGCGCCGGCCGGGCGAGATCTTCTTCGAAATCGTGCAGCGCAAGGGACACCACGGGTTCGGCGAAGGCAATCTCGCGGCGCTCGCCCGCGCGCGCGACGCCGGCTGAGCGACGCCGGCGCCCGCGTCGCGCCTCACGCGCCGGCGGCCGGCACGCGGTTCGGCGAGGGGTCGTTCGGCTCGCGCAGGACGCACGCGGTGCCGCCCGGCGTGTACATCGACACGACACAACGGTTGCACGACGTGCAGCCCGACTGCGCGAGCCGGCCGTCGCGCAGTCCGTTGACGAAATCCGGCTCGAACACGAGCGCGCGGGCGAGCGCGACCGCATCGAACCCTTCGCGCATCGCCAGCTCGACGTTCCCGCGCGAACGTACGCCGCCGAGGTAAGCGAGCGGCATCCGGACGGACGCGCGCACCTTCCTCGAGTGCTCGAGGAAATACATCTCGCGAAACGCGCCCATCTTCGGCTCGGTGAGTTTCTGCAGCGCCATCGCCGCGCGCACGATCGCGTTGTCGGCGTTCGCGCGCGCGTCGCCGGGCAACGGGCTGCCGAACAGCTGCCACACCGATTCGACGTTCATCCCGCCGCTGAGCACGAGCAGGTGCGCGCCTTCGGCTTCGAGCCGCCGCGCGATCTCGCATGCGTCGTCGGCGGTTCCGCCGCCGCGCACGCCTTCGGTCACGCCCATCTTGCAGACGACGGCGAGATCGCGGCCCACCGCGTCGAGCACGCGGCGCAGCACCTCGGCCGGGAAAGCGGCGCGCCGTGCCGCGTCGCCGCCGTACGCATCGCGGCGGCGGTTGTACAGCGGCGACAGGAACTGGCTGAGCAGATAGCCGTGCCCCATGTGGATCTCGACCGCATCGAAGCCGGCGTCGCGCGCATGGCGTGCGGCCTGCGCGAATTCGTCGGCGACCGCGGACATCTGGTCGCGCGTCATCGCCTGCTTCAGAAAGCGGCCGCTCATCACGCCGACCTTGTTGAAACCGCCCGATGCGCTCAACGGCCGTCGGGTCGACAGCGACGGCAGGAACGTGAAGCAGCCGCCGTGCGTGATCTGCGCGGATGCGGCGGCGCCGTGGCGATGGACGGCGTCGGTCAGCGCGCGGAACTGGCGGACCGTCGGCACGTCGAGCCGTGCCTGGTCGACGAACGTGCGTCCGTCGTCGCTGATCGCGCAGTACGCGACGGTCGTCAGCGCGGCGCCGCCTTCGGCGATGCGTTCGTGAAAACGGACGAGCGCGCGCGACGGCACGCCGTTCGGCGTCATGCCCTCATTGGTGGCTGACTTGATCAGGCGGTTGCGCAGCGTCAGCGGGCCGATCTGCAGCGGGCTGAACGCGGTCGTGAGGTCGGCGGATTCCATGAGGGGCGGGGGCGGGATTGGGCACGGCGACCATTGTGCGGCGGTGGCGCAGGCGCGCATCGTCCGGGTGGACGAGCCCTGGCACAACCCGTTCCGGGCGGGCGCCCGGTTCAGTACATCGAAGCCTGCCACCGGACGCCAAAGCCCGCCCCGAACCCGACCACCCGCCGTCGATCCGTCACGCGAGATCGCCTGCCCGGAGCTTGCGGACCTGCCGGCGCATCCCGTCGAAGATCGCATCCGCCACGTCCACCGGAAATTCCGCCGGGATCTGCGCCGCGGCTTCCGCGATCGCGGGTTCCGTGCGAGCGACGACGGCCGCCATCGCGGCGTGCACGTCGTCTTCGGTCAGGCCGACGCGCCGGCCCTGCGCGACCCAGTGGCGCGGCTGGATCTCGCCGATCACGTAGTGCCGGTTCTTCCCGCACACGGCCATCGCGAGCCGCGCGCGGCGCGGCGGAAGCTGGTTGCGGCGCGTGCCGATGATCGGATGCGCGGACAGCACGTCGTACAGCGGCGTGCTGCGGTACGTGTTGCCGGGCAGGTGCGCGATGCTGAAGTTCTTCGCATGCCCGTCGATCGCCGCCAGCACCCAGAACACGAGCTGCGCGACGAAGAAATTCATCCGGTCGGGCGCGGCGTCGGCCGAATTGGCGAGGATGCCCATGATCGTGTCGATGCCCGGGCCGCCGTCGGATTCGTATTTCGCGCCCGACGGCGTGCCGGTCGCCTGGCACATGTCCTCCTGCGGCAACCGCAGGATCCACGTGCGGTCGCGCGAAGCACGTCGGTCGAAGCGCTCGACGATCAACGCCTTCTGGTCGTCGAACCGGCCGATGTCGCACGCCGCGACCGGCAAGCCGTACGCGGCGACGAGCTTCGCGCACAGCCATTCGTTTTCGACGGACGTCCGCATGTCGGCCTGCATGTTCCCGACACGCCCGAGCGGCAGCTTGAAGATGTGCGTCGTCGGCGTGCTGCCCGACGGCCGCAGCCAGCGGTTTCCCTGGCGCAGCAATGCCGTCTTTTCCTGCGCGCCGGCAATCGACAGGCGCAGGTCGCCTTCCGGCTCCGCATGGCCGGGCAGCGGCGCGGCGGTCGCGTGGCGCAGCACCTCGGCGACGGCCGTATCGTCGAGCGTCACGCCGTCGATCGTCTCGAGATCGATGGGCGTTTCGCCGGGCGGCAGCATCTGGATCGCGCCGACGCAATCGCGGCCGATCGACGCGAGCAGCTCGAACGGCGCCGTCGACCGGAGCCGGTAACGCTGCGCGATGCGGCGGCGGATCGGCTCGCTGTCCGGCAGCAGGTTGTCGAAATAATCGGCGACGATCGCGCCCTGGTGCGGCTGGTTGCCGGGCGTGAAGGGCAGCGACAGCGACAGCGGCCGCCCCTGTGGATCGTCGAGCCAGGCCGGCAGGTAGACGAGACGCTCGACGCCGCGCCGGACTTCCCAGTAGCCCACCGGAATGCCGTTCATCCACAGGTCGAGCCGGTCGTGACGGGCACGCGTGGCCATCGTCACCAGTCCTCCCGCTTCGAAACCCGTGGCTTGCCGGGTGTTGCCGTCGCGGGCTGCTTGCGCGCGGCGCCGGCCGCAGGCCGGGCTGGTTTCTTGGCGGCCGTGGTGCCGCGCGCCGCATCCGGCTTGCGTTTGCTCGCGGCGGGTTGGCGAACCGCCGGCGCGGCATCGGCATCGACATCGGGCGCAGGATCGGCAGATGCCGCCGAAGCGTCCTGCGTGCTCAGCGCGAGCGTCATGCGCACGCCGAGCGTGTTCAGCACCTTGAAGAGCCGCTCGATGCTGACCGCCGACGGGTTGGCTTCGAGCTGCGCGTAGGATTGCTGCGTGACGCCCAGGCGGGCGGCCAATTGCGCCTGCGTGAGCCCCGCGGATTTCCGGAAGCCGACGAGTATCGGACGCAGCTGGGTCAGGGTCTGGACAGGAAAGGCCATCGGGCGCTCCGCGGAATGACAGGCGATCGTTTGTAATCGGAAAATACAATCTACAGCATGTATTGTCAAAATACAAACCAAAGACTGTATCTAACAAAAACAAACGATAGCCTGTCAAGCGAGTGACCCGCCGACCATTCCGCGGCAACGCGTCACGCCGCCCGCAGCGGGTTCGCATGCGCGCTTCGCGCGCTTTCCGGATCGTCGTCGCCGAGCGGAATGAACGCCATGATCTCCAGGTCGTGTCCCGACAGCGCGGGCAACCGGAACGGGCTCGACAGCACGTTCAGCCGCCGCACGCCGAGCTCGCGCAGGATCTGCGAGCCGATTCCCGTCACGCGTCCGTCGCGGCGCGCATGGCCGGCCGGCATCCGCATCGCGTCGCGGCGCATGTCGCAGTCGAGCAGCACCGCGACCCCGCAGCCGGCCGCGTCGATCCGTTGCAGCGCGGCATGCAGCGGCCACGAATGCGCGGACGGCTCCGCATCGAGCAGGTCGAGCAGCGAATGGCATTCGTGCACGCGCGTCAGCACCGGCGTCGACGGATCGGGCTCGCCGCGCACGAGCGCGAGATGCGGCGCGCCGTGCACGGTGTCGCGATACTCGATCGCACGGAATTGCCCCCACGGCGTATGCAGCGGCCGCTCGCCGACGCGTTCGACGAGCGATTCGTGTTCGCGCCGGTAATGGATCAGGTCGGCAATCGTGCCGATCTTCAGCCCGTGATGCGCGGCGAACGCCTTCAGCTCGGGCAGCCGCGCCATCGTGCCGTCGTCGTTCATCACCTCGCAGATCACCGATGCGGGCGTGAGCCCCGCGAGCGCCGCGAGATCGCAGCCGGCCTCGGTGTGCCCCGCGCGCACGAGCACGCCGCCCGGGCGCGCGGCGATCGGGAACACGTGGCCCGGCTGGACGAGGTCGTCGGGGCGGGCGCCCGCCCGCACCGCCGCGCGAATCGTATGCGCGCGATCGGCCGCCGAAATGCCGGTCGTCACGCCTTCGGCCGCCTCGATGCTGACGGTGAACGCGGTGCCGAACGGCGTACCGTTGTGATCGGCCATCGGCGGCAGGCGCAACTGCTCGCAGCGCTCGGCGGTCAGCGTCAGGCAGATCAGCCCGCGCCCGAAGCGCGCCATGAAATTGATCGCTTCCGGCGTCACGTGATCGGCCGCGATCACGAGATCGCCTTCGTTCTCGCGATCCTCTTCGTCGACGAGCAGGACCATCCGCCCCGCACGCAGTTCGTCGACGATCTCCCGCGTGCCGGCGACGCTCATGGCGCCTCCGTCGCGTCGAACGCGCGGCGCAGTGCGTCGGCGCCGAAGGTCAGCACGCGGTCGGCCGCATCGATCGCGCCGAGCATGCTGGCGAAACCGTGAAGCTGGCCCGGCCAGCGCACGACGGTCACCGGCGTGCCGGCCTGTGCGAGACGCAGCGCATACGCCTCGGCCTCGTCGCGCAGCGGATCGAATTCGGCGCTGACGATCGTCGCCGGCGCCGCGCCCGCGACGTCCGGCGCGGTGAGCGGGCTTGCAAGCGGCGATGCGCGATCGGCGCCGTCGTCGAAATAGTGGCGCTTGAACCAGCGCATCATGTCCGCCGTCAGGAAATAGCCGTTGCCGAGCGATTCGTACGACGGATGCTCGGTCGCGCAATCGACGACCGGATACAGCAGCAACTGGTGCGCGATCGCGATGCCCGAGCCGCGCAACTGCAGCGCGGCGACCGCCGCAAGATTGCCGCCGGCGCTGTCGCCGGCGACCGCCAGCGCGCCGGTGCGTGCGCCGAGATCGCGCGCGCTGGCGGCGGCCCAGCGCACGGCGTCGCATGCGTCGTGCACGGCGGCCGGGAAACGCGCCTCGGGCGCGAGCCGGTAGTCGACCGACAGCACGAGCGTGCGCGCACGGGCCGCGAGGCTGCGGCACAGGTTCGCGTGCGAATCGATGCCGCACGCGACGAAGCCGCCGCCGTGGAAGAACACCGTCAGCGGCAAGGGCCCGTCGGCAGCGGGCCGATACAGCCGTGCGGACAACTGACGGCCCGATGCGGGAATCTGCCAGTCCTCTTCGGCGGCGACGGCATCGCCCGGGGCGAACGCGCCGCCGGCGGCGAGACTCGCGCGATACGCGGGAACGGTGAGCTGCGCGAAATCGATCGCGGGTGCCTGGGCGAACGCGGCGAGCAGCGCCTGCGCCTGTGGGTCGAGCGGCATGGGGACTCCTGTCTGAATCGGGTGCGGTTTGAATCAGGTAAACCCGTGTCGCGGTTTTCCCTGAGTCCGTGCCGGACGCTTGCCGGCACGGCCTGACGGGCATTCCAGCGTAGCGGGCAGGGCGCCACATCATCCGATCGGACGATGGTTGGTTCGCCCGGATGGCCAATTCTCACCATTCAGTAAATCTCCCGATGACGCCGGAATTTAGACGCGTCTTAATCATGGCGGCGCGGTTGGGTCGCGTCGGAAACATGTCGTATGGAGGATGGAGCGTGCTGATGGAGACGAGATGGGCTCCGCAAGAGAGCCAGGCAACCAGTGACGAGGCCGACATCGGCGTCGCCGATTTCAGCGAGCTGATGGCGCGCATCTATCAGGGCCCGCTGGAAACGCCGCCGTGGGCGGGTGCGCTCGAGCTGGTTCGCCGGTTGCTGCAGGCCAACTACGTGACGCTGATCCTGCGCGCGGCCGCGAGCGACCGCCGCGCGCCGCTGTCCGTGCACGCATCGGAATACGGCCCGGTCGTGCCGGGTGACGGCGAAGCGTCGTACAACAACTACTACTATTCGCTCGATCCGTTCGTCGGCCTGCCGGCCGATCGCGTGGTCACGGTCGACGACGTGTTCGGCGACACGGGCTGGCTGTCGAGCGAACTGTACAAGCAGTTCCTGAAGCCGCAGGACGTGCGCTACATCCTCGGCGCGGATCTCCGCACGCCGTCGGGCGTCGAGTGCCGGTTCCGCGTATGCCGCAACCATGCTTCGAAACAGTTCTCCGCGCGCGACAAGGCGATCTGCGCGCTGCTGCTGCCGCACCTGAAGCGTGCGGTCGAGCTGCATTCGCGGCTCGACACGGCCGAAGTCGAGCGCTCGATCTACGCGAACGCGATCAACCGGATGCAGATCGGCACGATCACGCTCGACGAGAACGGCACGATCATCGACATGAACAGCGTCGCCGACGAGATCCTGAAGCAGAACAACGGTCTGACGATTGCGCGCGGCACGATCGAGGCGACCGACGCGCAGGAGAACCGCACGCTCAAGCGGCTGATCCGCCACGCGGTGATGGGGCATCACGGCACGGCCGCGGCGACCGTCGAGGCGATGCCGATCACGCGCAGCTTCGACAAGCCGCGCCTCGGGCTGCTGGTGCGCACGGTGCTGCTGTCCGACTGGTCGGAGGACAACAAGCGGCGGCCGGCCGTCACGCTGTTCCTGCGCGACCCCGACCGCAAGCCGCAGGGCGCGCAGGAAATCATCCGCAAGCTGTTCGACCTGACGCCGGCCGAGACGTCGCTCGCGCTGCTGCTGACGAACGGGCTGACGCTCGAGGAGGCCGCGGAGGAATCGGGGATCAGCAAGAACACGGCGCGCACGCACCTGCGCGCGATCTTCTCGAAGACGGGCGTCACGCGCCAGGCGACGCTCGTGCGGATTCTGCTCGGGAGCGTCGTGCCGCTCGGGTAAGCGGCAGCCGACGCCGATTCATCGGAACCGGCCGCATTCGTCCGGCGATACATCGGCAGCGATCGACGTGGCACGTGTCACCTGCCACGCCGTGGCGACGACATCACGCGAAAGCGGCTCGCACCCGCGCGAGCCGCTCCTTCGTTCAGCGCAGCCGCTCGCGGAGAACGGATGCCCGACGCGGGCGCTGCCGGGCGCGTTCACGACCCGCGCGTGGAGCGACCCGCCCACGACGCCAGCGCCGGCCACTGCGCGTAACCGCGCCGGATGAAACCCGCGCCCGTGCGGATCACGAGCGCGCCGATCGCGAGCGCGGCCAGGTCGTCGAGACGGCCGAAGCCGACCCGTGCCGCGCCCATCGCGAGCGCCGCCAGCAGCGACGCCAGCGCATCGGTCCGGACATGCCAGCCGCTCGCCTCGAGCAGCGCGGAGCCCGTCTCGCGCGCCTTGCGCAGCATCCAGTGCGACAGCGCGGCCTTGCCGGCGAGCGTGACGGCGACGAGCGCGAGCGTCGTCATGCCCGGCTCTACGACGGGCGGTGCAGCGAACCGGTTCGTCGCGTGCCAGATCATCTGCGCGCCGGTCGCCACGAGCAATGCGCCGAGGCCCGCGAGCGCAAGCGGCTCGCAGGTCGGGCGCCGTTCCGGCGGCAGGCGCGCGTCGAGCCGGCATGCAACGAGGATCAGCGCATCGGCTGCGAGATCGATCGCCGCGTGCGCGACGTCCGCGAGCAACCCCGACGAATGCGCGGACCATGCCGCGACCGTCTCGACGACGAGCAGCAGCAGGTTGATCGCAAGGCTGGCGGCGAGGACGCGGGACGTGGCCGCATAAACATGGGGTGTGGCGCGCGACGTGCGCTGCATGGCGGATTCGTCTGTCGAAAGCGTGGGTCAGACCCGAACGCTACCGGGCGACGGTGGCAGATCGGTGACAGGCGACGGTCGCGACGCGACCAGTCAGCGATGCGCATCCGGCGGTCTCCGCGGCCCACACAGATGCGAGACAAGTTGCCGGCGTGCGCCGGGTCGGCCGAACAGGCGCTCACCGGGCATCGCGATAGTGATCCCTGATGAATACGGGAAGATCGTTTGACGGTGGCGCGAAAGGCACCTGATACATCATGTCGCCGACAAATCCGCGGTGATAGGTGGCGTGATTGACGACATGCAGCACGATTTGCTCGCGGGTCATGACGCCTTCTCCTCCGCCAACAAACTCGAAATGAACGGCTTTCGCGAGATCCGCGTCCGACCAGGTGTCGACAAGATTGATGTACCAGCGGTCCATTTCCTGAACCGCTTTCCAAAGATCGGAAACGGCAGGCGTGTGGTCGGTGTTGCGCGAGGTGTAGGTGTGCTTCTTTCCTTGCAGATGATGTCTGAAAATGTCGTCGACCACGTAGACATGATTCAAGGTATGCACCATGTTTCCGAACCGCGTCGGTCTCTGCCGAAGGGCTTCGCCAGCCGGCAGGTCCATCACGCTCTTGAACGTCAGTCCATTCGCCCAGGACTTGTAGCGCACCAGCATTCTTAAGGTGTCTGCCGCCGAGGCGGGCAGTGTGATGCGATCGGTGGTTACGGATGGAGCAATCGGGTTCTGCGGGGGGGCAGACATGCTGAACTCCTTGCGTGTTTTCGAGCGTCAGAACAGTGCTCAGGTTGATCCGGTGCTGTCGCGTCACGCCGGCAAGCAGTCTTGCGAGCAAGCTGTTCAGCGTATGGGGCGACCCGGACAGGCGTTATGTGCGCCAGTTCGCCCGAACATCAGGTTGCAGCTTTCTCGTTTGCCTTTTCAAAGGCCGTGAAGCCGGCCTTCGACGTGCGTGCGAGTCTTGCCGCCGACCCAGATTTGGCCAGCCTCGTCGCGGGTCAAATGAATGCGGCCATGGCGGCCGAGGCGTGTCCCCTGGGCGGCGACATAGTCGTCCTCAACCACACCTGTCGCGAACAGCCACTGCGCCATTGAAGCATTGAGGCTTCCAGTAACTGGATCTTCGACGATAGCGCCCAGATGGTCGCTGAAGAAGGCGCGAACCTCGAAGGCCGCGTTGCCGCCTGTTGCATGAGGGCCAATAACGCCGACATCGATCCGGCCGGGCCAACTGCGGAGCGGATTGAGGGCAAGCACCGTCTCCGCCGACACCAGCCTGATGCCCAGCCATCCGGGGCCGTTATCGATCCAGGCGGCATCGAGGACATCGCCCGATTCGATCCCCAGCAGTCGCCGAGCCTGATCCAATTCATCCTGTGTTGGCGCACCGGAGCGGATCAGCGGCGGGGCGGCGAAGGAAAGCCGCTCGTGATTGCGTCGGATCGGAACCAGCCCGGCGCCGCATTCCTGGACGATTTCCGCTTCGCTCTTCGGCACGCGGCCCGTCGAGAGCCACGCATGACAACTGCCGAGCGTCGGGTGCCCGGCAAAAGGCATCTCCCTGTCCAGCGTGAAGATCCTGACCCGGTAGTCAGCCTCAGGATGCGTGGGTGGCAAGAGAAAAGCGGTCTCGGACAGGTTGAACCACCGCGTCAACCGCTGCATGTCATCCGTTGCCAGGGCATCGGCACCGATAACGACCGCCAGCGGATTGCCCGAAAACGGCCCGGCGCCGAAGACATCGATCATATGGATCGCAAAAGTCATGACATCGCTCTTTCAATTCAGATCGGTTCGTGAGGGCGCCGACAAGCCGGGATATCAACGTTGCCAGGCAAGCAGCCGGACTCCCGCAACGGCGAACACCGCGGATAGCGTGCCTTCAATCCAGCGCCGGAGGCGGGTATACAGGGCGATCATCCTAGCGGTCGAGAAGAGGACCGCATAACCACCAAACACGATGGCGGCGAGGAACGCGCAACCACCGATGATCGCCGGCAAGGTACCGCCGGGGGCGTGCTCCGGAAGCCCAAGTGACATGATTGCCATCCAGGCCAGAACCGCCTTCGGGTTTCCGATATGCATGAGAACGCCCTGGCGGTAGAGCCGCCGATAGCGAGGTGTCGAGCGTCCCGGTTCCATCTTCGCGAAGTCGGAGCCCGGTTTCAGCGCCGACCTGCCCGTGCGGAACGCCAGGTAGAGCAGGTAGACACCACCCACCATCTTGATGACGAAAAGCGCCTCGGCATAGGCCGCCAGCACGGCGGAAACGCCGGTCGCCGCCAGGATCGCCCAGAAGAGTGAGCCCGTGATGACGCCTGCCGCTAGAACGAGGGCAGGCAGGCGGCCGTCACGCATCGCTGTTCCCATGATCGCCATGTTGCTCGGCCCGGGGCTGGCGGTGGCGATGAGATAGGTGCCGTAGGCGAGTGCGATCTGACTGGCGATCATTCGAGTTTCTCCAGAGATGCGGGGCGTCTCCAGCGTTATGGCTGGAGGTCTCCGCGATGAACGATATGGATCTTGTTCCCGTCGGGGTCGCGCAGATACGCGCCGAAGTAGCCGTCACCGTAGCGGGGGCGTAACCCGGGTGCACCGTCGTCCGTCCCGCCGTGCTCAAGACCCTTCGCGTAGGCCGTGTTCACGGCTTCTTGCGACGGGGCCAGAAAGGCGACCATGCTGCCGTTGCCGATGGTCGCCGGCTCGCCATCGTAAGGAATGTAGACATAGAAGCGCGGCAGCGGCGTTTGACCGGTTACCCAGCAAAGCGCCGGAGGCCCGCCATCGGACGTGACGACGCGACGCTTCAGTCCGAGCGGAGCGAGTACCGCGTCATAGAAACGGCCTGCCCGCCCAAGATCACGCGCCCCAACAGTTACATGGCTGAACATTCGACTCTCCACGCGCCCGTCGTGGCGATCAGGCGCCTCCAGAAATGCATGACTTCATCCAATCACATCGCACATGTTACGCTTGTTGTTTATATAAATAGTGTCACGTGACACTAATATCTAGGCGGCGAACATGCTCCTGCAATCTCCCTGGTCACCACGGCTTGCCGACATCGAGGCGAATACCGCCGAGCGGTTGGTCCTCGCCCTGGCCGACGACATCGTCGAGGGGCGGCTGACGGGAGGCGACCGCCTGCCCGCTCATCGCGATCTCGCGTTGAAACTGGGGATTGGCCTTGGCACGGTGACGAAAGCCTATGCCGCGCTTGAACGGCGCGGCCTGACGCGCAGCATCAAGGGCCGGGGAACCTTCGTGGCGATTCGCCAGGCGCATCAGGATCGCCAGATCGACCTTTCGTCCAATGTGCCGCCAGCCATGCTCAACGCTCGCTTGCTGGCGCGAACATTGACGGGGATCGCACGCAAGATCGATGCGGACCACCTCAATCTCTATGCCCCGCCCGCTGGGCATATGGAGCACCGACGTGTGCTGGCTCGCTGGCTCGAAACGCTGGGCCTGATGGTGGAACCGTCTCATCTGGTGCTAACGAGCGGCGCCCGCCAGGCGCTATCGTTGGCGTTCGATCTTGCCTGCGGCTCGCAAGGGCTGCTTCTGACCGAGCGGATTACCTATCCTGGCGCGATCGCGCTGGCTCGGCGCAACGGATATCGGATGCAAGGCGTCGAGACCGACGCGCAAGGGATGGTGCCGGGGGCACTGGCGGACGCACTCGACGGCACCGCATCGACCGGCAGCAAGGCGGTCTATCTCACGCCGACGCTGCACAACCCGACCACTGCGACGATGGGCACGGAACGAAGGCAGGCCATCGTGGATATATGCCGCCGGGTGGGCGCGTGGATCATCGAGGACGGCGTCTATGCGTCGGCAGAGCAGGCTTCGCCACCGCTTGCGGCATTGGCGCCCGAGATCGCCTTTCATGTGAACGGACTGTCCAAATCGCTTGGCCCCGGTTTGCAGATCGGCGTGCTCGCGCTGCCGGCCGGACTCAACGACGCAGCGGAGGACGCGCTGCGGGACCTGCCAATGGCGCCGTCGCCGCTCTCTTGCGCAGTGGTTGAGGAATGGCTGGCCACCGACGTCATCTCCTCGATCCAGCGGGATCTGCACCATGAGGCGCGGCGTCGATCCAATCTGGCCATCTCTCTGCTCGGCGCGAGCGAACTGGTCTCGCATCCCGGCGCCTACAACGCCTGGCTGCCGATGGAGCGCGATGCTGCCAATCGTGTCGCATCCGTCGCTGCAGCGATGCATATCAAGTTGACCCCTCCGGAATCCATGATGGTGAACCCGGAAGATCGGGCGAGCGGGATCCGACTTTGCCTCGGCGGCCCGTCGTTCGACGATCTGACGGAAGCACTGACCCTTCTGGCAGGGCTGCTGAAGCAGCGCGCTTGACGCCACCGGGCGAGCACCGTACTGGCCGACGGCCGCGCGCCGCATACCGGCGGGGACATACCGATATTCCATGATCTCGACATTATAGAAATAATGTCAAATTCATAAATCGCCATAATTGTATTTTTAACGGTTTACGTTATATTATTGACTAAATTGCCACCGAAACCCGCCATGTCCGATCTCGCCGCCGACGAATCCCGCCTGACCGCCGAAATCGAGCGCCTCAAGGCCGACTTCCCGAAAACCCGCGAGCTGTATCGCGAAGCCTGCGCGCTGCTGTTCTTCCGCTTCGGCATCACGCCCACCGCGAACCGTCTGTACCAGCTCGTTCGCAAGGGCAGCATGAGCACGCCGACGGCCGTGCTCGGCGAGTTCTGGGCCGAGCTGCGGGAAAAGAGCCGCGTCCGCATCGAGCATCCCGACCTGCCAGCCGATCTGCAGGCCGCCGCCGGCGAACTGGTCGCGGCGCTATGGAATCGGTCGAGCGCCGACGCGGCCGCCGCGCTCGACGCATTGCGCGTGGAAGTCGAAGCCGAGCGGACGGCGGCGAAGGCGGAAGTCGCGGCGCTGCAGGCTGAGCTGGCCCGCACCGAAACCGCGCTGGAGCAACGCACGGCCGCGCTGCTGGCCGCGCAGGTGCGCATTCAGGAACTGGAGCAGGCGAGGGCGGCCGACGAAGCATCGCGGCAAGCGCTGCAAGCGGACATCGAGCGCCTGACGGCCGACAACGCGGAAGGCGACCGTGCACTCGCGCAGGCCCGCGCGGATTTCACCACCCAGCTCGACCGGTTACGCGACGACGCCGGCCGGGCCGAGGAACGCTTGCGTGCGTCGGAGAAGCGGGCGCTCCAGGAGATCGATCGGGAGCGGCTCGCCGCCGCGCGACTGCAAAAGGAGCTCGATGCCGTGACATCGCGCACGGAGCAGCGCGATGCGCAGCAGCGGAAAGATGTTGCCGCGCTGCAGGCGCAACTGGGCGACGCGCTGCATCGATGCGGCGTGCTTCAGGGGCAGCTCGAGGCTGCGCAGGCGGCCGATGCGGCGCGCGGCAAGGAACTCGATGCGCTGCGGCGCGAGATGACGGTGCTCGTGCGCCGCGCGCCGCTGCGTGGCGCGAAGGCGGCACCGGCCGCGCAACGGGACGAGCGACGGGCACGCACGAGAAAGCGTGTCGACGAAGCGCCGCGCTGACGGCGCGGCCGCGAGCGTGCATCAGCCGATGGCGATGCACGCCAACCGCCGGCAAGCAGGCAAACGGCTACACCCCCGATCGCCGACCCACCGCGATGGCCACGCCGGCTCCGGTGGACAAAATCAGTTCATGAGAACAACAAAATCGTGATCTGACGACTGGATTATTCCGACGGAGAAATGAGCTTGAACATCATGGATCAGGATATTCGGAATATGCTCTGTCGCTACCGTGATCGAGATATCGGTTTGCAACAGCTTCGCGCGTGGTTGGACAGCCAGGGAGCGCGTGTCGAGGCCCAAATTCCACGAGTTATGCGGAAGATCGATGAATCGCCCGCGACGAAGCCGGGTCGTGCGCGTGACGCCGCGTGCGCGGCAACGCGGAGCGAGGAAAGGAAGACCGGCACAACGTTTGGGGGCCCGGCGCGGATCGGGTAAAGTGCCGCTCGACATGCCGGATCGACGCCGCTAGACGACCGGTCTAATCGTTGCTAACATACGCCACCATGAACGCATCTTCGGGCGCCGAAGTCCGCCAGCACATCCTGAATATCGCCAAGCCGATCATGCTCCACAAGGGGTTTTCGGCGGTCGGCCTGAACGAGATTCTCGCTGCGGCGGGCATCCCGAAGGGCTCGTTCTACCATTACTTCGGCTCGAAAGAGGCATTCGGCGAAGCGCTGCTCGAAGCGTATTTCGACAGCTATCACGCGCATCTCGACAACCTGCTCAAGCATCAGGCCGGCACGGGCGCCGAGCGCCTGATGACGTACTGGCGCAACTGGCTGCACACGCAATGCGCGGACGATCCGCAAGGCAAGTGCCTCGCGGTGAAGCTCGGCGCGGAAGTGTCGGATCTGTCGGAAACGATGCGCGCGGTGCTGCGGCAGGGCACGAGCCAGATCATCGAGCGGCTCGCAGGCGGCATCGAGGCCGGGCTGGCCGACGGCTCGCTGAGCGGGATCGCCGATCCGTCGTACACGGCCGCGATCCTCTACGAGATGTGGCTGGGCGCGACGCTGCTGGAAAAGATTCACCGCGACCGCAAGCCGCTCGAAAGGGCGATGGTCGAAACGCGGCGCATGCTGAACCTGCCGCCGGCCGAGCATGGCGGCGCACAGTCGTAACCCGGGCGCGCATCGGCGCGCCTTGTTTTTGTCCTGACTCTAGACGACTGGTCTACTCAAGCAAGTATGACGAACGTGCCACGCCGCGTTACGCTGTTCCCGATTGTTTCAAGCGCCCGCACGCAGCCGCGACGGCCCGACCGCCGACGTTGCCGCTTGCGGGCGTCTCCGCTGGTCCACCCCTGATCCGATCGTGCCCACGAAGCACGTCCATTCCTGTTGACGGAGGCTCACATGCCGCAAAGCAAGACCGCAAACCGCCAGATCGTCCTGAATTCGCGCCCGGTCGGCGCGCCGACGCCGGGCAACTTCCGCACCGAATCCG